>JADMIO011113679.1_pt1 | contig 10467 bp, 6 predicted proteins | sample 8958161 | NCBI WGS metagenome assembly JADMIO01 (sample SAMN16585339, study PRJNA669376) | soil metagenome | isolation source: Crop rotation soil | place: USA: Cullars Rotation, Alabama | collected 2011
GGGCCAGGATCCGCGCACGCCGCTAACGCGCGTCAAGGACTTCGACGCGATGTTCCGCGCGAAGCTTGGCTACAACCAGCCGGCGAACGCGTATGCGTCGCTGGGGATCATGGCCGCGGGCAGCGGCGACACGGCGTCGAAGTACGTCGCGCGCCGCGAGACGCCGCTCTACATTCCCGAGAACTGCACGCAGTGCATGGAGTGCATCGCGGTCTGTCCCGACACGGCGCTGCCGAACTGCTCGCAGGATCTCGACGTCATCCTGCACACGGCGGTCAGCAACTACGTCAGCGACACGAGCGAGCGGAAGAAGATGCTCGACCTGCTGCCGGAGATCACCAGGCGGACGCGCGATCTGATGCGCGGCGCGATCGCGGGCGGCAAGGAGGAAGCGCCGGCCCCGCAGGAATTCATCCGCCAGGTCACGCACGAGGTCAACGGTTTCTCCGCGAAGGCGAAGGACGAGTTCTTCAGCATCATCGACAAGGTGCCGATGGCGTATCAGAAGACGAACGCCATCTTCGCGACGCCCGAGAAGAAGAGCCCCGGCTCCGGCGGCATCTTCTCCATCTTCGTCTCGGATCTCTGCAAGGGGTGCGCGGCGTGCGTCACGGCGTGCGGCGAGCACCGCGCGCTGCGAATGGTGCAGGAGACGGAGGACGTCAACGCCGAGCACGAGACCGGCACCGCGTTCCTCAACCTCCTGCCCGACACCGCGCAGAAGTATCTCGGCCTCTACAACGACACGCGTCCGCAGGACTCCAAGACCGCCACGCTGCGCAACATGCTGATGGTCCGGAGGAACTACGACGCGCTCGTCTCGGGCGACGGCGCGTGCGCCGGCTGCGGCGAGAAGAGCATCCTCCGCGCCGTGGCGGCGGTGACCGAAGCCTACATGCGCCCGATCTTCCACGCGAAGGCGGATCGCTTCCGCAAGCGCGCCGACGATCTCGAGAAGGATGGTCCGGCGAAGCTCGCGGCTCTCAAGGCGCGCAGCGCCGAGGAGTACGAGCTCTTCAAGCAGTGCGTCGCGCACCTGCTGATGGGCCTCGGCGGCGAGGACGACAAGGACACCAAGGCGCGCATTTCCGACTATAAGAGCGCGCACGGGGAGATCAGCGACACGGACATCATCGGCGCGATCACCGCGGTGCTGCGGCACGAGGCGTTCCTCCACAAGAACATGCAGCCGATCGACGGCCGCGCCGCCAACGGGATGTCGGTGATGGCGATGGCCGCGCACACCGGCTGCAACACGGTCTACGGATCGACGCCGCCGAACAACCCGCATCCGTATCCGTGGATGAACTCGCTCTTCCAGGACGGCATCACCGTCGGCTGGCTGATCGGCGAGAGCTTCATCGTCGATCACGGCCGCCGCTCGGTCATCCCGGAACGGCTGCTCGACGCGCTCCTGACGCGTGAAACGGACGTCATCAATCCGCGCGAATACTACGAGTACGTCCACTTCAGCGACGCCATCATGACCGACCAGGAAATCCTCGAGATGCCGAAGGTCTGGGTGGTCGGCGGCGACGGCGGCATGGGCGACATCGGCTACCAGAACATGTCGAAGGTGATCCTGCAGAACCGGCCGAACGTGAAGGCCGTCATGCTCGACACGCAGGTCTACTCGAACACCGGCGGGCAGAACTCCGACTCGACGCCGATGCTCGGCGGCAACGACATGAACATGTTCGGCGCCGCGACGCAGGGGAAGAACGTCGAGAAGAAGACCGTCGCCGAGACGTTCCTCGCCGGCCATGGCTCGCCGTTCGTCGCGCAGATCTCGATCGCGAACGCGCCGAAGCTGTATCGGTCGATTCTCGACGGCATCGAGTACCGCGGCACGGCGTTCCTGCAGTGCTTCACGACGTGTCAGCCGGAGCACGGCGTCGCCGACGACATGGCGCTCTTCCAGGCGCAGAAGGTCCGCGACTCGCGCGGTGCGCCGGAGTTCGTCTTCAACCCGCGGCTGGGCGAGACCTACCAGGAGACGCTCGACGTCAAGGGCAACCCCGCGTCGGACATGGACTGGTACGAGGCGAAGTTCAAGTCGACCAACGAAACGTACAAGTTCACCGTCGCGCACTGGTGCGCCACCGAGGCGCGGTTCCGCAACCACCTGAAGAAGGTGAAGGTCGAGGACGCCGCGAAGCTGATTCCGCTCGAGAACATGCTTGTGCGCATCACGCAGCAGGACGTCGTCTACCGGCGCTACCTGCGCAAGGACCACCGCTCGTACGTGCCCGACTTCGGCGTCTACATCAAGGTGCCTGGCGCGAACGGCGAGCCGGAGCTCCGATCGCTCTCGCGTCAGCTCGTGCTGTTCTGCGTCGAGCGGCGCAAGGCGTGGCGCATGCTCCAGAGCAAGGCGGGCATCGTCAACAAGGAGTACCAGGCGCAGAAGGCCATCCTCGCGGAAGTGGACGCGGGGAAGATCACGCAGGAGCAGCTGTTCGCCGGCGCCGAGGAGATGATGAAGCAGCGCCTCGGCAAGCCAGGGGCCGCGCACGCGCCCGCGGCAGCTGCGGCGCCGAAGCCGGCCGCGCCGCCGTCGTCAATCAAGCCCGACATCAAGGGCGACGTGGTGGTGAACTGAGTCGGTTGAAGTAGGCGGTATGCACCAGGCGGTAGGCAGACTGCCGGAAACGAAAAGGGCCGACTCGCGTCGGCCCTTTTGCTTTTCAGCCTACTGCCTACTGCATACCGCGCGACTCAGTAATTCTTCCAGGTGAACTGACCGAGCACCGGGGACCCCGCTGACGTCGCTTTCTTCGAGAGTGAGCGGTCGTAGTGAATCGCCGATGTGCCCAGACTGGTCACTCTGCCCGCGATGATCGCCCCATAAAAGTCGCCGTTGCCGGACAGGCCGACGGTCGCGTTCGGCGCGTAGAGCAACGCTGCCGCATCGGCGTTGCTGCCGATGCTCACATTCCCCGATCCGTTGTACTTGATCATGAACTTCGTCGGGTCGTACGTGTTGTTGTTGATGTCGCCGCCGCTCATGTCGATCGGGTCCGTGCTCCCCAGGCTTTTTCCCGCCACGACGATGTTGATTGGGCCGTTGCTGTCGACGATGATCGCTCCCTTGTTCGCGAGGCTGTTGACGATGTAGGTGCCCGGGCCCAGATGGACGTTGCAATTGGAACCGATGCTCACATTGTCCAGATACACGGGCGTGTTGGGCAGCGGCGTGATCGTCGCTCCGTTGGCGCTGGCCACGCAGACGGCCGCGAGGCCTGCCGGACAGCCGCCGTTCTTCGTGAACGAGTCGATGGAGGTCGTGAGCGGGAGCGGATTCGGATCGGCGTTTGCGCTGTAGGAAACCGGCTGGGACAACTGTGTCACGCCGCCGCTCACGTTCGCGACGCTCGCCAGCGCCGTCACGTTGTTGGCGCTGCACGCGCCGACGCCGGAGCGCGGCGTCGAGAGCGACCCGGCAATCGAGCTGCTGCCGTAGTCGTCGAGGTTGCCGTTCGTGCCGACGCTGCCGCCGTAGTTCTGAGTTGCCGGCGCGGCACCGCCGCCGGCGTAGCCCGTGGAATCATAGCTGTTGGTGTGCGCGTTGCCTCCGAACACAAGCGAATCGCAGCCGTTGTTCGTGGAAAATGCCGCGTACTGCCACGTCGGCATATCTTCCTGCTCGAGGATGGCCGAGACCTGGACGCTGGCGGAGCCTGCTCCGGCGATGCTGCCGGTGCCGCTGATCCTCCACCTCTGTAGAGTCGTCGTGACGCCGGTCAGCGAGTCGGTGATCGTGCGCATCGACAGCAGCGTCGCACTCGCGACGTACGCCGTCGTTCCAGTTCCCGCGCTGAGCGTGCCCGACGAGGCCGCTGAAAACGCGGCCTGAACGGCCGCCACCGGGTAGTTCGACGGTGTGGATGGATCGCTCGACAGCACGACGTCCGCTCCGTTCCACCGGACGGGCGACTTCGTCATGTCGTAATTGGCGAGGTCGTCGGCGCCGCCCGCGGTCGGCTTGACGTACGTGTTCAGCAGATAGTTGCTGGCGGCGGCGATTCCGGATTCAGCGGTGTACCGCGTCTGCGACACCGTCTGGTAGTTGAGGCTCGACAGCGTTTCCGTGCGCGACACGAACATCAGCGACGCGCCGACGAGCGACATCGTCAGCACCATGAACATGACGATGATCAGCGCGATGCCGCGCTCGTCCGACCGGTTCCTCGTGGTTCCCGCCTGCTTCGTTCTCATCACCACTCCTACGGGAGAAGCGCCGTGACGCTTGCTGGCGTCGGTTGAACGCGGGTATTGGGGGTATTGACCAGAAGTCCTGCCCCCTGCCACACGTTGAAGACGTTTCGCGGCGAGACGTTCAACAGCGCCTTCGTCTCGGTTTGGAAGGTGTTCGTGTTGCGATCGCGATTCTGGGTTTGCACAGTCAGTGTAATCGCCACGTCGGTGACGAACGTGACCACGGTCGTCACGTTGTTGACGTCGGTGACGTTGGCGGTTTGTGTCTGGTACGTGAAGCACGCCGTCCCGCCCGGGTTCGCGAGGATGTTATCGATGAGCACCATGTCGACCGTCTTCGCCGGTTTGGCACCGGCTGTGAACGCCATCGAGTTGCGATACAAACGACCGGCGGCGGTATCGCACGTGTACTCGACGTACACCATGTTTCCGTCGCTGTTGATGTCGCCGAAGATCTTCAGGATCGTGGCCGTGGAACCGTTTGCCGTGTTCGTCGGTACGACTCCCGCTGCAAATCCGCCAGGGGGCGTGACAACGGCACTGGCCGAGTGCGCGTACGTCATCGCCGGCACCGTGATCTGCGTGCCGTTGTTCACCGCGGTGACCGAGACGGTCTCTTCGGTGTCGCCTGCGGCCGCCTTGCTGATTACCAGGTACTCGCCTGCGAACATGCCGGTCGTCGAGCTGACCGTCAGTGTTGTGGCACCGGCCGCGGCGTTGGCCGTCACCGTGACGGTGCCCGGCAGCGCGATCTTCCCTGCCTGGCCGACCTCCTGCGTCAACAGCTCCGTCGCGTTGCGCACGCCCGCATGCATGTCCGTCCGGTTCATGATCGTGTTGTGCAGGTTCGTCAGGTCCATCACGCCCTTGATCACGGTGCCGCTCACCACCATCAGCACCAGCACCGCGATCATCATTTCGATGAGCGTGAAGCCGTCACGGGCACAGACACGTGCGGCGGTGCGGTGGTGCGATCGTGCGGGAGTGCGTCCGAAGGTGCGAAAGTTCATGGTGCGGCTTAGAACGGGGAGGTCTTCAACGCGGCGACGGTCGATTGCGGAAGCAACCCGGGACCGCCAAGCGACGACGCGTTCACGCGAGCGATGACGGTGATCTGTTTGAGGTTGGCGCGCGGGCTCGTAATCTGCCACGCACGCAGGTAGTACCAGTTCGCCGGTGCCGCTCCGCCAGCGCCAGGCGCCAACACGTTGCCGTTGATGTCGAGGTAGTCGACGTAGCCAGCAACCGTTGCATTGGTATTGACGCTGCCGCCGACCGTGAGCCCGGTGCCGCCCAGCGCAGCCGCAGGAAACGTCGTCGTATCGGTGATGGAGTCGCCGTATTGAAGCGCCATCAGCTGTTCGAGCTTGTCCTGCGCATATTCGGTCGTTCGGGCGCTCAGGTGTCCCTGGTTCTCAGTCGCCTTGGTCGCGATCATCCCGAGCGGGAGAACGCCTGCCGCGACGACGGCAAGAATGCCGAGCGCGATCATCGTTTCGATCAAGCTGAAGCCGTGTTGATTCGTTCTCACTGTCGCACCCACTTGTTGTCGCTGTTCGGAGACCACCACATCTTGATGAGCGGCGTCGTCGTAATCGTCGTCCCGTAGACGGTCACGCCGTCGGTGATGTACAGGCCGCTGTTCCCAGTGACGGCGCCGGCAGGCGGCACGACGTTCGTGACCGGCATGCCGCGCGAGTTGAATGTGATACACGCGGTGTTGGCGATGTCGGCGCCGCCGTTGTCCTTGCATAGCGGCGACTGGGCGATCGCGGCCTGCGTGTTCGGCGGCGCGATCGTGATCGCACCGAAACCGAAGTTGACGCCGGTCGCCAGGGTGTTCGTACCGCCTTCATTCGTCCAAACGTTGTTCGTCTTGTCCCACGTCTGCAGCCGATACGTGCGGGCGTTCAGATCCGCGTACACACGCGCCCGCGAATACAGCGATGCGGCGCGCATCTTCGCCAGCGACACCATGTTGTTGATTCCCTCGGCGTCGCCCTTGAGGCGGAAGCCGGCCATCGAGCTGACCGTTGACGGGACCGCCATCGCGGCGACGATGCCGACGAGGGCACATACCGCCATGATCTCGATGAGCGTGTAGCCCGCATCGGAGCGGCTGCGGCTGCGTGTCGGAAGGCGGTGGACTACTGTCAACATCGCAGCCGCCTTGCGCAAACGATGATCCAAAGCGCAAATCATGCGTTAACTATTGAGAAGATGGAGCTTACATTACTTGGGTCGAAGGGGCCCTGTTCCGGAACGGAACCCGAAATTACGGAATTCGACGGTGAACCGGGTTGGCGGGCTGGAACCGACGGCTGTCTTCTGACCTTATATATCGGTCGGTATTAGCTTTCCCTGCGCGGGCTGCTGAACCTGCCAACCACCGGGCGCGCGATGTCGGCGAAGTCCCCGTAGTGCATCCGGATGCAGTCGGTGTGGGTGCCGGCGTGGAAAACCATTTCCGGGTCACCGACGAAGCATGCCTCGACGAACACACGCTGTTGGTACAGCTGTCCGAACGGAGGCATCGCGCCTTCCTCGCAATCGGGATACAGCTCAGCAATTTCCGTCGGGTTCGCGAGGCGCATCGCCGTCGCGCCCGCGAGAACCCGCAGGAGTTCGAGATCGACCGCGTAGTGCGCGGGGACGACTGCGAAGATCGGCTCGCCGTCGGCCAAGCAGACGACCGTCTTCGCCCACGAGATTCCCTGGACGTGCGAGGCAGCGGCGGCGTGCATCGCCGTGAAGGCCGGGGCGTGGCGGAATGTCGTGTAGGGGATGCGGGCTTTCGCGAGGAAGTCGTCGAGGGAGCGCGGCCTCATACCGGCATACCTTCAGGGGGCGAAGTATATTGCATTCTCCCCCCCACTTTAATGCCCCGGCTGGATTGACACGTCCGTCTACGGGTCCTAACATTTCTAGCCTTCTGGCGCACCTGCGCCTTTATTTCGTGCAACAAGAGTTCTACCCGCTTCGTTTAGGCCCCCCAAGGGACAAGGGGACTGGAGGTCTTTCCAATGAAGTCGTTAGTCGGCACGTTGGTCCTGCTATGCGCCATGCTGGCGCTCCCCGCGATGGCCTTCGCGCAGGACGCGGTCCTGACGGGCACCATCACGGACACGACGGGCGCGGTGCTGCCCGGCGTCACCATCTCCGCAACACAGGAAGCCACGGGCAATACGTTCGACGCGGTCACTGACGCGCGCGGCGTCTACCGCATTCCTGTTCGCGTCGGCGCATACAAGGTCACGGCGACGCTCTCCGGCTTCGGCGACGTTACCCGGATGGGAGTCAACCTCCTCGTCGGTCAGACGATCACGCTGAACCTCCAAATGGCACCGTCGACGCTGCAGGAAACGGTGACGGTCACCGGCGAGGCGCCGCTGATCGAGACGCAGACGTCGGAGCTCGGTGGCAACATCGATCCGCGCCAGGTGCAGGATCTGCCGACCGCGGGCCGCAACTGGATGTCGCTGGCGCTGCTCGCACCCGGCAATCGCACGAACGACCAGGGCGCGCTGCCGGTGCAGGACCGCGTCGACGTCCGCGAGTTCCAGCTGAACGTCGACGGCATCCAGGTGACCGCGAATCTCGGTACCGGCAGCCAGTCGCGCTACAGCGAGGATGCGATCGGCGAGTTCCAGTTCATCTCGAACCGGTTCGACGCGACGCAGGGGCGCTCCTCCGGCGTGCAGGTGAACGTCATCACCAAGTCGGGCACGAACCAGCTGAATGGCACGTTCGTCGGCAACTTCCGCAACAGCCAGTGGAACGCCGTCGATCCGGTCCTCGGCACGAAGGTTCCGTACAAGAACCAGCAGTACAGCGGGACCGTCGGCGGCCCGATCATCCTCAACAAGCTGCACTACTTCGCCAACTACGAGTACGAGCACCAGCCGCTCACGTCGATCTGGACGACGCCGTTCCCGGCGTTCAACATCACCAAGACGGGCGTGCATCACGTGAACCTGTCGGGCCTGCGTCTGGACGAGGAGCTGAACTCGAAGCTGCGTCTGATGGGCAAGGTGAACCACTCGAGCCTGCTCGATCCGTTCGGCACCGGCAACTCCAACTACCCGGCGGCGACCGCGAAGAACCAGGAGCACTCGACCGACGGCGTCGGCGAGTTCACGCAGGTGATCAGCAACAAGATGGTGAACGTCGCGCGCGTCGGCTACGCGTCGTACGGCATCAACCAGACGAGCCTCACGACGTGGTCGCACCACTGGCAGGCGGCCAACGGCATCACCAACGGCGGTCCGAACCTGACCTTCAAGGGTTTCAGGAGCAACCGCAACGCGAACATCCCGCGGTATCGCAACCAGAACACCTACACGATCCACGACGACCTCACCTATTCGTACGACGCGAAGGGGCACCATGACCTCCGCGCCGGCGGTGAGTTCCTGCACCTCCTCGACAACACACGCAACTGCAACCAGTGCGGCGGCAGCGCGAACGTCAATGGCGGTCCTGTGCCGGCGAACATCACGTCACTGCTGCCGGATCCGTTCAACGCGGACACGTGGAAGCTCGCGGATCCCGCGTTCGGCGCGATCGCGACGCTCTACACCGTCGGCGTGTCGGATTCATCGAACTTCCTGACGCCGGTGCACATGTGGAAGTACGCCGCATGGGCGCAGGACGACTGGAAGCTGACGAACAAGCTGACGCTGAACCTCGGCGCCCGCTACGACCTGATCTGGAACGCGTTCGCGCAGAACGTGACGTTCCTGCCGTTCGAGCTGCCGAACCGTCCGCAGGATGCGAACAACATCCAGCCGCGGCTTGGCTTCGCGTATCAGCTGGGTCCCAGGACCGTGCTGCGCGGCGGCGCGGGTCTCTACTACAACGACGAGCTGAATACGAACGTGCTCTGGCCGATGAGCCCGCTGACGATCGCGGTCATCAACGTGAGCAACACGGACAAGCGCGCCGACTTCGTCGCGAATCCGTTCAACGGTCCGATCCCAACCTACCAGCAGGCGCTGACCCGGTTCTGCAATGCGGGCGGCGGCGTGGCCGACAATCCGGCCTACACGGCGTGGGCGGCTGGCGGGTTCCAGGGTGCGGCGCCGTGCCTGCTCCGTGCGCTCCAGGAGCAGGCGCCGATTCCGGCGTACTCGCACGTGACGCACAGCTGGCAGAGCTCGATCGGCGTCGCGCAGCAGATCGGCAATTCCGCTGCGCTGCAGGTCGACTATGTGCAGACCAACAGCCGCAACGAGAAGTCGATCCAGGACAACGTCAACGTCACGTTCAATCCTGCGACCGGTGTGCCCTACTCGTACGATGACGTCGCGCATCGCGCGTATCCGCAGTTCGGGCTCGTCGGGAGCATCCCGCACCTCGGCCAGTCGGACCTCTATGCGATGCAGACAAGCCTGACGAAGCGGATGTCGAATCACTGGCAGGCCAGCGTGACCTACACCCTCAGCTGGTTCTACTCGCAGGATCCGCCGCCGCTGTCGGGTCTCTACGAGTACACGGGTCCGGTGCCCATCGACATCGGCAACGAGCGTTCGTTGTCGGCGTTCGATCAGCGCCATCGCGCGGTGTTCAACGGGATCTACGACGTCGGCCACGGCTTCCAGGTGAGCGGCATCTACTTCTACGGCTCGGGGCTGCGCGATCAGATCGTGTGCGGCTGCGATGCCCGCGGCCTGCAGATCTCGAGCATCGACCGTCTGCGGCTCGACGATCCGCAGGGGCCGAACGGCAGCATCATCCCGCGCAACAGCTTCGTGGGGGAGCCGATTCACCGTGTCGAGATGCGCCTCCTGCAGCGCATTCCGCTGCACGGCAAGGCGAATCTCGCCGGCAGCCTCGAAGTGTTCAATCTGTTCAACCGGAAGAACTACGGCGTCTACGATCTGACGGAGACGAGCGGCACCTTCCTGCAGCCGCAGCCGACGACGAACCTGTCGTACGCGCCGCGTACGCTGCAGCTGGGCTTCCGCCTGACGTTCTAGATCGCACTCTGCGGCCCCCGGGGCGAGTCGCCCCGGGGGTTTTCCCACGCGCCGCGCACGCATGAATCGCACATGAATGCGCGGCGTCATTGACACCACCGGTACCCCCTCCTAGAATCCGGTCAACTCATCCCTGTCGGGTGCTTCGGGTATTTTGGCCTTCGTGTCGGCACCACACGTTTTGAAGGCTGGGCACTTATCTCGGTTCTTCATGTCCTTTCCAGCACATTGGGATCCTAAGCTTAGAATTCCACGTGGACAAGTTGTCGCG
>JADMIO011411988.1_pt1 | contig 10467 bp, 6 predicted proteins | sample 8958161 | NCBI WGS metagenome assembly JADMIO01 (sample SAMN16585339, study PRJNA669376) | soil metagenome | isolation source: Crop rotation soil | place: USA: Cullars Rotation, Alabama | collected 2011
TCTCGCTGCCCGACGTCAGGACCGTGATGCCCGACTGCGAGCGTGCGAACGTCAGGACCGTGCGGCCGATGCCTTCATCGTCGGAGCCAACCCACGCGTCCACGTTCGCGATGACGGGCACCGCGTCACCGCGCAGTAGCACTTCGCGATGCAGCGCCATCAAGGCGCGATGGCGATCGCGATAGAGCACTTGCGATGCGTCGAGCACGACGACCTCGCGACCGATCTCGGCGGCCGCCGTCGCGACGGCCGTGACGCGCCCTGCCCCACGCGGTCCTTCGACAGCGAGCACGATCTGCTGCGTCGACGACAGCGCGTCTCTTAGCCGCAATAGCGTCGCCTGCTGTTGGGCATCGAAGCGCGCGCGATACGGCGGTGTCGCGACCGACAGCGTGGAATCGACCGCGTCGTTGCCCGCGAGATGGTCGATCACGCGACGCGGCACGACGAGCGGCGTGGCGGCATGCAGCCGCTCCTCACCAGCCTCGAGCAAACAATGACGGAACAGGGGATGCTCGCGATCGAGCACGCGACGAAGTGCGAGGCTGCCCGCCTGATCGAGCGCGGCGAGCGCCGCATAAGCGCCGACGGACAGACCGCGCCGCACTTCATTGCCAAGCGCGGCGACGAGATGCGCGTGGGCACGGGGCTCGATGCTCGCGGCAGCCAAGGTCCAGAGCAGCGACTCGGCGGCCGGCTCGAGGCCTGCCCGCTCGACGAGCACTTCCATCGCGGGCGAGCGACCGGCGATGCGCAGTGACTCCTCGACTTCCTCGAGTTGGTCCGTCACCCACGGCGGCGCCTGATACGGCTCGCGCGCGCACGCGGCCAACTTGAGCGCCTGCAAATAGGTGCGTTCGAGATGGAGCTCGAAGACTCGTGCGACGTCCGACATCGACGTGACTCTCGACAGTGCCCTACTCGGCCCGCGACCAGACGGTTTGGTACCCCATCGATACCCCGATCTCATCTACGGTCTGGGTGACGTCGAGGGCACGCCACGCGTCGCCATGCGCGAGCGCTCCCGTCATGAACAATTGCTCGATCAGTGCATGCATCGGATCGTCGGACCGCGTCAGCGCGTTCGCGAGATGGGCGCGAAGCCGCGCGACGATTCGCACGGTCCGACCACGGTCCGGATCGGGACCTTCTCCTCGGTCGGGCGCGTCCAGACCGAACTGTCCCTCGTCGACACAGCGAGCGTAGATCTCGCCACTCACGTCGAGGTCAGCCACCGCTTTGGAAAAACCTTCTCCCACTTCCAGGCGGATCTCCCGAACGGTCACGCGCAGCGGCGAGCCGAGGAGCGTCTGCATTTCGATCTCGCGCTGGGGTACGGCTCGGTAGGTATCGATGATCGACATTGCAGATCAAAGGGGACGTTAACACCTCAGCTGGCGTATTGTGGGTTGAGCTTTCATGTTCGATCAGCAGTACCAACAGAGTCCGAAAGCGTCCGAGCATGAATCTGGGGAGCACGAGGAGGAGGAATCCTCCATCGGCGCACTCTCTGCTGGCCTCATGGCGCGCGGCAGCGGCGGCATTCCGCTCGAAGGCGATCTGCGCGCGAAGATGGAGAGCTCGTTCGGAACAGACTTTTCCAACGTCCGCATCCACACGAACAGCACGCAAGCGGCGTCGATGGGCGCGGAAGCGTTCGCGCACGGCACCGACATCCACTTCGCTCCCGGCGCTTACGATCCGCACTCGGGTCACGGCCAAGAGCTGCTCGGTCACGAGCTCGCGCACGTCGTCCAACAGCGCGCCGGTCGCGTGAAACCGACGATGCAAGGCCGCGGCGCGATGCTCGGCGGTAATCCTAGCCTCGAGCACGAAGCCGACGTGGCCGGTGTCAACGCCGCGCGCGGTCAGCAAGCGACCGTGACGGGCACGGGTGGTGGCGTCCAGTTCAAAGGTTCGAAGGGACCGAGCAAGCAAGAACAAGCGCGCACGCTGCTCGCAGCCGCCCGCGACGCGAAGACGCAGCAGATTGCGAACGAGTGCGTCGAGACGTTGAAGTCGCGCCTCGCCGCGAAGGCCGAGCTGCGGTTCACGAACCAAGACAACGGCCAGCTCTTCAAGGACCTCGAGACGGCGGCGTCCGAAGGCGTCAAGGAAACCGTCGATGCCGACGCGACCGGCGCAACCGACACGCAAAAGGAAGACGTCAAAGCGGTCGCCCTCAAGGTCGCCCAGCGCAGTAAGGCCGCGCAGTCCGCGATCACCGACAAGTCAAAAGCGCTCGCCGCGACATTCTCCGCGACGCATCTGGGCGCATTCAAGGCGGCCGCGGAAAAGGGCTACGACAAAACGAAGCCATCGGTGCTGACGATTTCGCCGCAATCCGTCGTCGACGACGCAGTCAGTGCGGCGCGCAGTGCAGCGCGCGGCATCGCGGAGGCCGAATACCAGAAGGCCAAGCTCGATCTCGACGCAGATCTGCAAAAGCCCGCAAACAAGACGGCATACAAGACCGAGCTCTCGACCAATTCGAAAGCGGGCGCGAAAGATCGTGCGGAAGACGCACTCGCGACGCGCGGGGCCAAGGAAGCCGAAATCGTCCAGATCGCGAACGAAGCGCAGGCGCCCCACGTCGCAAAGCTCGAAGCCGAAGTCTTGAAGAGCCTCGTCGAAGGGCTCGGCGCGAATGGCGCGCACTTCTGGCGCTCCGACGAGCTGCTGCAGTTCCGCAAAGAGATGAAGACGGCGGGCCGCTTACAGGCACGCGACGACATCGACGCCCAGCTCAATGCGCCAACCGGTGCCCTCGCCGGCCAAGGCGGCGCGACGCAGCGCTTCGTCGGCTCCGAAGCCAAGATGGGCGCGTACGACAGCGCCAAAGTCTCGGTGAACAAGGTCCTCAACGAGAAAGCGAAGCAGCTGTCCGGCGACGTCATGACGGAGTGGGACGTCAAAGCGGAAGCAACGGCGGCCGCGCGCCAATCCGCGTTCCTCGTCTACGAAGACAAGGGCAAGACGGCCGCGGCGAAGACGGCCGCTGCGAACGGCGCGAAGGCAAGAGTCGCCGCGATGCACGACGACGTGATGCAGAGCGCGAAGGACTACAAGAACGCGATCGTGAAGCCGCCCGGCGGTATGTCGACGGAGCGCGCCGAAGTCAAAGACCTCGTCAAAGACCAAGTCCAAAACAAGGACGAGGTCGGCAAGAACGAAGTCACGATCGCGCTCAAGGCGAACGGCCCCGATGAAGGACTCTCGAAGCTCGGCAACTTCCTCGACTTCATCGTCCCCGAGCGCGGCGACGCGGTGAAGTTCAAGGCGAGCCTCGAAATCCCGGCCGGTCCCGGCAACGTGCTCCTCGAGCTGCAAGGCGATGCCGAGCGCGGTGCACGCGGACGCATCCACGAGATCGAGAAGACGGGCCCCGGCACGTCGACGGGCACCAACCGCCGGGACACGGCGAGCCTCGCGCTCGGCGTCGAGCTCCGCATCGGCTACACGGGCTCGCTGCCCGGCGTGAAGCTATCGGGCGCGCTCGGCTTCTTCATGCGCTCGGAAGCGGCCGACACGGACAAGTGCCTCAAGGGTCTGTCGTACGGCGTCTATCGCTTCCTCGCGACGAAGATTCCGCCGCTCGCCGACATCTGGGGCGGCAGCTCGAGCAAGGCGCAGAAGATGTCCGAGCTCGACGGTGGCGTCAAAGACAACGACCTCGGCGATGACGTCTATCGCGCCGAGCTCTGGGCTGCGATGGTCGAAGAGCAAGTCTTCAAGAAGGACCACACGTCGCGCGTCGACATCGGTGGCTCCGCGAACTTCGGCACGGAGGTCAACGCGGGTGTCTTCAAGGGCAAGGGCGGTCTGCGCGGTGAGCTGATGCAGACGTTCGATCACGAAGCGCTGAAACGAAACGTCAAAAAGGACAAGCTCGCCGGCGGTCATACGAAGATCGGCGACGACAGCTTCGACAAAGACGGCGCCGCGGAACGCCGCAAAGCACTCGTCGGTCGCACGGTCGGTGCGTTCCAGTTCGAGACCGAGTTCGAGTTCAAAGCGGCCGAGCAGACATTCGTCGTCGGCGCGAAGTTCAAGATCGAAAGCGGTGGCGACTGGAGCCTCGACCTCACGGGCGGCATCAAGGTCACCACCGGCGACAAGGCCCAAGCCGGCACGCGGCTCGCGATGGGCATCGCCGGAGCGGCGCACACGGGCATCAAGACGATCGTCGGCGTGGTCCGCAACATCATGGACAAGGACCACCCGATCGCGGGCTCGATCGGCAACGTCGTCGATGGCCTCGGCCGCGCGGCAATCTCAGCGAACGACATCACGAACAACGCGGTCGGCGACGTGATCACCCAGGGCACGCAGGTGATGTCGCAGAAGCACGAGCTCGTGAATCACACGATCGGCGATCCGCTTGCCAAGTCGCTCCACCAGGATGCGCCGACGGACGAAGCCATGAAGGGCGCAGTCGGTTCCGAGACGATGTACCGGTTCGGCATCTCGATGGGCTCGAACAAGTTCCTCGTGAAGATCGATGAAGTGCAGACGATCAAGGCGCAGCTCGGTTCGTCGTGGACGGGCACGTCGTTCGGTGGCCTCGAGTACGAGAAGTCGCGGCGCGTCGGACAGATCGGCGCGACGATGGACAAGAACAAGCAAAAGAACGGCAAGGCGACACCGGGCTGGGGCTTCCACGGCGAAGGCCTGGGCCTGTCACACAAGTAGCGCGGGTGGGACTGGCGCGTGTCAAAATTGAGACAACGCTAAATGGGGTCCGACCCCATTTTCCCGCTGCGCAGCAACAACCACATGCCGATCGCCGTCACGATCGCCGCAGCGCCGTGAACCGCCCATGTCGTGTCACTGGCCCATGGACCGAGGTGCATGAAATAGCGCTGCGTCGGAAACACGCGCCAATCCCCGGCCGCGTTGTACCCGATGTGAAGCCACAGCTTCGACCACACGAGTGCGATGCCACTGAAGGTCAGCGCGCGACGAACATTCCAGCGTGAATTCGTTGCTGTGATTGTCGCCGCCACGAACAGCGGGAACAGATGAATCCATTGGCGTGACTCGGACGCGGCCGCGAACGCCACGAGCATCGCAAACGCGAGTACGGCCGCGTGGCCCCACTGCCCTACGACGCGACACACCGCGCGCCAATGCACAACGCCGACCGCGAAGAGTGGTCCAAAGTAGACGACGTGATGCACCGGTCCCCACAGCGGACCGCGCAGCGCCTCGAGCGTTTGCAAGCAGAGGAACTGCTCACTCGTCGGTCCCGGCCCTTTGGTCGCGACGTGCTTCAGCCACTGCGCGCGCAGCACGTACAGCATGGCGACGCCCGCGATCGCGAGCGCCATGTAGCGCCAGCGGATTGTCTTCACGTACGCGACAACGTTCCACAGCGCGGGTTGATCCACGACGAAGAACCACGCGGCCGCGAGCATCACGCCGAGGAGCGGCACCGTGATCGGTAGCCAATCGCGCCGCACCCACGTCGCGAACTTTGGAATGCCGAGCTCCTGCACCGGATGCGCGAGGTAATGTCGCGCGAGCAATAGGAATGCGGCGGTGGCGGCGAGCGCGATGGCTGTTGCGATACCGATCGTGAGCCGACGCGAGCGCACGGGTGGCATTTCACCGTCGAGCCGCGGCATCGCGAGCATCACGATCGCCGCGGGCGTGAGACCGGGCCACGTCACCATCGCCGCTGCGATGCACGCGTAGAGCACGAGTGGCTTGCGTGTCAGGTATGCCCACGTCACGGCCATGCCGAGCGCGAATGCCGTCGAGTCGGTGAGCGCTGGGTAGTAAAGCGCGTGGCGCGCGTTCGCGAAGCAGCCGAACAGCGCGACAAACCCCACCCAAAGCGCGGCGCGCCGCCAGCCGAGCGCGAAGCCAAGGTGTGCCCACAACACGGCCGCGAGCATCAGCGCGAGCGTGTCGAGCGCGTAGAACCGCCAGAGGATCGCAGCGATTGGCGGCTTACTCGAAAACGTCAGGTGAACGAGCAGCGACGGCAACACACGCTGCGCGTGATAGAGCGTCGTGCCCTTCTCGAGGACCTCGAGGCGAAAGTCAGTTGCCCACGTGACGTACGTGGCGCCGTCCCAGCCCCTGCCCCCGTTGATGCCGATCCGTTCTCCGACGAGCGCGGTCACGATCGACAGCGCGAGCACAATCGCGGCCATCAGCGCCGCGGTTTTCTTCCAGGTCAGGACAGCATCCTGAAGAACCGATCCATCTGGTCCTTCTGCTTGGGCGGCATGTACTCGAAGTTGCGGCCGCGGTCGATGACTTCCCAGAATTCCTTCGACTCGACGCGCGAGAGCTGATCGCGAATCGACTGCAAACGCGCGCGATCTTCGCCCGCCATATCGACAGCGATCTTCTTCGCGCGTTCTTCGTTTCCGACGGCCAGGTAGTAGCAAGCGAGCTTGAGCTGCGCCTTGCGAATGCCCTGAAGTCCCGACTCCTGCTTCTTCATGCGCAGCGGCTGGTCGAGGTCGAGGAACATGTCGAGCATCTTCGCGTCGATGTCGCGCTTCATCGTGTGCGCGAACTCGCAGAGGGCCGACACGTCGTACGCGACGGTTTCGGTGACGAAGCCGAGCTGCATGTCGTAGCTCGTGCGGCCGTAATAGATCATGTGACGCACGCCTTCGATAGCGAGGTCATCGGCACCGCCGCGAATCATGCTCTCGACGAGCAGCCGGTACTGGTTCAAGACGTTGTACGCGGTGCGCACGGCCCGCGCATTGAGCGCCGCACGCAGGTAGCTGTTCATGAATCGGAACGCGAGCTCGACGACGTTTCGATCGTTGACGGCGAGTGCCGCTTCACCGACGTAACGCGTGTCGATCGCGATCAGATAATTGATATCAGGCATGCCCTGCTGCGCCTCGGCGTAGATGCCGAGGTACTGGCGCATCGCTTTCCACTCGAGCCACGTGCGGTCGGCCTCGAGCGTGCTGAGCGACTCGGGATCCATCGCGACGAAGTCGGGGTTGTCGCGAATGCCCTCGCCAATCTTGAACCAGCGCGCGTCGGCACGGTTCTTCGTGTTGAGGTAGTCGACGATGAAGTCTTTGATCGCGTCGACGGCACGGCTCGCGATGATCTTGTCCTTGCCCGAGATCGAGTTCGACGTGATGTCCGTGAGCTCTTCGAGTGCGGCCACGGCCGGACGCTGCGCGGAATCGATCGTCGCCGCATCCCGGGCGAGCGCGGCTGCATGGACGTCTTTCGCCGCTTCACTCTGGATTCGCGCGACGAGGTTTGTCGGCTCGAGGAAGCGGAACACATACGCGAAGTAAGGCAGCATGATCACGAGGCCGAACGCACACGCGATCATCATCGTGAGCACGGCCGCACGCGGCACCCACGTGCTGTGCAGCGACAGCGACACGGCCACACCGACGACACACGTCACGACGTAGAACGCCATCACGCTGACGTTCGTCCGGTCGCGCAAGAACATTTGCGCAACGCCTGTGTAGCGCGCGCTCGTGAGCTGCACGAGGAGGGAGACGACCGTGATGACAATACCGAGCACGGCCGCGGTCATCGCCGCGAGGCCCGACACCGCGTCGGAAATCAGGCCCGGTTCGAGGTGAACGTACCGCGTGAAACCACTGACCTGATCCTCGGGAGTTCCATGCGTGACCGCGGTGTCGAGCAGATAGACCGCCGCGAACGCGATCAGGGCGATGCCGCCGAGGATTGCCATGGGAACCAGCCACAGCCGCCACCCGGAGGCTGTCTTCTTACGTTGCTGGACGCGTGGCGCCACGAGCACACGATACCCGAAAGTTTTGATAGGGTCGCACCCTCATGAGCGATCATTCCTCCCTCGAAGAACGTGGCCGAGCACTCGAGAACCAGTTCTACGACAAGCAAGATCAAGAAAAGATCGCGGCGATGAAGAGCAAGCTCGACGCGCAGCAGTCGAAGGAAGACCTGCGCAAGGCGTCGGGCATGACCGATGATGCCGTCCTCGACAAGCTCGTCGCACTTGGCCTCCGCGCCAACACGATCGCGGCGCTGTCGCTCGTCCCCCTCATCGAGGTCGCCTGGGCCGACGGTGAGATCCAAAGCAACGAGCGCACCGCCATCCTGCAAGGCGCGCACGGCAAGGGCCTCGAGCAAGGCACTGACGGCTACGAGCTCCTCGAGACGTGGCTGAAGAAGCGTCCCGCCCCTGCCCTCGTCGAGGCGTGGGAGGGCTACATCAAGGCGCTCGCCAGCCAGCTCAACGACGAGCAGAACCGCCTGCTCAAGAACCAGATCGTTGGCTTCGCGAAGATGGTCGCGTCCTCGGCGGGTGGTTTCCTCGGTATCGGCAAGGTCTCGGCGTCGGAGGAAAAGGTCCTCTCGCGCATCGAGGCCGCCTTCAATCGCTAGATGCGGTTCCTCGGGAAGACCGGGGTCAAGGTCTCGCCGATCGCACTCGGTGCGATGTCATTCGGCGGCGACGCCGATGAAGTGACCGCGGGCCAAATCTGGCGTGCGGCGCGTGATGCGGGCATCAACCTCGTCGACACAGCCGACGTCTACAACGAAGGCCGCTCCGAGGAGTTCCTCGGCCGAATGATGCGCGGCGAGCGCGACGAGATCGTGCTCGCCACAAAGGCGTACTTCCCAACAGGCGCCGGCCCGAACGCGCGCGGCTCGTCGCGGTACCACCTCGTCCGTTCGGTCGAAGCGTCGCTGCGCCGCCTGCAAACGGATCGAATCGATCTGTTCTACCTGCACCGGTTCGACGACAACGCGGACATCCACGAGGTGCTGCGCGCCGTCGAAGATCTGGTCCGCCAGGGCAAGATCCTCTACCCCGCGTGCTCGAACTTCTCGGCGTGGCAAGTCGCGCACGCGCTCGGTGTGGCGCGCTGTGAAGGCTTCGCGCCCATCGTGGCCGTGCAGCCGATGTACAACCTCGTCAAACGCACCGCCGAAATCGAATTGCTCCCAATGGCGCAATCGCTCGGCGTTGCCGTCATCCCCTACTCGCCGACCGGCGGTGGCCTGCTCACCGGCAAGTACGGCGTCGGCAAGAAGCCCGAGAAGGGGCGCCTCGTCGAATGGAAGATGTACGAGACGCGCTACGGCAACCCGTCGTTCTACGAAGTGGCCGAGCGATTCACGTCGCTCGCCGCCGAGCTCGGCCATCACCCCGTCACACTCGCTGTCGCCTGGGTGATGTCGCACCCCGGCGTCACCAGTGTCCTCGCAGGTGGTCGCAACGTGGAACAGCTCGCGCCTGCTTTCGCCGCGGCCAACGTGACGCTCGACGAAGAAACGCGCGCGCGCATCAGTGCGCTATCGCCCGAGCCGCCGCCCGCCACCGATCGAAACGAAGAGAAGACGGCGAACAACTACGGCGCCGTGCTGACGAAGAAGTAACGCGCACGAAATTAGGTCCGACCTAATTATTGCGCGTCTTGTGCACGTGTCCGGCAGGCGTACAGCCGCCCTCACCAATTGCCACGTTGATGTACGCGGCGTGACGATCAGTTTGTCGCGGTTCCGACGAGGCGAACGTCGCTAGTATGCGTCGGACATCATGAAGTTTACGTGCGGCTTTCCGCGGAACTTCTTCTTCGCCGCGACCTTCAGCTCCTCGACGTGCGGGCCTGATAGGCGCAGTAGCTCGACCGTCCACTTGTCGGCGAGCGCAGCGTCCGTCTTGCGAGCAGCGCGCGCGCCCCACAGCAGGAGCTGGCCGCGACGATACGTTTCGTTTTCCGTCGCGAGGCCCGCGTGCACGTGCACGAGCGCGCGATCGTCGGCGCCGTCTTCCATTGCCAGCCAGGCGGCCGTCAGGCGCAGCGACGGATCGTCCGGCTCGAGACCGACCGCGCGCTCGATCGACGCCCGAGCGAGCTTGATGTCGTGCGACGTCTCGTACGCCTTCGCGGCTTCGTGCACGAGCTTCGTCGCGGCCGAATGTGGCGCCGTGATGTCCGTGCGATTCGTCGTCGTGAACTTCCCGTCCCACGTCCACGTTAGGTCTGCCCACGTGCCTTCGCACGACGGGGCCTTATCGATACCGACCAGGGCGCGCTTCTTCGCCGGGATGACGACGGCGCAGTGCACGTTCGTCAGCTGGCACGGAATCGCGCCCATGTTGCGCTCGCGCTCCGGCGCGTCGACGTCGCGACGATCGCCCATGAACCGCGCGACCGTTTCCGGTGTCAGCGGTCCGTTGCGCGTCTCGACGAGGTGACGCAGCCGGCGCTCGCGACGCTCCGAGTGCAGAGACCACGCCGACGACGCCGCGAACTGGCCCGCTTGCATCGATTCCGAGCGGTAGCGGTTCGCGCACACGAGGAAGCTCGCGCCGGGCGTCGGCCGCACGACTTCAACGGCGGGACCCGCGATTTCGAGGACGAGCGCCGACTTTTCGCGCGATGAGCCGATGCAGACGCCCCAGCTCGACGACGTCGGCCGCTCACGTGCGATGCGCACGGCGTCGTCGAGCGTCTCGGCGCGGCGAGC
>JADMIO012741813.1_pt1 | contig 10467 bp, 8 predicted proteins | sample 8958161 | NCBI WGS metagenome assembly JADMIO01 (sample SAMN16585339, study PRJNA669376) | soil metagenome | isolation source: Crop rotation soil | place: USA: Cullars Rotation, Alabama | collected 2011
CTTTCCCCTGCCGAGAACGCCAGCATTCCCACTACCCGTCGCCAGAACCATGATCAGGCAGGCCCATGCCGCAGGGATGAAAAGCGAAGTAGCACCCCAGAAACCTGCTGCAATCAATGCCCCGCCCAAAACCAAAAGATATGATCTTGACGTGATGCAGTCGTCCGGACGTTCGAGGTAGGTTGAAGCAAGCGCAGCGCCGATTGTAAATTGGGTCATACAGCGCAGAACGCCGAGCGTCTCTATGTCAGATCCCAGATTGTAACCAACCCGGGAATAGGCAACGTTGAGCAAAAGGAGCATGGCGGCCGAAAGCCCAAGCCTGGCAGCCCCCGGCAACCACGCAATGATTCCGGCGAGGAGTGGAAACGCGAGATAAGCCGCGAATTCGGCACTGACTGACCAAGCCGGCACATTCCAAGTCGGGTGTGACGCCGTAGCCCAATCCTGAATCAATAGAAGGTTTAGAAGAAAGCCAGAAGCGGAGAAGCGTTCCGCCGCAAGGTCCCTATGATTGCTCACAATTAAGAGCGCCAGTCCTAAATACAAGAAGAGCATCAGGAGGTGTAGCGGATATATCCTAGCCAACCGGCTCCGATAGAAGTCGAATACCGAGATTGAATGATTGTGCAGAGCCGTCGAGTAATTGTAATAAATTACAAAGCCGCTTAGGCAGAAGAACATGTCAACTGCAAGATTCCCATGGTTAATAATAATCAGTAGAAAGGTAGGCAGGGACTGATGGAGATATGCCTTAAAGTGAAATAATACCACCCACCAAGCTGCAATACCGCGCAGACCCGTAAGCGCATCAATTCTTCGGTGCAGAGGCGTCGCAGACACCAATGCGCTAGACATAGCCCGGCACGTGTTGGGTGGGCGGGACTCGTACGGAGGGTTTGGTCTCCCATCTAATCAAGCGAAAGGCAGAACAATAGAAGCCTAAAAATACGAAGAGCAATGGCTGGAAGGCAATACCGATAAATGCACTGCCTACGACGAACAGGACAAGGCAGACAAACAATGATCGCGCGAATGAACGAGACCATTCCAGCTCAGATCTTATCGGAGCGATCCGCGAAATGCGCCACGTCCCCACTAGGCCAATAAAGATAAGTATTAGGTAGAGCAGCAGCCCTAGATAGCCATGCTCTCCGAGAACTTCAAAGTAAACGCTATGGGGAGCCGTTACACCGGCGTGCCGCAGCATGGTCTGCCCCGCAGCATCGTGAACTTCGTAGTCAATGTTGGCAGCGTTGAATGCTCCGAAGCCACCGCCGAATGGGTGATCTCGGGCGAACGCTGCCGCCCAGCGCCAAGCCGCCAGCCGAATTTCCGCAGAATTATCCTCCTTATAGGAGCTAATCGTGGAGAAGCGTCTTTCCGTCTTTTGCGGAAGCAACGATGCTGATCCGTAGTAAACCCCGATCGCGAGCAGGATAATGCCTACCTTGCGCCACACTGTCTTGAAGCCAACAACACACAAAGCAATCAAAGCAACAAGCCCAGTCCTAGCGGATGTGCCGGCCACGCACATGAGGGCCATGAAGAAATAGCCCCAAGTTAGGACCTTCGCCCCTTTGCCGCGCAGATTGAATATCAGTGAATCGTGCACGGCGTAGTAAAACATAGGAATGGAAATGACGGCTCCCAAGGCTAAAGTACTTGTTTCACCTAGCCAGAAGTTAGTCATCATCAATCGACCGAGCCGATCATAGCCCCCAGTTCCCAAAACGGTCTTGATGCCAGCTGTCAACACGTGCGCCGATAAGGCCGCAAAGACGCAAATAAATCCCGTTTCCATTTGGGCTCTGGTGCGAAGGAAGATAGGAATGGTGATCGTCAGCAGTATCGATTGAAACGCCCAGTCCCACTTTTTCCACGCCTCAGCCGGGAACAGCGCCCAGCCGCTTGTTAGCGTCACCCAAATCGCAAGTGCGAGCGCGACATAGAAAACGAGCGGGTACCGGGCTCTGTTGGAGCGGTCTATGAAAAAGAAGGCCAGCAAACAGGAGCATCCAAATATGAAAGACAGCGGCACTGGCCAGTCTGTAAAATAGGCAGGCGACAGAATTGTCGCCCACAAATATCCGACGAAAAACAAGGCTGGTGTCTGAATTCCCAGCAGTGCAATGAATAGTGCGGTCACAAGTACGAGAAAGGTAAGTTTCATCTCGTGATCCGATGTCCAAGGCCGCTTCTCTCAAGTCTAAACAGCCTGAGAACGGCAAACGCGACCAGGATCAAGCTCGCCAGAACACTGATACTATCTATCATTACAGCCCCCCAATAGTTAGTTTCCCAGCTTTTGCGCCGGATGCCGCGACCATGCCCTAAGGCAAGCAAATCAGAACAATTGCCGGAAGTACCGTCGATCCCGGGTTGCCAACTACCCGCTGGCGGTTGGTAGATCAGTTCAATCAAATACACTTCACCATTCAAGCGATCAGAATCAACAGGCTGGTCTGGACTACACCCGTGGCCCCAAGCGGGCAATCTGGGCGGCCCATGAGGTTCAGCACTCCGACGGTCATAACTCCGCGCCGTCCGCTGCGGTCGACACGGGTTTTTGGCTCACCTGAGAAATTTAGCAGGCTCCGGAAAATGCCTCGCCGCCAACCCCTTCTTTCCCGTGATGTAACTCATTCCCAATCCAGGAAGAGGATGACGCTGACGCCCCATTCCACCTTGCTGGACACTGCCCTTCTCAGCTAGCAAACAATACTCCAGGGAGTGCGGCGAGGCGTCGGCGACTGGATCTGGTTGCTCTCTGTCTGCAGTGTGCGGTTTTGGTTTAAGCTGGGACTACTCCGCTTTCATGAGGGCTGGCTTTGCTGCTGAGCCTATGCGTTTTGGATGGATGATTGATCCCTTTTTCATTGTAGGCTCCGGTCGGTCTGGAACAACGCTCCTGCGGTCGTTGTTGTGCCGGCATTCCAAGATCCACATTCCCCCCGAAACTTGGTTCATTTTGGATCTCATCAAGCGTGTTCCTCGCGGGCGCCCCCTAACTGAAGGGCAGGTGCACGACGCGATCGAGGCGATCATTTCTAGCTACCGGTGGCCTGACTTCCAGATAAATCCGGATTTGCTGCGAGCGAATGCGGCGACACTCGTGAGGCCTACGCTCGTGGACATCATCAACTTGGTATATGCAGAGCTTCGTGAAACGACGAAGCCACGTCTGGGCGACAAGACTCCACCCTATATACAGATCGTTCCTGAGTTAGCGGAACTCTACCCCGATGCGGTGTTTGTCCACCTTATTCGTGATGGAAGAGATGTAGCTTGTTCCTTTCTGGACATCGGGTTCTATGACAAGGGTTCTCGATTCTACGACGGGGCCGCTTTCGAATGGACAACTGCCATTCGCCTCGGGCGAATGTATCATAATTCTCCCTACGCTACCCGCGTTCTAGAGGTGCGATACGAGCAATTAGTGATGCAGCCGGAGCGCACTTTGTCAAACATATGCAGCTTCTTGGGAGAGAACTTTGAGAGCGAGATGCTCGAACGACGTGGTGAGCCCATTTGGATTCCTCCCAGAGAAAGAGACATCCATCCCAAACTCTCGGGAGCAATCTCCCCTGCTTCAGTGGCGACTTGGCGACGGAAACTGACGCCCGTCGAATGTTTCGCAATGGAGGCATGCCTAGGAAGGGACCTGCGACTCCTTGAATACCCGTTGCTCTTTAGGTCGGCAGGCTGGCGCCCTTTACTCTTTGGCGTTCGGCTTCTCCTGCAGAAATCTTCATCGTTTTTGGCCAATGTGCTTTCTTATGCTCGGAGACGGGGGTTCTTGCATAAGAAGTTGTACTTCTAGCGCGCATGTTGCAGTCGATGCGTGCGGGTTCATCCTTGTGAGGACGCGTATGATCGAGTCGACTGACTTCTGCCGAGCGAACGAGAGTCCGTTTTTCATCATTGGGTCCAGCCGCTCGGGCACCACACTGCTGCGCCTGATTCTATGCGGTCATTCTCGCATCCACATCCCGCCTGAAACTTGGTTTATCTTGCCTCTCGTCCAGGAACTGCCTCTGGATGCCCCGCTGTCCCCGGAGGAAGTGCGTGAAGCGGTCAAGATCATCACTTCCCACTTTAGATGGCAAGACATGGGAATGCACGCAGACGAATTGGTCAATCGCGCTCTCCGCCTCGTTCAACCGCATTTGTCGGATATCATCGGACTGGTTTACCATCATCAGCTGGCCAATGTTGGGAAGAAGCGTTTTGGGGACAAGACGCCGCTATATGTGAAAATTGTACCCCAATTAATGGTGCTTTATCCCGAGGCGAGATTCATACATCTCATACGCGATGGTAGGGATGTAGCAATTTCCTTTATAGACGCGAAATTCGAAGGACGCTGTTACGATGACGACAGATTTGAATGGATCGACGCGATCCGTAGGCAGTTCCGCTACCGCATGTGCTCATTTAACGATCGCATTTTGGAAGTGCGATATGAAGAACTTGTGAGGAATTCAGAAGCAACCGTCCGTGGGATTTGTGAGTTCCTTGGTGAAAACTTCGAACCGTCCATGCTCGAATTCCGCGAGCGCCGTAGTATGGTTCCTGAACGAGGACATCACCTTCACAAAGCGCTGGAAAAGCCAATTGCGCTGGACGCCATCGGTGTGTGGCGGCAGAGACTGTCATGGCCGGAATGTTTCGCGATGGAGGCGTGCATCTACAAGGAGCTGGAAAATCTAGGGTACGCGCTGAGGTTCTCTGGCTGGGCATGGCGCCCGTGGCTAAAGTTCGCCGGTCTAGTGCTGAGAGCACTCTCGCCGATGCTGGACCGGGCAATTCCGTATCTGCAACGGAGGAATTATATTGGCGAGCGGCTTTACTTTTGACACGGCAGCGACATTTCTGTTGCGCAAAAAGAGGGTCTCGTAGGCAAACGATGGTCTACCCGCGGAGTGTCGACTGCGCTCGGCGTAACGTAAAGGACCAGAGTTGGCTCAAGTGTCTAACAATGTCATCTTCAGGTCCTCTCGGCGAACCGCCTAATCTCCAAACTCCAATCAGTGTCAGCAAGAACGCGGTTGCTCCCAATCCAACATCAAAGAAAAGCCGAGTAGGCCCTGGCGCGATAATCGTATTTGCCGGAAGGATACAGGCTGCCATCGAGAAGCACGCCAAGAGCGGGCGATACAGCACCTTGACATATTCTCTGACCGAAACTCCGATTTCTCGCCCAACGGCAAAGAACAAGGTGGGCATGAAGAGCGCTGTCATTACCCATCTTGCGATAGCTATATCCGTCGCCTCGTGGGCCCACGTTGAAACTACGCCAATCGCTCCTGCTAAAAAGATAACGCGCATCCATTGCATACGTGCTCCAAGATGTGGTTTGCCCACGACATCGAAGACGGTGTAGGCCCCGCTGCTGAGCCCGAGGAGCGCGGCACTGAGCGCCAGCCAAACGACGAGGCTTTCAGCGCTAATCCATTTCGGGCCCAAGACAACTTCAACGATATCGTGTGCAACTAACGCAATTCCGACGCCGGTAGCCGTGCAGATTATTACAGACCACGACAATACTCTTAGATACAGATCGGTGAGGGTGCGACGGTCATGCTGAAGCCTCGCCATAACGGGGTATAGAACCGCTACCATCGGCTCGTTGATCTCTCTCGTCGCGCTCGATGCGAGGTCGTTCACCACAGCGTACCTTCCCATGGGTGCTGTTCCAAATGCCGCGCCCACAGCAAGTTGATCGACTTGCCCACTCAAGTAGTTTCCGAGAGCCCTCATTAAATTCCACATTGAGAACGATGATAGCTCGCCAAAGCGAGACAGCGAAAATCGCGGTCGCAATGGATGCATGACGAAACTAAGAAGGATTTGACTAAGCTGTCCTGTTAGAATACCAAAAACGAGGGCCCAATAGTTCCTTAGAACGAACGCTAGTACGATAGTTACGCAAAACGACGCGAGTTTGGCGTACATATTGTAGAAGAAGAAACGGCCAAAATTTAAATTGCGTCGCATATCAATGACGCCGATGTTCTCAAACCCACCGAGCACCGCGCGGAAGGCAAGACAATGCATCACTGGGATAACTCGAGCCTCATGAAACAGCACTGAGGTCGCGGGCGCAGCAATCCATACAAGGCTGCCAATCAAAAAACCTAGAATTATGGATAGAGTCCAAGCCGTATCATAGTGCTCCTTTAACGGCGCGGTGTGCCGAATGATCGCCAACTTATGGCCGCTTTGGCTTAGGACTTCGAGTGCCCCGATTATGACCATAGCCATTGCCACGATGCCGAAGTCTGCTGGTGAAAGCAGGCGGGCAAGTATGATCGTGCTCAGCAAGCCGGTGAGTCGCAAACCCCAGCGCAAGGCGATCATCCAGACAGAACCGCGAAATAGGTGAAGTCCTGGTGAATGCTCAATATCGGGCGCGTTAGCCATTTTTTTGCAACTGGGTCGGCCGGATTCGAGCAACAGGGAATCGGAAGCGCGGTAGGTCGTGCAATCTCCAACTCAGTGACTGCAAAATTCCTTCAACGCGCCCGGCCAAGCTATCGAGTCGTATCACTCCCTTAGACAGCTCGTAGACTTCGCCCTGGTATTGCATTTTGTAGTGCGATACTCCCTCTCCGAAGTCGAACGTCACCACCCCTTCTTGAGACGCCTGTTCGATCATTTTGAAGAATAGAATATGGCCGGGCGAATACCGTCTTAAGTGTAGGCTGTATACAGGGAACCAAAAGTGAAAAGTGTCATGACATCTGAGCCCCAGATGAGAGGCGATCTGTACGCCACCGGCCAGGAGCCTTGAGAAGATCACTTCGCAGGACGGCGAAGACGGTGTGGCAGCCAGTTCTCTTAAAAGTCGCTGATGCCAAATTGCCCCAAGCGCATCGACGCTGCCAGTGCGTTGATATTGCTGGCGTTTGGAATCTATCAGTTCACCAACTTCGTTCAGGCGAGAATGCCACTCGAACTCAAGCGGTCCTAAAGCTTCTAGACGGCGCTCACCCCGTCTGACCTCGCTCAAAAATTTCTTGTTTCTCTTCTCCAGAATGGATGTGAAATCCTGAAACGTGGCGACCTGAAGACGTACACCGAAGGCCACTTCTTTATCGAGAATGATGAAGGGACACAGCTGCGGTACTGCGTGATCGAACCTAAGTGCAGAGAGGCGCGCAGATCTGAGCAGCTCCGCTACGTCCAGTGCCCCTTGAATGTTCCCTATCACACCAAAGTAGTCGGCCAGACTTCCGCCTACCTTCGCGGCGTGCCCAAAGAGCCTTCGCCCTTTTGTGTGTTGAAACGGCAGAAAACCCTCTGCACCATCCGCCGTTTGGATATGTAGAACGAAAACTCCACCACGCACACGTTCCACAGCCGTGCAAAAACTATAGCTGAGGAATGCGCTCTTGAGTACGAGAGTCGCGAGAAGTTCATTCCAACGGAGTACAAGCTTTTCAGGAAGCGAGCCGATGCTGTAGAGGGTTGCATTCACAGCTAAGTCGCTCGCTTGTTCTCGAGATCCTAAATGTTAGCGTGCCGCTGCCCGCTTAAATCGAGCGCCCATTGCCGTACAGCGGTAGGCGTAGATGGTGCACCTAGTGCCTCTGTCATGAAGAATTCGCAATAGCCGTCGATCCATTTGAGAAACCTCTGAAGTTCCTCGTTGTTTTTTACATATGGAGTCCTACCGGGCAACAGTGAGGGTGTATGATAGCTAACGACAAATACGCGATAGCCATCGCTCAACAAAGCCCGCGTTAAACGCTTGCATTCCTTCAGAGTGCTTCCTTCGGGGGTGAGTCTGACGCGATTCCATGCTCGTGTACGAGCAGCAATTGCTGGCAGCTTGACACGGCGTCCCACCGAAGAGAGAAGAACGCGCTCCATTCCCTTCCCTAGATGCCGCGCAAAACCGACGTCGCCAATAGTCACAGGGATTTCCAATAAAGCATTCGTCGAAGCCAGCCAGTACGGCCTTCCTGGTGCTAATGTGTAGTCTGGAGCAAAAGGCGCTGAGGGAATCCCCGGCAATACACTGCAATCGATTTCGTAGCCTAAGTCCTGGAGGATCGCAGGCGTGGAAGCGCCGGCGCCATACCTGCCGGCGCGGTAAACTTTTGGCGCGCAGCCGAAGTTCTCCTCGATCGCTTGGGTAAGTCGTTGTACCTTACGCAATTCAAGGTCTGTTGGAAGATTGTTCGCAAAGCTGTTTCGTTCCGATAGTGGCTCGTCGTAGGGAGGTGTTACCCAAGTGTGAAGCTGTGCCCCGATTTCGCAGGCACCGGATTGGCAAAGCTCCGACAATTGCTCGATCGCTTTTTTGTCCGTCGCGACTGGATAGTCGATCGCGTACGTCGGCCGTATACCATAGCGAGCGAAAATGGCCTGGGGCTGGGCTTGTGCAGATATGTTCGTAACGCTGATGCTATCCCGGGAGAAGGGCGCGCTCCAATCAAACTCCTCTTCAGCATCGATGATGAATAGTAAGCGCGGTCTCGCCGAGGTTGGGAACGCTACAACACCTCCCTCATCGATGGGCAGCATTGCTTTCTGGCTGATGGACGGCCCGTTCATGAATCCTAGTTGCCTATTCTTTTCCGCTGCCCTCGGCTACCCGTCTCCACGATTCATGGTATCTTACCTAACGAGGTGTGCCTCCTGGGACCATCGAGTAAACAATCTGCCACCAGCTCAATGAAACTCGAAGCGCATTCATATCCCAACGTCAGTGTCGTAGTCCCGGCCTACAATGCCGGACATACGATTCGCCGAGCTTTGGCCTCGGTTGCATGTCAGACTCGGCCGCCTTTGGAGACGATTGTTGTCGACGATTGCAGCATTGATGATACTCGCTCGGTAGTCGAGCAATATGACAGAGTCGGCATCAAGCTGATTCGGATGGAAAAGCATCAGGGTGTCGCTGCAGCGCGCAACATTGGGGTGCAGGCCGCCAATGGAGAGGTGATTGCCTTTCTCGATGCAGATGACGAATGGTTGCCAATTAAATTGCAGAAGCAACTTACCTGGCTGACGGCTGATCCCCGCTTGTGGTTTGTCAGCTGTGACTCCGATTCGATCTCACAGAGTGGGACAAACCTTGGAAATACCTATGGTGGAGCGCGCATCGCTGCTGGTTCCGAAGCATGGAAAGCGCTGCTTTCATCGAACTTTATCGCGACGCCTTCTGTTGTTGTGTGGCGCCGCCACCTAGTGGCCCTAGGGGGTTTCGACGAGTCACTGAAGATCGGCGAAGATCAAGATATGTGGATCAGATTGGCCGCTAGTGGCCCGTTAGGCTATGTGCCCGAGACCTTGTTGCGCGTGCACCTCCGGACGAACAGCCTTTCACGGTGGTCGCTGGAAGACCTGCTTGATTACACGTTGCCAATGATTGAGCGGCACATTAGCTCTCAACGGCCGCGGCTAACGGAAGTTGAAATCCGGAGAATTCTGGGCGAACGGTATAACCGGTTCGGGCGTGTCGCTTATGTCCGAGGTGAATTTTGGTCTGGATTACGGCTTATCTCTCGCTCGGTGGGTTTAGGATATCACCCTTTTGAAAGCCTGGTTTACCTGATGCGAGCTGCCCCACCAATTCTTTGGCTCAAACACCGACTTGGATTTGGAGCCGTAAGTTGAGCTGGCGGTCTGCTGCCCGGCAACTCGCACACTATTCCGGTGTACTTAATCTGGTGCATCGGCTTCGCGATCGGGAACATCTGACAGTAGTGATGTTTCATCGCGTGCTACCCGAAGATGCCCAAGCAAGAGTGGGTGCTGATCCAACCTACACCATAACCCCAGACCTCCTAGCTGGCTGCCTGGATTTTTTTCGTCAACAGTACAATTTGGTGTCCGGTGTGGATTTGCTGAATTCTCGTAGAGGCACTCATCGACTGCCCCCATGGCCACTGATGATTACCTTCGATGATGGCTGGGGCGACAACTTTGAATGGGCACGGACGATACTGCGCGGTGAACCCTGGACGGTCTTTGTTGCGGTGGAAGCGGTACGCGACCCAATTACCTGGTGGCAGGAGGCATTGTTGTGGTCCCTGCGGTCAGGAAGGTGCGAATACTCAGAACTAAGCGCTGTCGTAGCAGAACGAAGTCAGCTTCTCGACTGCTGTGATTTGCCTGCCGACCTTCGCCTGTTAGCTTTGTATTCTTCGATAGGCGCTGAACGTCGGAAAGAAGCGTTAGCAGGCGCGACAAAGGAACTGTCGTCACAATACACGCGCGCTATGATGCTTTCTGCTTCCGAAGTGCAGGAATTGCATCGGGAAGGGGTCATGATCGGCAGTCACGGGGCAGGGCATTTACCTCTAACCTGCACACCGCAAGCTGTAGAGGATATGAAATTTGCGCGCGACCAGCTTTGCGAAATTTTGTTGGTTGACAGAATTCCGACACTGTCGTTTCCACATGGCCGCTGGGATGCTCGCTTGGTGGGAGAAGCCAGAGCTCTCGGGAAAG
>JADMIO011096103.1_pt1 | contig 10466 bp, 12 predicted proteins | sample 8958161 | NCBI WGS metagenome assembly JADMIO01 (sample SAMN16585339, study PRJNA669376) | soil metagenome | isolation source: Crop rotation soil | place: USA: Cullars Rotation, Alabama | collected 2011
GCTTGATACCGGCTCCAAGGTTGCGGTCGACATCCTGTTCGCCCTTCCGCGCAACAAGCCGTCCGCAAGCCTGCATGAATCGCTGGGCCTCGCCACGGTCGAAAGGCCCGACGGCATCGTCCTCAAGGTCGACGAACGCCGCGAAACCAGCGTGCCCGGGATCTACGCCGCCGGCGACCTCGCCAACCCCCTCATGCCCTCGGTCACCACGGCATCATGGCAAGGCGCGATGGCGGCCATCTTCGCCCAGCAGTCGATGCTGGCTTGAGAGCACAGATTGGAGATGAGCATGGCCGTCGAACCGGACAGCGCGGGTGTGCGCTTCCCTCCGCCCTTCGTCTATCTGGGAGCGCTGCTGTTGGGGCTGGCGGCGGAGCGGTTCGTCACCCTGCGCTCTTTCGGCGTCGACTGGCGGTTGTTGATCGCGACGGGCGCGCTGCCGTTCGTTGCCGGCGCGGCGATGATGCTTGCGGCGGCGGGGCTGTTCCGGCGGCTGGGCACCAACGTTCCGCCGTCGCAGCCAACGACCCTCATCGCAACGACCGGCCCTTATCGGTGGACCCGCAATCCCATGTATCTCGGCATGGCGCTTATCTATGCCGGCCTTGCGATCGGCTTCGACGGGCCGATCGCCTTCGCCTTGCTCCCGTTGGTGCTGATCGCGATCCAGGCGCAGGTGATCGCCCGCGAGGAGCGGTATCTCCAAGCGAAGTTCGGCGACGACTACGGCCGCTACAAGGCCGAGGTTCGCCGCTGGCTCTGACTGGCGTTGAGCGCCTTGCCCGGCCCCTTGCCGAAAATCTCCAGCTGCTGGCGCGGGCCGACCTTGAGGTGGGCGATTCCGTCGCCAAGCGTCTCGACCGGCAGGCCGAGCACGTCGGTGAAGAAAGCGAGGCTGCGCTCGAAATCGTCGGTCCCGAGACCGGCCCAGGCGAATCCTTTGACGTTCATCGCGACGCCCTCTCGCCGCTCGATTATCGCAGGCCGCGCCGCGCGTCAGCCGATATCGCCGAAGCCCGCATAGCCTTCACCGTCGCGCTTCTTCTCAAGCTCCTCGCTCGCCTCGTCGGCGGCGTCTTGGAGGCTGTTATGGCCTTCGGCGCCGTCGGGCGGCGGCGTCGGTTGCTTGTCCTCGTCCTTCGTGCCGCCGCCCATGGCTTCAGCTCTTGCTCTTATGCTCCGGCTTCCCCTTGCGCTTGGTGGAAGCCATTTTCTCGAGCTCCTTCTCGCTCATCGATTCTTCCATGCTCTTCGACGCGCCTTTGAGCTTGCTCTTGGGCGTGTCGCCGCGCTTGGCGGAAAGTGCGGCGCCGGCGGCCTTTTGCTGCGCTTTCGATTTGGCAGGCATGTCCTCTCTCCGTTAGGGGCGTGCGCGACTGGAACCCGCGGGCGAAACGCGCGGTTCCGTGAAACGATTGCAAGGGAGAGGCAGGCGCCATGGACGAGATCGAATGGTGGGAGTTCGATTCCGCCAGGGAGCTGGCCGAGCAGGCGGCGGGCGACATCGGCTTCGTGATCGAAAGCGCGATCGAGGCGCATGGCGGGGCGAGGCTGGCGCTGCCGGGCGAGGAGGGCGTGGCGCCGGTCTTCTCCGCGCTCGCCAAGGCGAAGGGCTTCGACTGGTCGAAAGTATCGCTCATCCCGACCGCGGATGTCCTGACGCCCGAGGCGGGCGCGCAGGGCGTGCGCGAGCGGCTCGAAGGCTGGTTCGCGGCGACGGGCGCCGAGGTGCTGAGCTTGGTGGACGATGCGGCGGCAGGCGATCCGGTCGAGGCGGCGCGGCTCGCCGACGCACGCCTGTCGCTGCTGCGCTGGCCGCTCGACTTCGTCTGCCTCGGCCTCGATGATGAGGGCGGCACCGCCGGCCTTCGCGCGGGCACCGATCTCGACCGTGTGCTGAATGCGCCCCGAGAGCGGCGGGCGACGGGCGTGCGGGGCGCGGGCGGCGACATGGTCACCCTGACCGCGCCGACGCTGACGGCCGCGCGGACGGTGATGATCGTCATCTCCGGGCGCGGAAAGAGGGCTTTGCTCGAACAGGCGATCAAGGAAGGCCCGCTCTCCTCCCGCCCGATCGGCCGGCTGCTGGCGACGATCGACTCGCCGGTGGACGTGTTCTGGACCGCGGAAGAGGTGGCTTAGTCCGAAAAATCCGTCATGCCGGACTTGATCCGGCATCCATCTTCTTTTCATGGGCTGAAAGAAAAGGTGGATCCCGGATCAAATCCGGGATGACGACTAGTCTAGGTCAGCTCCCCCAGGCCCACCGCCTCGAGCAGCGCCGCCCGTGCATCCTCCATCCGGCGCCACATCCTGGGCTCCAGCAAATCCTCCGGCGCGATGCGTTCCGGCCAGTGGGTCTCCACCACCTCCGCGATCCGATCCAGCTTCGCCTCATCGGCTATGAACCGCGGATCGACGCTTTCCGGCTCCGCGACCACGCGGAGCCTGAGGCAGGCGGGGCCGCCGCCATTGGCCATGGACTGGCGGACGTCGACGACGAAGAGCCGGCGGATCGGGCCGTTGCCGGCGATCATCGCCTCCAGCCAGCGCCAGACGGGCGGCGTCTCGCGCGCCTCCTCGGGGAGGATCAGCGCCATCGTCCCGTCCGGCAGCGTTACCAGCTGGGCGTTGAAGAGATAGGAGCGGATCGCGTCTTCGAGACTGACCGCGCTGGCCGGCACTTCCACGATTACCGCTTCGTGCAGCTGCCGCTGCAACTCGTCGTAAAGGACGAACTGATCCTCGAAGGCCTGCTCGTGGACGAACAGCACATTTTCGTTGGCAACGGCGACGACGTCGTTGTGGAAGGCGCCTGCTGCGATCGCCTCCTCAGACTGGGAGACGAACAAAGTGCGGGCCAAGTCGAGGCCGTGCAGTCGAACCACTGCACGGCTCGCCTCATAATGCTGCCGAACGGGATAGGTCCCGCCGCGCTGGCCGAAGACGAATACTTCGACGCCTGCGGCATCGTGTCTCGCGGTCAACCGCATGTGGTTGGCGGCGCCCTCATCGCCGAATGTGGGGGGCACGGGCGGATGGACGACGAATCGGCTTTCGTCCGCGAAGGCCAGGCGGAGCTGGGCGAGCGTCTCCGGCCATTCGTGGCTGCGGTGGGGCATGGTCCTCAGGTTGGCGACGGTCAGGTGACAACGGCCGTCCTCACAATCGGGCGCGGGAGAGATTGTAGCCGCATTCGCGGCCCACATGGCGGAAGCCGAGAAGGCTGCGGGCCGGAGCGTCGGAGACGCCTCCTCCACGTTCGTACCGAGCTCCGCCAGCCAGGCCCGGTCCGGCCGCCTTTGGGGCAGAAAGAAACCTTGGGCGAGGCCGAGGCGGAGATTGTGGCGCATCTTCGCCAGCCCCTGCAGCGCCGCCGCGCGCGGGTGCGAAACGAGGCCCTTGTTCGTCGCCGACGCGACGTTGCCGAGGCTGAGCCCGGCATAATTGTGGCTGGGCCCGATAATGCCGTCGAAATTGATCTCGACCAGCGCCATCAGCGCGAGACCGCCAGCACCTTGTCGCCCGCCTGCACCCCAAGCCGCGAGGCCGCGTCAGGATCGAGGACGATCCGCCCATCCTCGAGCGTCGACACCCGGCCGTAGCAGGCGACGAAATCCGCGAGCCGCCCGGTCGCGATCAGCTGCGTCGAGCCTTCGTCCGGATCGGCGATCTCGGCGATCTCCGCCTCATGCGCCTCGCGGATGGTGCGGATGTCGTCGGTATGAACGACCATCGTCGGGCCGCCGTCGAAAATGTCGATATAGCAATCGTGAACGAAGCCCTCGCGCTCCAGCATCCGCATCGCCGCGCGGCCGGAGGGGTGGGGCGTTCCCATCACCGCGCGGGCGCTTTCGGGCAGCATCGAGACGTAGATCGGCGTCTTCGGCATCAGGTCGGCGATGAACTGGGTGCCGTGCATCGCATTGAACTCGTCGGCCTCATGGAAGCCCATGCCGAAGAAGCGGCCGGCAATCCCGTCCCAGAATGGCGAGCCGCCGCGTTCGTCGATCACGCCCCGAAGCTCCGCGATCACCTTGCCGGCGAAGCGCTGGCGATGCTTGCGGATGAAGAGGTAGCGGCTCCGCGCGATCAGCATGCCGAGCCCGCCGGCGCGCTCGCCCGGGTGGAGGAACAGCCCGCCAACCTCCGAGCAGCCGTCGAAATCGGTGCACAGCGTCAGCGTCTCGTTGCGGAAGGTCTTGCCGAGCGCCTTCGACGTCTGGGTGAGCGTGCTGATCCGGTAGGAGTAGAAGGGACATTCGGTGCCGACGCGGCTGAACATCTGGCAGGTGCCGCGTATCTGTCCGGTGTCGACATTTTCGAGCACCATCATGAACAGATCGTCCTCGGGCCGCGTCGCGTCGGACTGGAACGCCTGTTCGGAGCGGGCGAGCTTGTGGACCAGGGCGCCCTTGTCGGCGGGCAGGTTGGTGAAGCCGCCGCCGGTTAGCTTCGCCATTTCGTAGATCGCCTGGAAATCGTCGTTCCGGGCCGGGCGCACGCGAAAGCTCACAAGTTTTCCCCCTCCGCAAGCCGTAATATGGTCAGCGCCGACAGCGCCGCCCGTTCCTGGAGGCTCTCCACGATCAGATATTCGTCGGCCGAATGGATGGCTCCGCCGCGCACGCCCATCGTGTCGACGACAGGCACGCCGCAGGCGGCGATATTGTTGCCGTCGCAGACGCCGCCGGTGGCGCGCCAGCTGATCTCCTGTCCGAGATCGGCGCCGCAGCGGCGGACCAGGTCGAACAGCTTTTCCGCGCGCGGATCGAGCGGCTTGGGCGGCCGGCCGAAGCCGCCGTGGACCGAGATGCGGACGTCGCGCGCAGCCGCCACTTCGGCGGTGACCGACTCGATCAGCGTCCGTGCTTCGGCTTCGTCCTCGGGCGCGCGGGGGCGGAGGTTGACGCGGAGGATCGCGCGATCCGGCACGACATTGTTCGGCCCGCCGCCGTCGATCCGCGCCGGATTGACCGACAGGCCGGTCCGCTTCGCGGCGTCGAGGCGGAGGGCGATGTCGGCGGCGGCGACGAGGGCGTTGCGGCCCTCCTCGGGATTGCGGCCGGCATGGGCGCTGCGGCCCTCGACCAGGATCGAGAAATTGCCGCTGCCGGGACGGGCGCCGGCGAGCGTGCCGTCGGGAAGGGCGGAGGGCTCGTAGGTGAGCGCTGCCTTCTTCCCCCGTGCCGCGCGTGCGATGAGGGCGGCGGAGCCGGGCGAGCCGACTTCCTCGTCCGAATTGATCACCACCTCGTAGCCGATCTGGCTGGCGAGCGGCGAAGCCTCCACCGCCTTCAGAGCCGCGAGCATGATTGCGAGGCCGCCCTTCATGTCGGCGACGCCGGGGCCGCCGAGAATGCGGTCCTGTTCGATCCAGGCGACCTGCTGGAAGGGATGATCGGCGCCGAACACTGTGTCCATGTGGCCGGTGAAAAGCAGCTGCACCGGCGCCTCCGGCCGCACGGCGAGGTGGAGGTTGCGGCCATGCGCGACCGGGGCCAGCGATCCGTCCGCCGCCATCGCCTCCACCGGCGCCGCATCCTCGAGCCTGAGCAATCCCGGCAAGGCCGCGAATTCCTCGCCCAGCAGGGCCGCCATCCGCCCCAGCCCATCGAGATTGCGGGAGCCGCTGTTGACCGCCGCCCAGGCCCGCACCTGGTCCAGCATGGACGCGGCGCCGCACGATTCCACCGCCGTCCGCTCGACACTCGAAAGGCCCCGCATGGACCGGCTCTAGCCGAACGGACGGGCGGGAGTATAGTGCGGGGCTGGCGGATGGAGGTGCGCGATCGCCCCCGTCCTTTGTCCGGATCGCTACTTATGCGCAACGATCCGGTCAGCCAGAAGGCGCTCCTCAGACCAGGAGAAGCGACGTGAAGAAATATGTGATCGAACGTGACATACCGGGCGTCGAAGGCCTCGGTGGCGAGCAGCTGAAGGGCGCCGCGGCGACCTCGAACGACGCGCTCGCCAAGCTGGCGCCGCGGGTCCAGTGGCTCGAATCCTTCGTCACCAAGGACAAGACCTTCTGCATCTACCTCGCCGAGAGCGAGGAGGCGGTGCAGGAGCATGCGCGGCTGAGCGGCTTTCCGGCCAACAAGGTCAGCGAAGTGACCCGGATGATCGATCCGACGACGGCGGGATAAAGCCCGGTTCGGGCAGGGGCGGGAGACGGCGATGACGCCGGTGCTGGACGTCACTGTGGTGCTGATGGACGACGGCCTGTCGTCCACCGCCGTGATGCCGGCGGAGATCTTCCATTGCGCCGGCGCGCTCTGGGAGGATCTCCACGCCCGCCCCTCCCATCCGCGCTTCCGGGTTCGGACCGTCTCCGTGCGCGGCGGCGCGGTGCGCAGCCCCTATGGCTTCGGCATGGATCCGCGCGGCTCGATCGCTGACGTAGATCGGACCGACATCGTCATCGTGCCGACCTCCGGCATGGAGATGGAGCTGAAGCTGGTCGAGCATAGCGACCTGCTGCCCTGGCTCCGGCGCCACCATGAGCAGGGTGCCTATGTCGTCGGCGTGTGCATGGGCACCGCCTATCTCGCCGAGGCGGGGCTGCTCGACGGCAAGATCGCCACCACCCACTGGGCGGTCTGCGACGATTTCCGCGCCCGCTGGCCGCAGGTCTGCTGGCACCCGGAGATGTTCGTGACCGAGGACACGCGCGTGCTGTGCAGCGGCGGCGTCTGCGGCTCGATCGACGTCAGCCTCTATCTCGTCGAGAAACTCTGCGGCCACGAGGTGGCGGTACAATGCGCCAAGGCCCTGCTGCTGCCGATGCCGCGCATCCTCCAGTCGGGCTATTCGATGCTGCCCGTGTCGAAGGAGCATGGCGACGAGCGCATCCGAGCGGTCGAAGCCTGGCTGCAGGAGCATTTCCGTGAGGACGTCCCGGCGCGCCTCCTCGCGGAGCGTGCGGGGATGGGTGAGCGCACCTTCACCCGCCATTTCAAGGCGGCGACGGGCAAGATGCCGGCTGCCTATGTCCAGGCGCTTCGGGTCGAGGCGGCGAAGACATTGCTCGAGCAGACGGGCAAGTCGGTCCAGACGATCAGCGCCGAGACGGGTTACGAGGATGTCGGCTTCTTCCGCAGCCTGTTCAAGCGCAGCACCGGCATGACCCCGGTCGAATATCGCGCCCATTTCGCGCCGATGAGCGTGCGGACGAAGGTGGTGTACGAGACGGCGTAGTTCGTCATTCCCGACCATCTCGTCATTCCCGCGAAGGCGGGAATCCAGAGCGGCCTATGTGCGAGGCGGAGAGTCAGCCTGGATCCCCGCCTTCGCGGGGATGACGAAGGAGAGGCGGGCCGATCAAAGCCAATTCCCAAACGCCTCCAGCACCTCCTCGTAAAGCGTCTTCTTGAACGGCACGATCAGGGTCGGGAGGTCCTTCGGCTCGGCCCATTTCCAGGCGCGGAATTCGGGGTCGGGCGTGTCGATATGGACGTCGGCGTCGGTGCCGAGGAAGCGGGCGAGGAACCAGGTCTGGCGCTGGCCGCGCCATTTCTCCTTCCAGACCTTGCCGATCAAATCCTCGGGAAGATCGTAGGTGAGCTCCTCCTTCGCCTGGTCGAGCATTTCGACCAGCGACGGGTCGATTCCCGTCTCCTCCTGGAGCTCGCGCAGCGCACCCTCGCACGGGCTTTCGCCGGGATCCAGGCCGCCCTGCGGCATCTGCCAGGCTTCGAGTGTGCTATCGAGCCGCTGGCCGACCCAGACCTGCTTCGCCGCGTTGATCAGCATCACGCCGACGGCGGGACGGTAGCCATATTCGGAGAGGTCGATCATGCCGCCAACACCTCGTCGATCATCAGCTTCAGGATGCGGAAGGCGCCTTGCACGTCCGCGTCGGAGGAGGGGATCGCTTTCCGCAGATTGATGAAGCCGTGGATGTTCCCTTCCGCCTCGCGGAACACAGTCGGCACGCCAGCCTGGGCGCAGGCGGCCGCATAAGCGCGGCCCTGGTCGCGGATCGGGTCGAGGCTGGCGGTGAGGACGAGGGTCGGCGGCATCCCCGTCTGGCTCTTCACCATCGGCGAATAGCGCCAGTCGCGCTTGCCAGGCCTGTAGCAATCGTCGAACCAGCGCACCCCGTCGTGGGTCAGCAGATAGCCCTCGCCGAAATCCTCGTAGGAAGGATAGCCCTGCTCCGGGTCCGCGGCCGGGTAGATGGGCCATTGGGCGATGACCGGCGCCGAAGCCGGGTCGTCGCGCAGCGCGAGGCTGACGACGATCGCGAAATTCCCGCCGGCGCTGTCGCCGCAGGTGACGAGGCCGGTCACCTCGCGGCCCAGCACCTCCGGCCCTGATGCCGCCCAGCGCGCCGCGGCGATGCAATCGTCGGGGCCGGCGGGGAAGGGATGCTCCGGCGCGAGGCGATAGGCGACGGCGAGCACCGGCAGGTCGAGCTGCCGCGCCATCTCGGCGCAGAAGGGCTCGTGCGTGTCGAGATCGCCGAGCACGAAGCCGCCGCCGTGGAAGAAGAGGATGAGGGGTCCCGCGCCGCGCGTCTCCCGCGCGTCGTAGAGCCGCAGCGGGATCTCGTTGCCGTCCGGCCCGGCGCAGGCAAGATCGCGGATGACCGCCAGATCCCCCACCGGCGCGTCGGCGACGTGGCGGGAGGCGAGCATCATCACGCGTGCCTCGTTCGGCCCGACCTCATGGCTCTTCGGTCCGGGCAAAGCGTTCAGATAGTCGAGGAACTGGCGGACATCCGGCCTGACGTAGGGATCGGCCATTCAAGCTCCGTTGAGGTTCGAATCGAAATGCCTATCTAGGCCCCATAAGCGAATGACGCGGCGCCGCCACACATTGTGGCCTCGGGCGCGCCTCGCTAAACCGTCTTTCCCGTTGCGAAGGAAGCGAAGTTGGCGACTGCCAGTCATTATCTCACTCCCGAGGAAGCCTCCGCCCATCCGGCGCCCGAGGCGGTCGTCGTCCGCTTCGCCGGCGACAGCGGCGACGGTATGCAGCTCACCGGCGGCCAGTTCACCCTCTCGACGGCGCTGGCGGGCAACGATCTCGCCACCTTCCCGGACTTCCCGGCGGAGATCCGCGCGCCGCAGGGTACGACCTTCGGAGTCTCCGCCTTCCAGATCAATTTCGGCTCGGCGGCGATCGACACCGCCGGCGACGCGCCCGACGTGCTGGTGGCGATGAACCCGGCGGCGCTGAAGACCAACGTCAATGATTTGAAGCCCGGCGGCCTGATCATCGCCGACGAAGGCGAGTTCGGCGCCCGCAACCTCGCCAAGGCCGGCTATGAGGCCAACCCGCTCGAGGACGGCAGCCTCGGCAAATGGCAGGTCCTCGCCTTCAACATCTCGCAGCTCACGCTCGATGCGGTGAAGCCGTTCGGCCTCGGCAACAAGGAGGCTTTGCGCTGCAAGAATATGTGGACGCTTGGGCTGGCGCTCTGGATGTTCGACCGCGACCGCCAGCCGATCGAGAATTGGCTGAAGAGCAAGTTCGTCAAGGCGCCGGAGCTTGCCGAGGCGAACATCGCCGCGCTCAACGCCGGACATGCCTATGGCGAGACGGCGGAGATTGGCGGGCAGATCCCTCAGCATCATCTCGATCCCGCGCCGGCCGAGCCGGGCCTCTATCGCACCGTGACCGGCGCCGAGGCGATCTCGCTGGGGCTCGTCGTCGGCACGCAGCTGGCGGGCCTCAAGATGTTCTTCGGCGGCTATCCGATCACGCCGGCCTCGGCGATCCTCCACCATCTCTCGCGCCTCAAGGAATATGGCGTCACCACCTTCCAGGCGGAGGATGAGATTGCCGCGGTCGGCTCCGCGATCGGCGCCTCCTATGCCGGCAGCCTCGGCGTCACCTCCTCCTCGGGGCCCGGCATCGCCCTTAAGACGGAAGCGATCGGCCTCGCCGTCATGGCCGAGCTGCCGCTCGTCGTCGTCAATTCGCAGCGCGGCGGCCCTTCGACCGGCCTTCCGACCAAGACCGAGCAGTCGGACCTCTACCAGGCGGTCTACGGCCGCAATGCCGACACGCCGATGCCGGTCGTCGCCGCCCGCTCGCCGGCCGACGCCTTCGACTGCGCGATCGAGGCCTGCCGGATCGCGACCCAATATATGACGCCGGTGATGCTGCTCACCGACGGCTATATCGCCAATGCCGCCGAGCCTTGGAAGGTGCCGGACATGTCTGCCTATGAGCCCTTCACCGTCCGCTTCCACGACGAGCCGCCGGCGGAAGGCGAGGGCGTCAATCCTTACACGCGCGACGAGAAGCTCGCCCGCGTCTGGATCAAGCCGGGTACGCCGGGCCTGACCCACCGGATCGGCGGCATCGAGAAGAATGCGAAGACCGGGCATATCGACTACGCGCCCGACAACCACCAGAAGATGACCGATCTGCGCGCCGCCAAGGTCGAGGGCATCGCCGCCTCCTGCCCCGAGCAGGAGGTGTGCCTCGGCGAGGCGGGCGGGCGGCTCGCG
>JADMIO011053199.1_pt1 | contig 10465 bp, 9 predicted proteins | sample 8958161 | NCBI WGS metagenome assembly JADMIO01 (sample SAMN16585339, study PRJNA669376) | soil metagenome | isolation source: Crop rotation soil | place: USA: Cullars Rotation, Alabama | collected 2011
ATGGTGCCGAGCGCGCTGCCCGCCGCAATGACCGTCGCGCCGAAGGAAATGCACTCGTAGCGGAGAATGAGGAGGCGCTCGCTCTGTTCCAGCTTCGCCCGTAACAACAGCGAGAAGTAAAACAGCAGCCGGCTGAAAACGAAGTACGCGAGTCCGAAGAAAAACAGCGCCGGCAGCGTTTCGACGTGCAGGCCGGGCGCTACACCAGAGACTTGCACGATTGCGGCGTAGACGCCGTAGGCCGCGACGATCGCGATCACTTCGCGGCCCGCGTTGACCGCCGCCGCATTTAACGTCTTTCGTTGCCACAACCAGTCGACCAGTACCGTACTCAGCGCCACCGTCAACGCGGCGGATGGAAGCCCCACCATGAGGCTCGCGACCAGCGCGACGAGACCGATTTGCGAAAGATAGGAATACTTGGAGAGCGGGATTTGCGCCGCGCGCAGGGCGACGCCGAAAATCACGAGCGGCAGCAGAATCAGGATCTGTCCGATCCAGCGCGTATCTACGATCAGGACGGCCAGGAGGACGCCGCCGCCGAGAAAGCGCAGCACGTTGCCGTAGACACGGACGAGCCGGTCGATGCTCATTGCCGCTCCGCGCGCAGCGCGGCGGCCAGTTCACGCACCAGCTGTTCACCGGCAGCAACGCCGCCTGTTGCGAGCCGGTCCACCAGGGCGCTTCCCACCACGACCCCGTCCGCCATCCGCGCCGTCGCACGCGCCTGCGCCGCGGTACTAATACCGAACCCCACCGCGACGGGGAGCGACGAAATCGCGCGAATGCGCGCGACGTGCTCCCCCAGGTCCGGCGGGACTTCGTTGCGGGCTCCCGTTACGCCGAGCCGCGAGATGAGATAAATGAATCCGCTTGCACCGCTCTGAACGGCGCGCGCCATTCGGTCCGACGTCGTGGTCGGAGCGATCAAGCGAATGAACGCGAGCGGACTCGCGGCGACACGCCGTTCCACATCAGGATCGGCGCCCGCGGGGAAATCGGTCAGCAGCACTCCCGCGGTGCCGGACGCATGGGCGTCGCGCAGAAACCGCTCCAATCCATACGCCATCACTGGATTGAGGTAGGTCATGATCACGACGGGCACCCGCACGGCGGCCCGGTGGATCTGTTCCAGCACCTTGGCGACCGTGACGCCCTGGTCGAGCGCGGCCTGGGTGGAGCGCTGGATGGTGACACCGTCGGCGAGCGGGTCCGAGAACGGGACGCCCACCTCGATGATGTCGGCGCCCGCGGCCTCGAGCATGCGCAGCGCATCGACGGCTACACCGGGCGTGGGAAACCCGGCGGTGAGATAGGGGATGAGCGCCGCACGGCGCTCCCCCTGGACCACCCGCCACCGCGCGGCTATCGGGTGGTCAGACAAAATAGTCGCTGACTTTAATGCCGTATTTCTCGGGATCGGTCACCTTGACGATGGTGCGCGGGTGAGTGCCCGCTTCGTCCTTCTGCGCGAGATCGAACAGGACTCCAGGATGCTGCACCGCGCCGTCGGGCGTCGTGACGATACGAACCACCGGCCGATGGATTTGTGTCACGTCGGGATTCGCGGCGTGGACCAGCGCCACTTCGTACGTATCCAGGATCACGCACGTCCCCACGGGATAGATCCCGATCAGGTTGATGAACGCCTTCACGATGACGGGATCGTAGCCGCGGCGCGGGTTCTCCCACATTTCCTTGAGCACCTGATCGGGTTGAATGGGGACCGTCTGGTACACGCGCCGGCTCGTCGCGGCATCGAAGCCGTCCGCGACCGCCACGATCTTGGAAAAGATCGACAGCTCGCGCGGGCGAATCGATTTCGGATAGCCGGTGAGGTCGGTCTTCATGTGGTGCTCGTAAGCGACGATCATCCCGCGATAGGGGATCTCCCCGTACCCGCGCAGTCCAAAGAGCGTGAGGACACCGAGCCAGGGATGCGCGGTCATGATGCGCCACTCTTCGTCGCTCAACCCGCCCTGCTTGTTCAGTACCTCGAGCGGCACGCGCGATTTCCCGACGTCGTGAAACAGCGCGGCCATCCCCACATCGTAGAGCTGCAGCTTGGTGAAGCCGAGCTTCCTGCCTAACGCCACGGAGAAGATGCAGACGTTCACCGAGTGGGTGAACGTGTACTCGTCGTAGTCCCGCAAGGTCGTCAGACCGACAAGCGAGGCTTCGTTGTTCAATACCTGATCGACAATTGCCTGTACCGCGCGCTTTACCTTCTTCACGTTTGCCGTGCGGCCCATGCGAATGCTGTTGATGACTTCCTTGGTGACGGCGACGGACCGCGCGTAGGTCCGTTTGGCGGCCTCTTTCTGCCGTTCTTCGTCTTCGACATCCTCATCGGTCTCGAGCGGCGGCTCCACGCTGATGAAGGTGACTCCGCCATCGGTGAGCTTCTGCCCCAGCTCGAACACCTTGTTCGGGTTTGCTTCCTTGGCGGCGTAGGAGAGGAGCAGCGACACGAAGATCTGCAGCTGCTTGCGATCCGCCCCTTCATCGATCCGGACCGCGCCGATCCCGCACTGCCGGAACACGCCGAGGATGTGCGAGAAGGACGCGTAGTTATCGAGATCGAGCCGCAGCCGCGTGGAGTTCACGAAGATGAACTCGCCCTGCATGCGCAGCTCGATCTCGCGTTCGACGTCCAGCAGATGTTTGGTCGTTTGCGACAGCTCGTCGAGCGCTTTCTGGACCTGCGCGTTCTCGAGGGGATACAGCTTGAGCGAACGGAACGCGGTGTAGAGGACGACGAGGAAGTCGCGGCCCGCATGGCGGACAAATCCGTCCGTGGTCTGGACGGTATCGACAATCGATCCGCGCGGCGCCGCGCGCTCGTTCACGCGCCGGCTCCCACGTCGCGCAGGGCGCGCGAGACGGCGTTCCGAACGAGCGGTTCCTTGTCCTGCAGCGCTTTCTCCAGCACGGCCTTCGCGTCCGCGGTGCGGATCTTTCCGAGCGCCATGGCGGCGCAGGCGCGTGTCTCGGGATCTTCCTTCCGCGACAGCAGCCCTTTGGGAACGAGGATTTTTTCGAGCACCGCGATCCCGCGCGCGCCCGCGAGCATGCCGTACGCTTCGTAGAAGGCCATCTTTTCCGTGAGATCGGTGTTCTTGAGCTTCGATCCCGTCACGACAGCCTCGACTTTCGCGAACGCGTTGCGATGGCCGCGCGACGCCAGGAACTTGACTCCCGCAATGCGCACATCGCGATCGGCGTCCTCGATGGCTTTCTCGAGCAGGCGCAGCGCGGCGGAGTTTGCGATCGAGGTCAGGGCGTCGACGACCGCGAGCTTCAACGTGCGATCCTCGTTATCGAGCAGCGGGCCCATTCCTTCGGCTGCTCCGGGAAGCTTCAGACGGCCGGCGAGCCGCACCATCTCGAGCTGTGTGGCCGGATCGGGACTCGCCAGCGCCTTGAGAACCTCGGGAGCATGATCCTGCGCGAGTCGTGACGCCGAGGTGTGCACGAGATCGCGCACGCGCTCGTTCGTCAGCTTGGGAATCCATCCCATCAGTGTCGCCAGCGCTTCGGGGCGCAGCTCGCGGAACGTCTCGCTCAGCTCTTCTTCGGTGGGATGCACGGCGGCTTCGTCGAGGGATTGCAGCAGCTGGGACAGCGCGTCCGGTTGCGAGAGCCGGCTGGGCAACCCCATCAGGGTCTGCTTGTGCTCGGGGATCAGCTCGCGCGCGCGCTCGAGGACGAGCCGCACCTCACGCAGGATGAAGGCGACTGAACGGAAATCCCCGGCGCCCAGGAGATACGGAATAAAGTTCTCGACAATGCCGATCAATTCCGCCCGCACCGTTCCGTAGCTCTGCAGCTCGAGCAAATCGAAAAGCATCGCGAGCACGTTGCGGCGCAGGTCCTGCGAATACTCCCGCTCCGTTTCCCGGCGCAGGTAGTCGATCTCCTTGTCCTCGAGGAAGTAGAGCGTCGTATCGAATTCCTCGATATTGACGAGCCCTTCGCGGCGCGGGGGCGGAGCCTCCTGCTGGACGGCGGTGCGGACATCGTTCGGTGACGCTGCGGGGATCGTTTCCCCGGCCTCGATGGGCGCGGCATTTTCTGAAACCAGCTCGCGGAACGTATAGGAGATGAATTGGAAATCTTCTGCCCACAGGAGCGTCAGCAGATCATCCGGGGCGTCGGCAGCAAGATTCTTGGCGCGATGCAGCACGCCCAGGAAGCGGACGATTTCCACCTCCTCCACGCTGGGCCGGAGGGTGATGGAACGGACGCCGTCCTTGTACAGGGTCCACGCGATGCTCTCGCTGCGCTGCTCCTGGTTGTAGACGACGGTGTCTTCCCAGCGCAGCTCGGTTTCCCCCACGTCGAGGTGGAGGTCGTCGGTCGCCTGCCAGACCTGCCGGAAACCGGTGCGGATGTTCTCGACGGCGCGCTGGTAGACCGGGTTGTTGGGGAGGTACAGCTGCGTGGCCCGGAGGCCTTTGACCAAAACCTGCATCAACTCCTCGACCTGAGATGGCGGGAGCGCCATCTCGGCGGCACACCCACTTCAGTCACCTGGTGAGCTCCGCCACCATGGCGACGTCCTTGTCCCCGCGTCCACTCAGGTTCACCAGCACCACATCACCCTCGCTCCAGCGCTCAGGATGAGCGCGTACCCACGCTATGGCATGCGCGCTTTCGAGGGCCGGGAGGATCCCCTCCAACCGCGATAATTCCCCGAATGCCCCTAACGCCTCTCGGTCCGTAACGGCGTCATACAATACGCGACCCGAGTCTTTCAGAAAAGCATGCTCCGGCCCCACGCCGGGATAGTCGAGCCCGGCGGAGACGCTGTGGGCCGGCTGGACCTGTCCGTCGTTGTCCTGCAGGAGGTAACTGAGGCTGCCGTGAAACACCCCGGGGCGGCCCCGGCCAAGCGAGGCTGAATGGCGCTCGGTTCCGAGTCCCTCTCCCGCCGCTTCCACACCCACCAGCTCGACGCCCTTGTCGTCCAGGAACGCGTGGAAGATTCCCATGGCGTTCGACCCGCCGCCCACGCACGCGACCACAGTGCGTGGCAGGCGACCAAAGCGCTCGAGCACTTGCGCGCGCGCCTCACGGCCGATCACCGACTGGAAATCGCGGACGAGGCGGGGAAACGGATCGGGGCCAACGACCGATCCGATGATATAGTGCGTGCCGGTGACGTTGGTCACCCAGTCGCGCAGCGCTTCGTTGGTCGCGTCTTTCAACGTCTTGGTGCCTGACGTGACCGAGACGACGCGCGCTCCCATCAATTGCATGCGGTACACGTTGAGCGCCTGGCGTCGCATGTCCTCTTCGCCCATGTAGACGACGCATTCGAGCCCAAACCGCGCGCATACGGTGGCCGTCGCAACGCCATGCTGTCCCGCGCCGGTTTCCGCAATGATGCGCCGCTTTCCCATCCGGCGCGCGAGCAGCACCTGGCCCAACGTGTTGTTGATCTTGTGCGCTCCCGTGTGGTTCAGGTCTTCACGCTTGAGCACCACACGCACACCGGATCCGACCGCCGCGGAGAGTCGCGGCGCATCGCTGAGCGGCGTCGGCCGGCCGACATAGTTACGCAGCAACTCCTCCAGCTCGGCCCAGAACGTGGGGTCGGCTTTCGCATTCGCGTAGACCGCGTCCAGCTCCTCGAGTGCGGCCATGAGCGTTTCAGGGACGTAGCGTCCCCCGTACGGCCCAAAACGGCCCCCTCCGGCGCTCTCGGGCGGCGTTTGCACGTTCGGCTTCCGGCTCATGCCAGAGATCCTTTTCGCAAAGTGAGCCGGCGTTCCTGTCGCGGCAGGCCGCACAGCGCCTGGACGGCGGCGCCCGGATCGGCACTCTTTGCGACAGACGTACCGACCAGAACGAGGTCGGCGCCTGCAGCAGCGAAGCGGGCCACGTCGTCGCGCGTTTCGATCCCGCTTTCCGCAATGGCGGGGATGCCATATGGCACGCGTGACACGAGACGTTCCGCGAGATCCCGATCGATCGTGAAGGTGTCGAGATCGCGACTGTTGATTCCCACGGCGGTGGGTTGGGCCTCGAGCGCCAGTTCCAGCTCCCGTTCGGAGTGCGCCTCGATCAGCAGGCCCAAGCCCAGATAGCGGGCCCGCAGGGACAGCTTTCGCAGGTCGGGTTCGCTCAGCGCCCGCACGATCAGCAGTACGGCACTGGCCCCCGCCGCCCGCGCCTCGAGCAGTTGCAGCTCATCGAGTATGAAATCCTTGCGCAGCACCGGTACCTGGACGGCGTGGGCCACGCGCTCGAGGTCCTCGAGCGAGCCGCCGAAATGCACCTCATCCGTGAGGACTGAAATCGCCACCGCGCCCCCCCGGACGTACGCCTGCGCGTGCGCCACGGGATCGAGCGAGGTCGCGATATCGCCCGCAGACGGCGAGCGCCGCTTTACCTCGGCGATTACGCCGACGGTGCTGGCGGGACGAAGGGCACTAAAGAAAGGAGGTGCGGACACGGCAGCCGCGGCACGACGCTCCAGTTCCCGCTTGGTCCCAGCGAGACTCGCGACGCGCTGGCGGGCGGACAATAAGATGGATTCGAGAGTGGTTTTGGGCATCCTTGCGTTCGGGCTATTTTCGGGTAAATTATCTCTTCGGTTTATTTTCGGGAGCCATAGGATGCCGCTCACGCGCCGTCAGCGGGAAATTTTCGACTACATCTCAGAACACATCGACGACAAGGGCTACGCTCCGAGCTTCGAGGAGATCGCCCACAAATTCGGCTTCCAGTCGCTCGCCACGGTGCACGAGCACCTCACCAATCTAGAACGCAAAGGCTTCATCCACCGCACCCACAACGAGAGCCGGGCGATCGAGATCGTTCCGCCCAAGGGCCAGACGGGAGCTACCGAATTGCCGCTGCTCGGGCTGGTAGCTGCCGGTGAACCGATCGAAACTATCACGGGCGACGATACCATTGCTGTCCCGGACGAGTTGGTGCCGCGGCGGGGACGAAGCTACGTGCTGAAAGTCCGCGGGAACTCGATGATCGACGAGCAGATCTGCGACGGTGACTTCGTCGTTGTCCAGGAACGGAACCAGGCTGACAACGGCCAAATGGTGATCGCGCTCGTGCACGGCTCGAGCGCCACCGTAAAGAAGTTCTATCGCGAGCCCGGCGGCTGGATTCGTCTGCAGCCTGCCAACCCGGGCATGTCTCCGCTGCGCGTCAATGAGCGCGACATCATCGTCCAGGGGATCGTCGTCGGCGTCATCCGGAAGTACTAGGACTCGCGCGGCGCAGCCGCTCGAGCGCGCGCAGCCCCCCACCCTTCTCCATGGCGTCCAGCGCGCGGCGCACGCCTTCGGCGTATGTCTGCGCCAGCCCCGCGACGTACAATGCTCCCCCTGCATTCAACGCGACCGCGGAACGCCCCGACGGATCGTTGCGCGCGTCGCCCAGCAGGCGTTCGACCCGCTGCGCGTTTTCCGCGGGCGTTCCACCCTTGAGGACGGCCGGATCGTCGACCGCATGGCCATGCTCGCTCGGGTCGATTTCCCACTGCGCGATTTTTCCGCCGCGGATTTCCCAGACGTCCGTCTTGCCGTGCGGCGATATCTCGTCCATTCCGATCCGCCCGTGAACCACCAGCGCGTGCTCGGTCCCGAGCCGCGCCAATGTCTCGGCGATGAGCTTGGCCCGCTCACGGTCGGCAACACCCAAAACCTGGCGCCGCGCGCCGGCGGGATTGCAGAGCGGCCCGAGGATGTTCATGACCGACGGCACGCCGAGCTCTTTCCGCACCGGTCCCACGTGCTTCATGGCCGGGTGGAAGTTGGGCGCGAACAGGAACGTGACACAGGCCTCGCGCAACACACGTTCGGCGGCAGCGGGATCGAGGCTCACGGCGATCCCCAATGCCTCGAGCACATCGGCCGAGCCGCATTTCGAGGTAAAGGATCGATTGCCGTGCTTGGCGACCATCGCGCCGGCACCGGCTGCCACGAAAGCCGCCGCGGTCGAAATGTTGAAGGTGCCGACCACGCCGCCGCCCGTTCCACAGGTATCAACCAGATGGTCGCCGCTCGACTCGATCCGGACCATGGCGTCGCGCATGGCGCGGGCAGCGCCGGCGACCTCCTCCGCTGTTTCACCTTTCACCCGGAGGCCGATCAGCAACGCGGCAATTTGGACTGGAGTCGCTTCGCCTCGCATGACCGCGCCGAAAACCTGCGCGGCTATGTCCTCTGTAAGCGATTTGCGATTCGCGAGGGCGGTAATCGCGTCCTGCAGGGTACGGGGATCGGACATGGATTGGGTTCGCGAAAAGCTACCCGGAAAAATCGTCTTTTGTCAAATGCCACAACGATTTGCAGCTTGATTGGCCTGTTCGATTTTCCTATCTTTCGCCCGTGACGAGCCGGTCCTGCCTTGCCGTGGTTCACTACGACGGGGCGCAGTTTGTGGGCTGGCAGCGCCAACGTGAAGGCCGCACGGTCCAGGCGGAGTTCGAGGCGGTGCTCGAACGGTTGACGGGGCGTCGGACGCGGGTGACGGGCGCGGGACGAACCGATACCGGCGTGCATGCGCTCGGTCAGGGCGTCGGGTTCCAGATGGACGAACGTTGGGGAAACGACCCGATCGGCCTGCGTCGCGCACTCAACGCGCTGTTACCGCGTGATATCTGGGTCGAGCAGGTGCATCCCATGCAGTCCGGCTTCCACGCACGCAGAAGCGCCGTGGCGCGACGCTACCGATATCTGGTTGGCACAACGGATGCGGCGCAGTCGCCCTTCCGCCGGCCCTATGAGTGGGCCTTGCGCCGGAGCCTGGAATTGGAGTTGCTGGCACGAGCCGCGGAAACGCTCATTGGAGAGCACGATTTCCGTGGGCTGGCGTCCCGAAGCAGCACTGATCCCGATTGCCGCTGCCGGGTGGCGCTTGCACGATGGGACGAGCGACCCGACGACGCGGGAGTGACCTTCACGATCGAAGCTGATCGATTCGTACACCACATGGTTCGTTTCCTGGTCGGCACCATGGTCGACATCGCCCTCGGCCGCCGGCCCCTTTCCGACCTCGGGACACTGCTCGGCGCCCCCGACAACTCCGAGGCGAGTCCTCCAGCACCTCCGCAAGGATTGTATCTCGTGACCGTCCGCTATCCGCCGGCGTTGTACGCGAACGGAGGAGCGCCCGCCTGATGTCGTACGTCTCTCCCCTGTCGCAGCGCTACGCCTCCCCTCCGATGCAGGCGCTCTGGGGCGAGCGTCGCCGCATCGGGCTGTGGCGGCGGCTCTGGCTCGCGTTGATGGAAGGAGAGAAGGAGCTCGGGCTCGAGATCCCCGAGCAGGCGCTCAGCGAAGTGCGCGCGCATCTGGATGACGTCGACCTGGACCGTGCCGCCGAACACGAAAAGCGGCTGCGTCACGACGTGATGGCGCACATCCATCATCTGGGGGACCAGGCTCCGTCCGCCAGGCCGTTCCTGCACCTCGGTGCAACGAGCGCCTACGTCACCGACAACGCCGACCTGCTGCTCATGCGCGAGGGCCTCGAGCTCTTGTTAGGTCGTCTGGCCGCGGTGCTCATCGCGCTCGGCCATCTGGCGCGGCGCTACCGGGCGCTCCCCTGCCTGGCATACACGCATTTTCAGCCGGCCCAGCTCACCACGGTCGGTAAACGCGTCACACTCTGGATGCAGGATTTTCTGCTCGATGCCGACGAGCTGCTGCACCGGCTCGAAACACTGCAGTTCCGCGGCGTGAAGGGGACGACCGGCACGCAGGCGAGCTTCATGGAGCTGTTTGCGGGCGATGAGGAGCGGGTGCGCGAGCTCGACGCGCGCGTGGCGCGAAAGATGGGATTCAGCAAGGTATTTCCGGTGACGGGTCAGACGTATACGCGCAAGCTCGACGCGCAGATTCTCGCGGTCTTGTCGGGTATCGCCGCCTCGGCGGCGAAATTCGCCACCGATATCCGTCTGCTGCAGCACGAAGGCGAAATGCTCGAGCCGTTCGAGAGCGATCAGGTGGGCTCGAGCGCGATGGCATACAAGCGGAATCCCATGCGCGCCGAGCGCATGACGGGATTGGCGCGGTTCGTGATCGAGCTGGAAGGCAACGCCTGGCACACCGCGGCCGAGCAGTGGCTCGAGCGCACGCTCGACGACAGCGCCAACCGGCGACTCGTGCTGCCCGATGCGTTTCTGACAACCGACGCGATTCTGGTGCTCGCGACCAACGTGGCCGCGGGGCTCGAGGTGCGGGAAGCCGTGATCGCGCGCCACGTCGCGCTGCACATGCCGTTCCTCGCGACGGAACGCTTGCTGATGCGTGCCGTGAAGGCCGGCGGCGATCGGCAGCGGCTTCACGAGGTGATCCGCTCCCACAGCATGCTCGCGGCGCAAGCCGCGGCCGAGCAGGGTGCGCCGAATGATTTGTTGGAGCGGCTGGCGCGTGACCCTCTTTCCAGCACATTGGGATCCTAAGCTTAGAATTCCACGTGGACAAGTTGTCGC
>JADMIO011054825.1_pt1 | contig 10464 bp, 12 predicted proteins | sample 8958161 | NCBI WGS metagenome assembly JADMIO01 (sample SAMN16585339, study PRJNA669376) | soil metagenome | isolation source: Crop rotation soil | place: USA: Cullars Rotation, Alabama | collected 2011
CCGCGACTTCAAGTCACGTGAATTCCAAGCTTCGGATCCCACTGTGCTGGAAAGGCACACGTCAGCGGCCCGGTAGTAGTCGACGAGCCGGTCGTGGCGGACCGGACTGACGAACTGGACGCGCGACGCAACCCCGAGTCGGCGTGAGAGCTCGACCAACGAGCGCGCCTCGGCGTCGCCGTCCGCGCCGCTGGGGCCGCCGACGATGAGGAGCCCCGCGTCGCCCTGGGGCAGCGCGGCCAGGCAGCGCACCGCGAGGTCGACGCCTTTGAGTGGCTGGATCCGTCCGACGAAGAGCAGCACCGGACCAGGTCCGAGGCGGAGCTGGCGGCGGGCGGCGCGTTGGTCGCCGGGAGAAAAGCGGTGATGGTCGACGCCGGGAGGGATGATCTCGACCCGGTACAGCTCCGCGCCGTAGCGCTCGATCAGCTCGTCGCGTTCGGCGGCGGTGGACGCGACCAGCCGGTCTGCGCACCGGACGACATCGCCCTCGGTCGTCGCCCGCTCCGGCAGATCGTCGAGCATCCCGGCGGCGGCTTTGACTCGGGCAAGCGAATGGAACGTCGTGACGAGCGGGATGTCGAGCTCGTGCTTCAGGGCGTGCCCTACGGCCCCCGAGATCCAGTAGTTGGCGTGGAGTACGTCGTAGTGCACGCCTTCGCGTGCGATCCACGCTCGGGCCGAGGCGACGAACTCGTCGATGTAGGCGCTCAGCGTCTCCTTCGGCAGCGGTCGCCGCGGGCCGGCTTCGATGTGCACGACCCGCACACCGGAGCCGGTCTCGACGATCGCGGGCACACCGGGTCGGGCGGCGCGCGTGAAGACGTCACAGCCGATGCCCGCCGCCGACAGTGCCCGCGCCAGTGCCTCGACGTAGACGTTCATGCCGCCGCCGTCGCCCGCGCCCGGCTGATCCAGGGGCGACGTATGAACGCTCAGCATGGCCACGCGTTGTGCGGTCATCGGCGGAGCATGCTACTCGGGGGTCGATTCGTTCCCGGCAGCGGCAAGATCGTCCGGGTTCGTGTTCGCGCTGTCCGTCGTTCGCTGGCTGCGGAACGAACGGTAGATCTCGAGCAGCGCTTGCTTCTGCCGCTCGCTGATCGTCTGGTCGCCCAGCACGGCGCGCTCGACCGCGCGGTCGTCGGCTTGCTCGAGGATGCCGGCGCGAACGTACAGCGTCTCGGCGGAGATCCGCAGGGCGCGGGCGATCTGCTGCAGGATCTCCGCGCTCGGCTTGCGCAAGCCGCGCTCGATCTGGCTCAGGTACGGATTCGAGATTCCCGCGAGCTCGCTCAAGCTGCGCAACGAGAGTCGCGCCGTTCGACGCTGGTCCCGGATGAACGCGCCGAGATCGCGAAGCCGCTCGACCGGGTCCGCCATCTACGCGAGGTCGGCCTTGAGGCGATCCGCGAGCTCGAGCTCGATGCGGTCGATGACCTCGTGGAGCGCACGACGGCGGGCGGACACCTCGCGTTCCAGCTCGTGCAGCTGATCCCTCGTCGCGCGCAGCTCTTCGTCGGGAAGGGTCGGGAGGTTGACGAGGGTCGAGTCGGCAATGAGATGTTCGAGGCCACGCTGCCAGCGAATGTCCATCGACGGCGCGAGGTGACGAGGCAGACGGCTGCTGGCGGGTGCGCTGCGCGGCCCGTCGTGGGCGAGGATGCGCGGCAGCGCTTCGACGAGGTCGCCCACGGAGCCGCCCCTGACGCGTCGGTCGAGCTCCGCCTCGAGGATGTCGATGCGCGCCTGGGCGATGCGACGAACGTAGGAGACCTCGGTCTCGACCTCGAGGCTCTCCTCGTGCATCGACCGGAGCTCATCGAGCGATTTGGCGTCGAGCGCGTCGAGATACGAAACGTCGAGGATGCGATCGATCCGACGGACTTGCCGCTCGCCCACCGGCTCAGGGTACCAGCGGCCCGTTCTGGGGCCCGCCGAGGCGCGGCGCGCGTCCCCGTGATTCGTAGCGTGGCTCAGCCGCCGCTGACCGGGGGAAGCACCGCGACCTCGTCGCCTTCGGCAAGCACGGTCGCGTCGCCGTCGACGGGTTCGTCGCCGTTCACCCAGACGCGCGCGGTCTCGAGCACGGACGCGAACGACGCGCCGTAACGCTCGACCGCGGTTGCCAGGAGGTCCCCAACGGTCGCGGCGTCGAACGGCGCGCTCTTGGTGCCGGCGGCGTCGCCGGCGGCCGCGAACAAGCGCAGTTGGACCCGAGTCACGGGGTCTCGTGGTCTTCGATGCTCGCCGGCTCGTCGGATTCGGCGTCGACCCGCTTCAGCTCGGCCTCGAGCGCGACGAGCTCACCTTCGAGCGATTCGAGGCTCGTGAAATCGCGGTCGGCGTTGCGCTCCTCGTCCATTGTGCGCAGCGTAGCGGCGCCTTGGTGCGGCGCCGTGCCGCACCGAAGTCAGCTCGAAAGCCGAAACTCGAGCACGTTCGCCTCGTCGTGCAGCAACGCCAAGAGTTGTTCGAGGCGCGCGGCGACGTCGTCGAGCTCGAGCAGCGATTGCGCGTCGAGTGGTCCGATCGGCGCGAGCGCGGCGGCCTCGAACCCGGCGCGAGCGGGATCATCGGCCAGCGAGATGTCCGCGACCGCGGGAACGCCGAGCTCGGTGCGCAGTGCATGCACCCGACGCAGCGCTTGTTCGACCTCGCGAATCTGAGCTTCGACCTTGCCCGACGGTGCGACCTCGTCGAGCAACGTCACGTGAGCGCGGGGATAGGGATCATCGGGAAGCCACTCCGTGACGCGCAACCGCCGCGTCCCGACCGCGGCGAGCATCCATCTCCCGTCGGGAATGCGGGCCGCTTGCACGATGTGCGCGAGGGTTCCGACACCGAAGCGGGTGTCGCCGCCGCCGACCTCGTGTCCCCGTTCGATGAGCACGATGCCGAAGTCGCCGTCGCCGCCCAGGCAGTCCTCGACCATCTTGCGGTAGCGGGGCTCGAAGACGTGGATCGGGATCTGCGCGTGGGGAAACAGCACGGTCCCCAGCGGGAACATCGGAAGCGGGCGTCGCGTCATCCGCTCCCGACGTTAGAGCCTCGCCGGGCGATCATTCGCGACGCGTTGACCGACGGCCGGTGCCTAGTTCGCGCGGCCCCGCAGGTGGGCGGCGGCCTGCCGCAACTCCTCGGACTCGGCGAAGCTGCCCTCCCCGGCGAGGCGCTGCAACTCGTCGGCGGCTTCGTCGAACCGGCCGAGCGCGCCGAGCAGCGTGGATGCCTCGCGTCGCTCGGCGAGGGCGACACCGGGAATTCGTAACCGGAGCCGAAGCGCCCAGATCGCCGACCGCGGTTCACGCCGCAGAAACGTGCGGGTGAGGTTGGCGAGCATCCGCGTCAAGATCGCGCGCGAACCAACGGGGTCGAGATATGAGTCGCGAAAGCCCGTCGATCCGTGGAGCTGCACGAACCGTTCGCGGCATCCCTCGGCGTCGAGAGGCTCACCGCCGTGATAGGGATCGAAGTAGCCGGCGTCGTTCGTGCGACCGCGGCCCGCACGGACGAGAAAGTGGCCCGGCATTCCGACGCCGTCGAGCGCCAGACCGCAGCGACGGCCAACCTCGAGCATGACGACGCTCAGGGTGATGGGGATGCCGAGGCGGCGATGGAGCACGTCGTCGAGATACGAGTTGCGCGGGTCCTCGTAGTCGATCGAATTGCCGGCGAACCGCTCGTCGACGAACAGAAACCGCGCGAGCTCGGACGCGTCGGCGTCACGCGGTACTTGCGCGGCAAGGTCGTCGAGGAACCCGAGCTCGGCGGAGATGTCGACCGAATGGTCGTGCGCGGCGATGAGCAGCGCCGCTTCGTCCAACGGCACGTCGGCTTCGGGTCGCGCGATCAACTCGACAAATCGGCGCGAGGGGTCCTCCACCGCGCCGACGGTACACTCACGCGCCGTGGCCGATGCTGCTCGCAACCGTTCGCGACGCGCGCGGTCGCAGTGCGGCTCGGTCGAGGACGTCCCCGCGCACGCGAAGTTGGAGGAGACGCTTGCGTCGGCCGTTGACCAAGTGCAGCGGGCGACCGGCTTCCGCACCGAGCACCACCGCGTCGACCTGGTCGGTCGCTGTCGCGCCTGCGCGTAAGTCATACCCCGCTCGGCTAGGCCGAATCGTTGCCCAGACCAGACGTAGGTGCGTCGCTCGATCGTCTTCGGGTTCGGCGCGTCTTGAACACCACGGCGACGGCGACAACGACGAGCACGAGGGCGATCGAGTAGATCCAGCACGCGCACGCGACCACGGACGCGCAGCTTAGAAGTGCAGTTCACAATCCCTGGCGGTGCGTCAGCGCGACGACGAGGCCCCCGACGTCCCCGGCAGAGGTAGCGCCTCGCCCGCGGCAAGCGCACGGAACAGGGTGCCGAGGTCACCGACGCCGATCTCACCGGCCGTTCGACCAACGACCTTCCCCGCAGCGTCGACGTAGACGAGGAACGGGTACGACTGCAGTCCGTATGCCGTCGCGGCCGTGGCGTCAGCGGTGTCGACGAGCACCGGGAACGGCCAGTGCTCACGCGTCAGCCAGGCCGAGGGCGGGTAGTTCGGCAGCCCCGATGAGGTACCCGTTGCCACCGCGACGACTTTGATCCCCGCCGTCGCACCTTGGTGCTCCAAGTCCACGATCCGTGGTACTTCGGCCTGGCAGTGCGGGCACCAGTGCGCGACGAAGGCAACGACGTACGGCGTGCCCGTCGGCGCAATGGTCACCTGCTTGCCGTTGAACCCGACGCCGGTGAGGACCGGCGCGGCCGCGCCGATCGCCGCGTCGTTCCTCGAGCCGGTGAATCCGGGCAGCGCCTCGCCCTGGACTGCGACCTGCTTCGCGATCTCGACCTCGCCGCTGCCGCCGGCGCCACCCCCGCCACCTGACGACACGACGACGAGGACGATCCCGATGACGACGACGAGCGCGACGACCGCCGGGAACAAGTAGCGGCTCGCACCAGGACGCCGGGGGGGTGGCGTGCGGTACGCCGGACCGCGCGCTTTCGGCGGCGGGCGGCGACCCGGTGGCTGAGCACTGGACGGCCGGCGAGCGTGCGGTGGTTGTCGTGGTCGCCGGCGAACCTGCCGCTTCGAGCTCATACTCGCTCCTCCGCAGCCTCCACCCGGGCCGCTCCGTGTTGTGGTTCCGGCTCCTCGCGGGCGTCCGCGCGGCCCGATGCGTCACGCCGCTCGCTCGCCCGGTCCACCAGCAGCAGGGTGCCGACCAGCGAGAAGGCGCTCAGAGACATGAACGCCAGAGTCACGAAGCCGAGTTCCTGGAAATACGGGACGGTGCACGGCGCCACCGCGGAGCACGAGGTCGTGTCGGCGAACGCCGGGACCCGCTCCACCAGCCAGTGGTAGAGCGCGAGCCCGGCCCCGATGGCGACGATGGGGCCGGCGTACCACCGCACGGCACGGTCGCGCCGTAGCGCCCCGATCCCGAGGACGGCCACGAGCGGGTACATGCAGATCCGCTGGTACCAGCACAGCTCGCACGGAACGAAGCCCGCGACCTCGGAGTAGTAGAGGCTTCCTGCGGTCGCCACCGCCGCCACGAACCACGCGAGGCTCGTTGCCTGCGGGCCGATCAGCTCGATCGCGTGGTCGCCGATGGCTCGAGCCGACGACGACCAGCGGCCGGAGATCCACAGCGCGAGCGCGCCCCCGACGGCAACGGTGGCGAGCAGGCACAAGACGGTAAAGAAGCGGTTGAAGCTCGCGACGTCGACTGCGACGGCGGGGTTCACCTCACTACGGGGTTCCGTTCACGGCGAACCGGCCGACGAGGGTGGATTCGTCGATCTGGCTCGTACGGGCGCGGATCGTGATGCGCCATTGCCCCGCGAACGGCAGCTCCACACCGGAGGCGATCCAGTGTCCGGGACCGAGCCGCAACAGCTGCAGCTCCTGCGGAGGAAGCTTCTTGTCGGGGAAGTCGACCGTCGCCTTCGTCTCGAGCGGTTCGAACGGCAAACCCGCCCCTGGCCGCAGCGTGTCGAGGTGTACCTCGTTCGCGCCGCGCCGTGCGGGAACGATCGTCACGTCGGCCCACACCTTGCTCGATTTGAGGGTCAAGACCGCCGCGCCCGCGGTGTTCTGCAGCGCTGCCGTGCGCGCTGGAACTGCATTCACGAGGAGCGCCGTCACGACGAGGATCGCGAGCCCGATCACCGCCTCGGCCCAGACCGCGCGCTTGAGGTTCCGAACCTCGATCTCCTCGTCGATCTCGTCGTCGTCGAACTCGTCGTCCGAGTCGTCCCCGAAACCGGCGTCGCCGCCGTCACGCCCGGTCCCCGAGTCGTCCGCAAGGGTGTCGTCGTATCGACGACGCCACCACGCGAAGCGCCGGGCGGGTTCGACCGCGACGTCGCCGGATGGCGCATCGTCGGCGCCGCCTGCCACGACCGGGATCCGAGGGTGGGGCGTGACGTAGGGGCGTACCCACAATCGATAGCAGATCTCGCGCGACAACGTCGCGAACGCGATGACCACCGCGAACAACACGAGCTTGACGATCAACATCCGGCCGTAATCCGTGGTGCGCAACGCGTCGAGCGTGCGGACTTGGCGCCAGGTCGCGAACGCGCCCGTCGCGACGATGAGAAGGACGCAACCCAGCGCTACCCGCGAGAACCGTTGCACGACGCCGCCGAGCTCGTTCACACCGCGGCCGGGAAACACGCAGATGGCAAGCGTGAGCAAGCCGCCCAGCCACACCGCCATCGCGCCGACGTGGACGGTGTCCGCCAGGACAGCCCACGGGACGAGGTCGGCCGTCGAGGCGTGCCCGGCAAGCGCCGGCGTGAGCGAGAGGCCGAGGCCGACTACCGCGCCGGCCGGCACCCACCAGCGCGGTAGGGGGCGGTCCGCGCGAGTCAATGCCACGAGCAGCGGCACCGTGAGCAGGAGGAGACCGAGACGGGCCATGCCCACGTGCGCGAGCCGCTCGTCGAGCAAATCGGAGAGCACGGTCGAATTGAAGGTGTTGCTCAACGGGAGCGAGGCCGCGTACGGCCCGTAGACGAGCGCGCCGCCAACCGTCGCGATCACCGTCGCCCACCAGCCTCCCCACAGCAACCGGCGGGCTCGAGCGGATCCGCGTTCGGATTGCCGGATCGCTCCGAGGAACACGGCGGCGCCGACGAGGGTCGCGAACCCTGCGAACCAGAGCCAGCGTGAAGCGCCGTAAAGAGCTCCGACTGCTTGGTCGCCGCCGCGTTTCGAGAGCAGCTTTCCGGCGAGGTTCAGGACATCTCGGCTGGTCGCGTTGGAGCCGCTCCCGATTTGGAAGGTGAACGAGCCCTGCACCGGGTGCGTGTCGGCGGACACGACCCGCCACGTCACGATGTACGCGCCGTTCTTGAGGTCGGACCCAATAGGAACGCGCACCGTGCCGACGGCCGGACTGCTGGGCTTGCCGGTGACGAGGACGTTCCCGCCGCTGTCGTAGAGCCGGATGGCGTTCGCAGTCACCTGTACGTTCTCGCTGAAGCGCAGGGTGATCGCCGAAGGCCGCTTCGTCAGCACCTGACCGGGTGCGGGGTCGGTCCCGACGAGTTGCGCGTGCGCGAAAGCCGGGCCGGCGAGCAGCGCCACCAGCGCGAGCGCGCCGGCGAGAACTGCGGTGACGCGTACGGCACGCGCTCGCGTCACGACGGCGCCGCCCGTCCCGGCACGGGCATCGTCAACCGGACCGCGGACGTCACCGCGGCCGGTACATCCGGCAATGTGCACATGGATCGCGTCCTGCGCAATGCCCGGATCCTCCCCATCGATCAATGCGGACAGAGGGTACGGATGTGCTCACAGGGCATGTCCTGTTCGTCGATGCCATCAGAGCACGGGTTCCCAGTATGGTCGGCGGACGTGGAGGATCTGACGCGCCTGCTGCTCGCGGCGCGGGATGGCGATCCTCCGGCGCTTGCCGCGGCCGTTCGTGCCAGCCAGGCGGAGGTCTGGCGCCTCGCCTCGCACCTCGTGAGCGTCGACGACGCGGACGACGTCACCCAGGACGTCTACCTGCGGGCGTGGCGCGCCCTCCCGAACTTTCGCGGCGAATCGAGTGGGCGAACATGGCTGCTGGCGATCGCCCGTCGCGCGTGCGTGGATGCCGTACGCGCGCGGGTGCGCCGGCGACGACTGCTCGCGCGTGTTGTCGGTGAACACGCCTCGAGCGACGCATCTGAGCTCGTGCAATCACTCGAACCCGGTCGGCGCGAGGCGTTCGTGCTGACCCAGATCATCGGTTGTTCGTACGAGGAAACCGGTGTGATATGCGGCGTCCCCATCGGCACTGTCCGCTCGCGCGTGGCGCGCGCCCGCGAAGAATTGCTGGTCGCGTGGCGCGCCGCCGAGACGGGATGAACCCGCCGGTCTCGTGGCGCAACATCGCAGTTGTCGTCCTCGGCGCGAGCGCAGTCCTGGTCGTGTCGGCAACGCCCGCGGCCGCGCACGGAATCGCCGGGCTACGGCCGTCGAATTACGAGACGCGCATTGTCTCCGTTCGCCCCAAGGTCGCGGGCGTGTCCATCCGGGTGGTGGACCTCGGGAATCGACTGGAGCTGCGGAACTCGTCCTCGCGTGACGTGATCGTGCGCGGGTACGACGATGAGCCGTATCTACGCGTCGGCCCCGACGGTGTCTTCGAGAACCGGCGCTCGCCCGCCACGTACTTGAACCGTTCCTTCACGATTACGGGGTCGGTACCCCGCAGCGCGGACTCGTCCGCTCCTCCCGAATGGCATCGGATCGGTGACCCGTCGATCGCACGGTGGCACGACCACCGTGCGCACTGGATGGGGACGGCGGATCCACCCGAAGTCGGCCGGGATCCGGGACAGCGCCATCTCGTTCAGCGGTGGGTCGTGACGCTCACCGCGGCCGACGCGACCGTGCGCGTACGCGGCGAGGTGCTCTGGATCCCCGGCACGAGCGGATGGCCTTGGTTCGTCGTTGCACTCGCGTGCGCGATCGCCGTCGTCGCCGTGGCGCGCCGCCGGCACGGCCGGGCCGCAGGCGTGGTTGCGCTCGCGGTGCTCGCGGCGAGCGAGCTCGCGCACGTCGTCGGCCAGTGGGATGCGAGCACCGCGACCTTTGCGTCGAAGCTAGGCGCGAGCGCGTACTCGCTCGGGGGCGTTGCGCTCGCAGGATTCGCGCTGCTGTGGCTGGCGCGACGGGGTACGTACGCCGCCGGCCCCGTGATCGTGTTCGCGGGGATCCTCGCGACGATCGCGGGCGGCCTCGGTGACCTCGGCATCTTGTGGCACTCGCAGCTCCCGACCACGGTCCCCGCGTTCTTCGCGCGTCTGCAGGTCGCGCTCGCGCTCGGTCTGGGAGCGGGCCTGACGGTGGTGGGTTGGCGTTGGACCCGGCGAGGTCCTCGTCGTCCTTCGACGCGAGCGCGTGCGGTCACCGCGTCACGCTCGGCCGCGGTCACCAGCTGATCTCGGCGCAGCCTTCGTGGTCGTCGGGCTCTACTTGCAGCGTGGCGTGGGCGATGTCGTAGTCGTTGCGCAAGAGTGCGCGCGCGGAGTCGAGTACGGGATGCGGATCGGCCCCGGCCGCCACCACCAGGTGGGCGCTGGCGACATCCATCTCCGACGTGAGCGTCCAGACATGAAGGTCGTGCACGTCCAAGACGCCGGGAAGCGCACCGAGCGCGCGTCGGAGTCCTACGACGTCGAGATGCTCGGGCGCGGCCTGCAGGAGGACGCGTAGCGACTGCCCGGCGAGGCGCCAGGCGCGCGGGAGGATCCAACATCCGATCGCCGCGCCGACAATTGGGTCGGCCTCCGTCCAGCCGCTCACCTCGATGACGATCGCCGCGACGATGACACCCGCCGAACCGACGAGGTCGGCCATCACGTCGACGAGCGCCGCGCTGACGTTCAGGCTCGACTCCGACCCCGGGCGGAGGAGCAGGTAGCAGATCAGGTTGACGGCGAAGGCGGCGCACGCCGCCGCGAGCATCGGAATGGCGTCGGGCTCACTCCCGTCGGCGAGCCGCAAGCCGGCTTCCACGAGGAGGTAGATCGCGGCTGCGAGCAGGAGGAGCGCGTTGGCCAGGGCGGCCAGCACCTCCAGCCGGTACAGCCCGAAGGTGCGTTGGCCGTCACGCGGGGGCCGGCTCGCCAGGCCGATCGCCGCGACGGACAAACCGATCGCGACCGCGTCGACGAGCATGTGCGCGGCGTCTCCGAGCAGTGCCAGCGAATCGGCCACGACCGCGACGACCGCTTCGACGATGACGAACAAAGCCGTCAGCACGAACACTGCGCGGAGCCGCCCGACCTGCCGCGCCCCGCCACGCATCTCGGGACGGCCGCCGTCGTGCGCGTGCACCGCCATCCTCTCCATGTTGGCGCAACTCCCGCGATCCGGGAACCATCGACGGTCGACTATTTCCCCCTTTCCAGCACATTGGGATCCTAAGCTTAGAATTCCACGTGGACAAGTTGTC
>JADMIO010144994.1_pt1 | contig 10463 bp, 9 predicted proteins | sample 8958161 | NCBI WGS metagenome assembly JADMIO01 (sample SAMN16585339, study PRJNA669376) | soil metagenome | isolation source: Crop rotation soil | place: USA: Cullars Rotation, Alabama | collected 2011
CCCGCGAGGTGGGGGCTCGCTTGTTGTCGAGCACCGACTTAGCCTCCCCTCGTGGTCGGACGCCGCCAGCGACGTGAGACGCGGTGGCAGCTGGGCGAGGCGTTGGCCACGGGCGGTGTCATCGTCCTCGTCGTGACGCCGATCGTCTACCGGATGCACACGTCGAGCCAGCACGTGGAGGCGAAGGGCTCCACGTTCTGGCCGACTGCGTGGATGTTGGTACCGCTCGTGATCACGCTCGTGGGCGTGGGGTTGATGCTGTCGGCGTCGAGCTGGTTCGCCCGGCTCCGCCAACGCCGGGTCAGAACTGCTTCGCGGCCGCCAACGTAAATGGCGAGTTGGAGACCGCGACGCCCGAGCTGTTCGTGATCAATCCCGAGGCGGTGTAGATCGGCGTGCTCGATGCCACCGTCGCCGGTGTGCCGGCGCCGGTCTTCGCCCCGAGCGTGATCACGAGCGTGTTCGTGGCCGCGGTCCAACCGATCGACGACTTGTTGGATCCATTCCCGGAGAAGGTCGCGTTGCCGCCGCTCAGGTAGGCATTCGATCCGAGGTTGATCGACCCGAAGCGGAAGGTACACGTCGCGCTCGTCACCGTCAGCGAGTCGTTCGTTGCGCCGATGCCGTCGGTGACCGTGACGGTCACGTCGCCATTCGAGTTGAGCGCCTGGTTGCTGGCGTCGTTCGACCACGTCGAGCAGAAGCTGCTCACGCTCATCTGCTGCGAGAACACCACGGTGATCGTGTCGTCCTCCTCGATCCGGCCCTGGATGGATCCGCCGTTCGCGAGTGTGACGCTCGAGATGGTCGGACTACTTGCGGTGATCGTGAGCGAGAGGTTCTTCGTCGCCACGGCCCCGGCCGCGTCAGTGAGCGTCACCGCGATGATCGACGTTCCGGTAGCGGTCGGTGTGCCACTGAGCACCCCGGTGCTCGCGTTCAGCGTCAAGCCGGCGGGGACGCCAGTTGCCGACCAGGTGTAGGCGGTCGTGCCGCCGGATCCAGCGAGCGTGGTGCTGTATGCATTCGACTGAGAACCGGCGGGCAACGGCGATGTCGTGGTGATCGTCGGCGCGGCGTTGATCGTCACCGTGTACTGCTTGGTGGCGGGCGCGTCGCCCGACACGTCGTTCAGCGTGATCGTCGCCGTTGAGCTCGCTCCCGTGGGGGTTCCGCTGATCACTCCGGTGCCGGCGTTGATCGTGAGGCCCGCGGGCAGGCCGCTCGCCGACCAGATGTAGTTCCCGTCGCCACCGGCGCCGACGATGGTTGTCGCCGGGTACGGCCGGTTCACGGTCCAGGCCGGCACCGAAGCCGGACCGCTGATCGAAAGCGGCAGCACCGCACCGACCGCCAAGGGCTTCCGGAACGCGCCGGTGAGGGAGTATTGAAACGCGGGACCGTTGTTCGAATCCTGGGTCTCGGTGATCGTTGCGGTGATCTTGGTTGGGGTTCCACTGCAGTTCGCGGTCGGCGAGCAGGCAACGGCAACGCTCGTGACCTTGGCCGCGACTGCGGTATCGCTCACGAGCGTTCCGCTCCGGCACTGGCGTCGCAGGAGCACGTTCGACACGAGCACGTAGTTGACGATGTTCGGCGTGGTCGCGCCCGCCGAGCTCGTGCTGTTCCAGTTGAAGCGCACCACCGCGGTGGGTGTTCCCGAAACCGGCGGGCTCGGGTCGGGGCACGAAGCCGTGTCGGAGAGCGATGTCTCGGGTCCGCTCGAGTTGCGGGCGTCGCTGATGATGTACGACGCCGCGATCCGCGCGTCCTCCGTGCGATCGAGACTGTCCTTCACCGACGTGCTGTTGTTCATCACCAACACGAACGCGCTCCCCAACCCGCCCACGATCAGCGCCTCGATCACGATCACGATCAGGAGCTCCACGAGCGTGAAACCGGCGTCGTCGCGCGCGACTTGTCCTGACGTCACTGGTTGCTCCACGTCTGCACGCCGGCCGCGCGCCCGAAGTTGGTGTCGTCGTAGAAGATCACGTCGACGCGCAGGAGCGACTTGGCGTCGGGACACGGAGCGCTCACCGAGGTCGGGCACACGGAGAGCACGACTCGCCGCTGGGTCGCGGAGCTCGATCGGGGAAAGCAGTCGACGCGTAGCGGTTTGGCCGGGTTGTTGAGCGTCCACGTGGGTGTGTACCCGCCGTTCAGGCAGTTCCCGGCGTACCCCTCCGTGGTGCCGACGCGAATCGTTGCGATCGCCGCCTGCATCGCCGACGTCGCGTCGTAGTCCGTGCCGCGCGCCGCCCGGACCGCGCTGGTCGCGCTCGAGCTGGTGGTGGTGAACCCCACGAGCGCGGTCACGACGACTGCGCTCACGGTGAGGAAGAGCAGAGCGAGCACGAGCGCCGAGCCGCTCTCGTCGGTCGCGCGCCGGCGCGGGGTCGCGATCATGGCTGCCGCACGACCACGCGGAGGGTCTCGGTCGCGCCCGAGGGCGACGCCACCGAGATCGTGACGGTCTGGAACTGCGGAGTGGTCGCGTTGTTGGTGGGGCAGGCTCCCGCCGTCGGGGTCACGACGTAGCCCGATGGGGGCGTGTACGAGACCGTGTACGCCGCGCTGCACCACGCGCCCGGTTGCGCGACGGCGACGTCGAGCGCCTCGGCGTAGTTCCGCGCGACGATCGCCGATGTCGTCGCCTGGCGATTCTGCGACGAGCTGTTGAGCAGGGTGCCCATACCGGTCACGAGCGCGATGACCGCGGTCCCCATGATCGCGGTCGCGATCAACAGCTCGATGAGCGAGAAGCCGGCGTCAGGTACGTGTCGACCTGCCACTACATCTTTTCGGCCCCGAACCGGCCCGGCTGAGCGGCTCCTGCGGCAGGGTCCGGTTCGACTCGGGGAGCCGGGCGGAGGGCGGGTCCGGCGGTCCTACAGGGGTCTCCGGGAAGTGCCGATCCTGGGGGAGTGAACGGACTGGATGGGCTGGGCGCGGTCGGATCGCGGCCGCTGGAGCCCGGCATCGAGGATCTCGTAACCGGCGACGGGGCCGGCGCCGACACCCCCGCCGGGTCGAGCCGCAGGTTTGTCCCCCGCGATCCTCGCCTACGTCGTCGGCCCGGTCGCCCTGGTCGTCCTCGTGGTGATGCTGCATTTCGACCTCGTCGCCGGCTCGATCTGGCCGTACGCCGGCGTGATCGTCGGCTCGGCGCTACTGGGCCTGCTCGTCGAGCGGTGGCACGACACCCCGCCGGGCTCGCTCCGGCTCCACCTGCGCGTTGCGCTGCACGTGAGCGCGGTCACCTCCGTCGTCTACATGAGTGGCTGGGGCCCGGCGTTGGGTATGGCGTTCGCGTTCTCCGCGTTCGCCGATCTCCAAAAGGTCGGTTCCGGCGCGTGGCGCGCCGCGCTCGGTTGGTCGTTGGCCGGAGCCGCGGTCGGCCAAGTGTTCGTGCTCCTGGAATGGGCGCCGTCGTTCCTGAGTGCGTCGCAGGCGCAGACGATTGGTGGTCTCGGCGCGTTCGTGTTCGCGATCGCGATCCGCATGGCCGGCGCGATCCTGGAGTACAAGGAACGCGCCGAGCGCAAGCTTGCCGACCAGACCCGCGAGGCGTCGGGCGCGCGTGACGACGCGCAACGCAGCGAGGCGCACTACCGCGCGGTCGTCGAGAACGCGGCCGAAGGAATTCTCACGGTTTTCCCCAACGGGCAGATCGGCTCCTTCAACGCCGCCGCCGAAGCGATGTTCGGCTGGACCGCGGAGGAGATCGTCGGACAACCGGTTTCCGTGATCGTGACGCCCGAGCTGCATGTGCCGCTCGCCCAGTTCCTCGAGCGCTACCAGGTGGTCGGGGACGAAGCCGCCCAGCGCCGCGAGGTCGAGACCACCGGCGTGCGCCGTGACGGCACCATGTTCCCGATGGTCGTGTCGACGAGCGCGATCTCGGTGGAGGGGGCGACGCCGACGATCTCGGGGATCATTCGTGACCTCTCCGACCAGAAGCGTTTCGAGGCGCAGCTATCGCACCAGGTGTTGCACGACCCGCTCACGGGCCTGCCGAACCGGGTGATGCTCACCGACCGCCTCGAGCAGGCACTCGCCCGCGTGCGGCGCCGGGAGGGCATGTTCGCGGTGCTCTTCGTCGACCTCGACCGCTTCAAGACGGTGAATGACACCCTCGGCCACACCGTCGGCGACGCGCTTCTCGTCGAAGCCGCGGTTCGAATCCAGCGCGCGGTGCGCGAGACCGACACGGTCGCGCGTCTGGGCGGCGACGAGTTCGTCGTGCTCTGCGAGGACATCCAGGGTGTGCAGCAGTCGGCCGACTTCGCGAAGCGCATCATCGCCTCGTTGCAGCAGCCCTTCCGCTTCGGCAGCGACGAATCACACGTGAGCGCGAGCATCGGCATGGCCCTTTCCGCCGACGGCACCGAGGACGCCGAGGTGATCCTGTCCAACGCCGACATTGCCATGTACCGCGCGAAGAGCAACGGCCGCAGCCGCTACGAGCTCTTCGACGAGGCGATGCAGCTCTGGGTCACGACGCAGGTCGCGCTCGAAGTCGCATTGCGAGAAGCGCTGCCGCGCAACGAGTTGCGCTTGTTCTGCCAGCCCTTCATCGCGGCCGACACCGGTCTGATTCGCGGCTTCGAGGCGCTGCTCCGATGGGAGCGCCCGGGCTTCGGCCTCGTCTCGCCCGACGACTTCATTCCCGTGGCCGAAGAGGCCGGGCTCATGCTCGACATCGGCGCCTGGGTGCTGGAAGCAGCGTGCCGGCACGCGGCGGAGTGGTGGCGCCTCTGGCCCGAGCGGCGCCTCGGCATCGCCGTGAACCTCTCGAATCGTCAGTTCCTCACCGGCGACATCGTCCGGCTCGTGCGCGGCGCGCTCGAGCGTTCGGGGCTCCCGGCCGAAATGCTGACGCTCGAGGTGACCGAGAGCGTGCTCATCGACGACACGGTGGGCGGCGTCGACGCACTGATGCGCGAGCTGCGAAACCTCGGCGTCAACCTCTCGCTCGACGACTTCGGTACCGGCTACTCCTCGCTCACGCTCCTGAACACGTTCCCCATCGACATCGTCAAGATCGACAAGTCGTTCACGAAGGCGATCGGCACCGAGCACGAGGACACCGCGATCATCGCGGCGGTCCTCGCGTTCGCGAAGAACCTCGACCTTCGAGTCGTGGCCGAAGGCGTCGAGACCCATGCCCAGCTCGCCAAGCTCATGGAGCTCGGGTGCCCGTACATGCAGGGCTACCTGTTCTCGCATCCCCGGCCGATCGACGACGTTCCCGGTCTCATCGGCTCCGCGCCGCTGGCCGGGCGGCTCGCGCATACGGCGGGGGCGCCCGACTAGTGCACTTCTGAGCAATTCCGACGAACAATTTGCGTGGAATCGACAGCCGGCGCGCCGATGAAAGCGGGGTTGATCGATTGCCGGCTTGCTGCGGCCGGGGGAGAGAAGGGTCAGGATGGCGGGAAGAAAACGGGGCACCTCGCTCGAGGAGCGGTTGGCGAAAATCCGGACCAATCCGGACGAGTCGTCCGCGCGCGCCGTAACCCCCGAGCCGCCCGCCGACCCCGCAACGCCCGAGCCGCCGGTCGCCGACGCGACGCCCGAGCCGCCGGTCGCGGACGCGACGCCCGAGCCGGTCGTGGTGACGCCCGAGCCGCCGGTCGAGACGCCGGAGCCGCCGGTCGCCGCCGCTCCGCCGGAGACGTTCGAGTCCGCGCAGTCGTTCTATTCGTTCGGGGCCATCGGCGCGGATTCCGCGCCCACCCCGAGCCCCGAGAGCTTGCTGAGCGCGGCCGCGGAGGGCGACACGTTCCTTCCCGGTGCCGCGGCCAACCGGGTCGACGTCGGCGCCGCGGTGCAAGCCGCGGTTCGCCAGCTCCTGCCCGAGCTCGAAACCGCCGAACCGCCGGCGGAGATCGAGAGCTCGCCCGAAGAAACGCCGTTGCTGTCGAAGCTGCTCGGACGCGGTTGGATGTCGACGCGCCGTTCGGCCCACGAGCGCCGTGACGTTTCTCGCGAGGTTCCGCAGACCGAGCCGGTGGCGGATGCAACGCCCGAACTCGACCAGGCGCCGTTCGATATGGCGCCCTTCAGCACCGTCGCGCACGATGAGCCCGAGCCCAAGCCCGCGCCGCAGCTCGATGCAACTCCGGAAGTCGAAGCCGCGATCGTCGAAGAGCCGACCGCGTATGAGATCAACGAGCTCAGCGAGATCATCGCCGAGATCGCGGAGATCACCGAGCCGGCACCGGCGCCGCAGTGGATCCCCGTGCGCGGACGGATCCCCAAGCCCCGTCCGCTCGAGGAGCGCGAACTGCCGTCGTTCGGGGCGTTCGTCGAGCCGGAGCGGGAGCCGGAGCCCGAGCCGGCGGTCGACGAGGTCGTCGAAGCGGTCGTGGAACCCGAGCCCGCACCCGAACCCGAGCCGGAGCCGGAACCCGAGGCCGAGCGGCAGCCCGTCGTAAGCGAGGTCGTCGAGGAGATGGTCGCTCGCGCGCCGGAGCCCGAATTCCGCCCGGCCGAGCAGGCCGAGGTCGACGAGTTCGTCGCGGTTGCCGAAGCCCAGATCAATGGAGCCGCCGCGGAGCCCGCCGACGCCGAAGCAAATGGAGGTCAGTGGGAGCGACGCGTGCGCACCGAACGCTTCGGGCGCATCGGCACCACGCTGATCGACCGCGGCCTGATCACCAACGAGCAGCTCGACGAAGCCCTCGACGTGCAGCGCATCTCGGGCCGGCGCGTCGGCGACATCCTCGTCGAGCTCGGCGCGCTCTCATCGTTCGAGCTCGCCCGTGTGCTCGCCGATCACATGGGCGTTCCGTTCACCGATCTCCGCACCAAGCCGCCCGACCCGATCATCGCCAACCTCCTTCCCGAAGAGGTGGCGCGCCGTTACGACGCGTTGGCGATCTCCCGATGGAACGATTCGCTCGTGATCGCGATGGTCAACCCCACCGACCTGTTCGCGCTCGACGATCTCCAGATGGTCACGCATCAACCGATCATCGCGGCGATGGCGGTCAAGGAAGACCTCCGGGCTGCCATCGACCGCGTCTACCGGGCGTCGATCGTCGACACCGTCGACGCGGCCACGGTCGACTACAGCGCGGAGGCGGCCGAAGCCGCGGCACTCCGGGTCGACGACGCCGACGAGGGGCCGATCGTCGGGCTCGTCAACGCCTTGATGACCCAGGCGATCACCGACCTCGCATCCGACCTGCACATCGAGCCGTGTTCCACCCACATCGCGATCCGGATGCGCATCGACGGCGTGTTGCACGACTCGTCGACGGTTCCGCTCGAGCTCCTACGCCCGGTGATCAGCCGAGTGAAGATCCTGGCCGGAATGGACATCGCGCAGACCCGGCTCGCGCAAGACGGACGGTTCTCGCTCACGATCGACGGGCGTTCGGTCGACGTGCGCGTCGTGACGATGCCGACCGCGGCGGGCGAGGCCGTGATTCTGCGCCTGCTCGACCCCGTTCGTGACGCGCTCAGCGTCTCGAGCCTCGGGCTCAGCGCGGATGAGCGCGCCCGCTTCATGCCCGCGTTCTCGTCGTCGCAAGGTGCCGTGTTCATCGCGGGCCCGACCGGCTCCGGGAAGACGTCATCCATCTACGCCGTGCTGTCCGAGGTGAACACCCGGACCAAGAGCATCGTGTCGATCGAGGACCCGGTGGAGTTCCGGCTCGACGGGATCAAGCAGATGCAGCTCAACACGCGCGCCGGTCTCACGTTCCCCAACGCGCTGCCGACCGTGCTCCGCTCCGATCCCGACGTGGTGTTCATCGGCGAAGTCCGCGACACCGAGACCGCGCGCATCGCGGCCGATGCGGCCATCACCGGCCACCTCGTGCTGTCGACGTTGCACGCGACCCGCGCCGCGTCGGCGCCGATGCGCCTCATGAGATGGGTGTCGAGCCCTACCTCGTTGCGTCCGCGCTCACGCTCGTCGCGTCGCAGCGGCTCGCACGCAAGCTCTGTGAGCTCTGCGCCGTGCCCACCGACGACGACGCGATCGAACAGCTGCGCGCGCTCGGCACCGAAGACGCCCTGCTCGAAGGGGCCACGGTGCGCCGCGCCGTTGGGTGTGCGGCCTGCCGGGGTACCGGCTACCTCGGCCGGCTTCCGATCTTCGAGATCATGCCCATCACCGAAGGCGTCAGCCGCCTGATCCTCGAGCGCGCATCACGCGCGCTGATCGAGGATCTCGCCGTCGAGGAGGGCATGGACACCATGCTCCGCGCCGCGGTGAAGCGCGTCGTCCGCGGCAACCTCAGCGTCGAAGAGATGCTGCGCGTGATCTCCTAGATCGAGAGCTCGCGAGGTCCTCGTCAGGCGCGGCGCAAAAAGTACACGATGAGCACGATCAACAAGATGACGACCAGCGTTCCGACGCCGATGACCATGGGATAGTCCCTTCGTGATGCGTTCTGCGGTCAGTGTTGGTGGCTGCGCTGCTCGGCTTCGCGTGCGGCTGCTTCGGCGCGAGCCTTCTCGGCTTCGCCTTCCTTGACGGCAACTTCGCGCTGCGCGTCTGCTTTTTCCTGCTGCGCCGCGCCCTCGCGCTTGAGCTCGTCGTTGCCCGTCACGGCACCTACAGCTTCCTTCGCCTTGCCCTTCACGTCCTCGACGACGCCTTTGACGCCGGATTCGGGACCAGTGTCCTTCTCGCTCATCGTGTTCTCCTCGCTAGTTGGATCGAAAGATCATTGGGACTACCTTGCCCACCCCGTTGCCGGCCAAACTCGGCGACCACGATTGAGCGCGGCGACCTCCGGGTAGAAGCGAGCCCGCAAGGCGGCCTCCGAGGGCGGTCCCCATTAGAAGGTCGACTCCCCTTCGAGGCGTCGTGCTGCACTGGGCGATCAGTGACCCGCCATTGCGGTGGCGGGTCACTTCGCGTCCGGACCGAATGTGGGGCCGAGAGTTTTCGCGGCGGGGGCGCGGGGTACGGCGCCGCGACCGACGCACAAGCGGCGGCAACGACTGGAGGTCTCCATGGCTACCCCTGCTTCACCCCGGATCGAGTCGGCTTCGACGAGGCGCGAACGATTGTTGTCGATGGTCGGCGGCGCGCTGGGGCTTCTGATGTTTCTCTTGGGCTTCCTTCGGTGGTTGAGCGTCGGAGAAGGCGACAACCAGAGCAAGTTCTCCGGCTACGCATTCCAAATGCCGACGACCGCGATCATCGGGCTGTCCCTTGCGGCAGGGATGATCGCCCTGCTCGGTGCCAAGGAGCACCGGCGGGGTCGTGGTGTGCCCAGTGCCATTCCGACGGGGCTGGCCGCGACGAGTTTGCTGCTTGCGATCGGAGTGCTTGCCGGGAAGGGCGAGATCAGTCCGAGCTTGGGTGATCAGGTCGGCGTCGAGATCGGGCTCATCCTCGCCCTCGTCACGGCTGTGGTTCAGACCGTCGTGCTCGGAGTGGGACTGGCGAGCCGTCACGACGATGACGACTACGACAACCGGACCCGCAGGTAAGTCTGACTTCGATCCCTCGTTCGAGTGATTTTTTGTCGGCGAGTTTCGTCGAACGTCGCGTTGGTAACGACGTGTTCGTTCGCATGAGCTTGCCCGCAACACCGGCACCTATCCGACGCCACAGGCGCCGTAGGCAACACAAACGAAGGAGCGCGACATGAGCCTTGCCGACACCGGCAGTGCGCGTACAGAAGTGCGCGGCCGAACGACCGATACGTTCCGCCGAGAGTTTCGCGAGACGAAGCCCTCATTCATGACCACAGAGTTTTGGGCGATGCTCGTCGGCGTCATCGCTTTGGTCGTGACTTACAACGTCAGCGAAGACGGTTCCCTGAATCTGTTCCGAGCCTCACTGCTCGCCACGATGCTCGCCGTCGGGTACATCGTCAGCAGAGGACTCGCGAAGGCCGGCAGCCACGACGATCACTGGGACCACGAGCGTGATTGAGTCCAGTCGCGGATTACGCGATGGCGCGGGCGAGCAGTGCTTGGACATTCACAAGCGCTGACTCGCCGCGCCCTTGCACGTACGCGAGCGGCGTCCGTTCCGCGATCCAAGTCAACATGTGATCGACGTGGCTGCGGGCGTCGGCTCGCGTCGCAAATCGGAACGAGATGAAGTGCCGCCGGAGTTGCCTGTCCTGAACGGCGAGCCACAAGCGCGATCCAACGCGCCGGACGTGCAACAGTTCGAGTGGCTCGATGACAGAAAATCGTTCTCTCCCCACCGTCACGACCGCCGTTTTACCACCACGCAGTCGCCCGTCGCGGGGGTCGAACGTTGTCTCACTCGAACGAGCGAGAGCGTGACCGTCCAACCGGATCGGGTCCGAGAGTGTGCAGCGCGAGCGTCGACCGAGATACCGCGCGTGATGTTGCGACCACGCCGCGCTAGGTCGGAAGCACCTTTCTTCCGGCGGGACGTGAACTCGCAGAAAGAACCGTCTATTGTCTCCCGTTGATGGCGGTCTTGGGGCTTCTGATTCTGTTGCTGGTCGTGT
>JADMIO010957560.1_pt1 | contig 10463 bp, 11 predicted proteins | sample 8958161 | NCBI WGS metagenome assembly JADMIO01 (sample SAMN16585339, study PRJNA669376) | soil metagenome | isolation source: Crop rotation soil | place: USA: Cullars Rotation, Alabama | collected 2011
CGAGCAGCTTGTTTCGCGCATCGCCCGCGATCGAGCCGCCCATACCGCAGCCTTGAGCGGTCAGGGTCATCTTCACGTCCACCCGGGAACCGTCGTTCAATTGAGAGATCTGCATCTCATAGACAAGACCCAGATCCACGATATTGACTGGAATTTCTGGGTCGAAGCATGTTTTCAATGTCTGCCATACTTCGGTCTCCAGCGCTTCACCGGTCAGTGCCTGTCCTTGCGGGGCCCCTTCGGTGGCACGGTTTTCCTTTCCGATCGCGTCAGCATCCCGATTCGACAAACGGAACAGGCCGCCATAACTAGGAACCATCAGGGTGTATGAACCGCCAAGAGACTGTGTAATCATCACTTCAGTTCCCTGAGGCAGCATCAGGGTATGACCCGCGGGGACCGCCACCACCTGACAATCCCGAGTCAATTTGATCGGCTCATCGCTTTGATAACTCATTATTTACTCCATTAGACAGAGTCGTAACGCGGAAAGCCCGGTCTAATCCGATTATTAGCAATCCAGCTTAACGCCTGGGATTAAGCACGTGTAACTATTATAAACCGCGTGCAGAGCCCGGGCGGCAGCCAAATTGCAATGTAATGAGTAATCGACGAAGGCGTCGATCCAAGCACGTTAGAGGGAGGTACCTCAAATGGCGAAGTGTTCACTCCATCGAATTGATCTGGTTTCGTTCTGTCCGGCATGCCGGGGGTCGGTAAGATCCAAGCGGAAGGCCGCATCTTCACGGGCTAATGGCAAGCTGGGAGGCAGACCGCGGAAGTCGGCGACGCGCCGCAGCTCGAGTACGACGCGAACTGCCAGTTCACGCTCGCGCCGGGCATCAGGCTCTCGTTAACCGCGTGCCAGGGGCACAAAAGGCTTTAAAGTTTTCCACAAACTTTTTTGTTTTTTCGCAAGCACGACCCGGTTTTTGCCCGTCTTCTTTGCCACGTATAGAGCTTCATCGGCCCGGCGGAGCAAGTCTTCTCCAGTCTCCTCCAGCGTGAACTCCGCCAGGCCGCAGCTCACTGTAAAGGTCACAGCGCAGTCCTGATCGCCGTTCTTGTATTCGTAACTGCATCCTGCAATCTTGCCCAGCAGTTCAGTGAACTTAGCCTCGGCCTGAGGCAGTTCGAAGTCTGTCAACATCATGACGAATTCTTCGCCGCCGTAGCGCGCCAGAAAATCACTCGACCGCACATACTTGCCGAACCACTGCGCGGCGCAGAACAGCACCCGGTCGCCAACTTGATGGCCATGGGTGTCATTGATCATTTTGAAATTATCCAGGTCGCACATGGCGAGAATGAATGGCTTCTGATTCTCCTTGTGTGCAGCAATCCACCGTTCGAAAGTCTTGTCAAAACTTCCACGGTTCGCTACTCGCGTGAGCGCGTCGAGAGAGGCCTCCTCTGTTGTGTGATTCAGGTTCGTCTGCAGTATCTCGATGCGTTTTGAGAGCTTGGCGTAGTTCAGCTCATCCTGCTTCTGCTTCTCGACCACAACTCGGTTGAGTTCCCGAACCTCCTGCGAGATCTGTTTTTTGAGCTCCCGGATGTCTTCAATGTCGGTAAGGCGGTTGAAGCGTTCGGAACTGCCCATCAAGCGGACATTAAAAGACTTCGCTTCCCCAGCGAGCTTGGCAAGCGCGACGCGCATGACATCAATGACTTCTGCAAATTCACTTTCGCGTTCGAGAAGGTAGGCACGGGCGCGTGTGAGGTAGTCCTGACAGAGACGAAGACAGTCGCCGGCTACGACCGCCGTATTGGGGTCGCCGTGTACACAGTTCGCCAGACGATGCCGATATTTTTCCAGTTTCGCGCGGAATTCATAAGTGCGCAGCGTATCGCTTTCGACGGCGGTGTCCGCCACCAGTGCCAGCAGGCCGGCACTGAAAGACGCCAATTCGACTGTCGGACTTGGTTCAAGTTCGTGGACTTCGCCGTTTTGTTCGGTAAGCCCCAGCTCGATGAGTCGCTCATTCATAAGCGACTCATCGGTTGCAGGGGCCCAAAACTTTACTGCGTTCGACTGACGGCAAATATATGGTTCTGAACGTCTCCGACTCCGGGGACATCTTTGGCAATCTTCTCTGCCAGGTCTCGGACTTCGTCCGACGGCACTTCACCTCGCAACGTCACGACATCGCCTTGCGAGTCCACGCTAATCGTCCCCGAGGGGATTCGCTTTGATAATGCGAGCGCCGTCTTGACCTTGGTCGTTAAGGCCGCGTCGTGTGACGTTTCCTTCGCGGCGTAGGCCGCACCTTGCAACGAGCTCTTCATGTCCTGCTTCGCCTGATCCCAGCCGCGGGTGGATACTAAGAATGTCATCCACGCCAGACCGAGCACGAGACATACGAGCGCAATTCCAGCGAGCAACGACATCCCTTGTTTTGCCGGCACGACAGGCCGCTCGACATAAACGGTCCGATCACGAGCCGCGGATGTCGCAGGCACTGTCCCCCCGTAATAATCATGAATCGAACGTCGCCATACCGGATCGGACATATTCGGCCAATGATCCGGATCGAATCCGGGAGCACGCTCAAGCGCGGCTTTGTCCACGTTGAGCAATACGTATTCGCGATTCGGAGAAATATTCAAAGCGGACCACGGAATCGCGAACAGCTTGTTTCCCATTCCTAGAATGCCGCCGAACGATAAAACGGCATATTCGATATTCCCCGTCAACGGATCAACGACGATGTCTTCGATTTTCCCAAGATTTTCACCGGCGCTGTTGCGAACTCGATCCTTCAATAGCGCCGTGGCTAACCACACGTTGGATTTGTGCATGGCACACCTCTAACAGCAAAGGTGCAATCGCCCTGCCAGCCAGCATCTCACTGAAATCTCTAAGAAAATGCCTCCTGAAACGTATAGTGAATGAGGGAAGTTTTCCTGAAAGTGATGTTTGTACGCAGTAGCAGCGGTCATAGAAGGTGTGAATGAATTGGGACGAATATTTAAGATTGAGCGTAATCCCCTCCTCCGCGAGGAGGGGTGGCTGCGGCATCAATAAAAATCGCGCAGCTACCTTAGCGCCGCAGACGGGGTGGTCGCTCACAACCTAATGTTTCAAAACGATTCTAAAACTTGTAGTGAGGGCGACCACCCCGTCCGCTCCAATAAGGTACTCTACGACCATTTTATTAATGTCGCGGCCACCCCTCCTCACGGAGGAGGGGAATACGCTCAGTCTGCCTTCATCAATTCTTCAGAGCTTCTATGACCGCCCCGACGATACAGCAACTTGCGTGAGTGTCGGCGGTCATAGACCGCCGTTACAGAAAGAACCCAGGAAGTAAGGAGTAGCCATGAATGCAGTAATGTTCGCTGTTCTGTTGATGGTCCAGCAACCGGCCGTGCAATTGCCTCCGCAGCCACCCGTTCTGGTGGTAAGCGGCAACTCGGACCTGCTCGTTGTTCCAGACGAGGCCGTTGTAAGACTTGGGATTGTGCGGCAAGCCAGCGCGGCCGAAGCCGCACAAAGCGATGCAAACGGAGTCGCGCAGGCCATCCTGACGGCGATCACAAAATTGGGCGTCCCTGCCGGTCAGATTCAAACAGCACGCCTCATTCTGACTCCTGTCTATGCGCCGAGGAGTGGGGATTCGCGCAATCCGCCACGAATTGTGAGCTATAACGCGACAAACACGATCTCGGTCCGAATCGATAATCTTGCTTTGGTGGGGCTCGTCATCGATGCCGGACTCGACGCAGGAGCCAATCAACTCGAAGGTGTCCAGTTCGGTTTACGAAATGATTTGCCATCGCGCGAGCGGGCGCTGCAACAAGCGGTTGAGGAGGCCCGCAGCAAGGCAAAGGTGATGGCCGAAGCGCTGCACGTGAATCTGGCTGAAGTGCTGGAGGCTACTGAAGGAGGAGTATCGGTCGTTCCACGGGGCGAGATGATGATGGCCCCACGCGCCGCCCTCGCGATGTCGAACGATACGCCGGTTTCACCGGGGCAGATCGAAGTTCATGCGAACGTCACGCTTCGCTATCGAATATCCCAGAAGCCGTAACGGTGCGATAGGCATAAGCCATATCGGGTGTCGAAAAAGCAATGCCTGGACGCCCGTGACGATCGAGCAGGATCAATCCTCCGGTACCCCCGGTTCGTCTCGTAAGAAGAGCAATTGCCTCATCGGCTGCCTGTTGCGCGGTCTTCCCTGCTGCGACGAAGTCGTTAGCGGTTTTCGCCATGACAATCTTCATCATCGACTCGCCGTGTCCCGTTGTCGAGACTGCACTCGCCTCGTTGTCGGCGTAGCAGCCACAACCAACCAGAGGCGAGTCCCCGATCCTGCAAGGAAACTTATAAGGAGTTCCGCCTGTCGAGGTACCGGATGCAAGGTTGCCTAAATTGTCGAGCGCAACGGCACCAACGGTTCCGAAATTGGCCACCTTCCCTGAAAGCGTCGACCAGATCTGCGCTTCGCGTTCCGTAACAAGTTCTTTGGGATGACACAAACCAATCCCATGCTCGAGTGCGAACTGCTCGGCTCCATAGCCTGCAATCAACATATGTTCACTTTTTTCAAGAATGGCTTTGGCGAGCCGGATAGGATTACGAATACGCTCGACAGCGGCGACGGCGCCGGATTTCAGCGTCGCTCCGCCCATGAGAATGGCATCCAGTTGGACTTTCCCATCGCGGTTGAGATGGGAGCCAAAACCGGCATCGAATACGGGTTCGTCTTCGAGTTCGATAATCGCCTGCTCGCAGGCGTCAAGTGCCGAACCGCCGCTCTCGAGAACGCGCCATCCTCGATCGAGTGCGCGCTGCACTCCGTTTTTGCAGCTTTCTTTCAGTTCTGCTGGAATGGCCCACGCGCCGCCGTGCACAATAAGCGCAATATTGCTCACCAGAAAAGTATAGCTGGAGAGAACAACCGGCAGACAAGCGACGATTTATTCTCCTCGTCGATCGCTTTCCTGAATGACCGTTGCGTAATTGATTCCCAGGAAGGTAATGGTCGGCGTGACATGCCCCTTGACTCCGACTCGGGCACCCTTGCTCGGAACCCCGCGGCCGTTCGCCAGAACCCATAATCGGCCTGTACCGTCGTCGAGTTGATAAATCCCTTTACCGAGCGCTCCAATGGATTGCGTCACCTTGCCCGCCACCGCCACTTCCTTATTCATGAATCGACCGGGGTCCGCGTTGATCTGACTGATCTTCATTCGCTCGCAGGCCATCAGCGTGAAGGCCATGAGGGTGAGGGCGGCAATATAGCAAAGCCGTTTGGCTGTCATAGTTTTCTCCCGTTTTGTTTGACGAGAGTCCGCAGCCTTTGACAGCAGCGTGGATTATTTTCCCCAAGTGGAACCCGTGTCCTTCCTAATTCCACCGAAATACCACCGTAAGTAATTGATCCCGCATGGCAGCGCCCGGGAACGTACTCCACGGTACATAGTTTGCAGCAGGAGTGAGAGGACTTGTAAATATCAGGAGGGAAGAGAATGTCCGCAAAGAAACTTGGACTCGTTCTGTTTTCCGGCCTCCTTATGTTTGGCACGGCCCCTGTAAGCTCTGCTCAACAAACCAACCAGGACACAAGTAAAAAGCAGACGACGCAGAAGGACTCTGCCGCAACGAAGGACACCGGCAAAACAGCGACTGGAAAAACAACGACGTCTGAAACGCAATCCGCAACCGAAACGAACACGAAGTCACAAACTGTGACTGCAAAGAAAGGCACGGCGAAAAAATCCTCAACGGATAAAAGCGCCGTGGAGAAGAAGTCTACAACCACGGACGAAAAATCCAGTACCGACAAAACTGGAGACAAAAAAGCAACCGGAGCCAAAAAAACCAGCCAGCTCTCCAAAGATAAAGTGAAACAAGCACAGATGGAGCTGAAAAACTCCGGATTCGATCCAGGTCCTATTGACGGTGTGATGGGCACGATGACCATGACAGCCTTACGAAACTTCCAATCCCATAATGGATTGCAAGTTTCCGGAAGCCTGAATTCGGAAACCGAGAGCGCCTTACAAAGTGGCGCGACTGCGAGCAATAAGACTTCCGACAATAGCTCCAGTAACCAATCGAGAACGCAATGGAGCCATGAGTCGACCAATCAGCCGAATGAATCCGCCAATCAACAGGGCGATCGCTCCGGTTCCAACATCAAATCGCACGATTCCAATAGATCGGACTCCAACGTCTCGTCGACATCATCAACCAATTCCCTGTCCTCGAATTCTGGAGGAACAGTGAATTCTGGGGGAACAATGTCGAACCTTGAAGACATTCGTCAGGTCCAGCAGTCTCTGATGGATCTTGGATACCTGCCCGGCGATGCGAACGGCATGCTCTCCTCACAGACGCAGCAGGCCATTCGCGAATTTCAATTCCTCAACAACCTCCCGGTGACTGGCAACGTCGACGAGCCAACCAAGATCGCTCTCGATTCGCAGGCGGGCGGCAGCGTCGAGAACGCGCAACTCAGCCAACGCGAAAAGCCGGCGATGCCATCGCAGCCCGAACAAAGCAGCGCTGCAACGTCGACGCAAAGTCGAGAGAATCGGTCGGATTCCAGTGTCAGTTCCGACGCCAGTTCATCCAGCAAAACAACCGACCGTGATCGTTCATACAGCGATCATGATCGCAGTGCCGCTAAAGTCGACCGTGATCGCAATGCCGGTAAAGTCGACAAAGACGCATCGGAACGAATCTCTAAAGCAGCGACGGTTCTCCAGGACCTCACAGCCGCGAACGACAAGCGCGTTCCTAACGAGTTGCTGCAGCGCGCCGAAGCCATTGCCGTGATTCCGAACATGATCAAAGGCGCCTTCGGAATCGGCGGACGGTATGGCAAAGGGGTCATATCGGAGCGGTCCGAAAGCGGGCGTTGGAGCGCACCAGCATTCATTGAGATTGGTGGTGGCAGCTTTGGAGCCCAGATCGGCGTCAGTTCAACGGACCTTGTTCTGGTGTTCACCGATCGCAAAGCAATGAGCATGCTCGAAGGCGGAAAGGACCTGAAACTGGGTGTGGACGCCGGTGTCGTTGCCGGTCCGCTCGGTCGGGAAGCGGAAGCCGGAGTCAATGCCAATCTCGAATCCGCCATTTACGCGTACTCCCGGTCGAAGGGACTCTTCGCGGGGATCGCGCTCGATGGCGCTGTTCTGAATATGGATAAGGACATGAATGCCAAGGTATATGGCTCATCCAGTGACGCGAAGGAGATCCTGAACGGCAGCACCGCAGCCAACACGATGGTGCGTCCTTTCATGGATGCTCTCGATAGAGTTGTTCCGAAGAAACACATCAGTCAGAGGTAGCAATGCAGAACGACACTCTCGCAGCAAAGTGGAAGCAATTTCGAAATGAGATCAACCATGAATGGACTCAACTCAGTTCCGGCGAGGTCGATGGAGTCAACGGGCGGCGTGATGACCTGGTGTGCCTGCTTCAAAACAAGTACGGCTATGCCAGGTGCCGAGCCGAGCGCGAGATCGAGCGAGTCGTGACCGAATTCGAGGCCAGGCTGCGCAGAGCGTCTTGAATCGATAATTTCAAGCCGCGGATTCCCATCCGCGGCTTTTTTCTTTATGAGGGCTTATGAAAAATCTCAAAGCAAATCCGGAACCGGTAGCGCACCACTATCAACCGAAACCCCTGGCATTTCGCACACCTCTCAACGGTATCTCTGATCGTTCACTGAAAGATCATCACGACAAGCTCTATGCCGGTTATGTCGACAAGAAAAACGAAATCGAGAATCGCCTTGAAGAGCTGGGCCGCGACATCGTGCGCGGAGACGGCAAAAAAGGCAACACGACCTATAGTGAACTTCGCGGCCTCAAAGACGGCGAAACCTATGCTGCCAACGGCGTGTATCTGCACGAATGGTACTTCGAGATCCTCGGTGGCGATGGGAAGTTTGAGAATGCCCGCGAGCTCGTCGATGCCCTTTCCAAAACTTATGGCTCGATCGAAGGATTCATCAAGTATTTCTCAGAATGCGCGATGGCTGCACGTGGTTGGACAGTTCTGGCCTGGAACACGAAAGACAACCGATTGTGGATATACAACTCCGATACGCACAATCAGGGCGGCGTATGGGGAGCCCTTCCCGTTATTGTTCTCGATGTGTACGAACATGCTTACTTCATGGACTACGGCGCCGACCGTCAAGCATATCTAAAAGCATTCTGGAAAAACTTCAACTGGGCGGCAGCAAACGACTTGTTCAAGCGAGCTTCATTGATACGGCTCTAGCATCCTATCGTGCGCTGTGGTAATTTCCCCAGTTCACTGAACTGAGGAGGCACGATGGAAGCACTAGAGCCGCTACTAAGGTGGATACACGTATTCGCAGGTATCACGTGGATCGGTCACCTTTACTTCTTCAACTGGGTTAATGGGCCGCTCCAGGCGAAGCTCGACGGTCCAACTAAGAAAATCGTCGTCCCAGAGCTCATGCCACGAGCACTCTATTGGTTCCGGTGGGGCGCGGCATACACGTGGTTCACCGGTTTCCTTCTTTTGGGTCTGGTTTATTACATGGGAGATCAGGCCTTAGCCCAGGGCTTTGGCTGGTCCGCGGGTGCCGGCATCATGGTCGCCGTCACATTTCTCGCCTTTTTCATTTACGATGCCTTGTGGAAAACAAGCCTCGCTAACAACCTCCGCGCGGCGACCATCGTTTCCTTCCTGCTGCTGTCGGTCGTTGTGGCGTTGTTCGTTTACCTCGCCCACTTCAGCTATCGTGGCACATTGATTCATACCGGCGCTATGTTCGGAACGATCATGGCAATGAACGTCTGGATGCGAATCTGGCCGTCACAAAAGAAGATCATCAGCGCGGTCAAAGCCGGCACGCCGCCAGACGCTGCTGTTGTGAAGCTTGCCGGGTTGAGATCCCGGCACAATACCTACATGTCGGTACCGCTGGTGTGGGCCATGATCGGCCAGCACACAACATTTTTTGCCGGCGGTAATCTTGGAATTCCGAGCGATCTTTACTGGGTCGCCTGGTTGGTTATTATCATCATCGGCTGGCACATCGTATTTCAGTGCTATAAAAAGGCCGGCAAAGTTCCCGGCTTCTAAGGGAAAGCCGGAAAAGCCACAGGAAGCACAAAAGGCACAGAATGGGATCACATTTTGTGCCTTTTGTGCTTCTTGTGGCTTTCTTGCTGTCTATCGTCCTATCTGCCGGCAACTACCAGCGGTGCTCGAAGCGTGAATTCCAGCTTTGTCTCCGAAGGAATATTCAGCTTCTCGCCTTTCGTCATCACCTGAACCGCAGTCGCACCGCCGCCCCCGACGCCGGCGCCGATCGCAGCACCTTTTCCGCCGCCTGCAATGGCTCCAATGACGGCACCGATCCCCGCTCCGGCGGCAGCACGCTTCGCGGTCTGCCCGCCGCGACTCTCGCCAACCTCCTGGTATTCCGAAGTCGTCAGCGAATAGGGGATACCGTTGACAATCACCTGCGTCAACTCGAGGCCGAGCTGAGCGGAACCGGCAATCCGGCCCGCTTCATTGATGTTGGCAATCCGGCCGCGGACGTCTGCACCGCGTGGGATGACTTCGACTCCACCCTGCAGAATCGGCTCGTCGAGTACAGCAATGAATGTTTCGCCGATTTTGCTCTTTTCGCTATTCACCGAATCGATCATCCGAATGACCACTTTCGAACCCGTTGGGATCGTCCATCCGGTGGTGGCAGCATTTGAAGACGTCGGCCGCGTGACGCGCTGGTTGCCTGGGATAAGTCGAGGGTCCGTCGCATTATTCGACGCATTGCTGGATGAATTCGACGAAAACGACGATGACGGCCCGGCCGGCGATGCTGCCTTCTCGTCTCCGAATTGCAGTTGCTGGACTGTCAAAAGGTCGTAATCCTTCACAGCTCCGTCACTTGCACGAAATTTGATGACCCTTGCCGAGCCACCCTCGTAATAGCCGGAGATCCTTTCCCCGTTTTTGAGGACCAACGTATCAGAGAACGCGGGTACCGCCACGAAGGCGATCATGGCGATGAATGTGGCTAATCTTTTCAAGTTTTTCATTGTTCCTCCCTAAGGTGTCCTAGAACCTCTAGCAATTTCCATACCTCGCTCAAGGGCTGGATTAGGTCCGGATCAGACATGCTAAACTTGCAGCCGCGCGGGCCCGTAGCTCAGTTGGATAGAGCATCTGCCTTCTAAGCAGGGGGTCGCAGGTTCGATTCCTGCCGGGCCTATTTTGTTTCAATAAGTTACGCCGTTTAGCTGAAGCCGATTTTCTGTAGACGTTTCGTAGCTCATCGAAATAAAACGACTGTTTGCGAGAGTGCGTCAGAAAATCTGGGGGAATGATAACTTCCAGCGTGCGCCAAGTTTCCGTCCCTTCGCGCCAGCGCCCTTCGCGGATCTCCAACCCTGGCATCAACAGATAGAACGGCTCCATTATGCAGCTCCATGTGCGTATCCCTTAAAGTACAAAAGGTCGA
>JADMIO010960158.1_pt1 | contig 10463 bp, 10 predicted proteins | sample 8958161 | NCBI WGS metagenome assembly JADMIO01 (sample SAMN16585339, study PRJNA669376) | soil metagenome | isolation source: Crop rotation soil | place: USA: Cullars Rotation, Alabama | collected 2011
ACGGAAGGATCGAAATGACAGCGAGTGGGATCGTCGATCACACCGTCTTCCACGCCGTCCTGCGTGTCGCACGCGGTCAGCGCCGCTTTCTCGAGCGCGGGCATCTTCGCAGGCGGAATGGGAGCCTTGTCCAGCGCCTGCTCATCCCAAACGAAGCCTGCGAAATTATGCGTCCAGAAATTCGCGGGAGCGCCGGAGATGATTCCGTCGTAATCGGCGGGATATCGCTGGGCTTCCACTAACGCTTGGCGTCCGCCGTTCGAGCATCCACTGAAATAGGAATGCTTCGGACCGCGGCTGTAGTAGCTCTGCATGACAGCTTTCGATTTCTCCGCCGTTTCGTGAATCGCTCGATACGCGAAATCTACAATCTTTTCGTGATGCCCCAGCGCCCAATCGCCGAGCGTCGCGGGCCCCTTATGGCCGGTGTCTGTCGACGAGCTCGCATAACCGCCATGCAGCGCCGCGGCCATCAGGCTGTATTGAATCGACCCGGCGAAGCCGCCGTTGCCGATGCCGAAATATTTCCCGTTCCAGCCCGATTCCGGAAGCCAGACTTCAAATTCGATCTGCGAATCGGCCGATGGTTTCGCCACAGCCTGCACGCGGCAAAATGCCGGAGTCGTTTTGTAAGGTCCGTTCGCGGGCCCGCTCGGCGGAGTAAACGCCCCCGCGGCCACGCTGGTCGCGGACGTGATTACGGCGTCCTTCAATTTGAGCGATGTGAGATGTTCGCAGTCGGCTGCGAAAGTTGCGGTGACGGCGGCGGCCATGGCAAGCAAGGGTTTCATTTAGACCGATCATATAACGTGTGACCGTCGATAAACACACGATCGCGCTGATCAGCATCGTCGGCAGTTCGCTCGACGCATTGGGAGCCCTGTATCTCGCCTACGTTCTTCTGGGTGGCCAACACGGACCGCTGCGTACACTGACACGCGCCGTCACGTACGGAGTGCTATTCGGTGTGGGATACGGATTGGTTTTCGGGCCTATGTTCGGAGTGTTGACCGGCATTGCGCACGGGATCACACTCGCTTCGGAATACTCGCGAGCGTCGCGGCAGGAGTCGATGCCGGGGATCGGATACGACATTCTGGTCAGCGCGATTCGCGGGCTCAGCTTCGGGCTGGGCGGTGCGAACCTCTATGGAATCAATTTCGGTCTGAGTTTTGGAATTCTGGCGACCGTCGGCCAAGTGATCGCGTACCGCGCTTTTGGCATCCGCGCCACTCTGGATTACCAGCCAACCGCGCGCCCGCGGCTGACGAAGCGTCAATTCCTGGCGACTCTAAATCGCTCCGTCGGATATGCGGCTGCCGCTTACATCAGTTGCCTGTTCGCACACGAAGAGACGCAACGCTTCCGCCTCGCGCTGAAGATCGGATTGGCCATCGGCGTTGTCTTCGGAATCGCAATCGGGCTGACGTCGTTGATCGAATGGCTAACGGATCACCTGCCGGAGCGCCGCCTGGGAGTGTTCGGACTGGTTCTCCTGTTGATCGGATTCGTTTTCCAATCCGCCCAATACTGGGTCGCACTGCTGGATGTGACCGTTCGCTAACCTAACAGGATGGCCACCCTAGGACTCGTCGAATACCAGAACGCCAGCGCCGAAGTTCGCGCCGTCTATGACGACATCATGACTTCGCGCAAGACCGATTACATCAATAACTTCTGGAAGGCGCTCGCGCACGATCCCATCTCGCTTAAGCGAACGTGGGAGTCGGTGAAGCAGATCATGGCGCCTGGCGCGCTCGATTCGCTCACCAAAGAACTAATCTATATCGCCATCAGCGCGTCGAACCAGTGCGGCTATTGCGTCGCGTCGCACACGGCGTCCGCGCGCAAACAGGGCATGACCGACGCCCAGTTCGCCGAGTTGATGGCGGTGACGGGCATGGCGAACGAATCGAATCGCTTGGCCAGCGGCTATCAGGTCGAAATTGACGACCGGTTTAAGACCTAGCTCCAAGCCGCCGCCCACCGAACGTGTATTCGTATTCGCTCTCTTTTCCTGCTGAAGAAATTTACATTTGGCCTTATTCTAGCGATTAGTGAATCTCCCAGTAAATCCACCCGTCATGCCGATGCTCTCGAAGCGCATCGCCGAGCTTCCCTCGCAAGGCGATTGGATCTTCGAGCCCAAGTGGGACGGCTTCCGCACCCTGATCTTTCGCGATGGCGATGAAGTGTTCATTCAGAGTCGCGAGTCGAAATCGCTGAATCGATATTTCCCGGATCTGCTGGAGCCGATCAAATCGCAACTGCCCGAGCGTTGTGTGCTCGACGGCGAAATCGTAATTGCCCGCGATGGCGCGCTGGATTTCGAGGCGCTCCAGTTGCGCATCCACCCAGCGGCTTCGCGCGTAAAGACGCTCGCAAAGCAGATGCCGGCGTCGATCGTATTTTTCGATTTGTTATGCGAAGGCGACGACAGCCTCTGCGGTATTCCGTTCAAGGATCGCCGGAAGCGGCTCGAGTCCGTCCTCAGCCGCGTGAAGCCGCCGCTGCACATTACGCCCGCAACATCACAGCGCGACATCGCTGCCGATTGGTTCAAACGATTCGAAGGCGCGGGACTCGACGGCGTGATGGCGAAGCCGGCCTCGGGTACCTATGAGCCTGACAAGCGCGTCATGTTCAAGGTGAAGCATGAGCGCGATTGCGATTGCGTCGTCGCCGGATTTCGCTGGCACAAGAAAGGCGAGGGCACTGCGATCGGCTCGCTATTGCTCGGCTTGTATGACGATTCGGGCGCGCTGCAGCATGTGGGAGTCTGCGCGAGCTTCACGCAACAAAAGCGCGAGGAGATGGTGCAGTTTCTGGAACCCTATCGCGAGAACGCGCTGCAGAATCACCCCTGGAAATCGTGGGCCGACGGCATCGCCGAATCTGCGGGACAACGGATGCCGGGTGGGCAAAGCCGCTGGAGCAGCGGCAAGGATTTGTCATGGCAACCGCTGCGGCCTGAGTTGGTTTTAGAGGTCGCCTACGAACATATGCAGGGGACTCGGTTCCGCCACATGGCCCAATTCCGGCGTTGGCGAACCGACAAATCGCCGAAGAGCTGCACGTATGCGCAGCTCGAAGTGGTCGCGCCGCTGGAACTGAAAGAAATCTTTCGGTAGCTGTCGAGCCGGCTCTTCTTCCTCTCCAAGGCAAGTGTGTCAAAAAGAGCCGAGACGACTCTCTCGGCTCAGCAGGCTTATAGCCCGCGCCACGCGCGTGTCGGATCGTCGTCAGGATCAGGAGTCTCCTGCGTCGGACGACTCTCCTCCGGAACGTGACGAAGATTAATCCGAATGCGAGTCCATGTCGACGAGCGCCCGCGCATCGAATCCACCAGCACGTCATCCGGGGCCAGCAGCGCCGCTGCATCGGGATATTTGCTCTTCCAGCGTTCAAGCCCCGCGAGCGCGGCGTCTTTGCTCGGCGAATTAGCCACCGTAATCAACGGCATCTTCGCGCGAGGCTTCGCAGCGGCCTTCTTCGCGCGCGAAGGAGCGACTCGCGGCGCTTCACCTTCCGTCTTGCGAAAATGCGGAGGCCACGGCGCGTCGCCGAGCCCCTCTTTCTGATCCCGCTCCCACAGATCCAACAATTTCTCGAGCGATCCCGCTTCCTCATCCATGTGCGCGTGCGGATCCCCGATTTTCGCGAACCGCTGCGGCACGGTCAGAATCGTGAAATCGGCAGGATCGCAATCAGTCACTTCGCTCCATTCGAGCGGCGCCGACACCCGAGCATCCGGCAGCGGCCGCACTGAATATGCCGAACACGTCGTCCGATCCTTGGCGTTCTGGTTGTAATCGAGAAACACGCCGTGGCGTTCCTCTTTCCACCACTTCGAGCTCGCCAGATCCGGCACGCGGCGTTCGATGGCTCGAGATAATGCGATCGCGGCCTGGCGCACTTCCGTGAACGTCCAGCGTGGTTCGATCCGCACGTTGACGTGCATGCCTCGCGAACCGCTGGTCTTCGGCCAGCCGCGCAATCCCATCTCTTCGAGAAACGCTTTCACTTCGAGTGCGACTCGCCGGACATCGGCCCACGCGACCCCGGGGATTGGATCGAGATCGACCCGCAGCTCATCGGGATGATCCAGCTCGCTGGCGCGGACCGCGTGTGGATGGAGTTCGATGCAGCCCAGGTTCACGATCCACGCGAGCCCGGCGGCATCGTCAACCACGATTTCTTCAGCAGTGCGGCCGGAGGGGAAGGAGAGAATGGTGGTGCGGATCCATTCGGGCCGTTCGCTGGGAGCGCGCTTTTGATAGAACGCGTCGGCTTCGGCGCCGTTGACGAATCGCTTCAAAACAATCGGCCGGTTGCGGATGCCCTGAAGCGCACCGTCCGCTACTGAGAGATAGTAGCGGACGAGTTCGAGCTTGGTTACTTTTGTCTGACGGGAGAAATACAGCTTCTGAGGATTTGAAACGCGGACGTCGCGACCGGCGATGGAGAGGATTTCGGCGTCGTCCGCTTTGGCCACAACTTCCAGCGTACTTCAGGCCGGGGGTTTAGGACTTGATGCGTTTGCGGTTGACGAAGCCGATTCCGAGGAGCGCCACTCCGACCAGGAGATAGGTGCTCGGTTCCGGCACACCGTTCATCGTGTTGAGCGAGATGGCTTCGATTTTGAAGTAGTTGTTGCTGCCCGTGATGCTCGCGCCCAGCAGCAGGCTGTTGGCGCCGTTCAGGTTGTTGATGGTGATGGTGCGTTCGACGCCCATTTGCGATTCGGGGCTCGCGGTGAAGGTTCCCATCTGCGCCAGCGTGTGATTCAGCGGGCTCAGATTCGTGCCCGTGAGATAGCTGGCGTTGGTGTCGTGGCTGCCGACTGGATTGAGCGTGACGCTGATCGACGACACGCCCTGCGTGAACGTGAAGAGGATGAAATCGAGCTGGCCGTTATCGTCGACCATGTGCTGCGGCGAGCTGCAGTAGGTCTCCGACAGGTTGCAGATGCCCAGTCCGAAGCCCGAATACTGCCCGACGGTCGCGTTCTGGAACGTCGTGTTGCCGTTGCCGGTCAGGCCGAAGGCGGTGACCGTCACGGTCTCATTTCCGCTCGACTTGACGATGCTGTTGGTGCCCGACCCCTGACCCAGGTTGCCGGTCGTGTAATCGAATGCGATCGAGGTAGCCTTCGCCGCCGGCGCCAGGCTCAATCCCATCGCTGCTAGTAATACGATTGCGTTTTTCATAATCTTTTTCCTCCGTAGACTTGCGGGTTTTGACTCCTCCGCTGGAATGATTTTGGAGGTCTGGATTGCATGGGCCAAGGAGGTACTTCGTACTGCCGGTACCAAAACTCTCTCAGTACGCCTGGACCAAGAGCGAAATTGTACTATTTGTACTAATGGGACTTTTAAGCGCAAGCGAATGTGCGACTTCCGCAGGGAAGATTTTCCGCGGAGGATTCGTCTAAGCTAGCGAAGGAAGTCGATTGATGAACCGCATTCCAAGATTTTTTTTCACCGCGACCGCCTTGGCAGGCACCGCGCTCGGCCAAGTGAAGTCGCCCAGCGAGTTCGAAGTCGCTTCCGTAAAGCCGAACACGCTGAACGATCGTATCGTGACCATCGACGTCGGCCCTGGCGGACGATTCCTGGCGCGCGGCTACACCCTGGTCCTGTTGATCCAACGAGCTTACGAAGTGATGGACTGGAACGTTTCCGAGGGCCCCGGCTGGATTCGTGACGATCGTTGGGACGTGGACGCTCGCGCGAAGATGCAGGGGAACCTCACGGATAAGACCTTGCAGCCGATGCTACGTGCGCTGCTCGCCGATCGCTTCAAACTGAAAATGCATACTGAGACTCGCGATATGGCTGCGGCAGCGCTCACAATAGCGCGCGGCGGCCTGAAGGCGACCGTCACGCCGAACGAGACTCCGAATCGCGACACCTTCCGCTTCACCGGAAACGGTCTCAGCGGCCAAGGCATTTCGATGAGAGACTTCGCCCGCTTCGTGTGCGGCAAGATGGCGATGGTGTGCGTGGATCAAACCGGACTCACCGGATTCTACGACGTGAAAGCCACGTGGCCGACCGACGACCAGTCGCCGCCGCCGCCCGGCATCGATCCGCGCGAAGCGCAGCAGGCGAAAGTGATGCAGGCAATCGAGCAGCAACTCGGACTGAAGATCGTTCGCCAGAAAGTCCCCATCGAGATGCTGATCATCGACCACGTGGAAAAGGCCACCGCAAACTAGCCCCGTGGCGCGGGCTGTCGAGTCTGCTGAGCCGGCAGTCGTGCCGGTTCTTCTAAATCGTTATCCCACCCGAAAGCGCCGAAGCACGCGTCGAAATCGCGCATCCAGACCGTAAGCCCTTGGAAATACGCGTACCCAAACTGGCGACGCACATGCCCTTCATCAAGCCGTGGAAGTCCAAATTCGACACGCAGGTGGCAAGCGTGGAATCGCAACATCGCGAGGCCATCAAATCATCTGCGATCAACCTGGCGATCAGGGTGGTTTCGACAGCGGCATGACGCCGCCCGAGCTCATGCTCGCGGCTATCGGAGGATGCGCCATGCACTATGCCGCAGAATTTCTGCGCGCCCGAAGTTTCCCGATCGACGAAGTGAAGATCACGGTGTCGGCTGAGAAGGGCGGCCCACCCGCGCGACTCGCGGAGATCGGCATCCACGTCGAAGTTCCCGAACTCAACGACCGCCTGCGAGCCGGCTTAATGAAGGCGATCGACGCCTGCCTGCTGCATCGCACACTGCTCGATCCGCCCAAAGTCACACTGCAATTGCACGAACTCGCGCACGCGAGCCAATAAAAAAGGGGCCCCCGAAGGAGCCCCTCTTCACTTGCTTGCGACTAGTTCGGCAGCCTATAGGCGATGTACTCGCCCGTGTAGTTGCCCGCGCCGCTGACCGCGATCACGATGTATTGCTTGCCGCCCGCCATGTACGTCATGGGCGAGCCGCTGGTCGCTGCCGGCATGTAAACCGCGCCGACTTCGTCTCCGGTTACCTTGTCGTACGCACGCAGCATCGCGCCGCGCGGACGACCGCCGGGGTTGGTCACAGTCGGATCACCCACCACAACCAGCGTTTTGGTCACGATCAGCCCGACGCTTCCGGCTTGTCCGGTTTTCTGCGGCGGCAGACCTTTCTCCGCCAGGAAATTGCGAACGGCATCCGGCGTCTCACCCTGCGGAACACGGAATTTCAGATTGCCCGTATTCAGATCGATCGCCGTCAGCACGCCGTACGGAGGCTTCAGGAACGGAACCCCCGGCGGGAAACCATCCGTCAACCGAGGCCCGCGACCGAAACGCTCGCCCGCAGGAGCAGCCGCGCCAGCCGCACCCGGAGCAGGCGTCGCACCACCGCGACCCGCGCCACGGGCTCCGCCACGACCTGCACCACGCGCACCACCCTCGGGAGCCGCGCCGCCTGCGGGAGCCGCTGTGGGCGGAGGAGCACCAGGGCCGCTGGCGCCGCTATTCCGGTTCGGCAGCGCTTCCCAAATCGACTGGTGATTCAGCGCCGCCTGGTTCTCAGGATTCACCTGCGCGAGATACGCTTCCGTGATGTTCTCGCTAGTGATCGCCGAATTGTTCGCCTGACCATAGAAAATCGCGGTTTCAGGATCGAACGCGGCGCCCGGCCAGTTGATGCCGCCCACCGTGTTGCCCATGTTGATGGCGCCGGCCCATTCCTTGCCCTGCATGGTCGGCGGGATGAACGGAGTCGGAGCCCAACGGAACTTTTTCAAATTCTCCTCGGCCAGCTTACGCAGTTCCGGCGTGAAGTCCACCAGATCGTCCATGGTGATGAACGGGCGCGAGTATGCCGGCGGCTTCGACGGAATCGGCTGCGTGGCGGCGCTCTTTTCGCCCGGCACGTCGCTCTGTGGAACCGGAGTCTCCGGCATTGGCCAAATCGGCTGACCCGTGATGCGATCGAACACGTACAGATAAGCCTGTTTGGTCGGCTGCGCCACCAGTTTGCGAGGCTTGCCGTCGATGGTCGCATCGATCAGCAGGGGAGCCGACGAAATATCGTGATCCCAAATCGGGTGATGCACCAACTGGAAGTGCCACTTGCGCACGCCCGTCTTCAGGTCGACCGCCACCAGGCTCTCCGCGAACAGATTGTTGCCCGGACGATTGCCGCCGTAAGTATCGATGGTAGGCGTTTCCACCGGCAGATACACCAGACCCGCTTCCGGATCGACGGTGATCTGCGTCCACACGCCGACGTTGCCGGTCCATTCCCACGATCCCTTCTCCCAGGTGTCGTTGCCGAACTGGCCAGGATACGGAATCGTATTGAACTGCCAGATCTTCTTACCAGTTTTCGCATCGTACGCGCGAGCCAGGCCCTTGGCGTTCGTGCTGTAGCGATAGCCCAAGCCTTCCGCCATCGACGATCCCACGATGATGGTGTCGTTCACGACCGTCGGCGTCGAGTGCAACCCGATTTCGCCATCTTCCAGCGGAATCTGTTTGTCCTTGCCGAACACGACGCCCTGCTTTAGATCCACCATGCCGTGATCGCCGAAGCCCTCGACGGGTTGGCCAGTCTTCGCGTTCAGTTCCACCAGGCGATAGCCGATGGTGACGAAGATGATGCGCTCATCGCCCTTGCCATCCGTCCAGTAAGAAACACCGCGGCCCGAAAGCTGGCGCGGAGCCATCGCCGCTCGCCGGCCTTCATCCAGGCGATACACCCAAAGTTGCTCGCCGGTCTTGGCATCCAACGCGATCACGGCTTTGCGTGTGCCCGCCGTTGTATAGAGGACGCCCTTCACCATGATCGGCGTGCCTTCCAGTTTGTACTCGGCGCGCGGCCCCAGGTTATCGGTCTTGAAGCGCCACGCGACTTCCAGATTCTTGAAGTTCGACGCGTTGATCTGATCCAGCGGCGAATACTTGCTGCCTTTCAGATCGGCCGTGTAATGCGGCCATTCGCCATTCTTCGTGGACGGTTGTCCGTTGGCTGCGGGCTGGGCATGTGACCCGGTGGGCAGCACTGCCAGCACCGCAACTGCCACCACTGCAGCCGTCACAACGTTCTTCTTATTGATATATCTCACTTGGACGAGCCTCCTACGGCTTGGGGAATTACACGGAACTATCGATTATGTCGCTGTTTGGGCGCCGAGGCAAGAGCAATTCGGCGACTCGGTCGCATCTCCTGCTTGAGATATAATCTCAAATTAGAGATGACCGTTTTAGACTCCGTTGAACACCGGATTGCCGGTCGACTCGGCCGCTTGCGTGCCGAGCGCGGCTGGTCACTAGAGATGCTTGCCGAACGCTCAGGAATCAGCCGCGCGAGCCTGTCGCGCCTGGAGCGAGGCGAGTTGAGTCCGACGGCGGCAATGCTCGGGACGTTGTGCTCCGTGTATGGATGGACGCTGTCGCGGCTGATGGCTGACGCAGAGACGAAGCCGGTGCATCGTATTGGGCGCGGCAAACAGACGGAGTGGACGGATCCCGATAGCGGCTATCGGCGTCGATTGGTGTCGCCGCCCGCGCCCGGATTTCGCGGCGAACTGGTGGAGGTCCGTGTGCCCGCCTCCGCGATCGTCGCGTTCGACACCGCCCCGGTGCAGGGATTGGAACATCATCTCTGGATGCTGGAGGGCCTGATGGTTGTCGAAATCGAAGGGGCGAAGTTCGAATTGAAGCCGGGAGATTGTTTGCGCTACATCCTCAATGGCGAGTCGCGATTCGAGAATCCCGGCAAGCGTGAGGCTCGGTATTTGGTCGCGATGGTGCACCCATGATTCGCGAATGGAAGCCCAACGATGACATCGAGATGCTGGCGGAACTAATTCATGCGGTGGTCCACGCAGGCGCGGGCATTAGTTTCATCGTTCCGTTTTCGATGGACGAGGCGCGTGCGTTCTGGCGCGAGAAGGCGCTGGCGGGCGTCCGAGTGATCGTCGCAGGCGAAGGCGATCGCATCGTGGGCACCGTTCAAATCGTTCTCGACATGCCGCCGAATCAGCAGCACCGGGCGGATATCGCAAAGATGATGGTGCATCCGGATGCGAGGCGTCAGGGCGTTGCGCGCCAGTTGATGGTCGCGATCGAAGAAATCGCGCGCGAGGAAGATCGAAGGCTCCTGGTGCTGGACACGGTGACCGGCGGTCCTGCAGAATCACTCTACCGATCGCTAGGCTATATCGAAGTCGGCATAATCCCGCGATTCGCCCGCAGTTCTCTCACGCCGGCGCTCGAAGGCACCACCATCATGTACAAGGAACTCGCTTAGCCATTATGGCGCACGCACTCTGCATGCGCCACAACAGCCTACTCCGCGCGTAAAGTGATCGCCGGATCGGTCCGCATCGCGCGGCGAGCCGGGATAAAACAGGCCACCCCCGACACGGCAATCAGAATAAGCGCGACCACGATGAGAATCCCGGGGTCCATGGGACTCACGCCATAAAGCAAACTGCGCATCAAGCGCGTAAGCCCAAACGC
>JADMIO010690610.1_pt1 | contig 10462 bp, 5 predicted proteins | sample 8958161 | NCBI WGS metagenome assembly JADMIO01 (sample SAMN16585339, study PRJNA669376) | soil metagenome | isolation source: Crop rotation soil | place: USA: Cullars Rotation, Alabama | collected 2011
GACTTCAAGTCACGTGAATTCCAAGCTTCGGATCCCACTGTGCTGGAAAGTGATAATTCGGTGGTCCTGACCAAGCAGCTCTTCACGTGAGTATTTAGAGATCTGGCAGAACTTGTCGTTGGCGTAGTTGATGATGCCGCGCTGATCGGTGATCGCGACGATGGCTGATTCATCAAGCGCAAACTTGATGTCGGCCAGTTCCTTCTCTGAGCGCTCCAGCGCTGCTTCCGTATTCAGGTTATGGTCAACGGCACTGGGATCGATCACAGTCATGGCTCAGCGATTTGCACTTCCTCGAGTTTCTTCAGGCGATATCTGAGCTGATCGCGCGAGATGCCGAGGAGCTCGGCGGCGCGTGTTTGATTGCCGCCGCTGCGCTCGATCGCCTGCCGCACAAATGAGAGCTCGGCCTGGTCGAGAGAAATCCCTTCTGCCGGTAAGACAAAGCGCGCCGAGACGGCGTCCGCTGCTGGAGTTTGTGCCGGACGCGACGGCGCCAGTAATCCACCGGGCAGGTACTCGGTCGTGATCTTGTCGGCGTCTTCGAGAATCAGCGCGCGTTCAATCACGTTGCGCAGCTCGCGGACGTTTCCGGGCCAGTCGTATTTTCTGAACACTTCCTGTGTTTCGGCGGACAAGCCGTCGACTTTGTTTCGCTTCAGTCTGGCTCCGATCGTGTCGATGTAATGTTGCGACAACAGCAAAACGTCGTCGCCTCTTTCGCGCAGCGGCGGGATATCGATCTGGATGATCGACAAACGATAGTAGAGATCGAGGCGAAAGCGTCCGGCCTCGCTTTCTGCTTTTAGATCACGATTGGAAGCCGCGAGCACACGCACGTCGAGTGGAATATCTTTTAGACCACCCACACGACGAAACGCGCCTTCCTCGAGAACCCGCAACAGCTTGGCCTGAAGTGAGAGCTCGAGCTCGCCGATCTCGTCGAGCAAAAGCGTTCCGCCTTCGGCCTGTTCGAATAAACCTTCTTTGCGCGCCTTCGCATCGGTGAACGCGCCCTTTTCATAGCCGAAGAGCTCGGATTCGATGAGCGTCGCGGGCAGGGCGGCGCAGTTGACCGCGACAAAAGGTCCCTCGGCTCGTTGTGAGCCATAGTGAATCGCCTTCGCCACCAGATCTTTGCCGGTGCCCGATTCCCCCTGGAGTAAAACAGATGAGACTTCGCTTTCAGCAACTTTGGCGGCAAGGCCCAGCATCTTCTTCATCGCCGGCGATTCGCCCACAATCTGTTTGAAGTTAAACTCGCGCGCTCGTTCTTTTCTGACTTGCGCTACTTCACGACGCAAGTGTCGCGTCTCAATCGCGTTGCGGAGGGTGACGCGGAGCTCTTCGAGGTTGATGGGTTTGGCGATGAAGTCGTAGGCGCCGCCACGCAGGGCAGAGATGGTGTTATCAATCTGAACATTCCCTGTGATCATGATCACAATCGCTTCGGGATGTTCGCGTTTGATCTCGCGCAACACGTCGAGCCCGGAACCGTCGGGAAGATCGATATCGAGTAAGACTGCCGCGGGTAACTCCGCCTGGAACTGCTTTACCGCTTCAGCCGCCAGGCCCGCTTCAACTGTGCTGAAGCCCCAACTCTGCAAAGCTTCACGCAGCGTCCAGCGAATCATCTGGTCGTCGTCTACTACAAGGATCAGTTCGTTTGCGTTTTTGGGGGTCATCAATCGAGTTGATTATAGTCACAGTGTTCCGGAATGAGAAATTTTGCCGCGGATTAACGCCGATGAACGCGGATCAGAAATGATTTTTCCGGCGTACACGTCGCTCGCGTAACGGCGATGAGTCCTGAATTCGCTGATTGGTCTTTCGTTTCAAACGCGCGTCTGTGGACTTTTACTCAGCAACTGCGAAAGCTTACTCACAAACCTTTACTCGCAAACCGGATCTTCACAAGTAATCAAGTGGCATGTTCCTTGCGCTGGCGCGATGTGGGTTTGGTCAACAGGACAGAGTAAAGGAGGTTGCCGCCATGACAACGGATGAGCGCGATGTTCTCGAACTCCTCAAGGACGAGTTGGACTTCATTGAGAAGGGCGGATACGGACGATCAGTCCGTACACCGTGGCAAAGCAAATCTACCTTTCAGGATTCTCTATCCTGTATCAACTATGGTTACCCATATCGCGCTCATCCATGCAGTGAGTGCCATCTGCTCGATTTTGTGAGCCCGGAAAACCGGACCCAGGACATTCCGTGCCACCACATTCCTTTAAATACTGATGGGGACACCATCGAGGATTTAGAGGCACGGGTTGACCAGTCAAAACTCGAGCGAGAAGTAAGTGGATGGCTGCGCGCCAAGATCAAAGAGATCGAGGAGCGACAAGCCTAAGTCCCAAAAGGCACAAAACTACAAAAGGCACAAAAGAGTTCAAGCTTTAGTTTGCTCGCCCTCTTTTTGTGCCTTTTGTGAACAAGGACCTCTCAGCTAATGAAACAAAGGGTAACTATCGACGGCAACGAAGCCGCTGCCTACGTCGCCTACAAGACTAACGAAGTAATCGCCATTTACCCGATTACTCCTTCATCGCCGATGGGTGAATCGGCTGACGCCTGGTCCGCCGCGCATGAGAAGAACCTCTGGGGCATGAGACCGCTCGTGCGCGAGATGCAATCGGAGGGCGGCGCCGCGGGCGTCGTTCACGGTAGTTTGCAAACGGGATCTCTCACGACTACCTTCACCGCCAGCCAGGGCTTGCTGCTCATGATCCCGAACATGTTCAAGATCGCGGGCGAGCTGACGAGCACGGTGTTTCACATCGCCGCCCGCACCATTGCCACTCACGGCCTCTCGATCTTCGGCGATCACAGCGACGTGATGGCCGCGAGATCCACCGGCTGGGCCATGTTGTTTGCAAACTCGGTGCAGGAAGTAATGGATTTCGCATTGATCGCGCAGGCCAGCACCCTCGCCGCACGCGTTCCATTCCTGCACGTCTTCGACGGCTTTCGCACCTCACATGAAGTGATGAAGATCACGAAGCTCTCCGACGACGAGATGGCCGGCATGATCGACGAGCAACTGGTCCGCGAACATCGCGCCCGCGCCCTCACGCCCGATCGGCCCGTAATGCGTGGCACTGCCCAAAACCCGGACGTCTTCTTTCAATCGCGCGAGCGAGCTAACAGTTTCTACTTGAAAACGCCGGCGATTGTTGAGCAGTCGATGGAACGGTTCGCAGCACTCACCGGCCGTCGTTACAGGCTTTTCGAGTTCGCCGGCGATCCAAATGCCGAACGCGTTTTGGTGATGATGGGCTCAGGCTGCGAGACTGCTGAAGAGACGGTCGAGTCACTAAACCAGAGCGGTGAAAAAGTAGGGCTTCTAAAAGTCAGACTCTACCGGCCGTTCTCAATCAAGCATTTTATTGAATCTCTGCCGGCGACGACGAAAGCGATCGCCGTTCTCGATCGAACCAAAGAGCCGGGCAGCACGGGCGAGCCGCTCTACCAGGACATCGTGACGGCGCTGGCTGAGCTCGAGTGGTCGAATGTGCGCGTGATTGGCGGGCGTTATGGTTTGTCGTCGAAGGAGTTCACCCCCGCGATGGTGCAGGCCGTTTTCGACGAGCTGAAGAAACCGCAGCCGAAGAACCATTTCTCGATCGGGATTGACGACGACGTCACGTTCACGAGCCTTCCGTTTGATCCGTCGTTCAGCGCCGAGCCGCCGGACCAGGTGCGCGCCATTTTCTGGGGTCTCGGCGCGGACGGCACCGTCAGCGCTAACAAAAACTCGATCAAGATCATCGGCGAAGAGACGCCGAACTACGCGCAGGGTTATTTTGTCTATGATTCCAAAAAAGCGGGGGCGATGACCGTGTCGCACCTGCGTTTTGGTCCACGTCCGATCAAGAGCACGTATCTGATCCAGCGCGCAAACTTCGTCGCGGTGCACCAGTTTCCTTTCTTCGAACAATACGATGTGCTTGAAACTGCCGTCGCCGGCGCCACTCTCCTGATCAATAGCCCATACGAAGACGTCTGGGAACACCTGCCCCGCGCGGTCCAGCAAGTGATCGTCGACAAACGGCTCAAGGTCTTTGCGATCGATGCCACCGGCGTCGCCAGAACCAGTCAGCTTGGCAATCGCATCAACACGATCATGCAGACGTGTTTCTTCGCGCTCAGCGGTGTGTTGCCGCGCGACGAAGCAATCACGAAGATCAAGGAGTTCATTCGCAAGAGTTACGGAAAGCGCGGTGAGCCCGTCGTCAGGCAAAACTTCGCCGCCGTCGACGCCGCCCTCGCTCATCTGCGCGAGATCGCTGTTCCGGAGACGGCGAACAGCACGATCGAGCTCAAATCCAAAGTGCCACTCGATGCGCCTGAGTTTGTGCGGGCCGTGACTGCCGAAATGATCGCCGGTCGTGGCGATAGCCTCCCGGTCAGCGCTTTTCCGGAAGACGGAACTTATCCGGTCGGGACCACGCGTTGGGAGAAGCGCAACATCGCGCAGGATGTGCCTGTTTGGGAACCGGACTTGTGTATCGAGTGTGGCAAGTGCGTGATGGTTTGCCCGCACTCGACGATTCGCGCCAAGGTTTGCTCTGCCGGCGATCTCAAAGAAGCGCCCGCCGGATTCAAGCACATGCCGGCAAAGTGGCGCGAGTTTCCAGACAAGTTGTACACGATCCAGGTCGCGGTCGAAGACTGCACGGGTTGCCGTCTCTGCGTTGAAGTTTGTCCGGCGAAAGACAAGAGCAACGTTTCGCGTAAAGCGCTCAACATGTCGCCGCAGTTGCCGCTGCGCGCCAGCGAGCGAGTGAATTGGGATTACTTCCTGACGCTTCCTGATCTGTATAAGAACGGCCAAATTGCCTTCAACTCCGTGAAGAACGTGCAGTTGCTGCAACCGCTCTTCGAGTTCTCGGGTGCGTGTGCCGGTTGTGGGGAAACGCCTTACATTAAGCTGCTGACTCAGCTTTTTGGCGACCGTGCCATCATCGCGAATGCGACCGGCTGCTCGAGTATCTACGGCGGCAACCTGCCGACCACTCCTTACACGACGAATGATCAAGGCCGCGGCCCGGCCTGGAGCAACTCACTCTTCGAAGACAACGCCGAATTCGGTCTGGGCATGAGGCTCGCACTCGATCATCAGCAGGCATACGCAAAAGATCTGCTCGAGCGATTGCGCAACGTCGCCGGCGAATCGCTCGTGAACGGCATTCTCCATACGGACCAGTCAACTAATGAAGGCATCAATATTCAACGCGAGCTCGTGGCGGCGCTGAAAGCGAAGATCGGATCGGTTAACAGTACGGAAGCACGCGATCTTCTCAGTCTTGCTGATTCACTCGTGGACAAAAGCGTCTGGATTGTCGGCGGCGATGGCTGGGCTTACGACATCGGTTACGGCGGCCTGGACCACGTACTCGCAAGCGGCCAGAACGTCAACATTCTCGTGCTCGACACGGAAGTCTATTCAAACACCGGCGGCCAGGCGTCGAAGGCGACGCCGCTGGGCGCCGTGGCGAAGTACGCGACCGGCGGCAAGCCGACGGCCAAGAAAGATCTGGGCATAACGGCGATTCGCTACGGCGACGTGTACATCGCGCAGGTTGCGGTGGGCGCCAACGACACGCACACGATCAAGGCCTTTCTCGAAGCAGAGGCGCACACCGGACCGTCGCTGATCATCGCGTACAGCCAGTGCATAGCTCACGGTATCGACATGGCGAAAGGCATGCGGCAGCAAAAGCTGGCAGTGGATTCTGGTTACTGGCCGCTCTATCGCTACAACCCGCAGCTTGTCGAAGAAAATAAGAATCCGTTCCAGCTCGATTCCAGTGATCCGAAGATTTCGCTCCAGGACTACGTCTACACCGAGGGTCGTTATCGCATGTTGCAGCAGAGCGATCCGGCCGTAGCCAAATTTCTGCTGGAACAGGCGCAGAAGGCAGTGTCGCGACGCTGGCAACAGTACAAACAACGCGCTGAACCGGTAAACCTATGAACGTGACAACCAACTACCTCGGCATGTTGCTGAAGAACCCGATTGTGGCGTCTTCGTCACCACTCTCACACAGTGTCGACAGTATTCGGCGGCTTGAAGATGCCGGCGCCGCGGCAGTGGTTATGTATTCACTGTTTGAAGAGCAGATTGGTTTCGATAGTTATTACATCGACTTCCACTTGACGCAGGGCGTCGACAGTTATGCCGAGTCGATCAGCTATTTCCCTGACATGCAGAGCTACAACGTTGGGCCGGACGAATACCTGAACCTGATCCGGCGGGCCAAAGAGGCTGTTGATATTCCCATCGTCGGCAGTTTGAATGGCGCTTCAGTGGGCGGCTGGACCGACTACGCCACGTTAATCGAGGAGGCTGGCGCTGATGCGCTCGAGTTGAATGTTTATTACCTGCCGGCGAGCACCGCGATCACGGGCAGCGACGTCGAAGCGCTCTATCTCGACATCCTGGCTTCGGTGAGGGAAGTGGTGACGATTCCGGTGGCGATAAAGCTCAGTCCGTTCTTCAGCTCAATTGCAAACATGGCGAGTTGTTTGAGTGCAGACGGCGCTGATGGTCTGGTGCTTTTCAATCGTTTTTATCAACCCGATTTCGATCTCGAGAATCTGGAAGTGGCGCCGCGGCTCGTCTTGAGCAATTCGAACGAGCTGCGTTTGCCTTTGCGTTGGGTGGCGATTCTTTATGGCCGTGTAAAAGCGGATCTGGCGATCACGAGCGGTGTTCACACGTCGCAGGATGTCATTAAAGGACTGATGGCCGGCGCCAAAGTGACGATGATGGCTTCGGAGTTACTGCAAAATGGAGTGCGCCGGATCGGGCAAGTGCTCGGCGAACTCGTCACCTGGCTGACCGAACATGAATATGAGAGTGTGACCCAGATGATCGGCGCGATGAGCCAGAAGCATTGCGCCGAGCCCGCGGCCTTCGAGCGCGCGAACTACATGAAGATGCTCCAGTCATACCGCCCGCTGAATTGAGGCTTGCGTGAAAATTCGCAACGCTGGCCCAAATTTCCTCAGCTTCATCACCACACAAAACGCAAAGTGATACATCATAGACCACTTCGCCTCCGAGTGGTCTCACACTGAGACACTAGCTGCAAAGAAGTTGGTCCATAAGTTCAGGGCATGACTCTTGCACCGGCACGATCAAACTCATTCGAGTCTTCTTATTTCGCTCGAGAGTAGCCCAGGTACAAGCGGTCAATCGGCCGGTGCGAAGACCTTCCCGCGCATCGCATAACAGAGTTGGGCTCAACGTTCCCTGGACCAACTGGTCCCCTCGCTCGCTGGTTCTTACCAGAGCCCATCCGGAGGAAGAGAAGATGAAAGACGAACATCACAACCACCGCAAGAGAAGACTATCTTATCTGCTCACGTTCTTATCTCTTGTGCTGCTATCAACGGGCGTCACCGCCCAGGCACAAACCAAAATCATCGATCCTGTGATCGATCCGGTGGTCGACGTACTACCGGCTCCATCGCCGACCCCGGCTTGTGCGCGCACGATCAAAGCTGACGTGGTCGCCTTCGATCAGGCGATCATGTACAACCGCCTCGGCACTGTTAATCCCGGCGGCATGATCTACGCGCTCAGGAGAGACGTCGTGGCGATCGATCCTTTAAAGGGCATCGTCGCCGGCAACGTGCGGTTGCGGTCTGACAAACGACCACGGCCAATCGTGCTCCGCCTGAACAGCGGCGACTGTCTGAAGATCACTTTTACCAACCTGCTGTCGCCGAGTGCTCTCAGCGATCAGCCCGCGACTCGTTCGGCCGGCATTCACGTCAACGGCATGGAGCTGGTCGGCAGTATCGCTTCCGACGGATCAAACGTCGGCGTCAATACGCCGAGCCTCGTAGCTCCCGGAGCCTCAACCATCTACACCTTCTACGGCACGCGTGAGGGAAACAACCTCATGTACAGCAGTGCGGCAACAACCGGTGGGGAAGGTGATGGCGGGACGCTTTCCGAAGGATTGTTTGGCAGCGTCAACGTCGAACCGAAAGGCGCTGAATGGTATCGCTCGCAGGTTACCGCGGCGGACATGACCGCAGCCAAAACCGGCACGACGACGGGCGGTCAGCCGCTGCTGGACTACAACAAGTTCGCCATGCTCGATGCCAACAACAACATCGTAGCCACGGACTTGAATGCGATCATCACCGGCCCAAACAAGGGACGCTTCCCGGCCGGTACTTTCCGTCCGAACGCGACCGAACCCGATCGCGAGCGGCCCTTCCGCGAGTTCACGGTCATTTATCACGATGAAATTGAAGACATACAGGCATTTCCACAATTTCGCGATCCAGTTCTGAAACACACGCTGCACAGTGTTGAAGACAAGTTTGCGATCAACTACGGCGTGGCCGGCGTGGGCGCTGAGATCCTCGCGAATCGTCTCGGCGTTGGACCAATGTTCAATTGCACTGAGTGCAAGTTTGAAGAGTTCTTCCTTTCTTCATGGGCCATTGGCGACCCGGCGCAGATCGTGGACGTCCCTGCCAATACGACTGACGCGCTTGGCAACCTGATCAAAGGACGCAAGGCCACCAAGGTCCTGTATCCCGACGATCCCTCGAATGTGCATCACAGCTACATCGGCGACCCGGTGAAGATGAGAGTCGTCCACGCGGGACCGAAAGAGCATCACATTCACCACCTGCACGCTCACCAGTGGCTGCAAACACCTGACGACGACAACTCGACTTACCTCGATAGTCAGGCACTTGGACCAGGCTTCGCGTTTACGACTGAAATCGTGCACGGCGGCACTGGCAACCGCAATCAGGTTGTTGGCGATTCGATTTTCCACTGCCACTTCTATCCACATTTCGCAGAAGGAATGTGGGAGCTGTGGCGGGCGCACGATGTGTTTGAAGCGGGAACGGCGCTGGATGCCAACGGCAGACCGGTCGCCGGCGCCCGTGCGTTACCGGACGGCGAAATCACTGCCGGTACGCCGACCCCGGCACTCGTGCCTTTGCCCACACTCGCAATGGCGCCGATGCCGACCGCAACTGTCCCGGGTTATCCGTTCTTCAACCCGGCAGTAGCAGGACATCGTCCGCCACATCCACCGCTCGACACGATCGACGACGGTGGCTTGCCGAGACACATCATCACGGGTGGCACTTTCACGCACTCTGAAACCCGTCTCGACTTCAGTAAAGAGCTCCTCACCGCCACTGCCACAAAGATCACCGAAACCGGAACGGCTGCGGAGATCGCGGCAATGGTCTATCACGAGCAACGTCTGCACGCGAGCTTCAAGCCCGACGGCACGCCGGCAAACTTCATACTGAATGGCCTGCCGCGCAAGCCCGGCGCTCCTTTTGCAGACCCCTGCATCGACGACAATGGAAACGCGAAAGGCACCCCGCGCACTTACAAAGCCGCCGCGTTTCAACTCGACATCAAACTGAACAAAGCCGGCTGGCACTTCCCGCAGTCGCGCATCCTGTCTCTGTGGGCCGACGTGGCGCCGACACAGGCAGGCACAAAACCGCCGGAACCGTTTTTCTTCCGCGCGAATACCAACGATTGCATCACGTACTACCACACGAATCTCGTTCCCGGCGTTTACGAGCAGGACGATTTTCAGGTACGCACGCCGACCGACATCATCGGTCAGCATATTCACCTCGTGAAGTTTGACGTCACTTCGTCTGACGGCTCCGGCAACGGCTTCAATTATGAAGACGGCACCTTCAGTCCCGACGAAGTACGCGAACGGATCAAGGCGATTCGCAAACAGAATGGCTGCACCGGTCTCGAATCAGGTGACGCGCGTGACGGCACGTTCACTTGTCCGAAACCGAAAGCGCATCCGTACTTCGGCACTCTCGGCGCACAGACAACAGTGCAACGCTGGTTTGCCGACGACACCCTCAACAACAACGGCGTGGACCGCACACTCCGGACCGTCTTCACACACGATCACTTTGGACCATCGACTCACCAGCAGGCAGGTCTCTATGCCGGCCTCGTGATCGAGCCGACTGGTTCGGTCTGGAAGAACCCGGAAACCGGCGTCACGTTGGGAACCCGAGCAGTTGACGGCGGACCGACAAGCTGGCAGGCAAACATCATCGAGACGAATGCGGCGAACAGTCACCGCGAGTTCATGTTTGAGTTTGCTGATTTCCAACTGGCTTATCAGGCCGGCGCCGGCGTCGGAGCCAATGGTAAACCGATGGCTGATCCACAACGAGTCATCAACCCGCCGATCCTCGACGAAGTGGGACTGCCTTTCCTCGTCGAGAACGGCATGGTTTGTCCGGGTGGAGTTCCCGCTCCATGTCCGGAAGCAATATCCGCGAATGACCAGGGCACGATGAGCGTTAACTATCGCAATGAGCCGGTGCCGTTACGTGTTCGCGATCCAAATACGAACACGCAGGCCAGCGGCGCTCCTGGTGATTTGTCCAAGGTTTACAAGTCAAACATCACTCGCGCCGA
>JADMIO012080860.1_pt1 | contig 10462 bp, 4 predicted proteins | sample 8958161 | NCBI WGS metagenome assembly JADMIO01 (sample SAMN16585339, study PRJNA669376) | soil metagenome | isolation source: Crop rotation soil | place: USA: Cullars Rotation, Alabama | collected 2011
GCGACAACTTGTCCACGTGGAATTCTAAGCTTAGGATCCCAATGTGCTGGAAAGATCCACCCCAATTTGGCAACAATGCTGGCCGTAGTGGTAACTGATGCTGTGCTAGAACCGGCTGCTTTGGATGCAGCCCTCCGCCAGGCGGCAGCCTGTACATTTAACCGGATTACCGTAGACGGAGATACCAGCACCAATGATACTTTATTGCTGCTGGCTTCGGGCGAGGCCGGACATCCGGCCATTTCCGGCCCTCAGTCAGCCGGGTTTGAGGTATTCACAGCCACCCTGACCGATGTCTGTGCCAATTTGGCCAAAGCCATTGCTCGCGATGGTGAAGGCGCAACCAAACTCATTGAAATTACCGTTCGAGGCGCGGCCAGCGAAGCCGAAGCCGAAGCGGCGGCTAAAACGGTCGCTACCTCGCCTCTGGTAAAAACCGCTTTATTTGGCAACGATCCCAATTGGGGCCGGGTTCTGGCCGCCATTGGTCGCAGCGGTATCACAGTTGATCCGGCGCGGGTCTCTTTATATTTGGGAGATTTTCATGTGGTGGCTCAGGGGGAACCGTTAGCCCTGGATGTAAAGGCGGCCTGTGATTGGTTGGCCCAGGCGGATGAAGTTAAACTGCTGGCTGATTTGGGCATGGGCCAGGCTCAGGCGACAGTATGGACATGTGATTTCTCGTATAAATATGTGGAAATAAATGCCGAATATCATACATAACAGGCAGGACAGTTAGACTATTGCCAACTCCTTGTTAACATGTTAAGTTAATTGGCAAGAATTATCTGCCCTCTATAGATTTTGCCCGTTTAAAAAGGCAACTTTAAGGATCGTGGCTTAAATAACCTCCCCAATCTCGTTTCCAAGCTGCGCATCAGGCTTTGTGGGGGAACGAGATTGGGCGCAACTTATTTAATTGCCATTCCTAAGTTAATTTGGGAGCAGCGCCTTCGGTCATGCTATTTATCCAATTGAGAGAAAAAATATGCTGCTAAAATTTTGGGGCACCCGAGGCTCCATCCCGGCCCCCGTCCGTCCTGAACAAGTTGAACAGAAAATTATCGCTGCTCTTGAGGCTGCAGGTCGAGAACAGGTCAATCTCCTCAGCCCCCAGGCAATTCGGGATTTTGCGGCCAATTTATCGCTTAATGGCAGTACAGCCGGTGGTAATACTACCTGTGTCACGGTTGAGCTTGAAGATGATCTGATTATTTTTGATGCGGGTTCCGGCATTCGCGAGCTAGGCGATTACTTAATGGATGAAAGCAATCAGCGGGCCAAAAAGTTTGGCTTCGCGCGCGGCAAAGGTCACGCCTATATATTTTTTACCCATACCCATTGGGATCATATTCAGGGCTTACCTTTCTTTAAACCTATCCACGTTCCCGGCAATACATTTGATATTTACCATGTACACGATTACGTGCCCGCTGTTTTGGCCCGGCAAATGGAGCAGGAATTTTTTCCGCTGCAATATGATCAAATCGCGGCTTCATTTGAGTACCATCGTCTTGAAGAAGGAGTACAGGTAGAAATAGCTGAGGCTGCAATTACCAATATCGAGCTCAAACATCCCGGCAAAGCCTATGCCTACCGCGTTGAAGCCGATAATGCCGTTGCCATTTTAGCCACCGACGGGGAGTACAAAAGCCTGGATTACACCAGTACCAAAAAATATAGTAAATTTTATGCCAACGCCGATGTGCTGATTTTTGATGCCATGTTCTCTGTGCGCGAATCTTTTGTCAAAGAAGATTGGGGCCACAGTTCGGCCCTGATTGGGGCAGATATTGCCAAAGAGGCTAATGTAAAACGGCTGCTGCTTTTTCACCATGATCCGGCCTCGACCGATGCCGAAATTATGCGTGTTTGGCAAGAGACCAAAGAATACCTGGGCCAGCGACGCGGCGCGCCGGAAGTTCTGGTGGCCCAGGAAGGTATGGAGCTTGAGCTAAACAACCCCCCGGCTATTTCTGAATTCTTTATTAAAGATCATGCCGAAAAAGGAGTTATTTTTATGACCCTTTCCGGTAAGTTTGGGGCCCATGCCACCGAGCAATTTAGAGACCACTTGGCGCAAAGCCTGCAGAGCCATCAAACTGATAAAGTGGTTTTAAAGATGGAGAATCTAAGCGAATTAACTATCGCCGGTATTCGGGCTTTGGTGGACGCCCGCCGCAACGTTCTCACCCTGGCCCTGGTTGCTGTGCCGGAGAATATTTACCGCGTGTTTGAACTGGCCGGCACCACCGATTTTTTTGCCATTTATCAGGATGTTGATGCCGCTTTATCGGCTTTGAACTCCCATTCTGAATAAATTCCCCTCGTTACTGCTCAGGCTAAAACTATCCCCCTCAATTGTTTCATAATGGGGCCTCTCTCCTGGCATTGAGACCTTTCCTTTTCGCCATACAAGCGCGGGTGTGATTTACGCCTCCTGTAAAGTTTCTGGTGTCGGTGTCGGTGGAAGGCGCCGGACATTTGGCAGGAGGGGCCAAATCAAAGTAGACACTATCGCCAAGATGAGCAGTAGCGTAATCAGCGCGGTTAGTAGACCCGGTCTGTAGCGTTGCGGCTCATCTTCCTTATCGGGTAGGGGTTCGGGCCACATTTTCTCCCCCATCCTTTATCACAATAGGCAAGTAAGTTTTGTGGTCTGGCGGTGGTAGCACACCCCCCGTCAAAACCCAATCGTGCCAGAAGACACCGGCCAGATAGTCATGCGCGGCGGTGGATTTCACCTGCACGGCCAGCTCCCGGTTGGCTTTTGAGGAATTTTCCGAGCCATTAATGCTCCCCACATGGGTAAAACCCTGGCCTGCCGCCTTTACCAGGATCATTTTATTGTGGATACCCGTGCCGGTCGGGTTGCCTCTACGACAAAATAAATTGAGGCTCTCGGCTGCGGCCAGCGTGGTGACATAGCCGCAGGTCGCCATATTGCTCCGAGAATCACTCACAATATCAAATACGCTATCAAGTAACAAATAGACTGATGCCCCACGCCTTGCCGCAGCGATGTAGGCTTCCAGACGCGGGTTAGGATCATTAGTTGGGTTGCTGCTGGCCGGTCCCCAAAAGGGATGCTCATAGAGTTGTTCGATCAACACCGTGTCACCTGCTCCGGCTCTGGCGACCATTCCCAGCAATCCGCCGTTTGAGCGCAATGAATTATCCGGCGACTGAACAACCTCGAACGAGAAATTCCCACCCGCCGAAAAGGGGGTGGTAAAGGTGGTGGTATAGAAACTGCCCCCCGAAGAATAGTTGGGTACAAATCCGCCAGGCGGCGCGCCGTAAGTGGGATCGGCTGCCGACCAACGCCTTAAGTCGCGGTGATGGGTCGGGTCAAGGTCGTGGTTGAAAATATCCAGCGCATAGGCGATTAAGTCAGGACTATCGGTAATCAACCACACCCCCCGATTGCCTGACGTGCCATCCGATTTATCATCGGCAGGCATCGAAGTGTAGTTAAGGTTTTCTGAGCCGGTCAAAAGGTACTTGTTATCAATAATCATAAATTTGGCGTGCTGGAAATTATAGCGGTCGTGGATCACGGGGGTCGCATTACTGTCGTTAATGATAAACCAGCACCGACCCCCAGCGGTCTCAATGACCTGACAGTTGCGCTTATCCTGGTTTTCAATCCCTCCCACCGGCCCGCCTTCTAAAAGGAGCGTTACATCCATCCCCGGATGGGCCGCTAAAGTTGTGCTCATCAGATCGGCCAGGTGGGCGTTATCGAAGGTATACCCTTCGTAGTAGATGCTTTGGCTGGCCTGGCCGATGTAGGTAGCAACCGTGTTATATAGGGCATCTGGAGCAACGGCGTAGGTTATGGTCGCTGTTTGGGTGACCTGATGGATGAAGAAATAGCGGTCGAGATCCCAACCGGGATACTGGACTTTCTTGCCGTTAATGGGATCATCGGTAGCTTGTGCCCAATCTGCGGCGGTGTCGGTGTCAGGAACAGGCCGGCCAGTCGCCTGATCTCGCTTGCGGTAGAGGATTTGTCCTTCCTGGCCAAAGACGCTTTGGGTATAGGCGTTGACTGCAGCTCCAGACCAGTCCGTGCCGGTCGTAGCCCCACCTTGAAAGACAACAGAATCGATCAAAACGCTACTGGCATTGAATAAAATGAGCTGATCTCCGGGATTGGCCAGAGCCAGACTGCCAGAACGGGCTAGATTGGGGACAGCCGGATCGCTGTCTAGCTGATACTCATAATCAGGCTTGAAACCAAACTCAAGGTAAAAAGAAGCGGCCTCCCGCGCAATCCAGATGGTTTGACCAGAGGCAAGGGGGCCACTTAGGGTAATCGTGCCCTCGAAATCAGTAACAGTCCAGTTGCTGAGGTCTATAGGACTGGCGGAGATATTGATGAGTTGAAACGCCTCATCAGGTTCGCCGGCTAGATAAGTGTCGGGGTAAATGGAGGCGATAAGCACAGAAGAAGATGCCGCCCTGGCTAATGTAATGGGCAGAAGGACAGTGAGTAGCGTAGCAGCAATCAAGATAGATAACGTAAGCAAGAATTTTGCCAATTTTGAACTTGATCTACGATCAAATTCGCGTTCCGGATTGAGCATAGGTGTCTATCCAAATCTTCGCCAGGAAAATTGCGTAAAAATTGACTGTTTTTCTAGCAGACAGTGAGCGCACGTTTAATGAGCTGTTCTGCTTCTGCCAGCCGCTCGTGGACTGCTGAGGGGGCCAACGCTAGCAAACTCCACCATTCACTAAAGTGGTGGCTAAGTATTAGTTTATGAAGGCTAAGCTTTAGATGAGTCGTTAACTGAGGTCGAGGATGTTCAAATTGTACTCCAATTAAGCCAAAAAAACAATGAAATTAGCAGTAACGCTTCCGGGAACGGTGAAGGAACTGTCGTTAGTTATACGGGAAACAAGCGATAAAAAGTGAAATGGTATCATCTGATTACAAATCGAGCGGTCAAAACAAGGCCCCAATTGGTAATTGTTCATTAGCCCAAACGCCCTGTTGTCACTAAAATAAGCCCTATGATGGGCAAACAACCTCAATTGCGCCACAGGCTAAAATATCCGTCGGCAAAACCAACCTCCAGCCCTGATCCTGGGGTGCTGCCGCAGCTCAAAAGCGCCGGCTCTGGCTCACACGTAGGGCTGTGGCTTGTTCTGCTGCTCTTCCTCATTTTGACCACGCTTCACAGCCTGATTGTCCCTATCACTCAGGGTGAAGATGAACTGGCCCACTACCGCTATATCAGCTTTATTGCCCAGACAGGCCGCCTGCCCGCCAGCTATGCTGAACGCCAGCAGGCCTGGTATCGCGCCGACTGGCCGCCGTTTTATCATTTACTGGTGGGCTGGCTGGTAAGCCCCCTCGATACCACCCGGCCCCATCTCAAAGATGTGGGCGAGTCACCCCGGCGGCGGCTGGTGGGTGAAATCTTCTATCCCCGCCTGATTATCTACACCGAAGACGCCAACTGGCCCTGGCAGGATGGCATCCTGGCCTGGCATCTGGGCCGCTTTGCTTCGATCATCTTTTCAGCCGGAGCGTTGGTTTTTACCTATGTTACTGTCCTTGAATTGAGCAGGGGAGCAGAAGATAAATCTCCCCTGCCCCTCCGCCCCTCTGCTCCCTTGCTGGCTTTAGCTGCTACTACCCTTCTGGCCTTCACCCCCCGCTTCCTCTTTACCTCCGCCATGCTGGGTGATGACAGCCTGTTTATCCTGCTTTCGGCTGTTTTTATCTGGCTGCTGCTGCGGGTGGTGCGCGGCGACGACCAGGCGTGGCTGTATGCGCTGCTGGGCCTGATGCTGGGTCTCTCTATTGTTACCAAATACAGCACCGGCCTGCTGCCGTTAACCCTCATTCCGGTTGCCATCTGGCGAGTTAGACGGGCTGGCTGGTCGTGGCCACACGCGGCGGGCCGGATAGGGCTGACCTGGCTGTTTACCCTGCTTGGAGCCAGTTGGTGGTTTGGCTGGATTGGCTATTATTTTAACAGCATCAAAGAAGATGGCCTGATCCTGGGCCTGTTCAAACCCCTGCTTGCCTCCGGCCCTGATGTGAGCATGCGTCGCATCTTTGCTATTTTTGGGGGCGGCCAATTTACCGGCCAGGAGCGGCCCGCCGCCATCGAAGCCGGCACCTTCGGCGGTTGGCTGACCTACCTTTTTCAAACATTTTGGGGCGTACCTGTTTTGGAACACGATCCCCTTTTTCCCTGGGCCTATCTCCTGGTTTTTCTCTTCTGCCTGCTCGCCCTGGTTGGGTTGTGGCAATTGTGGCGCACGGCGACCCCCCAACTGCGTTTCATTCTTGGCTTGCTGGCGCTGATTATCCTATTACTTTTACCCTTTCCTCTGCTGCGCTTCTTTCTCACTCGCAACATCCTGGAAACCGGCCAGGGCCGTCACCTCCTCTTCCCCGCCGCCCAGGCCATCCCTATACTCTTAATTTTGGGGTGGGCCACATGGGTTAAGCTGATGGCAGATGGCAGATGGCACATGGCCCATGATAAACAAGACACATCTGGCGACTCATTCACTGTTCACCATCCCCTATCCCTTATCTTTTATCTTCCATCCTCTCTCCTCCTGCTCTGGTCGCTCTTCCAGCTTGGCTATATGGGCGTCACCTATCCAGCCCCACTGCCGGTGCGGACAACCACCTTTGACTCAGCCTCGATTCCGCAGCCGCTCAAACACAACTTTAGCCCGGCGATTCAATTCCTGGGCTATGATTTTGTACCCGACGCCAGCCAGGCCGTGATTAACCTGACCCTGTTCTGGAAGGCGTTGGAGCCGGTGGCTGAAAATTATCGCGTGCAGGTACAATTGCTAGACGAAGCTGGACGGCCTCATTTCACCTGGCGCAGTCACCCCCTGAATGGCCGCTATCCCACCCGCGCCTGGGATAAAGGTGACATCATTCGTGATACGCTGCCCTTGCCCCTGGCCGGCGTGCCCGCCAACCTCTACGAGTTGCAGCTTAATCTTTTGCACGAGGCCGAAGACCTGCCCATCGCCGCCGAAGCTTTTCCCTTTATTCAGATTCCTTTGGCCAGCCAACCGCCTATCCCCGGTTCCTCCCGTCTGGCCGGCGACGTTGATTATCGCCTCTGGGTGGACGACGCCCCGGTTCGCCAGCGCCAAACATTGCCCTTGTCCTGGAGTTACGCCGACGCTGCGGCATCGGCTCAATCGTCACGCTCCGGGTTTCAATCCCCCACTGCGAAACCCACCTGGAGCCTGTTGGGGCCGGATGATATTCCCCGCCTGCCCCAAGTGACCGGCGACGCCACAGTTATCTTTATCGTCGGGGCTGATTGGCCCAGCGGCTCGTATCGTCTCCGGCTCAGTACCAGCCATGACAGCTACGATACCGCCCCGTTGCTGACCGTAGCCAATGAGGCCCGGCAGTTCAAGCTACCAACGTTACCCGAAGGCTGGACGCCCGTTGAAGCTAACTTCGCCCAGCAGGTTAAATTGCTCGGCTACGTCTTGCCGGCTCGCCGCGTTCAGCCCGGCGATGGCCTGCCGCTGACGCTCTACTGGCAGAGCTTGGCCCCGGTATTGGGGGATTATGTCATTTTTGATAAATTACTGGACGAAACTCAGCAGGTTTACGGCGGATATGACCGTCTGCCCCGCGAGTATTACAGCACCATCCTCTGGGCTGAAAATGAAATTATCGAAGATGGCTTTGCCGTTCCGGTTGATCCCTCCGCTCCCCCCGGCGTTTACAATCTGCATGTCGGCCTTTACTCGCTGGCAACAGGGCCGCCTGTCTCCCTGCCTTTGGTTCAAGCCGGTCAGGCCGGCGATGCCACCAGCGTCGTAATTGGCCCCATCAAAGTGGGGGGGCCGCCGCCGGGCGTCACAGTGACTAAACCAGAGCTACAGGTAAAGGTCAACCAAACTCTGGGAGAGCAAATCACCCTGCTGGGATATAGCCTGGATAGCTCATCCCTGGAAAAGTGCCACCCCTCAAAAATTGATTGCCACTTGTCAATAAAGTTATATTGGCGAGCCGAAGCCGTTCCCCAGGCCGATTACACCACGTTTCTGCACCTGCGGGATGCGGCTAATAAAAATGTAGCTCAAAAAGATAGTCCGCCCGCCGCAGGCCGTTACCCCACTAGCCTGTGGGATACGGGCGAAATAATCGTTGATGAAATCAACCTGTCTTTGACAGAAATTCCAGCGGGGCGCTATACCCCCGTTGTTGGCCTGTATAATTTGAGCAGCGGTGAGCGCCTGCTGGGGCCGGACAACCCTGCCGGTGAAATCATTCTTGAGCCGGTCGAGCTCCCTTGAAACGTTATAAAATCCTCGTGCCGCTGCTGCTTCTGGCCTTTTTCCTGCGGGTCTGGCAACTGCCGGCCATTCCCCCCGGCTTGTGGTATGACGAAGCTTACTACTCAATGGATGCGGTGTGGCTGCTCGATGGCGGGCCATGGCGGCTTTTTTTTGCCGGCAACAATGGCCGCGAGCCGATGTTTATCTACCTCCAAAGCCTGTTTATCTGGCTGTTTGGCGCGCAACCGTTCACCTCACGCTTAATTGGTCCCCTTGCCGGTACGCTGACCATCCCCCTGATCTACATACTCGCCCGCCGGCTTAGCCGTAGAGAAAATATCTCGACCTCGCAAACAACTAACTATCCACTATCTACCTGGCTGCCCTACCTGGCCACTGCCGGCCTGACCAGCTCGATCTGGCATATCGGCTTGAGTCGCAGCGGTTTCCGGGTTATTTTGCTGCCATTGCTGGCAACCCTGCTCTTTTATACTTTTTGGCGCGGCTGGCAAGAAAAGTCGGTCAAATGGATGGCCCTGGCCGGCTTAGCTTTGGGTCTCAGCCAGTACACCTATCTGGCCGCGCGGGTGCTGCCTCTGGTTTTTGCCGGCTTTGCCCTCATCTGGACCGCTTTGAATTGGCGCCAGACCACCCGGCTAAAAACGCTCTGGTTTGAATTGAGCGTGATGGCAGTCATTGCCGGGGGAATATTTGTCCCTATTGGCTGGATTTTTTATCAAAATCCCGCCTTTTTTTCCGCGCGCACCGGCGATGTTCTCTTCACGCCCACTTCGCCCGCCGATTTGTTTCGACACCTGGTCGAGGCTCTCCGCCTGTTCGTTGACGGTGGCGATCCCGGCTGGCGACATAACCTCCCAGGCCGTCCCATGCTGGGCTGGTTGGGCTGGCTGGGTTTCTGGCCGGGTCTGGCTATCTGCCTGCGCCAATTTCGCCGCGAGACCTATCTGTTTTTGCTCACTGCTTTATTAATCCTCTTTTTGCCGGCTCTACTGGCCGAGCCTCCCATCCACGCCCTGCGCCTGTCCACCCTTTTGCCCATCTACTTTATAATTTTTGCCCTCGGATTAATCTCAATAGCAGCCTGGTTGAGCCTACGCCGGCTCAAACCGGGGCAGTCTCTCTCCCCTGCTCTTTTCGCGGGCATCCTGATTGCCGTCCTGCTTCTCGAAACCGGCCTGACAGCCTTCGACTATTTTTACCGCTGGGCCAGGGCTGAAGCAACATACGTTGAATACAACGGCCCGCTGGTGGATTTTGTCGGCTATGTGCTGGAACAGACTCACGAAACTGCCATCGCCATTCCCTTTCAATTGTATGTCCATCCGACCGCCCGCTATCTGATGCACGATACATTTATCGAACAACCCGCCCCAGCGAATCCCTTCGGCGGCCCGGTGCGCCTGGTGACGCTGCCCCATGAGTTTCGCATGCTCAATGTTGGCAATATTCCCACCTCGCCCGCCTGGGTTTGGCTGGCGAGACAGCCCGATGGCCGGGGCGTGGCTTATGTTTCCCGCCCCCCGCGACCGGCTGAACAAGCCTATCTGGATGGCCTGGTAAAAGCCAGCCCGCCCGAAATTTATCAGGATCGGTTTGGCCGGGAACTGGCGCAGTTGCATCTTTTGCTTGATCCATCGCCGCTGCTGCCGATGTTTACCAAGACACAGCCTGAAAGAACCATCCACCTGAACTGGGCCAATCTGGCCGAACTAACCGGCTACGATGTGCTGCCGGCCGTCATCAAGCCCGGCCAGCCGCTAACCCTCAATCTCTACTGGCACAGCCTGACCGATGCCACCTTTGATAATCGCCTGTTTCTGCAACTGATTGACCACGCCGGCAACCCGATCAACCAATGGGAAGGCGAGGCTTTTCGGGAAGATATGTATCGCTGGCGGCCCGATGGCATTCTGCCCAGCCAGCATATCCTGTGGGTTGGCCCGGACGCCGCTCCCGGCCCTTATCTGGTACGCCTCGGTTTCTTTGACGATAGATCAGGTAAACGGCTTCCTGTCATAAAGGCTGAAGGCGGAAGGCGGAAGGCGGAATTATTTCATCCCTCATCCCTCAGCCTTCATCCTTCCAGCGACCAGATCTTTCCAGCACAGTGGGATCCGAAGCTTGGAATTCACGTGACTTGAAGTCGCGG
>JADMIO011485941.1_pt1 | contig 10461 bp, 13 predicted proteins | sample 8958161 | NCBI WGS metagenome assembly JADMIO01 (sample SAMN16585339, study PRJNA669376) | soil metagenome | isolation source: Crop rotation soil | place: USA: Cullars Rotation, Alabama | collected 2011
GCCGCGACTTCAAGTCACGTGAATTCCAAGCTTCGGATCCCACTGTGCTGGAAAGTCGTCGAGCACGCCATGGACGTAGATCGGCCGGTCGGCATACGGCGCCAGCGCCGCGAGCAGCCGCTGCGCCTTGCCGAGCGCGTATCCGAAGATGACGGCTGGCCGCCCGGCGGCGCGCATCTCCTGCCACCACGCGCAGATCTCCGCGACGGTGATGGCCGGCTCGTCCCAGCGAAACACCGGCATCGCGAACGTCGCCTCGGTGATGAAGGCATGGCACCGCTGCGGTTCGAACGGCGCGCAGGTCGGATCTGGCGCGCGCTTGTAGTCGCCTGACGCGACCCACACTTCTGCACCGTGCTCGACGCGCACCTGAGCGGAACCGAGAATGTGCCCGGCAGGATGCAACGACACGCGCACGCCGTCGACGTCGCGGCGCTCGCCATACGGCGCCGCGTCGATGTGCCCCTGGTTGGCGAGCCGGTGCGCGACGAGCGGACGCGCGGCCTCGCTGCACAGATACGCGCCGCAGCCGGCGACGAGGTGATCGCCGTGCGCGTGCGTGATGACGGCGCGATCCACCGGCTGCCACGGGTCGATATAGAAGCCGCCGGCGCTGCAGTACAGTCCTTTGTCAGTCGGTTCGATGAGCACGCTGACCCGTTTCGCTCCGTCTCCTACAGGCTACCTGCATCTCGGCCACGTCGTGAACGCGATCTACGTCTGGGGCGTCGGCCGGGTGCGGAATGCACGGGTGCTGCTCCGCATCGAAGATCACGATCGCATCCGCAGCCGTCCGGCGTACGAGGCGGCGCTGCTCGAGGATCTCGACTGGCTCGGGTTCGTCGCGGACGCCGGGCGCGATCCGCTCGTCCGTCAAAGCGATCGTGAACCGATCTACGCGGCCGCGCTCGAGCGGCTGCGCAGGACGCACCATGTGTACGCGTGCGACTGCTCCCGGCGGACGATCGGCGGGGAGCGGTACACCGGCCGCTGCCGCGAACGCGCGCTGGCCGACGGCCCGGGTCTGACGCTGCGCCTGGCGCTCGGCGCGGGGGCGGAGCGCTTTACGGATCTGCGTCTCGGTCCACAGGCGCAGGTACCCGCGGAGCAATGCGGAGATCTGGCGATTCGCGATCGTGATGGGCAGTGGACCTACCAGTTCGCCGTGACCGTCGATGATCTCGACCAGTCGGTCACGCTGATCATCCGCGGCGAGGATCTCCTGGCGTCGACCGGCCGGCAGCTCAGGCTGGCGCGGATGCTCGGACGCCAGCAGCCCCCGCTGTACCTCCACCATCCGCTGCTCTTCGGGCCGGGCGGCGAAAAGCTCAGCAAGTCCGCCGGTGACACAGGTGTGCGTGAGCTGCGGGCGAGAGGGATCACGCCGGCAGAGGTGATCGGACGCGCGGCGGCGGCAGCGGGATTGATCGGCAACGTACGACCGATCAGTGCCGCCGAAGTGCCGGAGCTCTTCGCCTAGGGGATCTGCTGGCGCCGGACGTACTCACCCTGGTCGGTGCGCGACAGAAAGCCTTCGGCCGCGAGCCGCTCGAGAACCCAGTTGATGGCCGGTTCGGGAAGGCCGAACAGCGCGCGTGCCTTGTCAGCCGTCAATCGCATGCAGGGCATTTCTTCGAACTCACCCCGCACCCGCGTCAGCGTGGCGTGCCACACGCCGTCGGACATCCGTTCCGGACTGCGTGGGGAGCGCGGCGGTTCGAGCATGACCGTCTTCACGCCGGATGACATTACAAAGCGCGTACCCGCGGAATGGATGCTGCACCGCGTGCGCTCATGCGATGGGTGGTATCGCTGGCGGTCGTGCTCGGCATCGCGGCGGCGATTTACGCATCGCTGCTGCCGCCGCGCGATCGGTACGCGCTCCTTCTCGAGGTGCGCGCCATCGTCGATCCGCGGGTCGCATCAACCGCGCGAGAATGGCTGGCGAGTGGTCATGCTGCGCTCGACGATGCTGTCGCCGCACGAGCGCCATTTACGACTGAAGAACGGTTCGCGGCTGGGCGCGCGATGGCGTGGCGATTCCCCGCTCGCCAGGGTCAGCAGATCGTCGCCACCGTCGTCGGCGCGGACCCTGCCGTATTCGTCGACCTGTTTCATATGGACGGCATCGCTGCCGTCGCAAGTGGTACTTCGCAGCTGACCTACATCGCCGATCGCGACGGCGAGCTGGTCCTGCGGGTGCAGCCGGCGATCGGCGTGGAGCAGCCCGTCCGGGTCGAAGCGGTCGCCCGCGCGTCTCTGCTGTTCCCCGTGCCGAGCGTCGCCGTATCGGCAGTTCAGAGCGGCTTCGGCGCGGCGCGTGACGCCGGCGCGCGGCGTCACGAAGGGATCGACATCTTCGCGCGGCGCGGCACAGCCGTCGTGGCTGCCGCCGACGGGTGGGTCACCGGATCGACGACGAATCGCCTCGGAGGCAACGTCGTCTGGGTCTGGTCGCCGTCGCGAGGTATCCGGACCTACTACGCCCATCTCGATCGGCAGGCGGTGACGCCGGGCACACGCGTCGCCGCCGGCGAGGTGATCGGCTACGTCGGCAACACGGGAAACGCGCGCACCACACCTCCCCATCTCCACTTCGGGGTCTATCGCGCACTCGGCGGCGCCGCCGACCCGCTGCCGTATGTCTGCGATCTGCCGTGCGGCGAGCGTCCGATGCACCGTCGGCGGCAAACCACCGGGCGCCAGGGTTCTGATCCCGTGCATCGCGACGCCGCGCGTGTCGCCGGGGGGAACACAGCCGTCGGCAGCCCGAGCATGGAACGTTGAGAAATCCGTCAAATTGACCCGTGGCCCTGCGCTTGCTCGTTCGCGCCGTATGGCAGAACGATGGAGCGAATCATCGCGCGAGCGATGGGCCGGCGGCGCGCGATCGGGCGAGCCCCGGAACTACAGCTCGGAGCGCGAGCACGACGATCGCGGCTACGGCCCGGATCGCGATCGCGAGGATCGTCGAGACCCGCGCGAGTTCGACGAGAACTGGCGACGTGGCTCCTCGTCGCGTGATTACAGCGGGCTGTCGTGGGGACTGAGCGGCGGACATCGTGACGATGCCCGCGTGTCGCCTGGCGGCGGAGGACTGGAAGCCGGGTATCTGGGATATCAGCGCGGCCGCGAGCAGTCGGGCGAGTGGTGGCGGGTGCCGGGCCCGCACGCCGGGCGCGGTCCCCGCAACTACCAGCGATCCGACGAACGCATTCGCGAAGAACTGAACGACCGGCTGACGGCGCACGGGATGATCGACGCGAGCGACATCGACTGCACCGTCGAAAACGGCGAAGTGACGCTCACCGGGCTGGTGGGCAGCCGTACCGAAAAGCGCGCCGCCGAGGATGTAGCCGACGACATCGCCGGCGTCCGCGAAGTCCACAACCACCTGCGATTGCGCACGAATGCGACCGGCGACGGTGTCGGCCGCACGAGCGTGCTCGGCCTGACCGAATCGCAGGTGCAACGATCCGGAGCGGCCGGGGCCGCCCGTACGGGCAGGTCGCGCACGCGGACCTAATTCCTTTCAGCCGCCTGCGCGACGGACGCGGCGCGCAACGTGCACGCCGCGTCCATTCCTTCGATCGTCCCGTCATTTTCCACGACAGTGTCGGTACAATAGAGGCCGCGCGCGAAACCGTCCGCGACCGATGACCCCCGACCTCGTCTCCCGATTCCGCACAGCCTGCCTCGTCGTGCTGATGGCCGGCGTCTGTCTGCACGCGCAGGAGTCGCAGCCGTCGCGAAGCGGCGTCGGGCTGCACGAAGGGTTTTTCCAGTCACAGGGCGCCCACTTCACCATCCTCTTCGACGGCCCTCAGGACTACGCGCTCGCCAGCCGCGCCCTCGAAGTGCTGGAGGAGGCGTACTACCGCATCGGCACCGCGCTGTACACGTTTCCCGATCACCCGATCACCGTGATCCTCTACACTCAGCAGCAGTTCCAGGACGTCACGCGCGCGCCGGCGTGGGCGGCCGGCGCCTACGACGGTCGCATCCGCATCCCGATCCGGGGCGCGCTCGACCGCCCCGAAGAGCTGACGCGCGTGCTGTCGCACGAACTGACCCATGCGATGGTCCAGGCCATTGCGCCGCACGGTGTGCCAACCTGGCTGAACGAGGGACTGGCGGTGAACTTCGAGCCGGGCGGCGCGGCGTGGGCGGACGGTGAGCTCGCCGCCACCACCGACCGGCTGCCGCTGTCGACGCTCGCCGGCGATTTCACCGGCAAGTCGGCAGACGAGGCACGGATCGCGTACGCCGAAAGCGCCGTCGTCGCCCGCCGGCTGCTCGAGGAAGGCGGCGGCTCGGCCGTTGTCGCCATCCTCGAAGATCTCTCGCGCGGCCTGACCTTCCGTGCGGCGGTCGAACAACGCTTGTTCATCCCGTACGACCTGTTCGCCGGCAGCGACGCCGGCTCACGTTGATTTCGTAATAGAATCGTAGGCCGCCTAGACACGTAGCGCCTTTCACGAGGGAATCTTGGCAGTTCGTCTGTTCATCGGGAATCTTCCGTACAGCGCCAGCGAAGGCGATCTTCGCGCGCACTTCGCAACCGTCGCGGAACCTTCCCATGTCGTCATGCCGGTCGATCGCGAGACCGGCCGCCCGCGCGGCTTTGCCTTCGTCGAGTTCGCCGATCGCGCCGTTGCTGAAGAAGTCATCAAGCGATTCGACGCGCAGCCGTTCCAGGGCCGCACCCTGGCGGTGAGCGAGGCCCGCGCGCGCGAGGATCGCCCACCGCGGCCGCCTGGCGGCGGCTTCGGCGGTCCCCGGCCCGGTGGCCCTCCCGGCGGCGGTGGTTTCGGCGGTCCACGCCCGGGTGGCGGCGGCGGCTTCGGCGGCCCCCGTCCCGGTGGCGGCGGAGGCGGCGGCTTCGGGCCGCGGCCCGGCGGACCTCCGGCGGCGCCAGGCAGCCGCGATCGCAGCGCCAATTTCGGTCCGCCTGCGCCGCCGCGCCGGCTGCGCGGCAAGAAGGGGTCGCAGCAGGATCACAAGCCGCGTGGCCCGATCAAGGAACGCAGCGGCGGCCGGATCTATGCGGTCGATGACCTCGAGGACGACAACGATCTCGAGCTCGAAGACGCGGCGGCAACCGAGGACGCCACGACGGCGGGTGACGAAGACGAGAGCACCGAGGAATAAGACACGCGAGGGCCGGCCGCGAGGCCGGCCCTTACAGCACCTTCCGGTAGTCGAACCAGTTGATCACGTAGTCGATCGTCAGCTTCCGGAAGAGCAGCGCCCGGCCGTCGCCAACGAACCGCAGCGACGTCGGCAGCCACACACCGTCGTTGACCGTATCGCGGGTCAGCGTCGCCTTCGTCCCCTGGTTCAACCTCGCCACCACCCCCCACCCGAATGACAGGTCGTCGATCGCCGTCGCCTGCGCGCGTACCACTTCATTCGCCTTTTCGTCGATCCAGATCTCGCCCTTGAAGTTGGCGGCCATGCGCCCTTGCCGCGTCTCGGGCTTCGCACCGGGCTTGGGGACGAAGGTGACGACGACGGTATCGCGCCCCTGCCAGGAGTCGCGGCGATCGATCCGGAACTCCAGCGACTCCACCGCATCGTCGATTGGCGACTTGGACGAGGACGGGCGGCGCACGCGGCGGTCCTGGCGGTCCGGTTTGGAATCGGTGACCGGCTTGCCGTCACGCTCGATCAGCCGCCGCTCCCAGACGCCCGGCGCGATCGGTTTGACGTCCCAGAGGCTCGTGCCGGCGGTGCCGACCTTGCTGCCGAACGGGTTGACGCGCAGGTCCGACCGCCGCTCCTTGTAGGCGTACCGATCCTGTTCTTTGTCGGCGCGCTCGAGGTTTTCGCGCACCGCGGTGAAGAAGGCGTCGCGCTCGGGCAGCGGACGCTCCTGCGCGCGGCCGGTGCCGATGACCGCCGTCGCCGCGATCACGACGGCCGCAAGGCGCCACGCCAGCCTCATACGCGATGCAGGCGCTCGGCGGCGGCGCGCAACGTCTCGTCGCGCTTCGCGAAGCAGAACCTGAGGACGGAGCTGTGCACCTGATCGTGCATGAACGGTGAGATCGGAATCGCGGCGACGCCGTGCTCCTCGATCAGCCGCACGGCGAACTCGGCGTCGCGTTCACCGGTAATCGCCGAGTAGTCGGCCAACTGGAAGAACGTGCCGCTCGCGTGCAGCGGACGGAATCGGGACCCGGCGATCAGCGACAGGAAGAGATCGCGCTTCCGCTGGTAGAACTCCGTCACCGCGCGAGCCTCGGGATCGCGCCTCACCATGTCGGCGTAGGCCATCTGCAGCGGTGTGTTGACGGCGAAGACGATCCACTGATGCACGCGCTGGATCTCGGCGGTGACCGCGCGCGGCGCGGCGCAGTACCCCACCTTCCATCCGGTGGTGTGGTAGGTCTTGCCGAACGAGCTGATCACCACCGCGCGCGCGGCCACGTCCGGGTAACGTGCGACGCTCTCGTGGTGCGCACCGTCGAACACGATGTGCTCGTACACTTCGTCGGCGACCACGATGGCATCCGTGTGCTGCAGCACGCGCGCGAGCTCCAGCATGTCGCCACGCGTCCAGATCGTCCCCGTCGGATTGTGCGGCGAGTTGATCATGATCACGCGCGTGCGGCCGCTCACCAGCCGCCGCACCTCGTCCCAATCGATCCGGTAATCGGGCCCGCGCAGCGTCGCAAACCGTGGCACGCCGCCGCTCAACTGCACTGCCGGCACGTATGAGTCGTACATCGGCTGGAACAGCAGGACTTCGTCGCCCGGATGCACGAGCGCGGTGATCGCCGCGAACAGCGCTTCGGTGGCGCCGGAGGTGACGGTAATTTCGTCGCCAGGGTCGTAGCGCTGGCCGTAGAGCCGCTCGATCTTCATCGCCAGCGCCTCGCGCAGCGCCAGCACGCCGGGCATCGGCGCGTACTGGTTGTGACCGTCGCGCATGTAGCGGACGACGGTGTCCACCAGCGCCGGGTCGCAGTCGAAATCGGGAAAGCCCTGTGAGAGGTTGATCGCGCCGTGCTCGTTGGCGAGCCGCGTCATCACGGCGAAGATGCTGACGCCGCCAGCCGGCAGCTTCGAGGTCAGCGACTGGAGACCCGGCACCGGCTAATCATAGCTCCACCCACTCATGCGGCTTCAGCGAGACCAGCGGGTACTTCAAGCGGAGTTCGACGACGCGATCGTAGTAGCCCGCTTTGGGAATCTCGCCGCGCACCAGGCGATCGCGGAGCCGGCGCAGCTCGTACCGATAGAGATCGTTGACGAAGTCGTGCACGAGCTGCGGGTCGGTGGTCGTCCGCGGGTGCACGCCGTGCATCGACAACTGCGCGAGCACGCCCGGCTTGTAGCGATACACCATCAGCGGCGGCGGGCCGGCGGCGGTGGCGTCGCCACCGGCGGCTGGGTCTTCTTCTGCCGCGCCGCGACCTCCTCGAGCGATCGGGCGATCCGCGGCGTCATCCCGAGCACCGCCGCCGCGCGTTGATACGCCGCGCGCGCCTCGTCGAACCGGTGCACCTGCAGCCAGAGATCGCCGGCCGCTTCGTGCGCCGTAATCCCCGGCGCTCCCGGCTGCTTCGCGGCGAATTGCAGCGCTTCGACGCGCACCGCCTCGTCGAGAAAGACCGCCATCTCGTCGCGCTCGCTCTGCGCGGCGGCCGCCGCGGCGAGCAGCACCAGTCGCGCGATCTGGGCGGGACCAGGAACGTCAGCCCCGTTCCGCTCGAGCACGGCGATCGCGTCCTTCACCGGCTGCAGCGATTCAGCCGAGCCTCCCTGGGCGTAGGCCGCACGGGCGACCTGCCAGCCCTCGGCGTAGACGGCGGCGATATCAGGCGGTCCACTGGCCTGCGCCAGCGCCGCGACCAGCACGCAGACCAGCATCACCGGCGGAAATAGTACCGCAGTGCCCGGCGGACGAACGGCGTCAGCCGCGTGCGCCGATACGCGTCGCCGGCGCGCTTCAGCGCCAGTGCTTCCGTCGGGTAGGGAAAAACGATGTTCGACAGATCGTTCATCGTCATCCCGCCTCGCATTGCCGTCGTCACCACCGCAATCAACTCGCCCGCGCGCGGCGCCACGATCGTCGCCCCGGTGACGCGGCCGTGGTCGTGACGAACGCGGACGAATCCATCGAGACTCCCGTCGATGACAGAGCGGTCGACGTCGGAGAGTGGAACGGTCACCGCTTCCCCATCGGCGGCGCCGACGTGTGCGGCCTCCGGCGCCGTGAAGGTGCACCAGGGGATCAGCAGATCGGACAGTTTCTTCCGCCCGAAGAACAGTGCGTTCTGGACGACGAGCCGCGCCATCGCGTCCGCGGCGTGCGTGAAGCGGGGGCCGCCGCAGATGTCGCCGGCGGCGTAGATCCGGCTGTTCGCCGTCCGCAGGTAATCATCGGTCGCCACGCCGTCGGCGGTCACCGCTACGCCGGCGCGGTCCAGGCCCAGGCCTTCGACGTTCGGTGCCCTGCCGGCCGCAACCAGGACGGCCTCGCTGTCCGGCAGCCGGTCCACTGTCGTCCCCGTCCTCACGCGAACGCCGTCACGGCTCAGCGCGCGACCGATCGCGGCGCCGGCATCGGCGTCGTCGCGCGGCAGCAGGTGCGCCGCGCGCTCGACGAGCGTCACGCGCGTCCCGAACCGCGCGAACGCCTGCGCCATCTCGCAGCCAACGGGACCGCCGCCGAGGACCAGCAGATCGCGCGGCAGCGTCGTCAGCTCCCAGATCGTGTCGGTGGTGAGATACGGCCGGTTCTGCAGGTCGGCGATCGGCGGAATCGCCGGCCGGCTGCCGGTCGCGATGACGGCGCGCTTGAAGCGAATCGTGCGCCCGCCGACCACGATCTCGCGTGGTCCGGTGAAGGCAGCCGATCCGAGGACGACGTCCACGCCGAGGCCGGTCATCCGCTCGGCAGAGTCGTGCGGCGCCAGTGCCGCTTGCGCCTCGCGGACGCGCCGCATCGCCGTCGCGAAGTCAACGCCGTCCGCCGCCGCGCGCAGCAATGCTTTCGACGGTACGCAGCCGGTGTTCAGGCAGTCGCCGCCGAGCCTCCCCCGCTCGACGAGCAACACCCGGGCCCCAAGGCCGGCGGCCCCGGCGGCACAGACCAGACCGGCCGTCCCGCCGCCGATGACCGCGAGGTCGTAAATGGGGTTCGGAGTCATGTAGAGGGTCGGAAAATGGGACCGGAAAATCAGACCGGGTCTAATTTTCCACGAGCGCAGCCGGAAAATTAGACCCGGTCTGATTTTCCTCCCGCGACCCCATTTACAATTGATGACCATGAACGTAGGACTCATCGGCTGGCGCGGAATGGTCGGCTCCGTGCTCGTGCAGCGCATGCGCGAGGAGCGCGACTTCGATCTCATCGACCCGGTGTTCTTCTCGACCTCGCAGGCTGGCGGCAACGGCCCCGAGATCGGCAAACGGGTCGGAAAGGTCAAGGACGCCAGGGAGATCCGCGACCTCGCCGGGATGGACGTCCTCATCTCCTGCCAGGGCGGCGACTACACCAAGGACATCTACCCGAAGCTGCGCGCGTCCGGCTGGAACGGCTACTGGATCGACGCCGCGTCCACGCTGCGCATGGCCGACGATGCGGTGATCGTGCTCGATCCGGTGAATCGTGCCGTGATCGATCGCGCGCTCGACAGCGGCATCAAGAACTACATCGGCGGCAACTGCACGGTCAGCCTGATGCTGATGGCGATGGACGGGCTGTTCCGCGCCAATCTCGTCGAGTGGGTCACCGCCATGACCTACCAGGCGGCGTCCGGCGCCGGCGCTCAGAACATGCGCGAGCTCGCCGAGCAGATGGGCGCGACGCACGCGTCGGTCGCGGCGCTCCTCGCCGACAAGAACGCCAGCATCCTCGACATCGACCGCACCATCGCCGAGACGATGCGCGGCGCGAGCTACCCGGTGGCGCAGTTCGGCTTCCCGCTGGCCGGCAGCGTGCTGCCGTGGATCGCCGAAGACCTCGGCAACGGCCAGAGCAAGGAAGAGTGGAAGGCGCAGGCGGAGGGCAACAAGATTCTCGGCCGCAGCGACCGCCCGATCCCGATGGACGGCATCTGCGTCCGCATCGGCGCGATGCGGTGCCACAGCCAGGCCCTCACCATCAAGCTGACGCGCGACGTGCCGCTCGGCGAGATCGAGCAGCTCCTCGCCTCGGCCCACGAATGGGCCGCCGTCGTCCCGAACGAGAAGCAGGCGACGCTCCGCGAGCTGACGCCGACGGCGATCACCGGCACGCTGAAGACGCCGATCGGCCGGCTGCGGAAGATGTCGATCGGCCCCGAGTACCTGACGGCCTTCACCGTCGGCGATCAGCTGCTCTGGGGCGCGGCGGAGCCATTGCGGCGGATGCTGCGCATCCTGCTGGGATCGACGACGGCGACGCCGCAGCGCGAACCCGCGACCGCCGCGGCTCGGTAGGACGTCACGTGCGAGGCGTCGTGGTAT
>JADMIO010604215.1_pt1 | contig 10460 bp, 6 predicted proteins | sample 8958161 | NCBI WGS metagenome assembly JADMIO01 (sample SAMN16585339, study PRJNA669376) | soil metagenome | isolation source: Crop rotation soil | place: USA: Cullars Rotation, Alabama | collected 2011
GCCGCGACTTCAAGTCACGTGAATTCCAAGCTTCGGATCCCACTGTGCTGGAAAGGTGTCCGAGGGGGTGGACGTGCTGGTCGTGACCTGCACGGGCGGCGAGCGCGGCTCCATCCTCAACCCGAAACTCCAGGGCGACGCGTACATCCAGGAGCACATCCACGAGGTGCGCAAGAAGGAGATGGACGAGGCCCGGGAGATCCTGGGCGTCAGGCAGGAGTGGCTCGGCTTCGTCGACTCCGGGCTGCCCGAGGGCGACCCGCTGCCGCCGCTGCCCGAGGGCTGCTTCGCACTGGAGGACGACGAGAAGGCGGCGGCGCGTCTCGTCCGGAGCATCCGCGCGTTCCGTCCGCACGTCATCACGACGTACGACGAGAACGGCGGGTACCCCCACCCCGACCACATCATGACCCACAAGATCTCGATGATCGCGTTCGACGGCGCCGCGGACACCGAGACGTTCCCCGAGGTGGAGTTCGGCCCGGCGTGGCAGCCGCAGAAGCTCTACTACAACCAGGGCTTCAACCGTCCGCGCACGGTCGCGCTGCACGAGGCGCTGCTCGCCCGCGGCCTGGAGTCGCCGTACGGCGAGTGGCTGGAGCGCTGGAAGGAGTTCGAGCGCGTCGAGCGGACGCTGACCACCCACGTTCCGTGTGCCGAGTTCTTCGAGATCCGGGACAAGGCGCTGATCGCGCACGCCACCCAGATCGACCCCGACGGCGGCTGGTTCCGGGTTCCGATGGACATCCAGCGGGAGGTCTGGCCGACCGAGGAGTACGAGCTGGCGAAGTCTCTCGTCGATACGTCCCTCCCCGAGAGCGACCTCTTCGCGGGCATCCGCGACAATGCCTGATATGTACGCGACCCAGGCACTGACCCACGTCGTTCCTCTCGCCGAGGAATTCGACAAGAACAAGGTGACACCCGGCGTCCTCGGCTTCATCGTCTTCGCGGCGCTCGCGGTGGGCGTGTGGCTGCTGATGAAGTCCATGAACCGGCACATGGGCAGGGTGAACTTCGAGGAGGCGCCGGATCCCGACGCGGTGTCCGCCGACGCCAAGACGTCGGGGACCGCCACCGGGCACGCCCGGTAAGACTCCGTCCCGACCTGCCGGACGGGCTTGATCCACCGCCCGTCCGGCAGATCCGAGTGCCCGGCATCAGGCCTGGGCCCCGTCCTACGGCCTCGCCCCCACCGGTACGCCCATGATTTCGCGGGCGTGGCGGGTCGGAGTCATGCCCAGGCGCCAGGCCTGCCAGCCGTCCTCCAGGTCGACCCCGCGGTTCAGGACCACGGTGAACGCCTCCGCGCAGTCCTCCAGCTTGCTGTCACGGGTCGGACGGCCGGCCCCGAGCAGGTCGGCGAGCTCCTGCTGGGCCACCACCGCGCCCACCTCCGTGCCGCCCGCCGACGCGTACGGCAGCAGAGTGCAGCGCAGGAAGCGGGCCCAGTCGGCGCCCCGCGTGTCGCCGTACGAGTCGAACAGCTGCGCCGCCTCGTCGCACAGAGCCAGTGCCTGCGGCGCGCGGTTGTTGCCCGCGTCGATCAGGACCAGCTCCAGGCAGGTCCACGCCTCGCCGTGGGCGACACCGATCCGCCGGAAGTCGGCCCGGGCGTCGACCAGGAGCTGCCGGGCGAAGCCGGAGTTGCGCAGATTGCCGGTCTGGGCGGCCCGCTGGTCGCGGGTGACCCGGCCCGAGTGGTGCCGGGCACACGCCAGCCCGTACACGTCCCGCATCCGGGAGAACATCGTGCGCGCCCGTTCCAGCTCCCGTACCGCCTGATCGGTGTCGCCCGTCTCCTCAAGGGCCTGCCCCAGGTAGTACAGCGTCCACGCCTCGCCGCGCGCGTCCTCGCTGTCCCGGTGCAGGGACAGCGCCCGGCGCAGCTCGTCGACCGCCGGGGCCGCCTCGCCGTCGAGCAGCCGGGCGCGCGCCAGCTGGGTCAGCGCCCAGGCCTCGCCGCGCTCGTCACGGGTGCGGCCGTACAGATCCAGCGCCGTGCGCAGCGCCTCGTCGGCCCCCGCCACATCGCCCATCCGCAGCAGGGTCTGGCCCAGCTGGAACCGCGCCCACGCCTCGCCGTGCAGCGACTCGCCCTCCCGGTGCAGGATCAGCGCCGTGTCGAGGAGGTCCATGGCCTCGGCGAGACGGCCGCGGTCACGCTCGACGGCGGCCAGCGCGTGCAGCGACCAGGCCCGGTCCGCGGCCTGCCCGTCCGAGGACTGCAGCCCGATCGCCTCACGCAACCGCGCCGCCGCCTCGGTCAGGTTGCCCTGGTGATGCAGGGTGATGCCGAGCGAGCAGAGCGCCAGCGCCGTGCCCGCCTCGTTCTGCGCCTCACGGTAGAGGCCGACGACCGACGACAGGGTGGTACGGGCCTTGTCCAGTTCACCGAGCTGCCGGGCCGCGATACCGGTACGCCACTGCACCGACCGCTCGAGCAGCCCCTTGTCGACGGCCTGCGTCAACTCACTGATCTCGCCCAGCCGGTAGAGGTCGCCGCGCAGCAGGCAGTAGTCGCACAGCGCGCCCAGCAGATCCAGCACGGCCCCCTGGTCGACGCCCTCCGCGTGCCGCAGCGCGGAGGTGATGAAGCTCGACTCGTCGTCCAGCCAGCGCAGCGCCGCGTCCAGCGAGGCGAAGCCGTGCGAGCCGAACTGCCCCGCCCGGGTGGACATCTTGCCGTCGACCATCCGGATCACCGCACCGGCGAGCTCCGCATAGTTGTGGATCAGCCGCTCCTGCGCGGCGGTACGCTCCGCCGCCTCCTCCTCGTCGAGCAGCCGGGCCAGGGCGAAGCCCCGCACCAGATCGTGCAGCCGGTAGCGCGAGCCCCGTACATGATCGAGGAGCCCGGCTCGGCACAGGACCGTCAGCAGGCGCTGCGCCTCCTGCTCCTCGGCGGACAGCAGCGCCGCGGCTGCCGCGGCGCCCAGGCTGGCGCGCCCGGCCAGCGCGAGCCGGCGCAGCAGTCGCCGCGCCTGCTCGGATTGGTCGGTGTAGCGCAGCCACAGGGCACGCTCGACGGGAGCCACCGGACCGTACGCGGCGAGATCGGTGGCCAGCGAGCTGCGGGTACGCGCCCCGAGCGAGGAGCCCGCGACACGCAGTGCCAGCGGCAGGCCGCCGCACAGCTCGGTGACGGTGTCGGTCGACTGGGAGTCGTACGGCCCCAGCTCCTGCTCCTCGGCCGACGCGCGCAGCAGCTCCTCCGCGCCCGCCGCGTCCAGCGGACCCACCGGCAGCTGGTGCACCCAGGCCGGGACGTCGGCAGGCAGGTCCAGGGGCGCGCGGGCGGTGACGAGGACCAGGCTGTCGGAGCGCTCGGGGATGAGCGTGCGGACCTGCGCCGGGTCGCCGGCGTCGTCGAGTACGACCGTCACCGGTGTACCGGTCAGATGCTGGTGGTACAGCTCGCCGAGCCGTCGCACCTGCTGCTCAGCGGAGGACCTTCCCCAGTCCTTCGACCCCGTTCGGCCGGAGGAGCCCCCCTCCCGGAACAGCAGCTGCTCACGGGGCGCTCCCAGGCGGTTCAGCAGATGCAGCAGTGCGTCACGGGTCGGCAGCGGGTTCTCGCCGGTGACGGCGGAGCGCAGATCCACCACGCAGGCACCCCGGAACTGGTCCTTGAGTTCGTGTGCCGCCCGCACGGCGAGGGTGGTGCGCCCCGAGCCGGGCTCGCCGTGCAGCACGACGACGGTCGGCTTCGTCTCCGTCGAGGCCCGGGCCGCGTGCACCCACCGGGCGATCTGTGCCAGCTCGGCCCGGCGGCCCGCGAACGGCCCGTCGGGGGCGGGCAGATGGCTGAAGGACTGGCTGAGCAGCGACCGGGTGCGCGCCGCCGAACTGCGGTCCCCGCCGCGCAGCTGCGGCACGACGGTGGCGGCCTTCTTCTTCGGAACGCGGGACGACGCGGTCAGCATCCGCTGCTGGTCCAGGAACGGGCGTATGCCCCGCACCTCCAGTGCCGCCAGCCACTGCAGCCGCAGCTGCTCGGGGCCGCCGGGCTGACTCAGCGCGCCCGCCTTGCGGTGGGCGGCGGGCCAGTGCGAGGCGGTCACCTTGGCGACGGTGGTCGCGGCGCCCGCGACGGCGACGACGGCGCCCGCGCCGAGCGCAGGCCCGGCCGCAGTGCCGAGCACGACATCCGCGCCGAATGCAGCGGCCGCGGCAACTCCGGTCACCAGTAGGGGGGTTCCCATCGTCGCCTTGCTGAACCGCTTCGACAGGGGCTGCTGTCCGGCCTCCGTCGCGTCGAGTGCCTGGACGTACGCCGCGTACTCCTCACCCGCGTCGGCCACCAGTGAATCGAGGGCGGCCCGCCCGCGCGCCAGCAGCGCCGCGGCGTCGGTCCGGCCGCCCGATCGGCGTACCTCTTCCTCCACGGCGCGTACCAACAGCCGTTCGGCTTCGGCCCGGTGGCTGTCCCGCATGTTCGTCCCCCTCCGAGAGCTTCGGTTCGGGACAAGTGTCCTGTGTGGGGCGGCTGAGCGCGAGAGCAAGCGGGGTAAGTGCCGTCGCCTGAGCAGCTGTTGCGCGCGGTCGACGGGCCCGGATGCCTGGTGGGGCGAAGCATGCCGCTGAGCGCGACAGGCGCTGTGTGCGCCGTCGGCAGCGGGAAGCCCTTGTATGCGCCGAGGGAGCGGCGTGCCCGGCCGAACGGGCGAGAAGGCCGGGCCGAGGTACCCGGTCGGTGGGATTTCCGGCAGCGGCGGGGAGACCTGGCAGGCGTGGGACCGGGAAACGGGCGCTTCCGAGAGCAGCAGGAGCCGGAGAGCACGTGCAACCACATCTGCAGCGGAGCCACCGGCCGGGGCTACGGGCGCTGCGCGATCGGCGGCCCGCTCGCGGACGACGCGATCGGGAGGCATCCGGTCCGGAAGAAGGCGGACCGAGTGGCGGCATCGATCCTGCGGTTCGAGGGCCGGGTCATGGGATGGAGCGGGTCCGTTCAGGCAGGATGGAGGTATGCCGAACCGCCTGGCCCATGAGACGTCTCCGTACCTCCTCCAGCACGCCGACAATCCGGTCGACTGGTGGCCGTGGTCGCCCGAGGCGTTCGAGGAGGCGCGCAGCCGGAACGTGCCGGTGCTGCTGAGCGTCGGCTATGCGAGCTGCCATTGGTGCCATGTCATGGCGCACGAGTCGTTCGAGGACGGGGAGGTCGCCGCTTATCTGAACGCGCACTTCGTCCCGGTGAAGGTCGACCGCGAGGAGCGGCCCGACGTCGACGCCGTGTACATGGAGGCCGTGCAGGCCGCGACCGGTCAGGGCGGCTGGCCCATGACCGTCTTCCTGACCGCCGGCGCCGAGCCCTTCTACTTCGGTACGTACTTCCCGCCCGAGCCCCGCCACGGCATGCCGTCCTTCCTCCAGGTGCTCGAAGGTGTCGTCTCCGCCTGGACCGACCGCCACGACGAGGTCAACGAGGTCGCCGGGCGCATCGTCCGCGATCTGGCGGGCCGCTCGCTGGTGCACGGCGGCGAGGGACTGCCGGGCGAGTCGGAGCTGGCGCAGGCGCTGCTCGGGCTGAGCCGTGAGTACGACGAGAAGCACGGCGGCTTCGGTGGCGCCCCGAAGTTCCCGCCGTCCATGACGATCGAGTTCCTGCTGCGCCACCACGCGCGTACCGGCGCCGAGGGTGCCCTCCAGATGGCCGCCGACACCTGTGAGGCGATGGCCAGGGGCGGGATGTACGACCAGCTCGCCGGCGGGTTCGCCCGGTACTCGGTGGACCGGGAATGGGTCGTGCCGCACTTCGAGAAGATGCTCTACGACAACGCGTTGCTCTGCCGGGTGTACGCCCATCTGTGGCGGGCCACGGGGTCCGAGCTGGCCCGCCGGGTCGCTCTGGAGACCGCCGACTTCATGGTGCGGGAACTGCGTACCGCGGAGGGCGGGTTCGCCTCCGCGCTCGACGCGGACAGCGAGGACGGCGACGGCAAGCACGTGGAGGGTGCGTACTACGTGTGGACGCCCGCGCAGCTGCGAGAGGTGCTGGGTGACGAGGACGCCGCGTTCGCCGCCGAACTCTTCGGGGTGACGGAGGAGGGCACCTTCGAGGAGGGCTCCTCCGTGCTGCAACTGCCGCGCACCGAAGCGGCGGTGGATGCGGAACGGGCCGTCGGCGTACAAGCACGGCTGCTGGCGGCCCGCGAGGAGCGGGCGCGTCCCGGACGGGACGACAAGGTGGTGGCGGCCTGGAACGGTCTGGCGATCGCCGCGCTCGCCGAGACCGGGGCGTACTTCGACCGTCCCGATCTGATCGAGCGCGCCACCGAAGCGGCCGACCTGCTGGTCCGGGTCCATATGGGAGATGTCGCCCGGCTGGCCCGTACGTCCAAGGACGGCCGGACGGGAGACAACGCCGGGGTGCTGGAGGACTACGGCGATGTCGCGGAGGGTTTCCTCACGCTGGCCGCCGTCACCGGCGAGGGGGTCTGGCTGGAGTTCGCCGGCTTCCTGCTCGATATCGTGCTTCAGCACTTCACCGGTGAGGGAGGGCAGTTGTACGACACGGCGGACGACGCGGAACAGCTGATCCGCCGCCCGCAGGACCCCACCGACAGTGCGACACCGGCGGGCTGGACGGCGGCGGCCGGTGCGCTGCTCTCGTACGCGGCGTACACCGGCTCGGAGGCCCATCGCGCCGCGGCGGAGGGCGCGTCGGGGGTGGTGAAGGCGCTCGGGCCGCGGGTGCCCCGGTTCATCGGATGGGGCCTCGCGGTCGCGGAGGCGCTGGTCGACGGTCCGCGCGAGGTGGCGGTCAACGGTCCGGTCGGCGGCGAACTGCACCGCACGGCGCTGCTGGGGCGTGCGCCGGGCGCTGTGGTCGCGGTGGGCGGGACGGGCGGTACGGAGTTTCCGCTGCTGGCGGACCGGCCGATGGTGGACGGAGCGCCGACCGCATACGTCTGTCGGCACTTCGTGTGCGATGCGCCGACGACGGATGCGCAGGAGCTGGCGCGGAAGCTCGGGGGGTGACCGGGGGCGGCCGGGCTCGGTCGCGCGGGTGACGACCGCGCCGGAGGCGTCAGAGCGTCAGGCCGCCCTCGAGCGTGTCCAGGGCCTGGTCGACCATCGCGATCAGGTCACCCTTCTGACCGTGCTCGCCCCAGTACAGCGTCACCTCGCGCAGCGCCCCCAGCACCGCCGCGACGAACACCCGGACCTCGAGGTCGTCGGCGCCGCGGCCGCTGCGGTCGGCGAGCACTCGGGCCAGGACCTTCGCGGTGTCCGACATGGTCTCCGACATCCGCGCGCGGATCGCGGGGACCTCCACCATCAGCCGGGTGCGGCGGCGAAGCTCCTCCTCCTCGGTGGCGAGGAGCGTCGCCAGCGCCTCCGTCACGACGAACCGCATCGACTGCAGCGGGGGTTCGTCCGCCGGGCGCTTGCGTGTCTCCGCTTCCAGGAGGGGGTTGTACTCGTCGGTGAGGACGATGTCCTCCTTGGTCGCGAAGTACCGGAATACGGTGCTCGGCGACACCTCGGCTGCTTCCGCGATCTGTTCGATCGTGGTCGCGTCGTACCCCTGCTCGGCGATCAGTCGGTACGTCGAGCGCCGGATAGCCGTCCTGGTCTTGAGCTTCTTCCGTTCGCGCAGCCCCGGCCGGGGCTGCACCTCGACGGAGGTGGGAGGCGAGGTACGGGGGGTGGCGGCCATGATCGCCATTGTCGGGCATCGGCGGGCGCCGGGGCCATGCCGGTGTCCGGCGGTCCGTGCCGGAGCGGGGCATGCGAAGTGGCCGCGGCCTTCGGGTCGCGGCCACTGAGGGGCACAAGGGGAGGGCGCTCAGCTGTGGTTGTACGCCACCAGCGAGATGCCGACGTAGTGCACGACGAACGCCGCCAGGGTCAGCGAGTGGAAGACCTCGTGGAAGCCGAACCATCGGGGTGACGGGTTGGGCCGTTTGATGCCGTAGATGACGCCGCCGGCGCTGTAGAGCAGCCCGCCGACGATCACCAGGACGAGCACCGCGATCCCGCCGGTGCGCATGAAGTCGGGCAGGAAGAAGACCGCCGCCCATCCCATCGCTATGTAGCAGGGTGTGTAGAGCCAGCGGGGGGCGCCGACCCAGAACACCCGGAAGGCGATGCCGGCCACGGCCGCCGCCCAGACCGCCCAGAGCAGCGGGCGCCCGGTCGACTCCGGGAGCAGCAGCAGGGTCAGTGGTGTGTAGGTGCCCGCGATGATCAGGAAGATGTTGGCGTGGTCGAGCCGGCGCAGCACCGCCTCGCCGCGCGGGCCCCATGTGCCGCGGTGGTAGACCGCGCTCACTCCGAAGAGCAGGCATGCGGTCACGATGTAGATGCCGCAGGCGATCCGGCCGCGGGTGCTGTCCGTGAGTGCGATCAGCACGATCCCCGCGATCAGTACCGCGGGGAACATTCCGGCGTGCAGCCAGCCGCGCAGGTGTGGCTTCACCGGGAACGGCAGCGCCACCTCGGCCGGGTCGGGCCCGGCTGGTTCGACCTCGGGTTCGGCCTCGGCTGGTTCGGGCGCGGCGGCAGCAGTCATGTCCGCATGCTACCTACGCCTCCGTAAGTTGCGAACATGAGTGGTGATGCTCACGTGGGCGGCCCCCTGGACATATGGGCGAATCGGTCGGATGATCAAATGAGTGCGGTCGGCACCGGATGAGCGGCTACGAAGCATCCGGGTCGCGGCCCCCACGGGGCACCTACCAAGAAGACACCCTCAACAAGGAGCGATCGTGGCGCGCGACATCGCGGCTCCCCTCACTGTTCCCACCCGTCACCAGGAGCTCGTCACCTGGGTGAATGAGATCGCAGCCCTCACCCAGCCGGACCGTGTGGTCTGGTGTGACGGCTCCGAGGCCGAGTACGAGCGCCTGTGCGGGGAGCTCGTGGGCAACGGCACGTTCACCAAGCTCGACGAGACGAAGCGGCCGAACTCGTACTACGCCGCCTCCGACCCGAGCGATGTGGCCCGTGTCGAGGACCGCACCTTCATCTGCTCCGAGAAGGAGGAGGACGCGGGCCCGACGAACCACTGGAAGGCCCCCGCCGAGATGCGGGAGATCTTCACGGGTGAGCAGGGCGTCTTCCGCGGTTCCATGCGCGGTCGCACGATGTACGTCGTCCCGTTCTGCATGGGCCCCGTCGGCTCCCCGCTGTCCGCGATCGGCGTCGAGATCACCGACTCCGCGTACGTCGCCGTCTCCATGCGCACCATGACCCGCATGGGCCAGGAGGTCCTCGACGAGCTCGGCACCGACGGCTTCTTCGTCAAGGCCGTCCACACCCTGGGCGCGCCCCTGGAGGAGGGTCAGCAGGACGTTCCGTGGCCGTGCAACTCCACCAAGTACATCTCGCACTTCCCCGAGGACCGCGAGATCTGGTCGTACGGCTCCGGCTACGGCGGCAACGCGCTGCTCGGCAAGAAGTGCTACGCGCTCCGTATCGCCTCGGTGATGGCCCGTGACGAGGGCTGGCTCGCCGAGCACATGCTGATCCTGAAGCTCACCCCGCCGCGGGGTGAGTCGAAGTACGTGGCCGCCGCGTTCCCGAGCGCCTGCGGCAAGACCAACCTCGCCATGCTGGAGCCCACGATCTCCGGCTGGACCGTCGAGACCATCGGCGACGACATCGCCTGGATGCGGTTCGGTGAGGACGGCCGCCTCTACGCGATCAACCCCGAGGCCGGATTCTTCGGCGTCGCGCCCGGCACCGGCGAGCACACCAATGCCAACGCCATGAAGACCATGTGGGGCAACTCCGTCTTCACGAACGTCGCGCTCACCGACGACGGTGACGTGTGGTGGGAGGGCATGACCGAGACGGCCCCCGCCCACCTCACGGACTGGAAGGGCAACGACTGGACGCCCGCGTCCGAGACGCCCGCCGCCCACCCCAACGCCCGCTTCACCGTGCCGGCCGGGCAGTGCCCGATCATCGCGCCGGAGTGGGAGGACCCGAAGGGTGTGCCGATCTCGGCCATCCTCTTCGGTGGCCGCCGCGCCTCGGCCGTACCGCTGGTCACCGAGTCCTTCGACTGGCAGCACGGTGTCTTCCTCGGCGCGAACGTGGCCTCCGAGAAGACCGCCGCCGCCGAGGGCAAGGTCGGCGAGCTGCGCCGCGACCCGTTCGCCATGCTGCCGTTCTGCGGTTACAACATGGGCGACTACATGAACCACTGGATCAAGGTCGGTGCCGACAAGCCCGACCAGTCCAAGCTGCCGAAGATCTACTACGTGAACTGGTTCCGCAAGAACGAGGCGGGCAAGTTCGTGTGGCCGGGCTTCGGTGAGAACAGCCGCGTCCTGAAGTGGATCGTCGAGCGCCTGGAGGGCAAGGCCGAGGGCGTCGAGACGCCGATCGGCATCCTGCCCGCCAAGGGTTCGCTGGACACCAACGGCCTGGACCTCTCGGAGTCCGACTTTCCAGCACATTGGGATCCTAAGCTTAGAATTCCACGTGGACAAGTTGTCGCG
>JADMIO011054826.1_pt1 | contig 10459 bp, 6 predicted proteins | sample 8958161 | NCBI WGS metagenome assembly JADMIO01 (sample SAMN16585339, study PRJNA669376) | soil metagenome | isolation source: Crop rotation soil | place: USA: Cullars Rotation, Alabama | collected 2011
GACTAAAGAATGGTAGCGGTATAATGCTGAGAATATAAATGTCTGCCCAGGTTACGGCAATGCTCCTGTTAGCGGTAGCTCTTTTGTCGTTCGTCATAGTGTGAATTTTTCAAAACTTGTCCCATTAAATTTATATGCTCCGTTTTCGTGTGTTCCAAGCCATACATCACCCTCGTTGTCTTTGTAAACGCTAAAAATCGTAATGTCTTTAGAGTTTTGTTGTACTGGGTAATGTGTGACTTTGTTTCCGTCATATTTCCAAACACCATTACGATAAGTTGCAATCCACAAATTATTATTGTTGTCCTTTTCTATAGATAAAAACTCGTTAAGACTACCGTCTTTTTTGCCGTCTAAACTGCCTATACTTTCGTGTCGTTTGTAAAATTTCGAGCTGTTTAATGTTACGCTGTCGTAAACACTATAACGATATTCGGTGTTGAACCAAAAGTCCCCATTTCTATCTTCGGTAATTGAACGGACTCCGTTTGCACCACCATCGCCAAATTCCGTCACATCGTTTTCTGTAATCCATTCAAATGATTTACCGTTATAGCGACATACACCTGATGGATTCGTGCCAAACCAAACACTTCCCATTCTGTCTTTATAGATGCTGTAAATTTCGAAAGAATTGGAAAGTTTAGGGGGCTTAGGAAACTGCAACTCATATAAAGTAATACCGTCATACCGATATACTTTTGGAGTTTGATAAGAATATTTAAACCACAAATTATTGGGTTGAAGTTTCCAGTCATTACTGGGGATTGCTGATAATGTAGTAAATGAGTGTCCGTCAAACTTAGATATAGTCGAATTTGGATAGCAACCATTGAAGTAAATGTTGCCAGATGTATCTTCCTTAATTTCATCAACTCTATTTTGAGCTAAGCCGTGTTTCGTTGTATAATTAATCATTGTTTTTCCATCATATCTATATACCCCGGTTTCCCAGCTTCCAAACCAATATACATTCTTCTTGTCTTGATATACAACCATTATGCTATTACCAAGTTCTTTTACTGTGTCGCCCTTTGCAAATTGTTCACTAAACTGTTTGGGGAGTTCTTTGGGTTTAGAGGTTTGCCCATTGCAGGATGTCAACAAAGTTAAAATGCTCAGAAATAAAAGTATGTTTAATTTCATTTGTCGTGAGGTCGATGTTTGTAGTGTTGTTTTAGAGTTACCGCTAACGAGATGTATTGCCGTCAGGTTGGGATTTGTTGCTGGGTCAGCCCGGCGGCAATGCCGATTAAAGAAACGAAACTTTCTTTTGACCACCAAACCAGCCTGCGCCATTAAGTGCGTAGCAAGAATGCGCAGGCGGAGCAGTATGTCGTCACACCGTAACTGAAGATTGATAATGCACTAATGCCGATGTTACAACTGTCAGCCCCAACTTGCGGCAATACTTTTGTTAGCGGACGTTGTTCAAATAGATTCTTACTTCTCTCTACAACCACATTCGTGATGCTCATTCACATATTTAATTGATTCTTCGCAGAGTTTTTGTAAGGCTGAAATGTTGATGTCTGCGAGTTTCTTTATATAGATACATGCTTTAGTCATTTTGAATTTACCAAAGTTCTCCAAGAGCTTTTTACTTTGTTCTGTTGGAGAAAAAATGTAGAGTGAAAACTCTGCTTTTCGTGGAGAAAAACCAAGAAGAGGAGCATCTCCTTCATGACCGCTTGCATATTTATAATGGTAATTGCCAAAACCAATAATAGTTGGCCCCCACATTTTAGGTTCAAATCCTGACCATTCACTCATTAACTCAATTAGGCGAAAACTATCAGTTTTCTTTTGATCATTGTCAACATAAGAGTTAATGAAATCAATGACATTATGTTCTGTATATGTTGTCTTGGTTTTTGCCATAAGTGTGTCAAATTATTGCTTGCATTATTTGTAGAGTTTCCATTACAATGTCCGCTAACGAAAGCCATTGCCGAAGCCATGAATTTGATGCTGGGTCCGCCGAGTGCTGATGCAAATTAATGAACGGAAATTACAACTCAAGTACAATATTAAGTGATAACTCGTCAGCCAGGAACAAAAAAATGGTAGAGAAGTGATGCGGAGAATATGAATGTCCGCCATGGTTGCGGCAATGGCCTGTTGCCTGCATGTGCCTTTTAAGAACTAAAATTAATTGTTATTAAGTCCACAAGCATTTTTTCCAAGTTTGTTTTTAAAAAGCCTTTCTTTTTTAATTGCTTCGTCTGAGGTTACTGTTCGGGGTAATAGCATCAAAATTGAAAACTGAAAATTTAAAGCATGATTAGGAGTAACCTCAATGATTTCTTTTAAAGTTTTATTACCTCCATGGCCATTGGTTAAAATGTAATTGCTCCATCTTCCCCAAATGCCTTCATCTCCATATGCAGCGCCGACGTATAACTTACCAGTTTTAGTATCACTTATTAAATAAATTCCTTTCGTTATGGAAAGCATCCTTTTCCAATCATTATATTGATTAAAAATAACTTCTTTGAGTTCGTTAAAATCTAGAATAAAATCCGAATAGTCCGTAAATTGTTTATAATGAAGACCTGGATGGATTTGAATTACTTCCATTTCATTCTTAATCCATTGATGCCAAGAAATTGGGTTATTCCATTGGATTATTACGCGTTCTCGCAGGTCATCAAAGCCATCAAGTTCTTTCATTTTATATTCAAAAAGACCGGCTGAATTCTTTTTACTCATACCAACTTTATAAATACCAATGAAGCGAGATTGAATTCCTTCTTCCCCAATGAATGAAACTATGTAATCAACATTGTCAAAAACATTTCTCGATTGTAAATTTTGATAGTTTAGAAATTCGGTCTTATCGGTGCGATACAAATTATAGAGATCTCTTCTGGCATCTTTGTGCCTAACTAATTTAATCTTCGCAGATTTATCAAGGCCTCGATTAAAAAGCAATTCTTGTATTGTTATCATTTCAATTTATTAGAATGTTTGAGCGGCATTGCAGGCAACGAGAAGTATTGCCGTCAGGTTGGGATTCGTTGCTGGGTCAGCCCGGTGGCAATGCCAATTAAAGGAACGAAACTTTCCCTCAACCACCAAACAAGCCGGCGCACTAAAGAACGTAGCAAAAAAGCGCAGACGGAGCAGTAACTCGTTACACCATGACTGAAGATTGGTAGTGCACTAATGTTGATAATACAACTGTCAGCCCCAACTTGCGGCAATACTTTTGTTATCGGTCGTTTTTTTTCCGGTCCTACAATATGTTTGTTCATTTGTCAGCCAATTTTATTCTGTCGTTTTCTCTTTTCACTTTACCCTGTTGCACTGCTGTGTCAATGACGTAACGTAATATTGTGTCAATCTGTTTGCCTACTTTGGCAAAACCAAAAGTCCGAGCCAAGTAACGAAGCAGTTCAACTTCCTCAATACTCAAATTGTTTGTTACAACTTCCTGTAAAGCAACTAAAACTTCTTCGGGTGCAATGTCTTCCATATTTCGTTTTTCAATGTCGTTGCTGCGGTAGTAATCCAAAGTCGTGTTGTCGCTCCAATAAAATGGCTGATGGTGTGTCGTCTGCACAATATTCATCTCTTTAATAATTCCTTCCAAGTGCTTGTCTAACCTTGCCCCTGCACGACTGGTATTCCACGCTTGCAATACTTTTTTATACAATAAACTTTTGCTGATAGGGGCTTCCGCGTCCACTAATGATTGTATCTGTTGCTTTATGGTATTGCGGTTTTGAAACTCATACATCGATTCACTGTCAGCATTAGAAATAGATGTTAGCGTGTAGGCAGTATAAGAATTTTGCTTGGTTGCAACATTAATTGGAAAAACCACTTCGGGCATAGCTTTAATTGGCTCAAATGCGGGTTCAACAATAGGTTCGGCAATAATTTCTGCTTTAACTTCGGGCTGTGTTTGCAGTTGCTTTACTTTTTCAATTATTGTATCAATAATCTTATCTGAATTTTCATGCCAGTCAATTGTCCAGATACGATGAATGTTCCAACCTAAGGCTTTAAGAACGGAAGGCATTACCATTTCTCTGTCGTTAGTGGTGTGAGCATTATAGTAGTAATGACCGTCAACCACAATTCCCAAGATATATTGTTGCGGTTTGTCGGGGTGAACAATACCAACGTCCACTTTAAATCCCGAAGTGCCGATATTACACTTTACTTCTAATCCTCTTTCCTGTAATTTTTTGCTAATAGATGCTGATAAGTGTTGCTTGTTAAAGGCTTCTTGAACATCTTCGGGACGAACGCTCAAATGTCCTTTTTCTGCAAATTGTAAAAATGCTTTCAGACCTGCCACACCTTCGGCTGCTGTGCGGCTTAAATCAATTTGGTCTGTTTGCAATGTAACGAAAATGTGCATTTCATAACGGGCACGAGTTACTGCTACATTTAATCTACGCCAACCTCCATCACGATTTAATGGGCCAAAATTCATACTCATTTTACCTTCTTCATCGGGTGCATAGCACACTGAAAACAGAATAATATCACGTTCATCACCTTGAACATTTTCTAAGTTCTTTACAAACAATGGCTCATTACTTTCATTGGCAAATTCTTCCAATTTCGGGTCAGACATAAAGAGCTTTTGTAGTTTGTCTTCTATCAGACTTTGTTGTGTTTGACTGAACGTAACAACACCAACACTTAATTTCCGTTTTTGTGAATCGCTGTAATGTGATTTAATGTATTGCACAATCTCATCGGCTTCAAATTTATTAGTGCGTGTTTTCCCTTTGTCATAAAATCCTTTTACTGAATGATGCTTTACTTTACGGTTTAAATCATCAAATGAAGGGAATGTAAGAAGTTTGTTTTCGTAATAATTTACATTGCTGAAAGCAATTAGACTTTCGTGTTTACTGCGATAGTGTCGCAACAAATATTTAGAAGGCACGGACAACGATAAGCAATCATCTAAAATGCTTTCCAAATCTTCCACATCCATATTTTCTTCGTCCAACTTTACGGTGCTGAAAAAAGAGGTTGGTGGCATTTGTTTCGGGTCGCCAACAATAATAGATTGTTTAGCTCTTGCCAAGGCACTTACAGCTTCGCAGGTTGGCAACTGTGATGCTTCGTCAAAAATTAAAATGTCAAAATGTTTTGTATTCACATCAAAATACTGTGCTACTGAAATCGGACTCATAAGCATACAAGGAGCAATGCGTGGCAGTAATGCAGGGATTTGGTCAAATAGTTTTCTGATACTTAAACCCCTGCCTCTGTTTTTAATGGCTCTCTGTAAAATACCAATTTCTGAACTTTGCATTGCTTCGGCTGTCGTGTTCGGTAATTGAGCCGCTAACTTCACTCGCAATTCTTGAATGGTGAGATTTTGAAAGTCCTTTGCAATTTTTTTATATTGTTCAATTTTACTTTCAAACAAATCTACATTGAATAAACTTAATGATTCGTGTTGTGAAATAATGCGTTGTGCAATAGAAGCGTGAACGGTGTAATTAAAGTAATCGGCTATGTTTTCTGCGTTACACAATTTGTTTTCATAAGCACTTATCAGCCACTGCAAACTCAAACCTTCGCCTTGCTTGCGAAGTTGAACATAGTTCATCCAATTTCTTAAATGGGGAAGATGTGTCTGTATATTTTGTAGTTGTGTTACGATTTCATTTAACCAGTTTTCTGTTTGTTGGAAATTAATACCTGTAAGCGTTTCGTAATTTTTCTTTTGCTCGTTGAAAGTTATTGTTAGTTGGATAAACTCCGAAATGGCAGCAAGATTACTTTGCTTGATTTCATCAGAATACTGCAAGTTTTTTTCTTGCCAAACCCGAACCCATTTGCCAAGTCCATTACGCTCCCAATTGTTAGTTAAACTGCTTAAGTGCTGAACTAATGCAGTTTTATTGTCAATGTCTGATAAATCTGTTTGTTCGTCTTTAAATAAATTTTTCAATGACTGTTGCACAATACTAAAGCGGCTTTGCTTCAAAAGACTTTGAACTTCCTGCAACTGATTATTATTGGAAAAAAGTTGCTCTAATTCGCTTTCATCATTAAAAGGAGCATTTCTAAAAACGGCTAACTGCTTTTTGATTTTTCTTTTCTGTAACCATTTCGGGAAGAACCAACTTTGTTGTGCCTGTTTCCATTCTATTTCTGTTGCTGAAATATTTGTTGATAATATATTGCGATTGTAATCTTTTAAAATACTGCTTAAAACTGTCAGATATTGACGATATACCTTGCTCCATTCTTCATACACATTGTAATTTTCTTTATCGGATAAATAGCGTATGAGTTCCAAAGGAATGTCAGGCAAATTTTGTAAGGCTTTTATTACCTGAGCAAATTGTTCCCACTCTGTTTTAGTTTGTATTGAAAAAGGAAAATGAATTGCCTTTGCCAAGGATTGTGATTTGCTTTGCACATCTGGCAAAAGGTTCAATAGTTTTTGTGTTTGTGTTGAAATATCATCACTTACCGAAGGAGAATACTGTGGTAAATTCAAAGCAGTCAATGAATTTTCAGAAGGGTGAATTAGTAGTTTTGTTATTGATTGAAATTGCGGAAGCCAATCCGTCCATTGTTGCCAAAGTGTTGCATTTAGTTGTTGCAGAACGGTTTCAGAAATAAAGCTTTTTGAAATTTTTTTATCTCTGTAATTCTCCAAGGCGGTAATGCTGTCGTATAAATTCCAACCAACTTCCTGTTTTTGGTGTAATACATTTACATAATTGCTAATAGCTTTCTTAGCAGTATCTAACCGTTGTGCCTCTTGTTGAAAATCAGTTGTTCGTGCAAGCTTTGCTGTTTCAATTGATTTTGCCATTTGCTGCAACACATCAGACTTCTTAGATTTATTGGAATGTAGCTCCAATGTAAATGGTGTAAGTCCGATTTGCTCCAATCGCCTGTGCACAACATCCAACGCTGCTTTTTTTGCAGCTACAAACAACACTCTTTTTCCACGATACAAGGCATCTGCAATTATGTTGGTAATGGTTTGAGATTTTCCTGTTCCGGGAGGTCCGTGCAAAACAAAACTACGCCCTTGCTGTGCGGCAAGAACCGCCTCCATTTGCGATACATCGGTTGATATAGGTAGCACGATAGACTGTGAATGAACATTGTCAAAATCGTTTGCAGAGTGCGGTTCGTGATTTTCATTGAAAACTAATTTGCCATCTACTAAACTACGCACCATGTCGCTTTTTAGTAATTCTTCCTGATGAACGACAATGTCTTTCCACAGAATCAGTTTGCTGAATGAAAAATTACCTAAAACTAACTGTTCTTCTACATCCCAGCCCTTCAATTGCATAACTGCTCTGCGAAGTATGCCCATTACTTTTGCTACATCAACCCCCTTTTCGTCAGTAGGAAGTTGTTCCAACGCCTCCAAATTCAATTCATATTCTTGCCGAAGAAATTCCACCAACGTTATGTTTATCATGGTTTCTTCTTCACGGCTTTTCAAGGTAAACTTGCTGTTTACCGACCTGCGACTTATTTCTACTGGCAACAAAAGCACAGGTGAGTATCGTGGTTGTTCAGGAGTTTTTCTGTCATACCATTTAAGTAGTCCAACAGCCAAATACAAAGTGCTTGAGCCGTTTTCTTCTATTGCCTGTTTTGCATTTTTATGAATGTAAACGAGAATGTTATCTAAATCCTGATGATGATAGTGAGTTAGTAGACGATTATATTTTAATTCATCATTTGCCAATTGGAATAATGGTGATGAATGATGAAGTGGCTGATTAAACAAATTATACTTTCGTAAAACCTCTGCATTCGGGTTAGGCATAATTGAAAAACTTTTCCCATCCGATAATGTATCCTCCAAGTTACTGATGTCAATATCTACCAACTGTAGCATATTACGGGTGATATGCAAATTCAGCAAATTGTTGCGAAGTGATAAATCCAACAGTTTACGTTCCCATATTTTTTGTTTGGTCTTTGGTTGTTTGCCTTGTAATAATTCGTCTTGATAAATAGTACCAATCTCAAAACGGTTTTCCATGGCAGCCGTTTCCTTTTCCGTTTGCTTTATTGCTTCTTCATCTAATTGCGTTCCTGTTGAGTTTGTTAGCAATGGTAATGGACGTATGCGAAGAGTTCTTGCACGTTTTATATCTACTGATAGCAGAAAATCTTCTTTTTGAACTAACTGGGCTTCACCTGCATTCAGTGCATCACTGAATTTTACATTATTTCCTTTACAAACACTTGTTGCTTCAACGGCTGCCATTTCTCGTATGCCTTTAGAAAGGCGTTTTGTAATGGCAGTTTTGTCGTCATTGACAATTTCAGAAAATTTTTCGTCTTGTAACCAGCAACCGACAAAAGCATGACCACGAACAATAATTAGAATTGGATTTAGGTCAACTGCTTCTAAACAAGCAGCAAACAACAAACTGATGTCAATGCAGTTTCCGAATTTCTCTTGTTGAATTGTATTAAGTAAACGTAACCTTTGTCCCGTTTCTTCATAACCTGGCGGCAAAGAACTGTAAATAACTTCTTCGTTTTGAATAGCGGAATAAATCGCTGACATGATTTGCAATACACGTTCGGGGTCATTGCTCTGATAACCTTCAAAAGCTGTTTTTAATCCTTGCTTTTCTAATATTTCAATTGCCTTTCTTTTAATATGGTATATGTAAGGATGATTGGGAGTAACATAAGCAGCTATTAGTTCAGGCAATACCTGAAACCCACCAAAATGTTCTAATGGTTGAATATTTATTGCAATCGTTTCCTTGAGTAGCGCAACTTCCTTTTCAATAACCTCAATGGTGATGTTTGCCTTTTCGGTCTCGGATAGCTTGTTAAGAAAATCACGGTTTACTTTTAAATTCCCTAATGGGATTTTTACGTCTTTTTTAGCAGGAACGATTGAAACACTATAATTAAACGGCTCAATGCAAGGTAGGTCAGCAGTTATCTTTATTTCAAGTTGAGTAGAATCTGTTTCGGAAGTGTTTTCAATTGTCAACGACTGAACAGGCTTAATATCGTTCAGATACAATGAGATGTTTAAAAAGGGAAGTGTCTGCTTGTTTATTTTAAGAGTTGCTTGTTCTTGCATGAGTTATTTAATCTATTTGAGTTCGTCAAACTTCGCTTTCATTGTCGGATTGCCGTGTGTCAGTTTTTTAATTGTTAAATCTTCCGTTTTCTCATTCGCAAGACGTAGATTGTTTTCGGATGACAACAAAGCGTATTTTGTTTTCTGTAATTCTTTTATGGTTTTATCTATTCCGTCAATTGCATCTTTAAATTTACGACTTGCTAAATCATAATTTCTTGCGAACCCCTCTTTAAACTTATTCATTTTGTCTTCAAAATTAGTAATGTCAATATTTTGATTTTTTACCAGAGCAAGTTCTGATTTATATTGAATAGAATTCATAGCTGCATTTCGAAGCAATGTAATAATGGGGATAAAAAATTGAGGACGGATTATATACATTTTACTGTATTTATGCGACACATCCACAATTCCCGAATTGTAATACTCACTTTCTGCTTCTAAAAGAGAAACTAGAACAGCGTACTCACATTTTTTCTCGGTGCGGTCTTTGTCCAGTTCTTTTAGAAAATCCTCGTTCTTTTTTTTTGTGGCTGTTTCATCTCCCTCATTTTTCATTTCAAACATAATTGAAATGATTTCGTTTCCCCCTTCGTCAGCCTCCCTGTAAATATGGTCGCCTTTGCTTCCGGATTTTGAATCGTTGTCTTTTTCAAAATATGCTTTTTGAAAAGCAGTTGCACGAAGTTTATTAAACTCGGTCTCACAATGTTGTTCAAGTGTTTCGCCTATCATCTTTGTTGACAGTTTCAATTTCATATCCTTCCTAAGTGCAATTTCTTCATCTTTATGTTTAATAATGGCATCTTTTTCCTTTATTTCGCACAAATGTTTTTCATTTAGTGATTTTTCAAGAAGTTGTTTTTCAGTGTCTTTTATTTTTAAATCATTAGCCAAATTATCACGTTCCTTTTCAGCTTTTTGGGTAGCTTCATTGATAGCAAGTTTTTTCTCAACTTCTGCATTGTCAATTTGGGATTTGAGTTGCAATAGCTCAGTTTCTTTTTGAGCTAGTTTCTGAGACAGTTCAATGTCCTTTTGAGCTTTGAGTTCGGTCAATTCTTTGTCCTTCTTTGCGAGTTGTTCTTGTAGAGAATTCCTAAGATTGGCTTCGGCTAATTTGACTGCGCTTTCTTTTTCTTTGTCTGCAAGATTTAGTCGTGTTTGCAATTCTTCTTCAAATTGGTGGTCACGCACTTGTTTAAATATGTCAGCAAAACCAGCTTCGTCAACTTTAAAAACTTTTTTACAATTTGGGCAAATGATTTCGTTCATGTTGTTAAATGTTTTTTGCTGTCTTGTCCTGTCGGTTTAATGGTTGCACGGTCGCCAATAAAATGACCGATAACGAAAGGTATTTGCGCAGTTTGGGCTTTCAAAACTGAA
>JADMIO011227418.1_pt1 | contig 10459 bp, 9 predicted proteins | sample 8958161 | NCBI WGS metagenome assembly JADMIO01 (sample SAMN16585339, study PRJNA669376) | soil metagenome | isolation source: Crop rotation soil | place: USA: Cullars Rotation, Alabama | collected 2011
AACCGACGATCCCGCCGCCGATGACGAGAACGTCAAGAACGTCGCTCGTGATACTTTTTATCGCAGTAGAACGAGTTGCACTCATTTTGAGGAACGTGCTAGGCGGAGTTGTTCGCCAAATTCTTTTAAGCTCGGAACGGTGAGGTCGGGCGGTTCGGAAGCATTTTGCGCGTCATGAGCCGTCGCTTCACCAGTCAAGACGAGCACCGCCAATGCGCCGGCAGCGTGGCCCATGGCAACGTCGGTGTAGATGCGATCGCCGACCATGGCCAGTTCGTTTGGCTTGAGCGAATGCTTCGCGAGAATGCCGCGGAGCATGCTCGGGTCGGGCTTGCCCATGACGGCGTCGGGTTTGCGGCCGGTGGCTGCGTTGAGCGCTGCGCATATTGCGCCGCAATCGACGAGGACCGTCGGCTGATCGGTCGGACAAACACGGTCGGGATTTGTCGCGATATAAGGTTTGGCTTGGCTCAACCACCATGCCGCTCGGCACAGTCGCGCATAATTAAGCGACATGTCGAAACCGACGACGACGAGTTCGGGTTCGTCCTTTGCGCTGTCTTCGCACAATTGAAAGCCGTGTTTGGCGAATTCCTCGAGCATGCTCGGCGTGCCCAAGGCGAAGATGCGGCGTGCTTTCGGATATTTGGTTTGGAGGTGCTCGATCGTTGCTTGTGCCGAAGTATAAAGTTCGTCGGGCGTCGCATTGATGCCATAGCCGGCGAGTTTGGCGAGGTAATCTTTGACGCTCTTCGATGGGTTGTTCGTCAGGAAAGTGTAACCGATGCCCATATCTTTCAGCGAAGCGAGGAACGGCTTGCTGAAATCGAACAAGGTCGAGCCTTTGTAAATTGTGCCGTCCATGTCGAGCGCGACATGGCGGATGTTGCGAAGACGTAAGTCCACCAATAGAAGTTAGTTGGTAGGAGCTAGAAGATAGAAGGAAAAAAAGTCGGCGGGCGCGAATTTTTCGCTTCCCAACGGCTGAATTATTCGCTCAGGGCTTGAGCGAGACGCGGTCGAAATTGAGACTGTGCCGGGCGGCGTATTGGGCGAGAACCTTTTCGTTCTCGATCAGAACCGCGCGAACAACGGCAGAATCATCAGCATGGCCGTATTCGGGCACGGAGTCCGGAATGAGATCCATCTCGCGATGGGCGTAAACGAGCGCGAAGGCCGCGGCTGCAATCGTAGTATATGGCACTTCTTCTTCGACGCCCTCGGCGACGTCTTCGATAAGGTCGGCGAGGAATTCGAGTTGATCGGACAGGTGCGGGTAATTGCGGTCGTCGATGTCGGCGAATTTGAGTTTGAGGAACGGAAGCTTCTTGTGGATGTTTTTCACAACGCTTGGCGTAATCGTCGCCGCATTCCGGTGCACAAATTTCGCTATCTCAGCCATGGCGACAGGATGTGACAACACGTTTCCAATGACAAGGGGTTATCTGCGGATAGCGTTGTAGTCAGTATCCCGTAGCCGGTCGTCGGTAGGCGCAGGTTGACAACTCAGACGATTTCGACCGGGCATTTGGGAACGGAATCGAGAAAGGCCTGGCCGTATTTTTTGGTGAGGACGCGATTGTCGAGAACGACGATGATGCCTTTGTCGGTTTTGGTTCGGATCAGACGACCGACGCCCTGGCGGAATTTGAGGATCGCTTCGGGCAATGAAAATTCCATGAACGAATTGCCGCCCCGCGCTTCAATCGATTCGATTCGCGCTTCGATCAATGGATGGTCGGGAACGGCGAATGGTAAGCGCGTGATGATGACGTTCGAAAGCGCTTCGCCGGGAACGTCGACGCCTTGCCAGAAACTGTCAGCGCCGAACAGGACGGAATCGACGTCGCGCTTGAATTTTTCGAGCATGAGCGAACGCGGCACACCTTTGCCTTGGACGAAACATTCGACACCGAGGTCGCGAAAGAACGATTCCATTTCGTCGGCGACCTGGAGCATCAGTTTGAAATTGGTGAAGAGGACGAACGCTTTGCCATGAGTTTTTTCGACGAAATGTTCGATCCAATGGATGAGTTGGGTTTCATAGCCCGGCTCGCGCGGGTCGGGCATTTTGCCGGCGACGAAAATTTTCATTTGGCTCTCGTAATCGAACGGTGAGCCGACTTGCAACAGCGTCGCGGCCTCTCCCCCAACCTGTCGCGCGAAGTAATCGAGGCCCGCGGATTGACTGCCTTCTTTTTGCGAAACAGCCATCGTCGCGCTCGTCATGATGACGGATGTGTCCGCGCCGAACAGACGTTGGCGGAGGAATCCGGAGACGTTGATGGGTGCAGCATTGAGAGCGATTGTTTTTTGCGATTTACCGGAACGCTCGACCCAGTAAACATGGTCTTTGGTATCGTGACGGAGGAAATGGGCGATCGCTTCCTTGATTTCAATCAAGCGACGATTGCATTCCTGTAGCTCCTGGCCGGTTTCTTTGTCGTCGCTGCCTTTGACGAGGTCGCTGATGCTTTCGCGCAGTCGCTGCAATGGAAGCGTGATGTTGTCGTCGACCAAATCGGGGCGACGGATGCGTAGTTCGCCCCATCGCGGCGGTTTAGAACCGCGCCTCGTGGTTTCGCCGGAGATTTCTTCGCAGACATTTTCGACGTTTGCGAAAAACTTGTCGCTTTGATCCAGGACCTCGCCGACGAGTTCAATTGGGCCGCGGTTGATGGTGCGTAAAAGGCCTTTTTGAGTTTGTGGATTCCACAATCGATGGACTGAGTAACGCAACTGAGCATCGGAAACGCCGATGCCGATGTGTTTGGAGGCGACTTTTTCGACGGTGTGCGCCTCGTCGAAGATGACGAAGTCGTTCTTAAATAATATGCCGCCTTCGTTCTCTTCATCGATCCCGCCGAGGTGCATGAAAAAGAGCGTGTGATTGAGCACGAGCACGTCGGCACCGAGGATTTGGCTGCGGACGCGTTGGAAGAAACAAACGCGGTCTTCTTTGGCGAGGTCGGATTCGTGGCCGCAACGTTTGGGCGAGCACAAGCCGCGTTCCGAACAGACGTGTGACCAAACTTTCGGATCGGGTTCGAATTCGAAATCGGACAAGCTTCCGTCAGTCGTTTTCTTCGACCATTCGTAAATGCGATCGAGTTCGCGCTGCTCCGGCGAGGTGAACAACGAACCAGACTGCTGCATGGCGCGTTCGAGGCGGCGCGTGCATAAATAATTATGACGGCCTTTGACCATGATGAACTTGAACGGGACGGGGAGAATTTTCTCCAGCATGGGCAGGTCTTTTTCGATGAGCTGCTCTTGCAGATTGATAGTGTGAGTGGAGATGACGGCTTTTTTGCCGTTGGCGACGGCGAACTGAATCGCTGGAATCAGGTATGCGAGACTCTTGCCGACGCCGGTCCCGGCTTCGACGATCAGATGCTCTTTGCGCTCCAGGGCGCGCGCGGCGGCGACGGCCATTTCCTGTTGTTGCGGACGGTACTCGAAGTTTCGCGATTTCGACAGGATGCCTTCTGGAGAAAAAATTTTCTCTACGTCAGACAACAACTTGCTGCCGTTGCCGGAGGGCTCTGGGTCGACGAAACCGATCATGGGGGAAGAAGCTAGAAGATAGGAGTTAGAAGTTAGGGCGTGCGAAGGCGACGTTCGACGACTTCCTGTACGGATTTGTTTTTAACGATCATGTCGTTCGGCAGAATTCCGCGCCAGAGGACGTTCGCATAAATGACTGAGCGACGGCCGACGATGCTTCCGGGGCTCAATACGGCGTTGCAACCGATTTCACATTCATCACCGAGCAATGCGCCGAACTTGCGCAGGCCGGTGTCGGTCGGAACGCCGTCTATCTCGATGAAGATGTTGTCGTGAAATAATTTGAAATTCGAAATCTTCACACCCGCTCCAAGATGCGCTTTGGAGCCGAGGATCGAATCACCGACATAATTGAAGTGCGGGACCTGCGCGCCGTTAAACAAAACGGAATTTTTCAATTCACAGGAATTGCCGACGTTGCAGTTATCGCCGACGATAACGTGTTCGCGGATGTAGGCGTTGTGGCGGATCTGACAATTATCGCCAATGATCGCCGGCCCCTTGATCATGGCGCCGTCTTCGACGACGGTCCCTTTTCCTATGAAAACCTTGTCGCCGATATAGGCGCGACCTTCACAGCGGTTGTGGAGTCCCGGCTGAAGTTTGGATGCGATATACCCTGAGATTTTTGGCAAAACCTGCCAGGCAAATTCGCAACCATCGAAGAGATCGGCGTGCGCAGTCTGGGTGAGGTCGAATAAATCGCCCGTTTTGAACATGGGAAAAGGGTAACAGACCAGGGCGCGTGAGCAAGCGACTTGGGACCTGCGGGTCACGCGAGTAAAACCTTGTCAAGCAATTCACAAGACCGCACTTTGACGGCGGCAGTTTGCTGGAAGGCGAACTGACCACTATATTTGGGCGGCGCGGCGGATCCATCCGCGTTTGTTCGGGGAAAGACAATAGAAAGAATTTAATGACCGCAAACACCAACGTGCTTGAGGTGGGGGAAACCTCTCTAGCGCCGTCGCTCGCTGCAAAACGCACCGTAGCCGACATCATTGAGCTACCCAAATCAGCCCTCGTTCGCATCCGTCCGTACAAAGCGTCGGACAAAGAGGACATTCGACGGATCTGTTGCGAGACCGGATATTTCGGAAACCCGATCGATACTTTATTTAACGATCGTGAACTGTTCGCCGATCTTTTTACGAAACCCTATCTCGATTACGAGCCGGAGTGGGCGCTGACCGCCGAAGCTGACGGACGCGTGGTCGGCTATCTGCTCGGCTCGATCTGTCCAAAATTTGATTCTTTACAGATGCGCAGTGGATTTGAAACGACGATGAAGATGTTGGCGCGCCTGGCGACCGGACGTTATTCGAACCATCCGCGCAGCCGCCGATTCATCCGATGGTTATTGTTTCGCGGTTATGGCGAACAGCCGAAACATCCGCGCAACGCGGCACATCTCCATTACGACCTGGAAAAGGCCTATCGCGGCGGTGATGCCGGACGTCGAATGTGGCAGGATTTCATCCGACGTGCAAAAGCTGCAGGGATCAACACCTGCTATGGCACGTTTTTTTCGCATGCGAAACGTCGTCCGGAGGTGGCCCATTCGCGGTACGGCTTTGAAGTTTTCGATCGCCGACGGACGACGATGTTTGAACCTGAGATCACCGATCCGGTTGAAGTCGTGTGCGTCGCCAAGCAAATCTAAAGCGGTGTTTCCGTGATGAAGCGGATTTTTTTCACGTTAGCGAGCGCGCGTTCCGGAACGCTTTTTTTGAGAGGCGTCTTCGAGAACAACGTTCCCGATTGCGATTGCCGGCACGAACCATTCTTTGACTGGGGAAATCCGACGTTATTTGGACCCGCTATCTACGACGCTTACGCCGGTCGCGTGGATCGCATCCGCGAACGATTGCTCAAAAAAAAGAGCTACATCGACAAGCTCGGTGGCGACATTTACCTGGAATCGAGCCATGCCTTTCTGAAATCCAGTTACGTGGCTGCGCTGGATGTTTTTCCGGACCTTGAATTGATCCATGTCATCCGCGATCCAGTGCGCGTGGCGCGCAGCGAAGCGTATCGGGAAGAATGGCGTCGACGTGTCCACGCGCCGTTTCATTTTTACAAAGGTGATGATGGCCGGCGGCATTTTTGCTGGGCATTAACGGGTAACGAGGAAATTTTTCGATGCTTCGAAGGCGACAAACTGACGTTATTCCAGTGGTATGTAATCCAGTGGATCGAGATCGAGAATCGCGCGATGAGCTTTCTGCGACAGCACGACCTGCACAATCGTTGTTTTATGCTGCATTCGCCGCGGGATTTGAATGATGGAAATAAAATTCGCGCGCTCTTTGAGTTTTTCGAATTGCAAACAACATCCGAGCGCATCGCCCTGTCCGGTAGGCGCAATCAAAGTATCGGTTACCAGCCTGAGACAATGGCAAGAGATGAAGAAGAGTTCGACGCGGTGATGCGTCGCATGCCGCCGCGCTATTTGGAGATCTTCAGTCGCGAACCTTATACGAATTTCGGTTGGACTGCGCGGTTGCGCCGCAAAGAAAGCAATCCTACCCTGCAGCATGCGCACTGAGATATTTCGCCTGACAGCCGCGGTGTTTGCGGCCGCCCTGGTGGGATGTGCTACGATGGCGCCGTTGCCATCGGCAAATCTCGAAGAGCCCGGTTGGACGGTGCGCCAGGGCCAGGCCCTTTTGAAGGAACCGGGGAAACCGGAAATCGCCGGGGAAATCATGGTCGCGACGCGCAACGATGGAGAAGCCCTGGTTCAACTCACCAAGAATCCGTTTCCTTTAGTGACCGCCCGCAGCACGCCACACGGATGGCAGGTCCAGTCGCACACTGATAACAAGTTTTATTCCGGACACGGCAAGCCGCCCAATCGCATCATTTTCTTACACGTTCCACGAATGCTCGCCGGGGAATCCGCGCCAAAAGGTTGGTCGTATCAGAAATTAGCAGAGGGCGGCTACCGGATCGAAAACAGCGGGCGCGGCGAATCTCTCGAGATTTACTTTGACCAATGAAGCACGCCCCTGCCCTGAAACATCCCGGGCGTTGGTGGTGGCTGATTCTACTGATTCCGATCGTCATCGGGCTGACGCGGCTGCACATGGCGCAGGACGTCTTCGATCTGCTGCCCGGTGATTTGCGTTCGGCCCGTGGATTGCAAATATACGGAAAACATTTTTCGAACGCTCGCGAACTGATGGTCACCGTTGAAGCGGCGAACACGGAAGCGACCGAAACTGCGGCGCGCACCATTGCGGAAAAATTGCGTGCGATGACCAATGAAATCGCGAACGTCACCTGGCAAGCGCCGTGGATGGAACATCCGGAAGAAACCGCGGAGCTGATCGGTTACCTCTGGCTGAACCAGCCGCCCGCGATCTTTGGCGAGCTCACCAACCAACTCGTGCCCACAAACCTGGTGCCAACCCTTGAGGCAACACGTGAACGATTATCGATGTCTTTATCGCCTGAAGACATCGCGCGCTCGAGTTACGACCCTTACGGGTTGACGCGCTTGCCTGACAGCGTTTCCTCCGCCGCCCCATCGTTCGTGCAAGGGCAAGAAGGTTTCGCATCGGCCGACGGCACGTTTCGCCTCGTGTTCGTGCAATCCGCCGTCGAATTGCAAAGTTACACTCAATGTGATCGCTGGCTGCAGATCGTCCAGCCGGCAGTCGAGTCGATCGTCGAGCAACTCAACGCGAACGCGGGCGCCAAAGTAAAAGTCGGTTTCACGGGGCGTCCGGTTTTTGTCAGGGAGACCGCTGAAGGAATGAAGCACGACGTGATCACATCCGTCGGCGGCACATCGGCAATCATCGCGATCCTGTTTTGGATAGCGCATCGTCGCATCAAGCCGATGCTTTGGCTGCTGACGTTGCTGGCCTTGATCCTCGGCGCGACGCTGGCGTTAGGCGGGCTCATTTACGGCACCATCAACGCGATCAGTCTTGGCTTTGCTGCGATCCTTCTCGGCCTCGCAGTGGACTACGCAGTCGTTCATTACCAGGAAGCGCTTGCGCATCCGCACTTGTCGATCTCGCAAATCCGTCGCGCGATCGCGCCAGCGATTTTCTGGGCGGCGGTCACAACGATTTGTGCGTTTCTGGTTTTGAACTTCGGCGGTCTGCCGGGGCTCGGCCAACTCGGCACACTGGTTGGACTGGGGGTGGCGCTTGCCGCAACCATCATGATTTTCGAATATCTGCCGCCACTGTTTCCCGATCGAAAAGAGCCGAAGCCAGAAGCAGAAGTCGTCGAACCTGTGACGCGTCCAGCCACGGCCCATCGACCGCTCATTTTCCTTTGCTCGGCCATCGTTGTCATGTTCGGTTTTGGGGTCGTGTTTGGAATTGGCTCGGCAAAGATGGACCCGACGGCAAACTCTTTGCGTCCGCGGCACAGTCCGGCTTATGACGCGCTCGACAGCATCCAACATCGATTGAGCCAGCGCGAAGCGATGTGGTTGTTGGTTAGCGGCGATTCCATTTCCGAGGTTGGAGCAAAACTCGACCAGATCGATGCTGCGCTGAAACGAGCGGAGTCAAATAACCTCATCAGCGGCTCGCTACTTCCCGCTCAACTCTGGCCACGTCCGGAAAACCAACAAGCCAATCGTCGGAACGCACAACAACTGATTTCCGAAGCACCGATCTTGAAACAAGCGGCGCTGACGAATGGATTCGATGAAACCGCTCTCGGCCTGACCGATCGCATTCTGCAAACATGGAAAGGTGCGGTGGCAACCGATGGAGTTTATTGGCCAACAAATGCAATGAGTCGCTGGATCTTCAACAAAATGACCGCGCGAACGCCGACAAATTTCTACGCGCTCGGGCTCGTTTACGCATCAACCAACGCTCCGACCAACGCAGTTGCGACCATTCAATCAGAACTGCCTGGCGAAGGCGTTTGGCTTTCGAGCTGGGAATTGTTGGGCCAGGAAATTTTCGCGCGTGTTAAAGCAAACATGTGGAAGGTGGTTGGACCGATGGTTGTTCTTGTTCTGCTTTCGTTGCTGATGGCGTTTCGGGGCATACGCGAAATCTCGCTCAGCATAATCGTTCTAGTCATCAGCGGCTTGTGCTTGTTGGCGGTGATGCGCCTGGCCGGCTGGTCGTGGAATCTTTTGAATCTGATGGCTATCCCGCTGATTCTCGGCACCGGCGTCGACTATAGTATATTTATGCAGCTCGCTTTGCGCCGGTACAAAGGCGACCTCGCGATGGCCCACCGAGCCGTTGGCCGCGCGCTTTTGTTGTGCGGCGGCACTGCAATGGCGGCGTTTGCATCCCTCGGATTATCCAGCAACGCCGGCATGGCCAGCCTGGGCGAAGTGTGTTCGGTCGGGATCGGGTTTAACATGCTGATCGCGGTGTTTCTACTTCCTGTCTGGTGGGAAAAGCTCCATAGCAAAGAACATTTGCAGAATTCCGCGGCTACGAAACATTAGTAAAATGAACATTTTGATACGAACGATCGTTCTGTTGTTTGCCGCGACCTTCCTCGCGAGCGCAGAAGACTTGAATCCGGCGGTCATATCGTGGCTGAACCAACAAACGAAGATCCAAACCTGGACCGCTGATTTCGTTCAGACTCGGCGGCTCAAATCTTTGACTCAACCATTGAAAGCCAAAGGCAAGGTATGGTTCGCCGCGCCAAATAAATTCCGCTGGGAACTCGGGTCGCCGGCGCAAACAATCGCGGTTCGCGCACCGGAAGAACTGCTCCTGATGTACCCGAAGATGAAGCGGGTGGAGCGTTTTCCACTGTCGCCGCAAAAGACGGGTCCCTGGCGCGAAGCCCTGGGTCTTTTGGAAGCTGGTTTCCCCCGCAGCCGCGAACAGATGGAAGCGCAATACAACATCCTTTCGCAAAACATCAGCGGCGATTCCGGCAAACTGGTGCTGCAACCCAAATCGGCGGCTGCACGCAAAATGATGCCACAGATCGAGGTGGATTTTGACACGAAGGATTTCCTGTTGCGCGGGACCGAACTGCAATTCGCGGACGGTTCAACGATGCGAAACGATTTTTCCAATATCGTCATCAATCCGCAAATCGACATGCAAATGTTTTCACCGCCGATCCCGGACAATTACAAAGTTATTGAGCCGATGAAGAATCAATAACCTTGGCCTCGCTTCGAATCTGTCGCAGGGTTAGGCCACTTTGCCCGAGGGCGATGAAACCAGCCGCGGTCAGAGGCAACGTCAGCACCACGAAAGCTAACAACGAAAATCCGGCGGCAGTTGCCTTTGGCACATTGAAAATTTCCAGTCCGGCGATACAAAACAGCTGAAAGACCCCGACGCTCGCCGGGGTGCTGGGGATCGACATCCCGACGTAAGCGATCACGAAAATGGCCAGCTGCACGCCTATCGGGAACTTCAAACCATAGGCCCAAAGCACAAACAAAAACGCCAGGCATTGCGCGACGAATTTCAGCAATGAAATGAGCAACGCACCGACAATCAGTCGCGAGCGGCCAATCGTGCGCACTTGTTCCAACATGTGATCGATGGCACGGAGAAATTTCCAACGAGTTGTGCCTGGATCGTGCTTGCGAAAGACAATCCACGTTCCTGCCACCAGCCCGAAGACAATGATTCCGGCCCAGACTTTGGCGACATGCGAGATGGTTGAGGGCATCGGAAAACATGCGGCGGCAACCCCCACACCAAGCGCCAGCCAGATTCCATCCAGCAATCGTTCGACTAACAACGAGGGAATGACCGATGTAAACTTCGTTCCAAGAGAGCGCGACATCAGAAAAATGCGGACGACATAACCGACATGCACCGGCAACACATCGTTTGCAAAACGTCCTGCAAAAACGGCCTGCGTCGCGCGGCCCAGTGAAACGTTGCCGATCGGCCGCAGTAACAATTGCCAGGCCCAGCCG
>JADMIO011863789.1_pt1 | contig 10459 bp, 7 predicted proteins | sample 8958161 | NCBI WGS metagenome assembly JADMIO01 (sample SAMN16585339, study PRJNA669376) | soil metagenome | isolation source: Crop rotation soil | place: USA: Cullars Rotation, Alabama | collected 2011
CTTTCCCGCCAGCAGGCGGGCCAGGTCGATCCGATCCGGCGTCAGGACCTCGTGCAGGGCGTACCCGCACCGGCTGCCCGGGGTCGCGGCCTGCTGCCGGGCGATCGCCTCGGCGTCCCGGCCCAGCAGGATCCCGAGCTTGTGGGCCAACGTGCCGGTGAAGTCGGTCGGCCCGGCGTCGGCCGCGGGCCAGGGCTCGCGGCCCAGCACCCCGACCTCGCCGTGGGCGAAGACGACCTCGCATCGCGCGACGTGGTCGGCCATCGGCCCGAGGCGCAACGACCAGGGCCCCGCCGCGTTGCCGCCGATCATCCCGCCGATGGTGGCCGCCTCCGACCCGATCGGATCGGGCCCCAGCCGCCGGCCCCGCGGGGCCAGCCGCGCATTGAGGACGTCCAGGACGACCCCCGCCTGCACGACCACGTGCTCCGGGCCGATGCCGACGATCCGGTGGAAGAAGCGGCTGAAGTCCAGGACCAGTCCCGGTCCGAGGCTCTCGCCGGCCAGCCCCGTCCCCGCCCCCCGCGCGTGGATCGGGATCCCCTGGTCGGCCGCGTAGCGCACCGCCGCCACCACGTCGTCCCGCGTCCGGGGGACGATCACCCCCAGCGGGTCGACCTCGAAGAGGCTGCCGTCCTGCGCATACGGCGCCCTCTGGACCGGGGCGAACAGCAGGTCGCCCGCCAGCAGACCCCGCAGGTCATCGTGAATCCGCGCGCGCCGATCGTCCACGGTGGGCCCGAAACCTCAGCCTTTAGGGGGCCTCACACCCAGAGCCCCCACCCCGAACCTCTCCCCCTGGGAGCGGGCGGGAGCGCGGGCCCGTCGGGATGCGACGATCGTCGTGTGAGAACCTCTGAAGAGGCAAAAAGACGCCGAACTCGAGCCTGCGACGCCGCCGGACTTCAGGCCGGGGGGGCGGGACCTGCCGCCCCCCGGCGGCGCCGCAACTCCTCCACCCGGAGCCGCTCCTGACGATAGCGCTCGCCGATGGCCAGGTCGAACGGGGCGAACCGCCCTCCCGGATTGGCCCCCGGGCCCCGAGACTGGCCCAGGCAACGGTAGCAGATCGTCACGTCGGGCACGAGGTAGTACAGCACCAGGTCCAGGGCCGCGGTGGCCAGCAGCACCGCCGTCGCGGCGATGGGCCGGTAGACGTACCAGAACACCGTGCTGACGGCGAACCCCGCCAGCACGATCGCCAGGCCCAGGCCGTGGGGGAAATCCTTCTGGGCATACAGGTCCTGCGTCGCGCACCAGGGGCACGCCACCAGCCCCCCCTCCTCCAGCGCCCCCGCGTGCAGCGCCCGCGACCGGCCGCACCGGCACGTCACCGTCGCCTCCCGCGCGACGTCCGGGACCGATCCCACCGCGCCGCAGCCGGGACACTCGTACGTCAGCTCGATCGGTCGTCCCGCGTCCGCCACGGCCACCCCGCCTCTCCTGGAACGTCCCCCGCCGGTGGATCTTATCACATGGCGAGCGGTTCCGATCGGTCCCCCGCTCAGAGAACGACCCCGACGCCCCGCGAGAGGACCAGCGCCGTCAGCTCGCCGAACAGCACCAGCGTCATGGCGATGTAGAGGATGCCCGTGGCCGACTGCGTCGAGCGGATCTGGACCGTCTTCCACGCCAGGACGACGGCCAGGGCCGGGCCCGCGATCCCCATGCCCCATCGGATCGTCAGGAACAGGGGCTCGACCCCCGCAGCGGCCGACCCGGGGACTCTCCCCGAGGCCCAGAGGCCCAGCCCCGCGGCGGCCAGGACGGCCCGCACCCCCAGCGCCACCCCCGTGCACCGGACGAACCGCCGCAGCGGCGCGATCGACAGCGCCGGGGCGGTCAGGTAATGGTGCCCCAGCAACATCGCCGTCAGCGTCGCGCCCAGGAGGAAGGCCGACGCCAACCTCCCCGCATTGAGTCCCCAGACCTCGATCGAGGGGTCCCGCGCCGCCGCCGTCAAGAGCGCCCCCGTCGCGGCGAGCAGCCCGGCCGTCAGCGGGACGCCCAGCCTCGGCAAGCCCAGGCCCCAGGCGACCGACGCGAGGTAGGCCAGGGCCGCCGCACCTCCGCTGACGGCGGCGGCCGTGCCCGACCGCTCCGGACCCTCCGCGGCCAGGACCAGCGCCGCCAGGACCAGCAGCGCCAGGATGATCTGGCAGTGCGTCCGGAAGAACGCCACCGGGACGATCCTCCACGGCGCCAGCAGCAGCAGGCCCGACAAACCCCCCGCCAGCCGCAGGGCGAAATCGGCCAACATCGGCAGCCCAAAGAATGGCCAGTGGCCAGGAGGCAGTGGCCAGTGGCCCGTGGCCAGTGGCCAGAGAAGAGAAGAATTCACCTGGGGGCCACTGTCTAGAGAAGAGAAGAATTCATCTACTGGCCACGGGCCACTGGCCACTGCTTCCTGGCCACTGCCTTCCGAGTCAGGAGATCTTCCCGTGGATCAGGGAGAGGACCTCCATGCGGGTGGCCAGGTTGTTGCGGAAGGCCCCGCGCACGGCGCTGGTGACGCAGAAGCTCTCCGACTTCCGCACGCCGCGGATCGTCATGCAACTGTGGCTGGCCTCCATGACGACGGCCACCCCGCGCGCGTCGAGCTCCTGCATCAGGAGGTCGGCGACCTGCTCGGTCAATTGTTCCTGCACCTGGGGCCGGCGGGCCAGGACGTCGATGACGCGCGGGATCTTCGACAGGCCGACGACCGTGCCGTTGGGCAGGTAGGCGACGTGCGCCTTGCCCGTGAACGGGAGCAGGTGGTGCTCGCAGAAGCTCTCGAACTGGATGTCCTTGATCGTGACCATCTCGTCGTACTTCTGCGTGAACCGCTTCTGCAGGTGCTGGCGCGGGTCCTGGTGCAGCCCCTGGAAGACCTCGGCGTACATGCGGGCGACCCGGTCGGGGGTCTCCTGCAGCCCCTCCCGATCGGGGTCCTCGCCGACGGCCAGCAGGATCTCGCGGACCGCCCGGCGGATCCGCTCCAGGTCGACCGGGACCTGCTCCAGGGCCTCCTGCGCGCCATTGGCCTCGGCCCGGCCGTCACCCGAGGAGGGGGGACGTTCCGTCGGTAATCCCTGGGACATGGCTGGGCTCTCGATGGTGCCGATCGTAACTCTCGTTGTCCTTCGTACTTGGGAAGAAACCAACGGGGATTTTAAGCGGCCGGGCGGGGAAATGCAAGCGGCCCCGGACGGCCCCGGCTAATTGGGGCTGAAGGACGGCGGGTAGGAGGGGCCCGGCGCCGGAGGCGGGGTCCCGCCGCCGGCCAGAGGGCGGAGGATCGCGATCAGGCTCCGGGCGCGGCGGTCGACGCAGCAGTCGTCGAGCAGGGCCTGCTTGACCGCGGGGGGGAGGCCCAGTGCGTGGGCAACGAGGTCCGTCAAGAGGCCCAGCGCCAGGTTCGTCTCCAGCAACCGGGCAAGGTCGGAGTCGAGGTTCCCTTCGCGCTCGGCCAGGGTGCGGAACAGCGCGATTAACTCCCGGCGCATCGGCGCGACGGAGCCCGGCGGATAGCGGTCCTCGAGGAGCTGGGCTTCGGCCTGACGATAGAGCCGGGTGCTGGGTAGCTCCTGGGTCAGGCGGACCCGCTTGCGACCCACCAGCAGGAAGTTGAAGCGGCCGTCGGCCAGCCGCTCGTACTGAACGATTTTGCCCAGACAGCCGACCGTCTCGATCGCCGGACGGCGGGGATTGCCGGCGGGGAGGTCGGGGCGGAGCTGTACGATCGTCACCAGCTTGTCCGCGGCCAGGGCGTCCTCGGTCATCTGACGGTAGCGGGGCTCGAAGATGTGCAGCGGGAGCACCGCGTGGGGGAAGAGCACCACCTTGGGCAGGGGGAAGAGGCGGCAGACATTGTGGAAATCACGGAGGTCGTGGTCGGGATCCATCGCGATGGTCCGTCATGCCGGCCGAGCGGGACGAGATCGGTGCGGAGGCCCCGGGACGATCCTCCTCAACCGATGAGGTGCATTGTAGTTTCGCGGAGGAGACCGACAAGCCCCGGCCCCGGATCGCATTGACAGGGGCCGGCACCGCCACCATGATCGTCCGGCGCGACCCTCTGGACCTGAGGCGACTCGGCATGCCCTCTCCCGACGGATCGGATCCCGATCGCCGGCGCCTCGCCGGCCGGGTGTCGCGGGTGCTGGCCCGGCTCTACCCCGGGGCCCACTGCGCCCTGGACTTCCGCGACGCCTATGAGTTGCTGGTGGCGACCATCCTGTCGGCGCAGTGTACCGACGCGCGGGTCAACCGGGTCACCCCGGCGTTGTTCGCCCGCTACCCCGACGCGCGGGCGCTGGCGGCGGCCGAGCCGGCCGAGCTCGAGGCGCTGATCCACTCCACCGGGTTCTTCCGGGCCAAGGCCAGGCACCTGCTCGGGATGGCCCTGGCCCTCGTGCAACACCACGGCGGCGAGGTCCCGCGCGACCTCGCCGCCCTGACGGCGCTGCCGGGGGTCGGCCGCAAGACGGCCCACGTCGTGCTGGGCAACGCGTTCGGGATCGCCTCCGGCGTGGTCGTCGACACGCACGTCAAGCGCCTGGCCTTCCGCCTGGGGCTGAGCGAGGCCACCGACCCGGAGGCCATCGAGCACGACCTGGCGCGTCTCGTGCCCCGCGCGCGGTGGATCGTGCTGAGCCACTGGCTGATCACGCACGGCCGGACGACCTGCGCCGCGCTGCGCCCCCGGTGCGGGGCCTGTGCGCTGGAACGGCTCTGCCCGAAGCGGGGCCTCGGTGCAGGGCGCGGGGAGCAGAGACCTGATACCGAATCGCCTGGTGTACTCCTCCCATAGGGTGGGTGCAATCCACCAGCATACGGTGGGTTGCACCCACCCTACAAAGATCACGGATCCTCCTCCCGTAGGATGGGTGCAACCCACCAGCATACGGTGGGTTGCACCCACCCTACAAAGATCACGGATCCAAGCGATTCAGGAGGATTCTCCTCCCGTAGGGTGGGTGCAACCCACCAGCATACGGTGGGTTGCACCCACCCTACAAAGATCACGGATCCGAGCGATTCAGGAGGATTCCCTCCGATCGTCAGCAGCGGTCGGAGTGGGCGCCGCCCTACTGGTGACCCGGCGGACGGATCGACGCGTCTCGGACCGCGCCGAGGAGGGTCGGTGCCCCCAGCGCCGTCAGGAGGTCGGCCTGGGCCTGGGTCGCCTGCCAGATGGCATCGAGCCGGGCGTTCTCCAGTTGGATCAGGCGTTGGCGGGCTTGCAGGAGCTTCGTCAGGTCCGTCTGGTTCTCCTCGAAGAGGCGTTCCACGCGGGCGACCTGAGCCTGGAGGGTGGAGGCCAGGCCGTCGGTCCGGGCGACGAGGCGGTTCGCCCCGTTCCACTTCGCCACGGCCGCGCGGACCTGGGCAATGGTCCGCTGCTCGACCTGCTGCAAGGCCACGACGGCCCGCCGGTATTCCGCCTCCCGCTGACGGACCAGGGGTGTGCCGTTGTTGAGCACGGGCAAGGGGGCGACGAGGATGAAGCCGAAGAACTGCGTCCCCGTCTCGTTGCTCTGGTACTCCGGGCCGGCGACCAGCGTCGGGATGCGGTCCCCCTTGGCCAGGCAGACGGCCGCGTAGGCGCCCCGGACCTGGGCACGGGCCGCGTGGATCTCCGGGCGGCTCTGCAAGGCCAGAGCGATCAGGGCCTGATCGTCCGCCGGAGGGATCTCGCCCGGCAGGACGAACTCCCCGAGGGGCTCGGCCGTCCCGGCCGTCTCGGGGATGCCGATCTGGTTGCGGAGGTCGGCCAGGGCCACGGCGTAGTCCTGCCGGGCGGCCTCGTCCATCTGGCGGACCGCCTCCCGCTCCACCTCCGCCAGGCTGAGGTCGGCCGCCGGGACCAGGTTGGATTCAAACCCCCTGCGGAGCGAGCCGACGAGGCGATCGTTGAACGCGGAGAGCTGGCCGGCGAGCCGCAGCTTCTCGCGGCGGTAGGCGGCCGTCTGGAAGAACCGATAGGTCTGGACCAGCGCCAGGACCTCGGCCTGGACCACGGTCCACCGCGTCTGGTCGAAGGCCGCCCGCGCGATCGCCGCGCGATGGGTCGTCTGGTGCCCCAGCTCGATCGGCTGCCGGAGCGAGATGTTGACGAAGGCGTCCTTCTGGTCGAGGCCCGGGCCGGGGTCGCGTGCATAGACCAGGGGCCGCACGTTGACCCAGAGGATGGGGTTCAAGGCGACGGGGAAGCGGCGCGCCACCTCGACGGCCTCGGCCGTCGCCGGCGCGTTCTGGCGCAGGGCGACGAGGTCGGGGTTGGCCGTCACGGCGCCGGAGAGCGCCTGCGCCAGGCTGAGCGGCTGCGTCTCCTGCACGCCGGCCGGGGCCGGATCGGGCAGAGGGGCCAGATCGGTGGGTGTTGCCTGGACCCGGCGAACGGTCGGGGAGGCGACTCTCGGCTCGTCCCGCGCGGAACTCGGAGCGTCGGGAGGAGGCCGGCGCGGGAAGAAATATGCCTCCGGCCGCGGGGCCGGGGGAGCGAAGGCCGACGGCGGGAACGGGTCCGCGTGGACGGGGAGGCCCGATCCGATCACCAGCACGAGCAGGGCCGGAATTCGAGTGGGGCGCATGAGCTTCGCATCCTGCGAAATGGTCCGAGGCCCGAGGCGCCGAGGACCAGGACTCAACGCCGGCCGGCATCCGCAACGGCCGCGTCCGGGGATCATCCGTCTCGGGGCGAGTCGAGACCCAAGCGGCGGGGACCCGCGACGACCCCTCCCGTTGCTATCGTGACGGCGGATCTGGCAATTGAGCCGATCTTTCGTCAAGCCGGGGGCGCTGCCGAGGCGGGAACGGACAACCGGGATTCTCCATCAACTCTCGTGGTGTTGTCTCCGGTCCCGGTTATCGGGGTGCGGGATGCGCGCGAGCGGCCGAACCGCGCATACAGGGGCGGCAAGAGGAACAGGTTCAGGACCGTCGAAGTGACCAGCCCCCCGAGGATGACGACCGCCAGCGGGTGCTCGATCTCATGGCCGGGCTTGTTGCCGGCGACGACCAGGGGCACCAGCGCCAGGCCCGTGGCCAGGGCGGTCATGAGGATCGGGGCCAGGCGTTCCTCGGACCCCCGCACCACCAGCGCCCGGCCGAACGGCTCCCCCTCCACCTCCTCGAGGTGGCGGTAGTGGCTCACCAGCATGATCCCGTTGCGCGCGGCGATCCCCAGGACCGTCACGAACCCCACGAGCGACCCGAGCGACAGCACCCCGCCCCCCAGGACGGCCCCGAGCACCCCGCCGATCAGCGCGAACGGCAGGGTCAGCGCGACCAGCGCCGTCAGCCGGACCGACCGGAAGTCCAGGTAGATGATCAGGAGGATCCCCAGGAGCGACAGCCCCGACAGCGCCATCAGCCTCCGCCGCGACTCCTCGCGGGCGGCATACTCGCCCAGGAACTCGGGGCTGTACCCGCGGTCGAAGGTGATCGTCCCGCGGACCTTCTCCTCGATGGCGCGGGCCACGCTCCCCAGGTCGCGGCCCTGGACGTTGCAGGTCACGTCGATGCGGCGCGAGGCCTTCTCGCGCTTGATCTCATTCGGCGCCGGGACGATCGCCACCTCCGCCACATCCCCCAGGGGGACCTGCGCCCCCGAGGGGGTCTCGACCAGGAGATGGCGCAGCGACGTGACGTCATTGCGCACCCGCTCGACCCCCCAGACGGTGACGTCGAAGATCTTCTGGCCCTGATAGAGCTCGCCGACCTTGGTCCCCTTGACCAGGGTCGTCGCCGCCCGGCGCACGTCGCCGGGGGTCAGGCCCAGCCGGGCCGCCGCCTCGGGGCGGAGCCGGATGTCGAGCTGCGGCACCAGGATCTGCGGCTCGACCTTCAGGTTGGCGATCCCCTCGACCTTCTCGATCGCCTTGGCGACCTCCTGCGCCTTCGTGCGGAGCACGGCGATGTCATCCCCGAAGATGCGGACCACGATCGTCGCCCCGGCCCCGGTGAGGACCTCCTTGATGCGCTCCTTCAGGTACGTCAGGACGTCCCGGTAGAGGCCCGGATAGTCGTCGATGACCGCCTGGATCCGCGCCATCGTGGCCGCGTGGTCGTGCCCGGGATCGACGCTGATCCACAGCTCGGTGAAGTTGGGCCCGACGACCTCGTCGGCGACCTCGGCGCGGCCGATGTGCGAGCCGAAGTTGCGCACGCCGGGGACCGCGCGCAGGTCCTGGCTGGCCCGGACGGTGATCCGCCGCATCGCCTCGAGCGACGTGCCCGGCTTCTCGACCCAGTGCATCAGGAAGTCGTTCTCCTGGAAATTGGGCAGGAACTCCTCGCCCAGGCCGGTGACGGCGTAGCCCGTCCAGCCGAAGGCCAGGACCAGCACGGCGATCGCCCACCCGGGCCGCCGGGTCAGCCCCGGCAGCAGCGCGCGGTAGGGGCGCTTCAGCACCCGCACCAGCGGCGACTCGCCGTGCCGGTCCGTCGCGCCGGGCAGGAGCATCAGCGACAGGGCCGGCGTGACCGTCAGCGCCACCAGCAGCGAGGCCAGGATCGCCAGCACGTAGGTCAGGGCCAGGGGCCGGAAGAAGGAGCCGGCCAGGCCGTCGAGGAAGAAGACCGGGACGAAGACCAGGATCACAATCAGGCTGGCGAAGACGACCGCGCTGCGCACCTCCAGCGACGCCTTCAGCACGACCCGGAACGGCGTCCGGGGCCTGCCGTCGAGGCCCGCGCGGTTGAGGCGGAGGCGGCGGACGATGTTCTCGACGTCGATGATCGCGTCGTCGACGACCTCTCCCATGGCGATGACCAGCCCGGCCAGGACCATCGTGTTGATCGTGTAGCCGGCCCAGACCAGGACCAGCACCGCGGCGACCAAAGACAAAGGGATCGCCAGCAGGCTGATGACGGCCGTCCGCAGGTCGAACAGGAACGCCGCGAGGATCACGACCACCAGCCCCAGGCCGATCCACATCGCCTCGGAGAGGTTCGCCAGCGACCGCTCGATGAACGTGGCCGGGCGGAAGATCGTGGGGTCCAGGTCGACGTCCTTCAGGCCGGGCCGCAGGAGCTCCAGCGCCTTCTCGACGTCGCGCGTCACCTCGAGCGTGTTGCCCGTCGGCTGCTTCTCGACGATCAGCAGGAGCCCCGGGCCGTCGTTGATGACGGCGTCGCCGATCGGCGGGGGGAAGCCGATCCGCACGTCCGCCACGTCCCCGAGCCGCAGGGGCGCGCCGTTGCGGAAGGCGACGGCGATCCCGGCCAGGTCCTCGGGCTCCTCGACGGGCGAGCGGTGGCGGACGGCGATCCGCTGGTTGGGCGAATCGACGAAGCCCCCCGCGCCGACCGCGACGGTGTCGGTCACGGCCCGGGTCACGGCGTCGAGCGTGATGCGGTGGGCCAGGAGGCGGTCCGGGTCGACGAGCACCTGGAACTGCTTGTCGCGCTGGCCCCAGATGGCGACGTTCGCGACGCCGGGGATCGCCATGAGCTTCGGCCGGATCGTCCACTTGGCCAGGATCGTCAGGTCCATCTGCGAGAGGACCGTCGACGAGACGCCGATCTTCAGCAGCCGGCTCGTCGAGGACAGCGGCGGCAGGATGTGCGGCGGCCGGGCGACGGCCGGCAACCGGCCGGCCTCGACGGTCAGCCGCTCCTGCACGAGCTGGCGGGCGCGGAACAGGTCGCTCCCCTCCCGGAAGATCAGGACGACCGACGAGAGCCCGAGCACCGACTTCGACCGGATCGTCTTGAGCCCCTGCGTGCCGTTGAGCGCGTTCTCCAGGGGGACGCTGATCAGGCTCTCGACCTCCTCGGTCGAGAGGCCCGGCGCCTCGGTCTGGACCTCGACCAAAGGCGGTGCGAACTCGGGGAAGACGTCCAGAGGGGCCGTGCGCGCCGCCCGGATGCCGACGATCATCAGCACGATCGCGAGGGCCAGGACCCCGACGCGGAGCCGGAGCGATGCGGAGACCAGCCAGTTCATGATGATCGCCCTCGCATCAGCTCCAGGGCCACGTCGGGGAATCTGTCCCCCCTCTCCCCAAAGGGGCGAGGGGAGACAGACTCTGCCCGCCGGCACTGGTTTGCGGTCACTTGTTGCCGCCGAACTCGGTGCCGAAGAGTTCCGCCGCGCCGTCGGTCACGACTTTGGTCCCGACCCCGGGGCCCGCGGAGAGGACCGCGAGATCGCCGACGACGCGGTCGACCCGCACGCGGCGGCGGGCGTACTTCCCCTTCTCGATCGCCTCGTACACCCACGCGCCGCCGTCGATGTCGCGGAGCACGGCCGAACTGGGGACCACGAGGCCCTCCCGTCCGGTCCGCAGCGTCAAGGTCACGCCGACCCTCTGGCCGGGCCGCAGCGCCTCGTCGGCGTTCGGCACGTCGTAGAAGAGGTCCACCGTGGCGGCCAGCGGGTCCCCCGAGGGCGGGGCCGCCACCCGATTCGCGGCGCGGGCCGGTGCCCCCGGCGGGTCGGCCAGGCCGCCCACCGTCACCGGGAAAG
>JADMIO010879546.1_pt1 | contig 10457 bp, 6 predicted proteins | sample 8958161 | NCBI WGS metagenome assembly JADMIO01 (sample SAMN16585339, study PRJNA669376) | soil metagenome | isolation source: Crop rotation soil | place: USA: Cullars Rotation, Alabama | collected 2011
ACTGAGCTTATAACCTTTTTTCTTATCCGTATTGAATACCAGGCACCCTTTATCCAGTCGGTTGATATTTATGCCGTTGTCACAGTCAACTTCAAACTCATCCACGTGCTGATATACTTTCAGGAATGTTTCTTTGTTTTCAGTCTTAAACATTCCAATTGCGTCACAGAGCTCCCCGTCAATGACAGCATCCTTAAAGTAACAAACGAAGAATTCACCGCCGCTTATTTTCGGATGCATGGATTGATTGTATAAGTGACTTGCCATTTGGCGCGAGAGTTCGATAAACTCGTGTTTCCCACCAAAAATATCTTCGCATGCATTAGCGATACTCGCCAATGAAACGTCGACCTTTCCTTTGAACTGGTGGTAAATATCGGTCTTGAAAGGCGTAAGGAAATACCGAAGTACCGTTTCTTTTACAAAATCGTCCTTAAATTCAAAAAGTTTCTCGCTGAGTGTAAGCTCCTCGCCGAGGCCTTTATTTCCAACAAAATGAATCGCAAATTTAGTCAGCTGTGCTCTTGTAAAGTCAATCATATGATGCCGATGAGGAGGCCAAATATAACGGGAAGTAGCCGCTGGCTTTTAACAATATTTAAACAAGTTTTGAGTAGGCGGTTTCATTTATGTGATGGATGGAATAGTTATTGCAGTATAAAAAATTAAATTTGTATTACACATTAATTTTCAGCCAATTATGCGAAGAATGTTTTCTGCAGTAGGACGGAGGGGCCTTATTTTACTGGCCGTTGTTATATTCTCTTCATTTACTTTTTTCAGGTATGTTTTCGATAAGAACGATGTTATTTTCAGTTTACTCTTCGATAGCCTGAAGCAATTTCATTATTCGCCGGAAAACCTGGATGATGCTTTTAGTGAGAAAGTTTTTGATCTCTACATCAATACAAACTTCAACAAACAATTCCTGTTACAAACTGATGTTGATGCCTTAAAAAAATTCCGCACGGATATTGACGACCAGCTAAACGACCAACGCCACGACTTCTATCAGGCCACACAGGACATTGTCTCCAAGCGTATAAAGGAAAAAGAAGCCTGGAGCAAAGAGATCTTGTCAAAGCCAATGGATCTTAATATCGAAGAGGATTTCGAGGCAGACTATAAGAAAGTAGGATTTGCAAAGGATGAAAATACGTTGAAAGATGATTGGCGCAAATGGTTGAAATACCAGGTGCTCGTTCGGATGGATGAAATGCTTACAAAGGCTGAAAAGGCTGATTCGACCGGAGCCAAGAAGCCGAGTGTTTCAGCACCTGCCGACAAATCAAATTCTGAAATGAATAAAGGTGTGAATGATGTTGCAATGGAGTACAAGATCTCGAAAACAGAATATGACTCTCTCGAAGGTGAAGCCAGAAAAAAAACACTGAAGTCCCAGGAAGAAATGTTTAAGCGTCTTTCAAAGATCAGCTCTCGCGACCGCTTTGCTGAATTCGCCAATGCGGTAACAAATGTGTACGATCCACACACGCAGTATTTCGCGCCAAAAGATAAAAAGCGGTTTGACCAGGGAATGAGCGGTCAGTTTGAAGGTATAGGCGCGAGGCTTCAACAAAAAGACGGCATTCTTAAAGTGAGTGAGATCATAGTAGGCAGTCCTAGTCACAAGCAGGGTGAATTAAAAGCCGGGGATGATATTCTGAAAGTTGCTCAGGGCGCTGCAGAACCTGTTGACATTAGTAACATGGACATGGAGGACGCTATTGAACTGATTAAAGGCAAAAAAGGCACCGAAGTGCGTCTTACGGTCCGTAAGTCAGATAATAGCCAACGTGTTATCAGCATTATCCGCGACGTGATAGAGATCGAAGAAACATTTGCAAAGAGCGCGGTGCTTGAAAACAAAAACAAAATTGGTTATGTCTACCTGCCAACATTCTACACAGATTTTAATCGCACGGGCGGAAAGGCTCGTCATTGCTCGGCCGACATGCGTAAAGAAATCGAGAAACTAAAAAAACAGAATGTGAAGGGGCTGATAATTGACCTAAGGGACAATGGAGGAGGGTCACTTCAGGAAGTGGTCGAAATGGCCGGTATGTTTTTCACTAAAGGGCCAGTGGTTCAGGTTAAAGGAAAAAATAACCAGGTAAGTATTCATGAGGACAAAAATCCAGAAGTTGTATGGGATGGACCGTTGGCTATACTTATCAATCACAACAGCGCGAGTGCAAGCGAAATTCTTGCGGCTGCCATTCAGGATTATAAAAGAGGAGTAATTGTCGGAACAACCAGTTTTGGAAAAGGAACAGTACAATCCTTCGTTGACCTGGATAATTTCCTATTACCGCAGTTTGATACAATAAAACCGATAGGATCGGTGAAAATTACTCAACAGAAATTCTACCGTATTAATGGTGGTGCAACTCAATTAAAAGGTGTTACGCCGGATGTGGAATTGCCGGATCCGTATTCATTGATCGAAAGAGGCGAAAAAGAATATGACAATCCAATGCCGTGGGATGAGATCAGCAAGACGACCTACACGGAGTTCAACAACATCAACTACATGAGTGTGGTAAAGAACAGCCACAAACGTACAAGCGCTTCACCCGTATTCGCTCTTATTGAGCAGCAGGCTAAAGAGGTGAAAGTAAAACGTGAGGACACCAAGTACAGTCTCAATCTATCTAAATTCCGCGCGGAGCAAAAACAAATGCGCGAGCAAAATAAGAAGTATGAAGACCTGAGGAAAGAGATCAAAGGATTCAGCGCCAGTCTTCTCGACGAGGATGTTTCGCGCTTATCTGCAGACACATCGCGTTTGAACCGCGAAACAAGGTGGTCAAAAAACGTTGCTAAGGATGTTTACATCCACGAAACCACAAATATTATCAATGATCTTAAATAAATCTTAAACTGATGAAATGCATTGAGGCAGGCCAATGGGCCTGCCTTTTTTGTTGCTGCTAACAAGTGGATCTGCCCAGTTTTGACACAATGAAGATCTAATTCATGAAAACAAGAAGCTCAAAGACAATAAAAGATTCAGAAATCAGGTTACTGAAGTTGTGGCAGTAGTCGTGTGTACGCAGCACACGCAGAATGCATCTATGTGAGCTCAGACCTCGCCCACATGGAGTTCAGATCACCGGTGCATGTTGGTGAAATTGTTACCGCAATGTGCTTATCGCGTGCGCGTCAATTATTCATTCAGCTCGGCAAAATGAGAGATTTGTATCTTTTTCCAGCTGGCTCGCAGAAGTAACCGGACAAAAAAAATCCCGCTGGCGCGGGATTTCTGAACTGTATTAGGGATTGTTTTATTTTTTTCTTGGGCTGATCAGCATCAACATCTTCTTTCCTTCTAAAGTCGGAAGCTGTTCTGCCTTACCCCATTCCTCAAGCTCATTTGCGAATCGAAGAAGTAGTATCTCACCCTGTACCTTAAACACGATCTCTCTACCGCGGAAAAACACGAAGGCTTTTACTTTACAGCCTTCCTGGAGGAATTTAATGGCGTGATTTTTTTTGAAGTTAAAATCATGGTCATCGGTATGCGGACCAAAACGAATGTCTTTAACCACTACTTTGGCAGCTTTCGCCTTGATTTCCTTTGCTTTTTTCTTTTGTTCGTAAAGGAATTTACCGTAATCGATTATTTTGCAGACAGGAGGATCAACATTAGGGGCTATTTCAACGAGATCAAGACCCTTTTCCCTTGCCATTTCCAGTGCTTTTGAGATGGGGTATACACCGGCCTGGATATCGTCGCCTACCACACGCACCTGGGATGCGCTGATGCGGTTATTTACTTTGTGAAGTTCTTCTTTAACACCCGGACGCTTGAAGCCGGCTTTGAGACCACGAGGCTGTTTAAAAACTGGTTTTTGATCGCCTCCCGCAGCTGGTGCTGTGCCTGGTGCAGCCGGAGTAGCCGGTCTGTTGTTAGGCTTAGGGAAGAATGGTTTTTTTTGGTTGATAGGTACCTCCGCTTTTTAGTTTTACTTTTTGTTTTTTATGTTATTCTATAACAGATTTCTGTTTAAAATCGCTCTCAATAAGCTCGTTGATGTAAGCAGCGAAATCAGCGCCCGTAAATGAACCGATGTCACCTTTTCCTCTTGCCCTCACCGCCATCGTTTTTTCTGACTCTTCCTTTTCGCCTACAACAAGCATGAAAGGAATCTTATTTAATTCATTATCGCGGATCTTTTTGCCGATCTTTTCGTTCCTGTCATCCACGAATCCACGGATATCAAAAGTACTCAATATATTCAGAACCTGACGGGCGTATTCGTTATATTTTTCGGAAATAGGCAAAATGGCTACCTGGTCCGGAGTAAGCCACAGTGGGAAATTTCCTCCACAGTGTTCAATCAGCACAGCGATAAAACGTTCAAGGCTGCCAAAAGGCGCACGGTGTATCATCACAGGCCGGTGCTTAAGGTTATCGCTTCCGGTATACTCCAGCTCAAATCGTTCAGGTAAGTTGTAGTCCACCTGAATAGTACCCAGCTGCCACTTTCTACCAAGAGCGTCCTTCACCATAAAATCGAGTTTGGGTCCATAAAAAGCAGCCTCTCCAAGTTCCACAACGGTATTTAAGTTTCGCTCCTTCGCCGACTCGATGATCGCCTGTTCGGCCAGTTTCCAGTTCTCATCACTACCAATGTATTTTGAGCTGTTGTCCGGATCGCGCAACGAGATCTGCGCAGTGTACTCTTTAAAATCAAGTGCGTTAAAAACATAGAGCACTAAATCAATAACCTTGATAAATTCGTCTTTAACCTGATCAGGGCGAACAAATAGGTGGGCATCATCCTGGGTAAAACCCCTTACCCTGGTCAAGCCATGAAGCTCGCCGTGCTGCTCGTAACGATACACCGTTCCGAACTCTGCGAAACGAACGGGCAGATCTTTATAAGACTTTGGTGAAGATTTATAGATCTCGCAATGGTGCGGACAGTTCATTGGCTTCAGAAAAAACTCTTCGCCCTCTTGCGGTGTTTTAATTGGCTGAAACGAATCCTTGCCGTACTTTTCATAGTGGCCAGAACATACATACAATTCCTTTTGCGCGATATGCGGCGTTACAACAGGAAGATACCCTGCTTTTAGCTGCGCCTTTTGCATGAATTGAATCAGTCTTTCCCGAAGCATGGCGCCTTTAGGCAACCACAGCGGCAATCCCATTCCCACTTTTTCGGAAAACGTAAATAGTTCCAGTTCCTTGCCTAGCTTACGGTGGTCGCGCTTCTTCGCTTCTTCCAGCAGGGTCAGGTATTCTTTAAGTTCTTTATCTTTTGGAAAAGTGATCCCATAAATACGGGTCAGCATTTTGTTCTTTTCATCGCCTTTCCAGTAAGCCCCTGCAATGTTCAGGATCTTGGCTGCCTTAATAAATCCGGTGTTCGGAATGTGCGGACCGCGGCAAAGATCAGTGAATTCGCCCTGGGTGTAAAGAGAAATGTTTCCATCTTCGAGGCGTTCGAGAAGATCGAGTTTGTACTCATCGCCTTTTTGCCTGAAGTAATCGATGGCCTCTTTCTTTGAAATTTCCTTACGCAGGTACGGATTACTTTTTTTTGCAAGTTCAAGCATTTTTTGCTCGATACGCTCAAAATCCGCAGGAGTCAGACTCTGACCATTCAGATCGACATCATAGTAAAAGCCATTTTCCAATGGAGGACCAACCCAAAACTTCACGCCGGGAAACAAAGCCTCGAGCGCTTCAGCCATGAGATGCGCCGAACTGTGCCACAGGGTATTTTTACCCATTGGGTCATTCCACGTTAGCAATTGAAGTTTAGCGTCGTTGTTGATCGGGCGCGTAGCATCCCAGATCTCAGAATCTACCTGTGCTGCCAGCACATTTCGTGCAAGTCCCTCGCTGATGCTCTGAGCAACCTGGAGGGAAGAAGTTCCTTTTTCATATTCACGAACAGAACCATCGGGAAGAGTAATTTTTATCATATATATTTTTTACCTATAAACAACATAGGTTTATTTTTCGTAGTAAAGATACGTGTTTTTTGCGAGTGGCTATGCTTGCGAGAAATTCTGAAACAAAATTGCAATTTTACCAAAAAAGTCCGGATCGCTTTTCCACCGTGCATTTCAGCAATTTGCCGCTCATGAAGCTGTGAACATATATTAACAGAACGCCCATAATCTGGTTGTAAAAGCCCCGTTTCTTATCTTGATAAATCATTATTTTTACCGCCAACGTTATGGGAAATTACATTTTTTTGCTCCTGGTCCTCGCCTCATTTTTAGGGCTTTCGAAGTTGTTTCAGAAAGCCGGCGTTGAAGGCTGGAAGGCCTGGATTCCAATTTACAACTTCTATGTGCTGGCCAAACTTTTAAATAAACCTTGGTGGTGGTGCCTGATCATGATTGTGCCGGGAGTAAATATCCTTATGTACGGTGTTTATGGATTTAACGTTGCCAGAGCATTCAATAAGCCATCCAATAATGACCTTTTATTTGCATCTATCCTACCCTACATTTTTTTTGTAAAGATCGGATACGACGATACTGCGAAGTTCGTGGGATTGACCAGGTATGAAAAAGAACCGAGCCGTTTTATCAAGAACTGGGTGGATCCGATTATTTTCGCGGTAATTGCAGCCTCTATCATTCGTGGGTACTTTATTGAAGCATTTACCATTCCGACGTCTTCCCTGGAAAAGTCGCTGATGGTAGGAGATTTTCTTTTCGTCAACAAGTTCGCTTACGGTCCCAAGATCCCGCAGACTCCCCTGTCTTTCCCATTCGCGCATCATACCCTCCCCTTGAGCGAGACAAAAAAATCGTATCTCGAATGGATAAAACTTCCTTATTTCAGACTTCCTGGTTTCGGCCGTGTTGAGAACAATCAGATAGTCGTGTTTAATTATCCTGACGGTGATACTGTTTTATTGAAGCACCAGAACAGTAGCTACTACCAGATCGTCAGAGATGAAGCTCAGAATATAAGGAGTTATGATAACGGAAAACAGAGCGCTGAGTTTTACCAGTCCCAGGCCTGGAGCATTATCAACGGACCAGACAAACCCTATGGAGATCTTGCCGCACGGCCAGTTGACAAGAGAGATCATTATGTAAAACGCTGCGTGGCTATCGCGGGTGATAAACTTGAAATACACGATGGTCAAGTGGCAATTAATGGGAAAGACCAGGCAATGCCCGAACATGCCCAGCATCGATACATTGTCCGTACGAATGGCGATGTATTCGGCGATAACATTGTCACACCGCAGAAAGGACATGCCCTTTCGAATTTCAGATTACTTGATGAGCTTGATATTTATGTTTCGGAAGCCGGAAAAGTAGGAGCTGTAAAAGATACAAGCTATTACGACCTAAACATGCCGGCCAACGTTGTTGAAAAAGTAAAACAGATCCCCGGCGTTTATTCGGTCAGCAAAAAAATTGAACCGCAGGGGCATTATGATTACAGGGTATTCCCGCACGATCCTGCATTCGCGTGGAACAACGATAATTTTGGGCCCCTGTTAATTCCTGCGAAAGGCATGACAATTCCTATCGATACGCACAATCTCAGCCTGTATCAAAAAATAATGAATACCTACGATGACGGAATACACCAGGTTATCGCGCAGAATGGAAAGGTGTTTTATGATGGTCAACCGATAAGTTCATACACCTTCAAACAAGATTATTATTTTATGATGGGTGACAACAGGCACAATAGCGCCGATAGCAGAAGCTGGGGATTTGTGCCTTATGATCACATAGTAGGATCACCTTTTTTCGTATGGTTTAGTATGAAATACGAAGACAATAACCCTATCAGTGGTAAATCTGTGGTCGGGTCACTTTTTAAAAACAGCAAAGAAGGAAAATTCAGGTGGGAGCGCTTTTTGTGCTATGTCAAAAACGGAGAGCTCCATTCCATCAAGATCCCATTTATTCTCAGTATTCTATTGATCTGGGGCTTTTCCAAATGGAATCAACGGCGTAAATTAAAGTTGCAGGCATCAGCCAAATAAAAAATATTTACAGTTTCATTAAGAACGTCAGCTGGTTCATCAGCGCTTATATTGCTATCGCCGCTTTTGTCCTCCTCAGAAAATTTTCATTTGATGTAGTTCGCATAAATAACAAGGACATGCGCTCTACCTACAACATGGGGGACGCTGTGCTCATCAAAAAATCATTTAACCGATACACAACCGGCGATGCTGTTTATTTTGAGTATCCGGCAAGTGATACAGGTATTGTTAAAACGTTTATGGTGCAACGGTTGTACGGGTTACCCGGCGATTCGCTGCTGATCGAAAACAAGAACGTGCTGATAAACAGGATGAGGATACAGGATACGGTCGAACTACAATTCAACTATTTCGTCAAAACCTTGAAACCCATTGATAGCGTAATGAAGGCGGACTATTTATTAAGTGAAGGCGGCGTCATTTCTAACGAGATGGATTACTCTTTTTCGATGACCGGATTTCAGAGCGAGCTTTTAAGGAAGGAGCCTTACGTAGTGAGCATAGAATTAAAAGTTGAAAAAAAGAACAACTATGATGAAACCTGTTTTCCATTTGATATAAATAGAAAGTGGAATATGGATCATTATGGTCCTGTCTATATTCCAAAGGCTAACGACACGCTAAGATTGGACACCAATTCGATCAAGATCTATGGTCAGATCATAAATGATTATGAAAAAAATAAACTTGAGGTGAGGGGCGACAGTATTCTGATCAACGATAGTATTGCCAACACATATATCGTAAAGAAAAACTATTATTTTGTGCTGGGCGATAACCGCGACAATGCAAATGATTCGCGGGTATGGGGTTATCTTCCCGAAAACTTAATCCTGGGAAAAGTAATCCGCACGGTGAGAAAAGAAAAATGAAGATCCTGCTTTCTACAGCTTACTGGCCCAACCTGCACCAGTTCTATTATCTGTTGAACAATCGGGAGATCATGATTGAAGCACACGATCACTACCAGAAACAATCATACAGGAACAGAACAGTGATCCTAAGCGCAAACGGACCTCTAAATCTGAGCATACCCATCAAGAAAACGGACGATCCGGCTGATATCCCAATTAGTTATACCGGAGGCTGGCAGCGTGTGCATTGGCGTGCAATTATAAGTGCCTATCAGAATTCACCCTTTTTCGAATTTTTCAGCGATGCGATAGAGCCTTTTTATATCGGTGAAAAATATACTTCCTTGCGGGAATACAATCACGCACAGCTCGATTGCATTTACGCACTACTTCAATTGAACAAGAATTATAGCTTAACTTCTGCATATGTAAAAAGCCCGAACGATCTACTTGACATGAGAGAGTTCATTCATCCAAAAAAGGATCACCTGCTGGATGAGCGCGCCCGCGAAAAATTAACTCGATCGTATTACCAGACCTTTTCTGACAAGTTTCCGTTTGTTGAGAATCTGAGCATTCTTGATCTCTTGTTTAACTGCGGTTTACGCGCTAAAGAACACTTGAAGATCGCTGAATCATTTGCTTAATAAGTAAAACAGGGTTTCCCGATTACCAAGCCTGTCTTCTACCTCTAGTCTGAACTGTAAGAGACCGATGGGAGTATCTTCGTCAAAATTATAGGTGAGTGTTCTGCTTTTGGCATCATACTCAGCAAGAATCCATACATTATTTAGATACAGGTCGTATTTGCCGATGCCACTCAGGTTATCCTGCAATACAAAAGAGAAGCCATTCATTTTCCAGGTTTCATTGGATTTTGCAGACGCCGGGTGAACTGCGGGAACGGGAGCAATGGTATCAATGGCAAGCGTGTAGCCCCCGGCCTCTTTTAAGCTGAAAGTAAGACTATCCCCTTTAACTTTCGGTATAAAAACCCCTTGTCTGGAGCGCAACACCAGCTTGTCCCTTAGCCTTTTATACCTGTCCGGTACAGCCAAGCTCAGGACAATTGGAGCGTTGAGTTTAATGTTCTCGGGGCCTATTTCTACAGAGCCATTTTTTAAAATTTCATCCCGCACATAAATTGGTGATGACTCGTATAGTGTACGTTCAGGAATGAACAGTGAACTGCTTTGATTCACAATCGTCTTCTCCTTGGTGCAATCAACTGTGTTTGGATGTTGAACCTGGGTTTTATATGTATTGAGCCGTGTTGCCCGGAGCCTTGTCGAGAGAATCTTCTCATTGCCAGCTTCATCAATCGCAACAAATGTCAAGGCATGCCAGTTTCGATCATTCAGCATGATCCGGCCTTTATTGACCACCTTGCCATACATCTTTTCCGGATAAATTGTGGGCAGAAAACACTTTTGAAATTTGACATTGCCCGATACGAACGTGTATTGATTAATATACCGTGACTCCGAAAACTGAATCTCATCCAGCGTGTGAGAGTAAATAAGTTCATCGTCAAGGTAAAGTTTAACCGAACAAACATTGTTTGCATTGCCTTTCAGCCGATATCTGTCGATACCAGCGAAGGCGATACCGATGATTG
>JADMIO010921861.1_pt1 | contig 10457 bp, 9 predicted proteins | sample 8958161 | NCBI WGS metagenome assembly JADMIO01 (sample SAMN16585339, study PRJNA669376) | soil metagenome | isolation source: Crop rotation soil | place: USA: Cullars Rotation, Alabama | collected 2011
CGGCACCGTCCCGTCCCGCCGGCGAGAATAGTACCCGGGCTCTGACAGCACTTCGTCCGTCTCTGGGCTGGGAGAGTCATGAGGCACATCCGGCGAGTCCGGGCCCGATGCTGCCGCAATCGCCCTTGCTACTATCTCCGGGTGTAGTGGAAATCCTCGCCTCGCTCGGACCCGCCGGCGAGTCACGCAGCAAGCGCGCTGGACCGTGACCGGCATGGTGTTAGGCTCCGGTTGATTTCAGGAAGTCGGTAACCTGACGTTCCAACTCCATGGCCAGGGCTTTGGCCATCGGACTGTTCGGATCCTTGATGCCGTCGCGCACGACGACTTTGATGGCGTTGACATGCGCGTCGATCAGGCCCATCGGCAATTTTTCGCCGGCGTCCTCAACATCCGTCATCTTGCAGAGCGAGGCGGCGATACGGGCCACCAGCGGAAAATCGAAGGTCGTACCCTGGCCTTTGAGATCGTGCGCCGCGCGATAGAGGGTCCCCAGCGTGTCCACGGACCGCGCGGCGTCATAGGCATTGCGCGCCGCAGACATGCGGTCCACGTCTTCCACAATCCAGCCGGTGAACTCCTCTTTGAGCTCTTCGACGGCTTGTTCAGCGCGCTTGACGGCCGAGATGTCCAATCCGCCGGCCCCGCCCACTTTGGCCTTCAGGATATTCGGTGGCATGAAAACTTCGATCGGCTGTTCTTTTCCCATAACGTGCTCCTGACGGCGCTTTAGGCCGCGTTGGCGGAAGCCTCTTCGGGTTTGATGACGTCGCTCTCTGCAGTTCTGCGCTCCGGCCCCTGAAACGTGTCGTCGTTACGGCGCCGGCGCCGGCATGGCCCGAAATAATTCTTCGTACGGACGAAGGGCCGCGGATGCTCGATCACGGAAGTGAGACGGGCGATGACCGTCTTGGCTGAAACAGGTTTTGCCATGAACTCGTTTACGCCCGCATCGCGGGCTGCATGTACCCGCTCCATGCTCGTGTAGCTGGTGAGCATGAGAATGGGGACGAAGGCGTTGGGAGAATCCGGAGCGGTGCGCACTTTCGTCGTGAATTCCAATCCCGACATGCCCTCCATCTCCCAGTCCATGAAGATGACGTCGCAGGCATTGGCCAGAAACTGCCGCCATGCATCTTGTCCATTGCCGGCAACGACGATGGTTTTGATGCCGACGGCCTGCAAAATGGATGAGATCATTGCGCGCATGTGCCGATTGTCATCGACGATCAGCACTTTCAGACGTTCGAAACGATAAGTGGTCATGCGTTGTCCAAGGGGCCACGCAACGCCGCCTGCGCAATGCAGGCACACCCCCTAGGCGTTTGGCCTCACGCAAGCTACCGGTGCGGAGTTAACGCCGCGTTAGTAAAGGAACTGTTCCGCCAGAATGCGCTCGTCCAGGCTGTGGCCGGCATCGAACAGCATCGTCATGGTGATGCTGCGGTCCTCGGCTACATACACATGGCTGACATTGCGAATCTCTGTATGGTCCGCGACCGCACTCACCGGACGCTTTTGCGGATCGAGGATGTCGAAGCGGATGTGGGCCTTTCGGGGAATCAGCGCGCCCCGCCACCGCCGGGGCCGGAACGGACTGAGCGGCGTCAGCGCCAAAAGGGGGGCGTCGATAGGCAGGATCGGTCCGTGGGCGGACAGATTATAGGCCGTCGAGCCCGCAGGCGTGGACACCAGGATACCGTCGCAATTGAGCTCTTCGAGCCGCACCTTGCCGTCGAGCACGATCCGGATCTTCGCCGTCTGACGCGTCTGGCGCAGCAGCGAAACTTCGTTGAACGCGAGCGCGGTCGATTTGCCGGTCGCGGTTTCCGTTTTCATCAGCAGCGGATGAATATGCGCGGGCTCGGCTGCCGAAAGACGCGTCTCAAGGTCGTCCTCGCGGAATTCGTTCATCAGAAATCCGACCGAACCGAAATTCATACCGTAGATGGAGAGTTTTCTTCGCCCCAAAAAATTATGCAGCGTCTGCAGCATGAACCCGTCGCCGCCCAGCGCCACGATGACGGACGCATCGTCCGCACCCGTATCGCCATAACGCTCGCTCAGCTTTTGCAGAGCCGCTTGAGCGCCGGGCGTTTCGGACGCGACAAAATGCGCTTGGAGCGGCATCGAAGGACGCGTCAGCCGCCGGTAAGCGACATCTGACGCGAGACGGCAGGACGATTGTGGCGGCGATCGATAATGAAGTCGTGCCCCTTGGGCTTCCTGCCGATCGCTTCGTCGATGGCCGCTTCGATAGCTGCATCATCGGAAGAGGCACGGAGTGGCGCGCGCAAATCTGCGGCATCTTCCTGCCCTAGACACATGTAGAGCGTTCCGGTGCAGGTCAGCCGCACGCGGTTGCAGGATTCGCAGAAATTGTGGCTCAGAGGCGTAATAAATCCGATGCGCCCGCCGGTCTCTTCGACACGAACATAGCGCGCCGGGCCTCCGGTGCGTTCCGTCGTGGATTCGAGCGTATAGAATTTCGACAGTTCGGCACGCACCAGTGAAAGCGGCAGATATTGATCCGTGCGGTCGGCGTCGACTTCGCCCATGGGCATGGTTTCGATGAAGGTGATGTCCATGCCGTCCTTGTGCGCCCATTCGACAAGGCTCGGGATCTCGTGTTCGTTGAAGCCGCGAAGCGCGACCACGTTGATCTTGATCTTCAGACCCACTTTTTGCGCCGCATCGATTCCGGCAAGGACCTTGTTGAGGTCGCCCCAGCGGGTGATGGCGCGGAACTTGTCGGGGTCCAGCGTGTCGAGCGACACATTGATGCGCTTGACGCCGCAATCGGCAAGCTCGGCGGCGTAGCGGGCGAGCTGGCTACCATTGGTGGTCACGGTCAGCTCTTTCAGATCGCCCGTGACGAGATGGCGCGAAAGCGCTCGAAAGAGCTTCATGACGTCGCGCCGCACCAAGGGCTCTCCGCCGGTGAGCCGCAACTTGTTCACGCCCTTTCTGACAAAGGCGCTGCACAGCCGGTCCAGTTCCTCGAGCGAAAGCACATCGGCCTTGGGCAGAAAGCTCATATGTTCCGGCATGCAGTACACGCAGCGAAAATCGCAGCGGTCGGTGACGGAAACTCTCAAGTAGGTTACGGAGCGGCCAAAGGGATCGATCATGGCTTACATGTAGCAAGCCTAAGCTGCGACTTCCAGTTCAGGCCGCGGTCGACTTAAGCCTGCTCAGCGCCTCGGTTTTCGGCACCTGGTTAAAAACCGCCTGGATCGACCCCTGCTCGGAATCGCTCAGTTTCGTCCCCAGCCGCCTATGGTGGCGGGAGAGGTTGAACACGGTCATGAACACCGAACGGTCGATTCCGGCCGCCCGGCAGGCGAGAGCCACGGTTTCAGGGCTGTCGCCGTAGAACGCCTTGCGCAAGGTGTCCACATCCATCTTCAGAAGTGCCGCGAAGCCCTGCTCAAAAAGCTCCATTTGCCCCTGATGCAGCACGCGCACCAGGAAGGACGGTTTCAACTGTCCGGAGGCCATGAGCTTGTCGATCAGCTTCTTGGCGTTCTCCGCCGAGGTGGCCTGATTGCCGTCCTGCGCGGCCGCGGCACTTTCGTCGATCGCGACGGCCAAGGATTGGGTGATGTGCGGATAGCGTCCGAGAAGGGCGGTCTTGAGCGCATTGGAGACCCAGACATACATCCGGCTCGCCAGCACCGGAGGCAAATCGGGCCGCCCGGCCAGCGGCTCGTGCAGACTCGATAGATTCCGCGCGCGCCCGACCAGATGGTCGAAGGTCATGTGCGAGATTTTGGCAGTCGCATTGCGCAGCAGCGCAATCAGAACCGCCTCGCATTCGATGCGAGAGAGTGCCGCACTGACCGATTCCCCGATCGCCGGACGCTCGGCGACGGCGATGTGATGGTCGGTCGTGCCGTGTTCGATGACATGCAGGAGATCGTCGTCGGAGAGCACCGGGCTGCGCGCCAAAACAGGGCGCGCCACTTCTATGCTGTCATCCGCAAGCAACAGGATCAATTCCTGCGGCGCATTCTCATTGCCGGCCAGACGCTCGGCCAGCTTGATGCGGATCGACATTTCGACATCCTTGGAGAGATGCCTCAGAATGTCGGCCGCGATCTTGCGTTCGTTCGGCGCAAAGGACGTTTTCTGGTGTTCGAAGAGCGTCGCGACGGCGAGATACACGTCGTCGAGCTTGTCCTTCGACTGCGGAGCCGAATCCGCGAGCCGTTTTAAGTCGGCGCTTTGGCCTTGCCCCTCAGCCACGACACCTCGCTTGAGGGCGGATTCTCCCGCCGTCTTGCCGATACTAGGCAATCGTCATTAACATCATGCTAAGAGGAAAGAATGAAACGTAATTGCCCTGTCCCAAATCGGGGAAAAATCGCCGCAGACCGTACGGTTTCAGCACTTCTGCCTCAATTTCGGGCAGGCCGGTGAAGTTCGGCTTAGGCCAGGCGGTACGGCGGAAAGAAGATGTCCGCTTCGTCACCGGCACCGGTCGTTATCTGGACGATGTGCGACTGAATGGCGAAGTCCACGCGGCCTTCGTGCGCAGCCCGCACGCCCATGCGATCCTCAAGGGCATCGATGCTGAGGCTGCCCGCGCCGTGCCCGGCGTGCTCGGCATCCTGACTCACGCCGACATTGTGGCGGGCACGTTGCCGGTGCGCGGCGGCTTCAAGAGCCGCGATGGCTCGGATTTGCGCGGCTCGCCAAAGGCGCTGTTGCCGGGCGACAAGGTGCGCTTTGCCGGCGAAGCCGTGGCGATGGTCGTCGCGAAGTCCGCCGCGCTCGCCAAGGATACGACGGAGCTCGTCGCTGTCGACTATGAGCCGCTTGGCGTTTCCACCACGGTTGAGGATGCATCTGCCGGCCCGGCGATTTGGGAGGGAGCGCCGGACAATCTCGCTTACGATTGGGCCGAGGGCGACGAAGCCGCGTGCGAGAACGCGTTTGCGCACGCTGTGCGTACGGTATCCGTCGAGCTGGTGCAAAATCGCGTCGTGCCCAATCCCATGGAGCCGCGCGGCGCGATCGGCGTCTACGATGAGAAAACCAGCAGCTACACGCTCTACACCTCGACGCAAGGGTCGAGCAGCATCCGCGACCGCATTGCAGCGGCGCTTCTGAAAATCCCACCGCAGAAGCTACGCGTGATTACGCCCGATGTCGGCGGCGGCTTCGGGCTGAAGGCGACCGTGGTAGCGGAGCAGGCGCTCGTGCTGCTCGCTGCGAAAAAATTCGGCCGGCCGGTGAAATGGATCGGCGAGCGGCTGGAAGCCTTCCTCGCCGATGGTCATGGTCGCGATGTGAAGATGAGGGGCGAACTCGCGCTCGATGCCGAGGCTCGCATTCTCGCCTTGCGTCTGACGAGCCGCGCCAATCTCGGCGCCTATATGAGCCATGTCGGGCCCTACATCCCGACGTTCGGCTTGCGCGTCGCGGGCGGCGTGTACCGCGTGCCGATCCTGTTCGCGAACGTCAAAGGCTATTTCACCAACACCACCTGCGTGACGTCCTATCGCGGAGCGGGACGGCCCGAAGCGATCTACGTGACCGAGCGCCTGATGGATGCCGCTGCGGCCGCCTTTGGTATCGATCCCATCGAGATCCGGCGGCGCAATCTTATCAATAAAAATGAACTGCCCTACCGCAACTGGCGCGGTCTCTCGATCGACTCGGGCGATTTTGTCGCCATCCTCGACGAAGCGGCTGGCCGCGCCGATTGGGCGGGGTTCGAACAGCGCCGCAAGCAATCCTTAGCGCGCGGGCTGAGACGGGGACGGGGCGTGAGCTATTATTTCGAGGCATCCGGCGGTCCGCCCGGTGTCGAACCCGCCGCGATCGCGTTCGGCGACACGGGCGCTGTCGACGTTCATCTTGCAACGCAATCGAACGGCCAAGGCCATGAAACCGCTTTTGCTCAAATCGTTGCGTCCCGGCTCGGCGTAGCATTCGAGACTGTGACCATCCGGCAAGGCGACACCAATGGCGGCCTTTCGGGTGGCGGCACCGTGGGGTCCCGCTCCGCACAAACCGCCGGCAACGCGATTCATATCGCGTCCGAGAACGTAATAGGCAAAGGAAAGGCGGCCACCGCGCATGTGTTGCAGGCGGGCGGCGCGCCCGTGGATTTCGAAATTCAGGATGGGGTAGGGGTGTTTCGCGTTGCCGGCACGAAGCGGTCCATCGCATTGGTTGAGTTGGCGACGGCGCTCAAGCGCGAGGCCGTGCCCGGATTCCAAAACGGTCTCGATAGTAGCGGAACGTTCGACTCACCGCCGACGTTTCCAAACGGGGCCCATATCTGTGAGGTCGAACTCGATCCTCAGACAGGGACCATTGCGCTCGTGCGCTATACGATCGCCGACGATGTCGGACGCATCATCAATCCGTTGATCCTGGAAGGCCAGATCCAAGGCGGCGTCGCTCAGGGGCTGGGCCAAGCGTTGATGGAAAACGCGGTATACGATCCCGAATCCGGGCAGCTCTTGACTGCGACGTTTACGGATTATCCCATGCCGCGCGCCAGCGACATGCCCGACCTCGACATCGCGTACAATGAGATTCCCTGCAAGACGAACCCGCTTGGCGCGAAAGGCGCGGGCGAAGCCGGTACGATCGGTTCGCTGCCCGCGATCATTGGAGCGATCTCGGATGCGCTCGGCGTCGCGCATATCGACATGCCCGCGACTCCGGAAAAAATCTGGCGCGCATTGCGCATGCGCTGACCATGATCGTCTTTGTCATTGCCGGCAGCCGCATCGCTGACGCGGTGCGGCTGGGAAGGGAAGCCATTTCATGAAGGATTGAGCGATGCTTTACGCGATTGGATGCTCTTCCCCCTCCCTGGCTTCGCCGGCGGGGCCGAGCATGATAACCGTTCTATGCGTTACTTATGTGTGCGGTAGGTAAATCCGAAGTAGAAGCCGTCGGTCTTGATCTTTGCCCGGATGGGTATGCCCCGCCAGCCCAATTCGGGCTTTTGCCCGTCCGTCCAGTGATAGTTCAAGGCGCCGATCAGCTTTCCGGTGATGTTGAATTTTGGACCATCGGGCGGGCGCTGAGGCGCACCCGGCGTCGAATGCATGATGCCGAGCCGGCGCTCCTGCTGGTCAGCCATGAACTGATCCGCCGTCATGCGCTGCGAAATCCAGCCGCCATCGTTCATGTCGACAAATCCGGCTAGCGGCCGTCCAGGCAGGGTAGGGACGGGAGATTTTCCGGTCAGCCCTTGAGCCGACGCCATGCTCGACACGCACAATAGTGCACCTGCGGCCCACACCTTCAGCACGGCCGTCGCTCACTTTCCGGTCTTGAAATTCACGCTTCGGAAAGAAAACGCGCGACAGGTAAAATTGGACGAAGACGTGGCCGCAATGCGGCCACAAATTTATGTGCCAGGGCTAGAGCCTATTCCGGCAAAGACTGCGGCGCAGCGTCGGCCAAGTCCGCGACGATTTTGCCGACCGAGCCATAATCGGTCTTTCCCGTTCCCAATACCGGGATCTCGCTCACCGTGACGATGCGCCTGGGCGCGGCAAGTTCTGTGACACCGTGCTCGCGTCCCCAGGCAACGAGCGCCGAGCGCGCCGCTTCCTTGTTGGTGGTCACGAGCACAATGCTCTCTCCCCTGCGGCCGTCGGCAACCGCGATGGCGGCATGCGCGTGGTCCGGCCACAACGCGCAGGCGACATTCTCCACCGCTGTCAGCGACACGGTTTCCCCACCCACTTTCGCAAAACGCTTCAGACGGCCACGGATCGAGAGGAAATGCTCATCGTCGAACGACACCACATCTCCAGTATCGTGCCAGCCATCGGCCGGAGGCGCGATCACGCCAGGATGGTCGGACTTGAGGTAGCCGAGCATGATGTTGGGACCCTTCACGAACAGCCGGCCTGCGCCCGGTATGCCTTCGACCGGCTCTACGCGGGCTTCGATTGCCGGCATCAATAGACCGACCGTGCCATAACGGTTTGCCCCGGGCCGGTTCGCCGCGAGCACCGGAGCCGCCTCGGTAACTCCGTAACCCTCCAGAATCTCGGCTTTCGAGCGTCGCTTCAGGAGCTGACGGGTGTCTTCGCGTAACCGTTCGGCGCCGCACACCACTAGGCGCAAGCTCATCAGGTCGTCCTTCTCGGCAGCACGCCCATATTGCGAAACGAAGGTGTCGGTGGCGAGCAGGATGGTCGCCTTGGTTTCCGCAATGCGGCGCACGATCTCCTTGGGCTGGCGCGGCGTCGGATGCAGCACGGTTTTCAGCCCCACATACAACGGCATCAGCGCGCCGACCGTCAGTCCGAACGAATGGAAGGTCGGCAGGGGATTGAACACGACGTCGGATGCAAGGAACGGGATGTGCGCACGCACCTGCTCGATATTGGCGAGGATATTGGCGTGGCTGAGAACGACGCCTTTGGGTTCGCCTTCCGTGCCCGAGGTGAACAGGATGACGGCAGAGGAATCGGGCGCGGTCCTTTGGGGAAGAAGGTTGGCGAGCTTGGCCTCGATTGCGGCTCGCATCTTGGCGGCGAAGTTCAGGCTCTCGCGCACGTCTTCCAGATAGACGAGCTTGGCATGCTGTTTCAGGAACTCTTCCAGGACTTCCAATTTGCCCAGCTCGATGAAACGGTGCGCGGTGATCACCCGCTCGACCTTTGCGGCTTTCATCGCGGCGGTGAGATTGTGATGGCCGGCGGTGAAATTCAGCATCGCAGGCACGCGCCCGAATGCCCACAGCGCATAGACCGTCAGAACCGCGCCCATGCCGGTGGGCAACAGCACACCGATAGCGTCGCCCGGCTTGGTATCGCGGGTGAGCGCGCGCCCAAGCGCAAAGGCTGCGCGTACGATCTCGTCGTAGTTGAGCACGCGGCCTTCGCCATCGACCAGGATGGGATGTTGGCCTCCATAAACCGCCCGGGCTTCGATCAGCGCGCTAAAGAGCGTGCGCCGCGACCGCGCGGGATTATAGGCCGAAGGCTCTGCCACGATCTCTCCTTTTATATCCGCACCCTAACGTGAAGCGCGCGGGTAGGACAAATCGGCTTCTGGTCTCAATGCTCGCGAACGTGTGGAAATCCGCCGCGCTGGGCCTACGTTGAGGCGTGCAAAACTGGATGATTTCCTAACCCAGGAGGACTAGGAATAGTCCATGACGGTGGTTTTCGACTCAACGAAGGATCCGCGCCCGCGCCATCCGGAAAAGGCGCACCGGCCGGACACGCCGCTGCAGCGCAAGCCAGACTGGATTCGGGTCAAGGCGCCCACCGGGCGGGGCTACGCCAAGACGCGCGATGTGGTGCGCGCGCACGGCCTTCACACCGTGTGCGAAGAGGCCGGCTGTCCCAATATCGGCGAATGCTGGGAAAAGGCGCACGCGACCATGATGATCATGGGCGATACCTGCACGCGGGCTTGCGCCTTCTGCAACGTGAAGACGGGTTTACCGGGCGCGCTCGATGCGGATGAACCGGAGAATGTCGCGCGCGCGGTCGAAACGCTCGGCCTCGCCCATGTTGTGATCACGTCGGTCGACCGCGATGACTTGAGCGATGGGGGTGCGGCGCATTTCGCCGCCACCGTGCGCGCCATTCGCGCACATTCGCCGAGCACGACCATCGAACTGCTAACGCCCGATTTTCTGCGCAAAGACGGAGCGCTTGAAACCGTTCTGGCGGCGCCGCCCGATGTCTACAATCACAATCTCGAAACCGTGCCGCGGCTCTATCTCACGGTCCGTCCCGGCGCGCGGTATTTCGCGTCGCTGAAACTGCTCGCGCGCGTCAAAGAGATCGATCCGAAGATGTTCACAAAATCCGGGCTCATGGTCGGTCTTGGCGAATCGCGCGAAGAGATCATGCAGGTGATGGATGATTTGCGCTCGGCCGATGTCGATTTTTTGACCATCGGGCAATATCTGCAACCGAGCCGCAAGCACGCGGCTGTGGCGCGCTTCTGGACCCCGGAGGAATTTGCAGGCCTTGAAGTCATTGCGCGCGCCAAGGGCTTTCTCATGGTGTCCGCGAGCCCGCTGACGCGCTCGTCCTATCATGCGGGCGAGGATTTCGAGCGCCTGAAGTCCGCGCGCGCCGAAGTGTGATCACAATTCCAGTGTTACCCCCCTCCAGGCCTTTCAGGCCAGCCTCCCCCACAAAGGGGGAGGCGAAGATTTCCTCTTTCCTTCCCCCCCTGTGGGGGAAGGTGTCCGCGGCACGCGGACGGAAGCGGGGATAGATGCCGCGCCATCAGGAAACGCGTATTGTTCCGTATACGGCCGATGAGATGTTCGCCGTCGTCGCCGATGTGGAGCGCTACCCTGAATTCCTGCCCTGGTGTGCCGCGCTCACTATTCTGAACCGCGAAACCCAGGGCGATGTGCAAATTCTCACTGCCGAGATGGGGATCGCCTATCACGGCCTTTCCGAGCGTTATGTCAGCCGCGTGCGCCTCGACAGACAAGCGGGGAC
>JADMIO010928728.1_pt1 | contig 10456 bp, 8 predicted proteins | sample 8958161 | NCBI WGS metagenome assembly JADMIO01 (sample SAMN16585339, study PRJNA669376) | soil metagenome | isolation source: Crop rotation soil | place: USA: Cullars Rotation, Alabama | collected 2011
GATCCAGGGGATGGACGCAAAGAAGCCCGGCGGCTTGACGCGCGCGGATCTGGCCTCGCTGGCCGAGGTCAACATCACTTCGCTCAAGGACTTCGACTTCTTCACTTATGCGCGTGCGGACGGCAAGAAGGCCTCGTTCACGACGCCGAAGGACTACTGGCTCGATTTCAAGGATGGCCTCTTGACGCTGAACTTTACCTTGCCGTTCGAGAAGCCGGTGAAGACGAAGCGCCTCGGACTCGAAATTTATGATCCGACTTACTTCGTCGACTTCAGCCTCGACAAAGAGGGCCCGGTGACGCTCGCGGGCGCGCCGCTCTCCTGTAAGGTCGCGACCGCGGGCCCGCGCGACGCGCTCGACAAGCAGCAGCCGCAAGGCCAAGTCGATGAGTCCTTTTTCCAGAATTTGGAGCCGGGAAGCAATTGGGGGGCGCAATTCGCCAACCGGGTTTCCGTCACCTGCCCCTAAGCCGAAATGGAGTACGGTCATGACTCGCAAGCAGATCACCGTGCTGGCGGCTTGTCTGATGGCGGTTCTTGTTGTCGCTGACGTTGCGTTTGCGCAGGGGAGCCCGTTTGGCGTCGGACGGCCCCCCGGGGCGACGTCCGCTCCCGCGGCGACCGGCATGGTCGGTTGGTTGTTGGCCAAACAGGCCGAATTCTATCGCACGATGGCGTCGCTGGTGCGCGCCGCCAAGGCGGACGGCGCCGCCGCCTGGGGGTTGATCGGCATCTCATTTCTCTATGGCATCTTTCACGCCGCAGGCCCGGGTCACGGCAAGGCAGTGATTTCGTCCTATCTCGTCGCCAATGACGAGACGTGGCGACGCGGGGTCGTGCTCTCGTTTGCTTCGGCGCTGGTGCAGGCCCTGACAGCCATCGCAATCGTCGCCATCGCGGCGATGCTGCTTGGCGCGACAGCCCAGGCAATGGGCGCCACGGTGCGGTGGATCGAGGTTGCAAGCTATGCGCTGATCGCCCTGCTCGGCGCGCGCCTTCTGTGGACCAAAGGGCGCGCTTTCCTGGCCGCGGTGAGTGCGATGCGGCCCGCGCCTTCCGTATCGCTCGTGCCCGCGGCGGCGACCGCCGGCACGCATCACCAGCACGTCCACGTCACGGCGGATTCGCATCGAGACCACGCGCACGCACACCACCACGGTCACCACCATCACGGTCACCACCATCACGGTGCCCACGAACACGACCACGACCGCGGCCAAGATCATGCTCACGTGCACGACGCCGATTGCGGCCATATGCACGGCCCCGAGCCATCGATGCTGGGGGGACGCGGCGGCTGGCGGCGCGGCCTCACGGCGGTGTTCGCCGTGGGCTTACGGCCCTGCTCGGGCGCCATCCTGGTGTTGGTCTTCGCGCTTGCGCAGGGGCTCTTTTGGATCGGCGTCGCCGCGACGCTGATGATGGGAATCGGAACCGCCGTAACGGTCACGGCGATCGCCACGCTCGCGGTCGGCGCCAAGGGGGCGGCGCGCAGTCTCGCGGCCGGCCGCAGCGGCTATGGGATCTTGGCGGTGCGTGGCCTCGAGGTCGCGGCGGCGGCGCTGGTGCTCGCCTTCGGCCTGTTGTTGCTCGCCGGCTATATGGCGAGCGAGCGGCTGATGCTGGCGTGAGCCAGCGGGGCCGGCCTCAAGCGACCTTTTCCATCGGCGACGTTGTGGCGAAGAGAAGCGTCCGCACGTCGCGCCCCGGAACCGGGCGGCTGAACAGGTAGCCTTGCGCCTCGCTGATGCTAGGCTCCGCCATCACGAGGGCAAGCTGGTCCTCGGTTTCGATGCCTTCCACCACCACCGACATGCCGAGTTCGGCGCTCAACTGCGCGACGCCACGCAAGAGCGTTCGCGAACGCTCATTGGTGACGATGTCGAGCAGGAACGAGCGGTCGATCTTGACCTTGTGCAGCGGGAAGCTGTGCAGGTAGCTCAAGCTCGAATAGCCGGTTCCGAAATCGTCGAGCGAGATGCGCACGCCAAGCTCGCGCAACTGCTTCAAGGCAAGGTGGGTCGCCTCCGTATCCTGCAGCAGCACCGACTCGGTGATTTCGACTTCGAGCCGGTTCGGCGGCAGTCCGGACTCGGCGAGCGCCGCGCGAATTGCCGCGATGACGCCGCCTCGCTTGAACTGGATGGGCGAGAGGTTGACGGCGACGCGGGTGTCGTTGGGCCAGCGTGCGCATTCGATACAGGCCTTGCGCAATACCGAATTGCCGATATCGATGATCAGGCCCATTTCTTCGGCGACCGGAATGAACTCGGCGGGCGAAACCATCCCGCGCTCGGGGTGCCGCCAGCGCACCAGCGCCTCGCAGGAGGAAATGCGGCGGCTCCTGAGGTTGAGGATCGGCTGGTAGTAGACCTCGAAGGCGTCGGTCGCGAGCGCGTTGCGCAGGTCGATTTCGAGACTGCGCCGCGCCTGCGTCTTCACGTCCATCTCGGCTTCGAAGAAGCGCCAGCCGGCGCGGCCGTCCGACTTGGCGCGGTAAAGCGCCATGTCGGCATTGCGCAGAAGCAGGTCGGCGTCGGTGCCGTCCCCGGGCGCGACCGCGATGCCGACGCTTGCACCGACGACGATGTGATGGCCGTCAATATCGAAGGGTTCCGACAGGATGGTGACGATACGCCGCGCGAGCGAGGCGGCGTCTTCCGGACGCGCGATCGGCGACTGCAGCACCACGAATTCGTCACCGCCGAACCGGCCTACCATGTCGGAGGCGCGGATCAGGCTCTGCAGCCGTTGCGCGACCGCGCACAGCAAGGCGTCGCCGCACGGATGCCCGAGCGTGTCGTTGACCTGTTTGAACTGGTCGAGATCGATGAACAACAGCGCGCATTCATCGGTGCGTCTCCGCGCCGACAGCGTGCGGTCCATCTGGGTGCGGAAGTAGGTGCGATTGGGCAGGCCGGTGAGCGTGTCGTAGCGTGCGAGGTGATTGATCTTGGCTTCCGCCGTCTTGCGTTCGGTCACATCCTCGATCAGGACGACCGAACCGCCATTGTGCATGCGTTGAAACGTGAAATCGAGGGTGCGGCCGTCTTGAATCTCGACGACGAGTTTTCCCTCCGCTTTGCGAGTAAGCCGCCGTTCGATCTCTTCGGTAATGCGGTCGGCGCTCTGCGCCAATACCGTGCCGGCATCGACACAGTGCTGAATGAGTTCGTGCACCGTCTGGCCGCGCTCGAGCGCGAGGGAGTCGAGGCCAAGAATTTGTTCCAGCCGCCGGTTGGAAACGTCGAGGCGACCGCTTGCGTCGAACATGCACAGTCCGTGCGGCATGTTGTTGAGAGCGGCGTCGAAGCGGCGCGCCAGGAAGGTAATATCGCGCGCCGAGGTGACCGCATCGAGCAGTGTCTTGCGCAGCCGGTCGGAGATGAATTTGAACGCCATGAAGAACGGCACCAGGATCGCCGCCATCGCGATCTCGTAGGCGTCCCGGCTCAACAGCAGCGCGAGGGTTATGGGAATGCTGGCGCATAGGATCAACGTCAGCACCAGCCGTTCGTTGCCGAAATTGCGTCCGGAAACGCCGATCAAATATGCGATCGTGACGACAAGACTGATCTGCTGGATGAATCCGTCATCGGTGCGCGAGAAGGCGATGACACACCACGCACCGAGCAGCGAGACATAAACGGCCGCCCCTATCGTGTAGCGAATTTCCCACTGGCGCGCCGCGGCCACGGTCGTGGGCTTGGGATTGCGCCGCCAATAAGCGCGCATGGCCAGGAGGCGCGCGCTGGCAACCAGGATCATGGCGATCGCGCAGATCAGCACGAGCGGCTCGCCAGCCTTCCAGGCGCTTAGCAGAACCGCCACAACGGTTGCGATCGAGCCGACAAAAAGCGAACGCGTGTCGTCGTACAGCGAGTCGACGAGCGGCAGATAGATGTCGGCCGGCAGTTCCCGGCCTGGCGATTTGTTCTTGTTGTTGGACATTCTTGATGACGCCAAAACACGTTACGCCTCGCCAGCCTGCCATTTCAGGATGAAAAATTCGTTCTGCGAATTGGGCGCATCCCCACGGCGCTGCTTAGAAAAGCGCGTAAAACCGCGACTTTTCGAGCGCCGGTAACGGTTCGTTAAGCTTGGCGAGAGAACGACGGAATAGTGCGTATGCCCGCACGTTCAAGTTGGGGCGCGGCCGACCGGCGACTAGGGGCAGATGTAGCCCGTGCCGGTCGGGCTTTTGAAGCAGCCCACGGACTCCGGAAGCAGGAGCTTCGGCAGGTAGAGAACCACCTCGGGAAAGAACACCGTGAAGCCGATCGTGATGAAGAAGACGATGTAGATCGGCAGCGAGGCGTACATCGCGCGCGTGAATGGTACGCCGATGAATTTCGACGCGACCAGCAGCGAAAGTCCATAGGGCGGGGTAATCAGACCGAACACCAGCGTCGTGATCAGCACGACGCCCATATGCAGCGGCTTGATGCTGCCGAGCTCATTGAGCTTGATGACGATCGGCATGAAAATGATGATCGCCGGAACGGCATCCATGAAATCGCCGATCACGACGAACAAGAGCACGAGCAGCAGCATGATGATGCGGCCATCGTGGCCGGCGAACAGCTCGATCCAGCCGGAGACGATGTCAGGTCCGCGCAGATAGGCGAGCATCCATCCGAAGGCGGAAGCCGCCGCCACCAGCGCCAGCGGAATCGAATAAAGCAGGCCCGTGTATACGAAATCGCGCGGCAGCTTCGGGACATGCCCGCGCGCCAGCAGCGGCACCAGCACGACGAGGATGTAAACGGCCGCTACCATGCCGGCTTCGGTCGGCGTGAACCAGCCGGTGAGGATGCCGCCCATGATGATCAGCGGGATCATCAGCGGCAGGGCGGACGCGCGCGCGGCGTCGGCGAAATCGCAGAGTGAGGCGCGCGGCTTCTGGATGCCGACTGGTCCGAAGAAATGCGAATAGATCATCAGGCCGATGCCGATCATCACCCCCGGGGCGATGCCGGCGAGAAATAGGCCGCCGATCGAGACATTGCCGGTCGCGCCGTACACCACGGCCATGATGCTCGGCGGGATGAGATTCGCCATCGTCGAGGCGCAGGCGATCAGCGCCGCGGTGAAAGCGCGATCGTATCCCTCACGTGTCATTTCCAGCGCGACGGTGCGGCTCAAAACCGCGACATCGGCGGTCGAGGAACCGGAGATGCCTGCGAAGAACATGGAAAACAGCGTCACGACTTGAGCCAGCCCCCCGCGCAAATGGCCGACCATCGTCTGCGCGAGACGGATCATGCGGTTGGTCACATTGGCGGAGGTCATCAGTTCGCCGACCAGCAGAAAGAACGGCACCGCGAGAAGAATCTCCGAATCGATGCCGTGGAACATCTGTCCCACCATCGACTGCATGCTGATCGGTGTAAGCATGCAGGCGGCGAGCACGCCGGCCATCAAGGCAAACGCAACCGGCACGCCCATGTATCCGAAGCCGAGGAAACACGCGGTCATCAGCAGGATGATTGCCCCGTTACTCAACCTTGATCTCCACGTATTCGTCGGCGTCTTCCGGTCCCTCGAAGCCGTGTTTCCAACCGTTGACCAGTTGCTCGACACAGAAGAGCGCAATCAGCGCGCCGGCGATCGGAACGCTCGCCGTGTAGGTGGCGAGGGGGATCAACGACGGCGCGCGGAAGCTGCCCATGTCGTTCATCGCGTTCTGGATGCCGAAGACCAGCATGGCGATTGCAACCGTCAGGATGACCAGGCGGTTGAAGATTTCCAGGAAGCTTCGCTTGGGTCCCGACAGGCGCTTGGTGATCTCAACCAGGTTGAGATGATCGATGCGCCGCGTCGCAACCGCCATGCCGATGAACACACCCCAGGCGAAGAAGCCGGTGGTGGCGAGTTGCAGCCAGAGGAGCGGAAAACCCAGTTCACGCGTCACGACGTCGGTGAACACCGACGTGGTGAATCCGCCGATGGAAACGCCGCACAGGACCATCAAGGTGTTCTCAAGCGGGTCGAGCGCCGCCCATTTCAAATGGCGATGTCGTGCGATGACGAACGTCTTGAAAGCCACGGCTTTGCCCCCTCGCCGTCCCGCCAGCGAACGGGCGGAACGGCGCGCGCCACGCGCCATCCCGCCCCGATGCCTTGACGCGCGTTACTTTACGTTGCGCACGAGTTCGAGGATTTTCACCGCGTGTGGACCAAGCTCCTTGGCCAGCTGATCCTGGATCGGCGCGGCCGCTTTCATGAAGCCGGACTTGTCCACGCCTTCGACGACCTTGACCCCCATTGTCTTCAGCTTCTCGGCCGAATCCGCTTCGAGCTTGAGACCGAGCGCCGGCTCCTTCTTCGAAACTTCGTCGGCGGCCGCTTGGACCCACTGCTTTTCCTGATCCGACAGACTGTTCCAGGTTTTATCGCTCACCCAGATGCAGTTGTTGTTGGCCTCATGCTCGGTCATCGAGAGAATTGGAGCGACCTCGTAGTGCTTGTTGGCCATGTAGACGTTGACGCCGTTCTCCGCGATGTTGACCACGCCGGTCTGCAGCGACGTGTAGACCTCGCCGAACGGCATGTGGACGGTCTGCGAACCGTAGGCGGGGAAGTGCGTGTCCTCGGTCTTGGTCGCCTGCACGCGAATCTTCTGGCCCTTCACGTCATCGACCGACTTGATGTCCTTCTTGGAATACATGTTGCGCAAGCCCATCGTCATCAGGCTCAGCACATGCGCGCCCTGCACGGAATCCGTAATCATTTCGCGAAACGCCTTGGAGACGCCGGGATCGGCGAGCGTTTTCGCGAGGTGATCCTTGTCGCGGAAGATGAAATGCAATGAGAACACGCCGGCCTGCGGCGCCACCGTCGACGCGTTCGCGGTTGACGTGATGATGAAGTCGATATCCCCGGTGCGCAGCTTCTGCAGCATCACCGGCTCTTGCCCGAGCTGGGCGCCCGGGAACTGATCGATCGAAAGCTTGCCGCCGCTCAGTTCCTTGAGCTTGGCGTCGAAAATGTCGCCGGCGATGCCGTAGGCCGTGTTCTTGGGCTGGTCATAGCCGAAGGTGAATTTGCGTTGGGCGTGTGCGTTTGCAGCAGTGAGCAGCAAGACGGCGCCGAACGACAGGATACGGGCGAGCCCGTGCAAGGATTTCATGATTATTCCTCCCCAGGAATGAGACGCGCGCCGGTTATCCCGTCGTCGTTGTCATATGACATGATCATTGGCGGGCGTGGCGGCGTCAAGCGGAGATGACGCCGGACGAGCCCGGTGCTAGCGTCGCCGCGCAATGAGCGACCTCTATGTCACTGTCGGCGACAGCGTCACCTTCGCCAAAACCGTGGGCGAGAGCGATGTTTATGGCTTCGCGGGAATAACCGGTGACTTCGCCGCCAACCACGTGAACGAGCAGTACATGGCGGCATCGAAATTCGGGCGCCGTATCGCGCACGGCGCGCTGCTGGTTGGCTATATGTCGACCTGCTCGACGCTGATGGTGGAGAAGCGCGGCGGCTGGGCGGGCGACGAGACCGCCGTCTCGCTCGGCTACGACCGCATCCGCTTTCTCGCGCCTGTGTTCCTCGGCGACACCGTGACGCTGACCTACACGATCGCCGAGACCGACGCCGCCAAACGGCAGGCGCTCGCCGACATCAAGGTGGTCAACCAGAAGGGGGAACTGGTCGCAGTGGCTCGCCACGTGATCCGCTGGGTGAAGGATAAAGGATAATATATTCGTCATTGCGAGCCGAAGGCGAAGCAATCCAGAATGCCCAAGAAGAGCTGGATTGCCTCGTCGCTTCCGCTCCTCGCAATGACGACAGACAGCCGCTTCGGACCTAACGCCGAATTTGGTGAGACGGCATCATGACTCTCGTGAGCGAACTCGACACGCCGGCCGTGACCGTTGACCTCGATATCGTCGAGGCCAATATCCGCCGCGCGCAGGATATCCTCGATCGAGCAGGCGTCGGAAACCGGCCGCATATCAAGACGCACAAGATCCCGGCGCTTGCGAAAATGCAGATGGCGGCGGGGGCGGTCGGCATCACCTGTCAGAAGCTTGGCGAAGTCGAAGTGTTCGCCGACGCCGGCGCGGCCGACGACATCCTGCTCACCTACAACGTGATCGGCGCGGCGAAAGCCGAACGCCTCGCCGCGCTGATCAGGCGCCTCAAACGCATGGCCGTGGTGCTCGACAACGAAACGGTCGCGCGCGGTCTTTCAGAGGCGGGCGTGCGTCACGGCGTCGACATCCGCTTCCTCATCGAGTGCGATACCGGCTATGGGCGCAACGGCGTGCAGAGCCCGCAGGCCGCGCTCGATCTCGCCCGCAACGTCATGCGCCTGCCGCGCATGCAGTTCGAAGGGCTGATGACGTTCCCGACCGCAAAGCCGGAAACGCGGCTCTACCTCGAACGCGCGTTGCAGCTTCTCGGCGGCGCGGGAATTCCCGTGCCGGTCGTCTCCGGCGGCGGTTCGCCCTCGCTCGGCAATGTAAGCGACTTCCCGATGCTCACCGAGTACCGCGCCGGCACCTACATCTATAACGACGTCATGCAAGTGACGACCGGCGCAGTGACATGGGACGACTGCGCCATGAAGGTGCGCGCCACGGTGGTGAGCCGGCCGACCGAAAATCGCGCGATCCTCGACGCCGGCTCGAAGGTGATGACCTACGAGCAGTATTACGCCAAGGGCTACGGCCGCATCGTAGAGTATCCGGACGCCGAGATAGCCGGCTTCTCGGAGGAGCACGGCAATGTCGACCTCTCGCGCTGCTCGAAGAAGCCGCAGGTCGGCGAGGTCGTCAGCGTCATCCCGAACCACTGCTGCGTCGTCACCAATATGATGGACGAGATTTACGGCGTGCGCGGCGGCAAGGTCGAGGTCGTGTGGCCGGTCGCGGCGCGCGGCAAGGTGCGGTGAAAGCACGAACCGGCAGTCCATGCCGCGCATCCTCCTCACCCACACGCCCGAGATGCTGCGCAACTATTATGGCGAGCGGGCGCTCGCGGCGCTGAGAGAACTCGGTGACGTGCGGCTGCACGCGGGCGAGGAGGTGCTGGCCGGTGCGGCGCTCGCCGACGCGGCGCGCGGCTGTGACATCGTGGTGTCGGACCGGCAGACCGCCGCTCCGGCGGCCTTCTTTGCGCAAGCGCAAGATACCGCGGCGTTCCTGCGCTGCGCGGTCGACATCCGCAACGTCGATGTCGCGGCGGCGAGCGCGGCAGGCGTCTTGGTGACGCAGGCAACACCGGGCTTCGTGGCGTCGGTCGCCGAGATGGCGGTCGGCTTCATGGTCGACCTCGCACGCGGAGTCACCGCGGCTGCCCTTGCCTATCGCGCGGGCGAAGCCCCGGAAGCCCGCATGGGGCGGCAACTTGCCGGCTCCGTCCTTGGCATCATCGGTTATGGCGCCATCGGCGAACGCTTGGCGCGGATCGGCGTGGCCCTCGGCATGACGGTTCTGGTCGACGACCCGAAAAAGATCGTGAGAGCGGAGGGCGTCGAGCAGGTGACGCTCGACGTGCTCCTGGCGCGTTCCGATTTCGTCGTCTGCCTCGCGGTCGCGAACGCCGAGACAGAAAATCTGCTGAACGCGGATGCCTTCGCGCTCATGCGCCCGGCGGCCTTCTTCATCAATCTCTCGCGCGGCAATCTCGTCGACGAAGCGGCGCTCGAACGCGCGCTCGATGAGAAGCGCATTGCGGGTGCCGCGCTCGATGTCGGCCGCGCCGCCGACCAGATGCCCTCGCCTCGTCTCGCACGGCGCGCGGACGTGCTCGCGACGCCGCATATTGCCGGGCTGACGCCGCAAGCGGTCGAGCATCAGGCCCTCGACACCGTTGCGCAAGTCCGGGCGCTGCTTGCCGGCCGCATTCCTGCCGGTGCCGTCAATGCGGAAGCGGCCCACCGCATTGCACGGTTTGCCGAGCCGCTCTGAATTTTCAAAGCTTGCAACACACTCCGCTCATTCGAGCGAACGCAGGAATCCAGGAAGAGATCTCCAGGTTCCCGCTTTCGCAGGAAGGAGCCGGAGGGTTACCATTGCTCGAGCTGACTTCAGATTTGTTGGGAGAGAACGCCGTATGACCACTGAGAACACAACCGGCCCGGTGCTTTGGAGCCTGGACGAACGCGGCGTTGCAACGGTGACGTTCAATCGGCCCGAGGTGAACAACGCCTATAACGCGGAACTCATCCAGGGCGTGCTCAGCGCCATGCAATCGCTCGGAAAGGCGAAGAACCTGCGGGTCGTCGTGCTGAAGGGAAACGGCCGGCATTTCCAGGCGGGCGCCGATCTCAAGTGGATCAACGCGGTGCGGGTTGCCTCGCCGGACGAGAATGTGCAGGTCTCGCGCGCCACCGCGGAGGCGGTGCGGCGCCTCAACCGGCTTCCGGTGCCCACGGTCGCGCTTGTGCAGGGAGGCTGCTTCGGCGGCGGCACCGGCGTGGTGGCGGCCTGCGATGTCGTGG
>JADMIO010950841.1_pt1 | contig 10454 bp, 12 predicted proteins | sample 8958161 | NCBI WGS metagenome assembly JADMIO01 (sample SAMN16585339, study PRJNA669376) | soil metagenome | isolation source: Crop rotation soil | place: USA: Cullars Rotation, Alabama | collected 2011
TGGAAGGCGCTCAACGCCCGACCTGTCAAAGCCACTTCGCGGCCATCCAACATCGCGGCCAGCGCCTCGCATTCGCCCCGCGAGAATGTGATCGATCGAAGGACGTGCTCCTCAAAAGCCTCATAGGCGAGAGGGGCCACGGCCTGAGCGCAGGTCGCCATCGCATCGGCGAAGGCGCGGATCTCGTACTGCGCGTGCGCATCCATGCGGAGTCGCAGGAAGTGGAAAAGGTTATGAAGGTCGATCTGCCAGTACCACTCGGTGTACAGCGACAGGGGCAGATTCATGCGAGCGAGCTCGCGCGCTACACCTTGCTCGACCACGCTTTGGTAGTTGGAATAGACCGATCTCTGCTCCTCTTCAAAAAGCTGAATGAGCTTGGCGGCGTCTTCCGACGAGAGAGACTCTTCACTCCGCCCTTGCTTGTTCGATGCGCTTTGATAGCGGATCTGATCGGGGGACGGTACGTAAAACTCGTCTCGCATGATCGAGTAACGACCAGAAATCTCGTTCAGTCGAGCCGTCCTGTGCCGCACCCACTGCCTGGCAACAAAGATCGGCATTTTCGTGTGGAAAGTGAGCTGAACCTGCTCGAATGGGCTCGTGTGCCAGTTCTTCATCAGATAATTGATGAGGCCCTTGTCTTCCCGCACGGTTTTCGTCCCAGCTCCGTAGCTCACTCGCGCAGACTGGACGATGCGCTGGTCTCCACCCATATAATCGACAAGGCGGACAAATCCTTTATCGAGAACGGGTATCTCTTTATCAAGGAGTTCTTCAGCTTCCGGAACGACGGCGCGGGCCATACAACAAGTATGCGAATGTTCACAAGCATTTCGCGCCCCTGTTTTATAACCGCAAAATTGTTGGTTTTATCACGGGATGCAGGTAGAATTACCAGTTATAGCTATTTTGTTGGCCAGGCTTGTGGATTTTTGTTACCAAGCTGATGTCAAAAGACCCGTGCTTGCGTTAGCTGGCACAAAGCTTGTTTGATGGAGAATTGTTCCCGAGAGGATTGAATTGTTATGAAGGAGAATCTTATGTTGCGAGGGGTCGCCGCAGCGTGCATCTTGGCGCTTACCGTTTCTGCGTTTGCTTCCGATAGGGCCGAACCGAACTCGTTTTTGAATAAACGAGCAAACAGCGTGCCGCAACTTGTCCAGGAGGTTAGAACGGATGATGCGGTCGCCGACCGTTTTGCCCGCCACTTTGGCAAGACGCGCGAGGAGCTGGTCGAGTATTTCGGCACCCTCCATCTGGCCCGCCTTAATTCAGACGGCACCTACATGATTTATTTGGTCGACGACCAGGGAGTCATCAAGGCCAAACCGCAGCGGCTCAAGGCTGGAACCAGGGTTTTCGCCGACGCTGCGGGCACTCCCGTGCTTAAGGCTAGCTGCGGTAATGCGATGGTGCCTGGAACGAACGCGCAGGTGACGAGTGTCAACCCCGGCGTCATCCAAGCCTCGGACACTCTTCGCTCGGTTCCCGTCACCACACCCGAATCGTCTTCGACGTTTACGCAGACGGCTGTCCTGACCCCGACATCTCCAATTGCACTGGCTCCCGAGATGCCTCAGGTGACGACCGGGAATAGCAATCAGGGCTTCGCATTGCCGGCAGCTCTTGCCGCACTGGGCGGTGCAGGCGCGATTCTCATCGGTAGCGGTGGCCACTCGAATCCGGTTCCGGAACCGGCGACGATGCTTGTGATGGCAAGCGCGCTCATCGCCCTTAAAGCAAGACGCAAGAAGAAATAATCGCCCTTCTCATCAGGGAACTGGCCCGGAGCGACCCTCCGGGCTCTTTTGTTTACATCCTCCCGCCCCGACCACAATCCCTCTTCCAGGTGTAACATCGCTCCATGGCGCGCGCTTTAGTCGGAATCATCATGGGCAGCAAGAGCGACCTTGACGCGATGCAGGCCGCGGCTGACACTCTCACTGAGTTCGGGATTGCTTATGAGATGAAGGTTGTCAGCGCTCACCGTACGCCCGAACTGATGTTCGACTATGCGCGCACAGCTAGGCAACGCGGGCTTCGCGTGATCATCGCGGGGGCGGGGGGAGCCGCTCACTTGCCCGGAATGGTGGCTTCGCTGACCACGCTTCCAGTGGTAGGGGTTCCCGTCGAATCGAAAGCCCTCAAGGGTGTGGACTCGCTCTATTCCATTGTGCAGATGCCGGCGGGGATCCCTGTGGCGACGGTTGCGATTGGCAATTCCCGCAACGCAGCGCTCCTCGCCGTGAGAATATTGGGCTGTAACGATGCAGACCTAGCCGAACGCCTAGAGACGTTCAGACAAAACCAGCGAGAGCTGGTTGGCAAGATGAACGAAGATATCGGCGCCTGAAGCCTACGGCGCGGTTTTCGCAAGCTGGACGAGGACGCCATAAGCCTGCGGATCCAACAGGATGTTCGTCACGAAGAAGCGGAGCTTTTCGGCATCTGTCATCTTGTCTGACTTGAGGCTCGGATCCAGCAACTCTGGCTTAAGCGAATTGATCGCGACCTTGCGTTGACCCGCGTTGCATGTCTCCGTGAACACCTTTACGGTAGCGTCGATGTGTTCCGTTGCGGAGGCATCCCAGATGAGCGACATCTTCATGGTCGCTTCCGCGATCTCATTGAGCAACGCTTTTGGAGGAGCCACTCCCTTCTCGATCGAGGTCTTGATAGCGTCCGAGACTTTACTATCGAGCTTCTCGATCACGGCATCTTGGTCCTTCATCAAAGAGATCGCCTTTGATCGAGCCCTTTCCACCACGGGCAGGATCTTATTGATCTGCTCCTTCGTTAACGCCAGGGGAATGATCTGAGTGAGGAGATCGATTTGCCTGAACTTCGCGAACGTCGCAATCGCCTTCGGAGAATGCTCGACGGTCTGGCCGTGACCATGCCCAAAAAGGCCGAAGATGATGGCGAGGCAGATTACGATGTGCTTCATGGTTGGGTGGTATCTCCCGGTGCTCTATTGATGGACGTGGACTGTCGCCCGTTCGTTACGTTCTCTTGGACGAGGCTGACGAGCATCGCCATGCCCATGGTTTGAGCGTGGACGAAGGCAAGGCCCAAGGTCGCAATGGCAAGCCACGCGCCCAGGGTTAGACCGGCAGCCGTAAACCCTCCGCTCTGCATTACGATGGCCAACCCCCCGATCAGCACCATCGCTCCTACCAAAAAGAGCGTGGCGCCTAAAACTCCGCGCTGGCCTCGAGGCATCTTCGACACTTGCTCGAAAACGCGGCCGGAGCGGCGGCTTTGCAGCACACCGTAACCGATCCACAGCGCAAACGCCATGCCTCCTTGAAGCCAGAACATCGGCAAGAGGGTACCGCCGAATGCAGGATGACGATTCTGAGACGAGCGCCCTTTTCTGGATTATCATCCTGAGCCAACGCGCTTAAGGATGAAGAACCCCGCTCAGCAATCCAGCAATCGAAAATCCTACAATCGCTCAGTGGTTGTTTTTGGGACGATCTGTCTCGATCGTGTTCGGCGAGTTCCGGCTATGCCGCCGCCAGGTGGGTATGTCGAGATACTTTCGGAAGAGTTCCTGCTCGGGGGAGAAGCCGCGAACACTGCCAACGCACTACGAGCCTGGGGCGTTGATTTCATTCTTGCAGGAAACGCCCTCGGTACCGATACGAGCGCCGTGATGCTTCAGGAGGCTTTGCGCGAGCATGGGCTGGAAGCCTTCGATGGCCATCTCCTGCCTGCTGAGCACGCGCCGGTCTGCGACGTCTATGTCGCCGACGATGGAGAGCGGACCATGATCGGCCAAGGATTCTCCGCGATGAAGGAGACTGTCGATCCCGCGAAACTTCCCTTCCAGCCGGGTGAGTGGTTTACGGCCGAGCCGAATATGGGCGAGACCGCTGCCAAGGCCGTCGAACTGGCCTATGCGGCAGGCATGCGCACCTATACGATGGACTTCGTACGAGAAGAAGCCCCGATCTACCCTGGCTCCTTTTGGCAATCGAGCACGGATTGGGCAGGTACGCGAGGCGATGCAGCAGCCAATCTCCAGTGGCTAACTGAGCTTGTGACGAGAACCGGCTGCTTTGGCATCCTCACTGACGGCGGGCAAGGCTTCTTCGCCGGCTCGGCCGAAACAGGAGTGCGTCACTACGCGCCGTTTCCCCTAGATCGGTTTGTCGATGCAACAGGAGCCGGTGACATGTTCAGGGCTGGCATGCTCCTCGGCCTCGATCGGTCGTGGCCGATCTCTCGCACGCTACAATTCGCCTCCGTCGCGGGCTGCCTCGCCTGCCGCTCGCTTGGAGCGACAACATCGGTGCCGACAACCGAGGAAGTCGACGCCTACATCGCACGGCACTCCAAGATCGCTCAAGAATATGAGTAAATGTGTGGCGCCCATCTCGCGATGGACGCCACACATTGCTTTAGAGCGGTCGGGCAATCATAACGCCCAGATTCTTCTTGTACTTGGCTGCGTATTCGCTGAGGCGCTCGCCGAGAACCACTTTCTTCTTCACAGACGAAGCATTTAGGAACCGGCACACCCTGTTCTCATCGACATAAACCAGCCCGGTGTGCGAGCAGTCGAGGCCATCGGCGCTCGTTGCGATCCCAACGATGTCTCCCGTCTGCAGCAGGGGTTCGACCTCGGCGACTCTATCATTCGGTACGTGCCACGGCTTTTGCGCGCCGATCTTCTCCTCGAGGATAGCGAGCTTGGGCACCAGGGACGGATTGGCTTTAAGCTGCCTATAAGACTGGGGATGAGTGCTCATGAAGTCGAATCTCTTCTCCATCCGCACGGCCCCCGGCAGGTCTTTGGTGAGATTCCTCACGACGCCTTTCTTCTCGTTGTCATTGAACCAGTCGCTTGTGTAGTGAAGGCGAGATAGATAGCCGTCGAGCTTGCCTCCGCGATATCGGGTGAAGGTGATCTCATTCACCAGATCCTCGGGCGAGCGACCGCGGTGGCGAAGCATTCTGGCAAAGCCCAGCGCGTTCTCATACAACGTCACGCAGTCGAGTCCGAGCAAGTTGATGCAACAGACCTCGCGATCGTCGTAAAGATCCAGAGTTCCGCCGACATAGGGCGTGTCGCTGAGAGCGAGTGCGATCGCTCCAACGTTTGCGCCGATAGAGCTCGCGGGGTGAAGCTTCAGAAGCCGCTCAAACACTTCGTAGCCGATAAAAGCCTCCGGCTCCTCCGCGTACCTTGCGTTAGCCAGGAATGGAATCGCGCCGGTGCCGATGAGGCTTAAGCGAAGGAAGTCACGGCGAGTCAGCATCTCTTCAACTATACGGCGCTACTGTCCACGTAAACTGCGCCGATGGCAGAGAACTGGTCGAGCTACTTCGCGGCGTCTCGTGAAAAGCCGCTGCACCCTATATGGGAGCAGATCGACCCTTACCTGCAAGCTGGCCAAGTCGCCCTGGAGCTCGGCTGCGGCACCGGAGCCGGGGTGGCTCACCTCCTCGAAAAGGGATTGAAGGTGCTTGCGGTCGACCAAGAGCCGGAGGCGCTGGAGATCACTCGCAGCCGCGTGCCCGAAGGAGCTGACGTAACCCTTATCAAAGCGCAATTCCAAGACCTCGGCCTCGATCCCGAGTCGCTCGATGTTGTGGTGGGAGGGTTCTCCCTTTTCTTTCTCCGTTCTTGGGAATTCGGACAGGTCTGGCGTCGCCTTGTAACAGCCCTCAAACCCGGCGGCATCTTTGCCGGCCAACTCTTGGGGCCAAACGACGAGTGGGCGGAGAGGGGCTACACCGTCCATGCCCGCGCAGAGGTTGAGGCGCTGCTGGGAACTTTCGATGCGCTCTACCTCGAGGAAGTTGAACGCGATGGAGAGACGTTACTGCGAGAGCCGAAGCACTGGCACGTCTTTCACGTGGTCGCCCGCAAACGATGTTAGGCGGCGTCTTTGGACTTTAGCTTGACGACAGTTCCAACCTCGGCCGTTCTTGTCGCGCCCTGCATCTTATTGCCTTCGAGGATTCCGAGGTATAGCTGCTTCCATCGAAGAGCATCCACGCGGTCCATCCGCTTGATCTGCATGCCGGTTCGCTGGTAGTCGGGAGCCAGGCCGTTTACGATGCAGTTACGCACTTCGGCAAAGCACTGTACGAGCTGCCCGTTGGCATACAAGGAGACGTTGACGAGATCGCCTTTCTTGAAGTGGCGGCCGGTTACGGCAGCGAACCCGCCCGGCCCGATGTCGATCACGGGGGCATTGATGGTGCTGCTGTTTTCGTCAAGCACGACATCGGCTGACATTCCATCGACGCAGAAGCGGGGTTGCCCCTGCGCTTCCTTGAAGTGCATCTCGGTAGTAATGTTGCAACCGAGCTCGACGGTGGTGGCGTTGCTGCCGTAGAAGGGCCCTTGCTCAGCTCCGTGGATAGCGGTCAGAGTGGCGTGAAAGAAAGCGTCTTTCTTGTTTCCGTAAACCTGAAACGAGAACTTATCGCCAGGCTCGAGTACTGCGTTGGTGCAAGTGTGAGCGACGATTACATCGGGCGTGATGTGCTTGACCCAGCCGTTGAAGAACTTGGCGTCAGAAACTCGTTGGAAGGTCGTTCGTGCCCTGTTGAGCACGACGACGTCCACTAGTTCCACTTTTTACTCCCGGAAATTTGGTTCGCCACTGATTCCTCTGCCCGGTAAAACATTCCAGAATCCCAGCTTGAAGCTGCCACGCAGAATTACGGGGCTTGCCTATCGGGATGCGAGAAAAGTGCGCATTGCCGCCAGAGTTTCCTCGCTGACATGGTGTTCAATGCCTTCAGCATCGGCATTTGCCGTCTCTTCGCTCACCCCGATCGACCGCAAAAAAGCGAGAACTAGGTCGTGCCGGGCCTGAGATGCCGCTGCGATCTCCGCGCCTTTCTCTGTGAGGAAGATACTCCGGTAAGGTTGCGCGGTAACAAGACCTTCGCGCTGGAGTCGCTGGACTGTCTTGGAGACGGTTACATGACTTACGCCGAGACGTCCGGCGATATCGACGGCCCTCGCTTCCCCGGTTTCCCGGATGAGGGAATCGATCATTTCGACGTAGTCTTCGGCTCGCTCGCGGCTGTGGTCCTCGCGCGTGCGTTGGAATCGGTTTGTACTCATTCCTCATCGCGGAAGGTAGCACAAATCTCTAACATCAGAGATTCAAGGGGTCCAAGCGTCTTTTCCGCAAAAGGCAGCCATCGGGGCTTCCTCATCCGTCTTGATGGGTAGGATTCACCTTCGAGGCCCGTATTCTTCCTGTGGTCGAAGCGTTAGAGATTCCCCATATTTCCTTCGAGAACGCCGAGGTTAAGTACAGCGATATCGTGTACGGCCTGCGCGGCGTATCGCTCCGCGTCAACCGCGGCGAGTTCGTCTTCCTCACCGGAACGTCCGGGGCCGGCAAATCGACATTGCTCAAGCTGGTAACGAAGGAAGTAAGACCAACGAGCGGCCGTGTCGTCTTGGATGGACGTGAGATCGGCTACATCGCCGCCCGCCATATTCCGGGCATCCGCAGGCAAATGGGAATCGTGCCGCAGGACTTCGCCCTCCTCCCTCGCAAACGGGTTTACGAGAACGTAGCCTATGCCATGCGCGCTGTCGGACACTCGAAACGGGAAGTCCGCACTCGCGTCCCGGAGATTCTTCGGCAGGTGCACATCGCCCATCGTGCCGATGCGTTCCCACATGAGTTAAGCGGTGGCGAGCAGCAGCGCGTGGCTATCGGCCGAGCGCTCGTGAACGACCCGCCCCTTCTGCTTGCCGACGAGCCAACAGGAAACCTCGACCAGGCTCACTCTTGGGAGATCATGGAGCTCCTTAAGGAGCTGAATCGCAACGGGACCACGATCGTGGTGGCGAGTCACGACATGCTGGTTGTCAACCGGATGGGAGAGCGCGTCGTCACCCTTGAGCAGGGTCGCATCTTGAGCGATCAAGCCGCTACTGCCGCCTGGCAAGACGTCCTTCCCCTGGAGTTGCCTGAAGAGGGCCTGGACGACCTCTTGGCCGAAGTGTCCAACGAGCCGCTCGATTTGGAGGACGCCAATGTTTAACCGCATCGAGTTCGTTATCAGCGAGGCCCTGACCGCCCTCAGCCGGAACCGCCTGATGACTCTTGCCGCGGTCACGACGGTCGCAGTTTCCCTTTTCCTATTTGGAGGGATGGGCTACGCCTATTTCCGGATTAGCAGCTTTGCCAAAACGATCCCCGGCAAGTTCCGCATGATCGTCTATCTGAAGGACGAAGCCACTAGAACCGACGTGAAACAGGTCGCGGCGCAGATCAGGGGCATCCCTGGCGTGTCGTCGGTGTCTTGGATCCCGAAGGAAAAGGCTTGGGAGCGATGGAAGCTCGAGCATCCCACCTCTCTTACGGAAGGAGTTGAAAACCCCTTGCCCGAGGGATTCCGCGTGATCATCGGAGATCTAAAGCAATCCGACACGGTCGCAGAAACCATCCAGAAAAACCCGATGGTGGCGACCGAGAACGGCGTCAAGTACATGCGCGACGAGCAGAATTTCGTCGAGACCCTCCTCGCAATCTTCCGCTGGGTCGGCCTCATCGTCGGAGGCATCCTCTTCCTCACGGCAGGCATCCTGATCTACAATGCGATCCGCCTTACCGTCCTCTCGCGCCGCTTAGAGATCCGAATCATGCAGCTCGTGGGGGCGTCGCGGCTGACGGTCTACGTTCCGTTCCTGATCGAGGGAATGCTGCAGGGTGTCATTGGAGCGATCGTTGCGTCCGGCCTGGTCGTAGGCGCCTACTTTGGCGTGACGTGGGGCCTCCAGCAGTTGTCTGCCGCTTATACACCGGCTGAATTTCCCTATGTGGCAGTGCTCACGATCCTCACCTGCGCAGGTGCGCTCTACGGGATCTTCTGCTCGATGCTTGCTATCCGGGCTCCACTCAAGTACCGATGAGATCCTGCGTTTGCCTCTTGTGTGTTCTCATGCTGCTCGTTCCGAGTGGCAGCATCGCGCAATCCAAACGTAAACCGAAGGGCAGCAAGAAGAGCGTCGGCCAGTTACGAAGCGACCTCGCCAAGTTGCAGAAGAGAAAGGCCGAGCTCCGCCACGAGCTTAAAACCACGAAGCGCGCCGCTAAGGCCGTAATGGCGGACATCAACCAGGTGGACGGAGAGCTCACGGATATTGAAGGCAAGCTCCAGGACACTGGCGTGCACCTCAACGAGAGCAAATCCCAGCAGAAGACGGTTGCGGTCGAGCTAACTGGCGCGACGCAAAAGCTTGCGGAGAGCAAAGAACAGGTTCGCAAGCGCATCAAGCGGATGTACATGCAGGGCGACTCAAACCTGCTCTCCGTGCTCGTGGGTGCCGGCGACGTGGGCGAGATCGCTTCGCGCCAGTTCGTAATGCAAAGGATCGCGGAGCAGGATAAGAAAGTCTTCCTAAACTATCTCACGCTGCGGGAGAGGGTGAAGACGAAGAAGGAGCAAGCAGACGAGCTTGTTCACCGGGTTGCCAACCTACTGGACACCCAGAAGCAGCAACAGAACTCCCTCAAGGATGCTCGTAACCGCAAAGGGCAGTATCTGAAGGAATTGCAGACGAAGCAGGGCGAGCTTCAAGAAATGCTCAGCCAGTTTGAGGACGATGAGCGCACCATTGCGGCGCAGATCCAGGCTTATCAGCGGAGGCGAAGGAAGCCAACGCGCCCTGGCCAAAAGCCAGAGCCGGAGCGACCTTACACGGGCGGCCGTTTTTCATCCCCGGTAAGCGGAAGGATGACGAGCGGATTCGGCATGCGTTACCACCCGATCCTGCATATCACGCGCATGCATACGGGCTGCGATTTCGGCGCTCCGATCGGGGCGACGATCCGCGCTGCCGCAGGTGGAACCGTCATCCATTCCTCCTACATGCGCGGCTACGGAAACGTGGTGATTGTCGACCATGGCGGCGGCATTTCGACGGTTTACGCCCACTGTTCCAGGATCGTCGTTTCAGACGGGCAGGTCGTGAAGCGGGGCCAGCACGTAGCGAACGTAGGCTCAACCGGGCTCTCAACCGGTCCGCACCTTCATTTTGAAGTGCGTATCAACGGACGCCCCGTAAATCCGACGCGGTACCTCTAGGGCACCTTAGCGACAGGTGAATTTGCCAGATTTTCCGAGGGCCGCAGCATTGGCGCGACCTTTGGCAGAGTGCCAGATGTGCTCGGAGAGTATGCTTGCGATGCAAGTTCGATGCGCCTTGCTACGTCTGGCTGCATCACTCTTGGGGGCAAGAAGAGACCTTGCGTTTATTGTCTGGAGATTTTCGCATTCGGGTTATCCCGTAACTGAGGAGTGTTGGATGAAGAGAAATTTTTCGGTCTTATTGACCTTAGCGCTGGCGGCTGTTGCCGCTAATTCGTTTGCCGCGCCGTTTACGCCTGGCAACATCGTCGTCGTGCGTGTTGGAAATGGTAGCGCCGCTCTTACTTCGGGCGCCACGGCCAGTTTCCTCG
>JADMIO011276666.1_pt1 | contig 10454 bp, 6 predicted proteins | sample 8958161 | NCBI WGS metagenome assembly JADMIO01 (sample SAMN16585339, study PRJNA669376) | soil metagenome | isolation source: Crop rotation soil | place: USA: Cullars Rotation, Alabama | collected 2011
CGCCCGCCCCTTCGCGGCCGAAAATCGGCTTGCGAACACAGGGGCCGCCCGGGCGCTCGTACGCCGCGGGAAGCAGGTTCTCATGGCCAGGGAACATTTCCCACAGAACCGGGAGAATCGCTTTATTCGAGAGGATCATTTTCCACGCCGGCTCAAGCCAGCGGATCGCGTCGAACGATTCGGGCAGATGCGCCGCGAACGATTCGCGGAGCATCCATTCCCATGGATAAAGCTTGAAGCAGGCGCGCATCGGGCGCTCGCGCGTATCGACGAACTCGCGGCGGCGGGCATTCCAGCCAACCTGCGCGATGTCGAGCTGCTCCGTTCGCAGACCGGCCTGCACCGCGGTGTCGCGCAGATACGTCGCAGTGATCACGTCTTCGTCGGCGGTTGTCACACCTGTGAAATAGACGACTTCGCCGCCGACGCCGGATTCGGCTTTCCAGCGTTGCCACGCTTCGATCAGGCGTTCGTGGATGGAGTTAAACTGGTCCATCCGCGGATACGCGTCCTTCATCCAATGCCACTGGACGACGGATGCTTCCAGCAGCGCGGTCGGCGTGTCGGCGTTGAACTCCAGCAGCTTCGGCGGGTTCCGGCCGTCGTAGGAAAAATCGAACCGCCCGTAGATCGTGATCTCATCGCGATCCCAGCTTCGCCGGCAGAGTTCCACAAACGGCGGGGGGATGAGAAAGCGGTCGACCAGCACATCGGCCCGCTGCGTCAGCAGCGTATCGACGGCCTGCAGGCACATTTCGTTGAGCGCGTAGCTGGCCTTTTCCAGCTCATCGATTTCCAGGCGGCGAAAAGCGTAGAAGACGCTCTCGTCCCAGTAAGGCCCGGCGGCCGTGGTGTGGTAGCTCAAACCCTGCGACTCGACGAGCCGCTGCCAGTCAGGTCGCGGAGATGTGACGCGGCGTTCCATAATGAGAAGAGTCTGAAGCGTGAAATCTGAAGTCTGAAACGCCGACGATCAGATCCTTTTTCATTTCAGACTTCAGACTTCAGACTTCACACTTCAGACTTTCTTTAGCTGGAACTGCTGCTCGAATGCCCAATGCTCCCGAATCCGCCGCGCGACGTTCCGGTTGAATACGATGAACTGGAGCTCGAAGAAGATGACCGCGAGCTGTGGAAAATGCTCGATCCCCACGACGAGCTGCGCGACGAGCCGGTGTATGACGATGAACGCGGCGTGCCGTCGGCGTTGTAGCCGTCGTCATCGTCGGAAAGCATGCTATACCCGGCGTATCCTACGCCGGACCCCAGCAACGCGAGCGTAACGATCTTGGAGGCCTTGCCCATTGCTGGGAGGATTCTACGGAACGATCGATCCAACGCGCGTTATGGATGGATGACGAGTTTCGAATCGCTCGAAATCCGGCTTCTTCTCTGGCGCGAAGCGTTATCCTCCGTGACCAGTCGACTGATATCCGGTGCGGCGTTTCACCTCATCCCCGCTAAACCAGATATCGCCGATCGTTCGCCCCTGCATAGGGCCGCCGCCGCTGCTCAGCATCTGGCTTGCGGACATGAGGTTCTGCAGAGCTGTCCGCTGATGGTTGTAGTCCTCTTCCTTCGCCCAGCCGCGAACGACCGTGCGAATCTCGACGATGACGGTGCGCTGAGCCGAGGGAAGATCAACAATGCCGACGGGATGCGGATTGCTCGTCGTGATCTTCTGGACAAGCCCCTCGGCGAACCGACCCTGCTGCGAGGCGCCGGCGGTCAGATCGACCAATGTCTTGATCGCCTCCGGATCTTTCAGGTCGTCGTACCCCATGAGAATCGGGAAGCCGCGCTCGACCGGGCCGGCGACGATCAGCTTTTCATGCATGACTGTCGCCATCTCCGCCAGGCCCTTGTTCGGCGACTCCTTCTTATCCTTCAGCACTTCCTGATAGATGCTGTCGGCCTTCTTTCTCGCGGCGGCGTAGGCCTGCTCGAGCTTGAGGTCGGCGGCAATCTTGTCCTTTACTTCAGCGAGCGGCGGAACGCGCTGCGGCTCATACGCGGTGAGACGGAAGACGAACGCGTCCTCATTTGCGCTGGTCTGGAGCAGCGGCGACGGCTGGAATGTCTCCCAAACACTCTTTGCGCGCGGGCCGACGACCGGCTGTGTCGAAGGCGCGGTGGACGGACCTGTCGCGGGCGCAGACGCCGGCACTGCAGCAGTCTCGCTGGAGTTCGTGGCCGGCGCGGTTGACGGGCCGGGCATTGCCGGGGCAGTCGATGACGGCGCGGTCGAAGACGGCTGCGTCGATGGCTGTGTCGACGCGTCGGTAATGGGAACGGAACGAAGCACAACGTCAGGGAAAGGCTCGTGGTCAGCCGCCGCACGGCTGATTCCCGTGACCGCGTTCAGGTCGGACTTTGTGTACCACTTGTCGTCCAGCGCTCTGCCGATCGGCTTAAAGGCATCGGACGATTCATCGATCGGGTCATTCCTGTTGAAGGGCGGTGTCAGCGGCTCACCCTTGGCTGCGACCTCCAAAACGTTCTGCAGGACCGCTTCCATGTAGGTAACCGATTCGAATGGCGGGGCGGGCTGCGCGACTGGAGCAGTCGTCGGTTCGGCTGCCGGCTGCGAAGCGGGCTGGGTTGTTAGTTGCGTCGTCGGCTGGGTCGCCGGACGCGGCGCCGGCACCGGTTCCAGCATGATCGGCTGGCCTTTTTTGTGAGTTTCGTAGTCAGCCTTCAGCCGCTCGACATAGCGCTTCTGGATCTGACCGACGAGTTTCTCGAACCGGCCTTTCACTGCGGCAAGCGCTTCGAGATCTTCGGCCGGCGTCGTCGGATCGGGCTGAAATTTGCCATAGACGATGCGACGGCGGAGTTCGTCCCGCACCTGGCGGAAAGGCTTCAGGATCTTTGTGTCCGGGCGCGTCGACGGCTTGAGGAACGGGCCGGCAACGATGTCGCGCTCGTTCACCAGCGTTGTGAACTCGTCGTGATTGCTGTTGTAGTAGGGGATCGCGATCCGGTCGATTGTCACCACGTCCTCTTCCGAGAGCATGTGCATCGCCGCGTTGCGCACCCGGTCGATCGGCACACGGACGTACTGCAGCTTCACTTTCTCCGGCTGGAGATAGCCGAAGCGGACGGCCGAGTTGGCAGTGCGGGCCGAGTCCGGGGCGTCGGCCGCGTGTTTCCGCCAGATTTCTTCGATCTGCCGTTCCGTGACCTGCCCGGCCGACGCCATGAAATCTTCGGCCTTGAACTCCAGGATGTTGAGCACCGGAGCCTGCTGGATGGCGACTTCGCTCTGGATCTGCGGCAGGGTGACTTTGACTTCGCCGGCCACGCGATTGAAGTTCATCAGCACGCTCAGCAATCGGCGAAGCGCCTGCTTCAGGGGTTCGTCGGCCGAGGCAGCACCGTTGGCGGGAGTGGGGACGTATTGCTCGATGTCCGTATCGGAAGCCTCCATGCCGGCGGCTTTGGCCTCTTTCTGCAGAATCGCGTAGGTAAGCGGCTGCTCGCGAAGCATCAACACGCTTGCAGCAATCTGCACGTCGAGATCCGACCAGCTGATCTGCAGGGCCTGCATGATGCTTCCCAGACCCATCTCGCTCCGCATTTGCGAGAACTGCAGCAATGTTATCGCTTTTTGTCCAAGCTTGATCTGCCGAAACTGCATCGCCTGGGTAAGCAGTCGCAGGTCGGATGTCGCCTCGGTCAGTTCCCCCGCCGTGATTTTTTCATCGCCGACCTTTCCGATGACGGTGCTTTCGCGGTCAGCGGCGTTCTTGCCGGGGGAGGGAATGATGAAGACGATCATCAGCAACACGCCGAAGATCGCGAGCAGTATCTTTTTTTTCCGCTGGATGAATTTATACATGACGGTCGGTTCGCAAGGCGGTGGAAAAGCCATCCCCGCGAATGGCGGGAAAATGGATTGGGGAGTCTAAATGAAGGAGAGGGATTTGGGTAGGGAGAGCCGTTGCCAGCAGGTGCAATCGCTCATTACCGGCGGGGCTTGGAATTTTGGATTTTGGATTTGTGATTTTGGATTGCGGAACGAGCAGTAATAACGGATCGCGTCATAATACGCGTCAATTCGTCGGCCTCGCGATGGAGGGCTTCCACGAGCTTCGTGGATTTGAGGCCACCTTCCATGATGAGCTCCAGCCAGAATCCGCTTTCGTCCGCTTCTTCTTCAACTATTCCCAATTTTGCAACGAACTCCGCTTGGGAGCGCGATCGGCAGGCAGCCCGATAGTTGGCGCCCACTGCTGTTCCGCAGGCGACCAATTGCTTAGCGACCGTCCAACCCGATGGACGACTGGGAAGGCTATCCGCGAGCTTCATGCATCGGAGGGCGAATTGCTTCGTCCGCCGCTTCATTTCGGCTTCTGTCATCGATCAGCCCTCCCCAATCCAAAATCACAAATCCAAAATCCAAAATTGCCTCGCAGCAAGTCATCGCGCCGCAGCACCAGTTGGTTTCGCATTCCTTAATGCATCGGCCTTCTTTTTTGCCTCGGCGGCCATCGGCGTATCCTTGGCGCGCGGATCGCCGGCGACCTGTGTGTAGAGCCCCGCCGCCTCGGTTGGCTGGCCGATCGCTTCCAGTAACGCCGCCGTCTTCATCAGCGATTCGACCACACGGATGTCCGCGCGGTCGTTGAAATGGGCGACGACGCGCATGTACGCGATCGCCGCGTCCTGCTTTTTGGTGGCATCGGTCGCGGTCGCGGCCTTGGCTTCGGCCAGCGTGTAAAGCGCGTCGATCTGCTGATCGGGCATCACGAACAACGCCTTGTTCTGCTCGATCGCGGCGATAGCGGCGGGGTAGTTCTTCGTTGCAATCGCGGCTTTGGCCTGCAGCAACGCGAGCGTCGGGCTCTTGCTGCCGGCGGGAATCGCGTTCAGCAGCGCGGTGGCTCGGGCCATATCGCCGTTGGCGATATACATCTCGCCGAGGAAGCCGCGAAGCTGATCGGTTTGCTTTGTATTGAAGATGCGCTCCACGAGCGGTATCGCCTTGGCGACCTGCGCCTTGTCAGCCGGAACGACGGGCTTGCGGTCGGCGGCGGCGACCGGATCTCGCAGCGCCAGCTGCGCATAGGCATTGGCAGCGACCGGGAAGTTGTTCGGCACCTTGCTCGCCGCCAGCATCAGGCGAGGCGCGGCTCGCTCCTTTACCCACTCGTTCTTGGTGGAGGTGAGGGCACGATCGTAAGCGGCGGCGGCGACATCCCACTTCTGTGCGGCGAATGCTTCCTCGGCGTCGGTGAGGGCCGGGTCGTTGTCGGCCTTGATCTTCATCACCCCATCAAGCTGCCGCTCGACCTGGTTTCCCGTCTGCGTTTGCATGAGGAGAACGCCGTTCTCAATCTTGAGGATGCGGCCGTTGGTCGGCGTTCCGCTGGCAGAGTAAATGGTGTCGGCGTGAACGGCGATCGGCGAGATGAGCAGGCCGCAGATCGCGGCGAGCCGGAACAAGCGGGAAAATCGGTGACTCATGGTTTCCTCGATATCGCCTGGACGGGTGTGGGTTATTTCAAATGCAGGAGAGGGGACTTGAACCCCTACACCTTTCGGTACTGGCTCCTAAGACCAGCGCGTCTGCCAATTCCGCCACTCCTGCTGACTTCCTGATTAAACGGGGAATGCGGCAAAGCCTTAGCCCATTACATGCGTCGCGGGGGGTAGTGTCAAACGAAACATGCAGGTGAGCACTTATGCCGGCGATGAAGCGTGTTTGGCGGCCAGTGGCGGGTGGATTTCGTGTCGTGGCTCCGAAACGGACGTCGCCGGCAATGACAGGAGTTTGCCCGACTCCAGCTCGGCGCCGAGCCCTTCGGCGACGCCCAGAGCGGCGGCGGCATCGCTGCAAAGCGCCCGGATTGCCTGCATGTCCTCGTCATCCAGCGCGGAGCGCTTTTCAGCCCGAACGGTTGACGGCCGGATTGGCTCGGCAAGTGCGCCGGCGTCGAAGCCGTTCAGTACTTGCGCGACGACCGACGCCGGCTGCGTCGCCATGACAGGATATGCGATGCGCAAGACATCAGGCCCGGCTTCCAGGATCAACTCTGCCAGATAGCGCCACCAGGCTGCCCTGCGCCAAGCGGGATGCTTTTGATGCGCAACATCTTGAAGAGCAGCGCGCCGGCGGCCGGCAAGGAACTTGTCGCGAAGTCCGCCATGCCGCATCGACGCGATATCCGCGCTTTGCAGATGCTCGAAGGTCGTCTTCCAGCTTGCGATGGTGTCGTAGGGATTGCGAACGCACGCGATCACCCGCGCGTGAGGCATCGCCTGCCGCAATGCATCCAACCGGTTCAAGAACGCCAGGGGACTCTTCATTCCCAGAACGAAGTTGCCGTTTGCGACGCGCGGCGAATACTCGGTCTGCTCGTTCGCGCCGACCGTTTCGTCCGTCACCTTGCCGTTGCGAAGCTTGTTGAGGATCGGTTTGCCCTCGAGGACGTTCCGGCGGATGTCGCGATAGTGCGTCGCGACGCTGTACGGAATCGGTTCCTTCCGCAACGGCCGCGAGATGAAGTCCGGCTCGTTCAGTACGACACAGTTGTCATAACGGTGCAGGAGATTGCAGAGATAGCTGGTGCCACTGCGCGGGATACCAGTGATGATCAACTCCGGCAACGCGCGTCCTGAAACATGCACGGACGTCGCTTGCGGTTTCGCACCGTTGCCCGATATCGACATTGCGATGGCGGAGCCGCGAGGCGCGAGCATCGGCGCGTATTCCGGATCGTCACGGAGGCGCGCCGCCAGCGCCGGATGCTCCTCAGACAATTCACGAATCAGCGCTGCAAGCGCAGGCTCGCGGCGCAGCACCTGGGGATCGTGATAGTGCGCGAAGATGGGCGGCGAGGTTGGGTCCAGCGGCTTGAGATGAACCGGATAGTTGTACGACTCCGGCAGACAGGTGTACGGCAGATTAAGCTTGCGAACGGCGACGGGTAATGCGAGCTGATCGAGATGCGGCCGCTTGATCGGCAAGCCCCACACCCGGTCGATTCGCCTGCAACACTCCAGCCAGGCATCGCCGAGCTTTACAGTCGGATCAACCGACACAAGACCGGCATTGAAGTACGGAAGAACGAGCTGGCCGTAAAGCGTGGTTGCGACCGACTCCTTCGGCCGCTTCACGCGGCATGCACGATAGACCCGCGCCCATTGCCACGGACTTTTCACGTTTGGCAAATCCGCCGGCTTGGCGGAAAACGGAGCCGCGAAGAGCGGCCCGGCCTCGAACGACCGCATCAAGAGAATGTCTGAGTCGACGAAAACCAGCCGGTCGGCGGTCGTCGGGACCTGCAGGCAAGAAACCTTGTTCCCGATGGGGTACGAAGGATCGATCTGGTTCTCAATCGGGACTCGGCGGACATCAAGCCGGTCCAGCAGATCAATCGTATCGTCCGAAAGAGAGCCCCACGTGTCCTGCGGAGAAGGCACGGCGGCAATCAACTCGTTTTCGCAACGCAGGTTACGCCGCAGCGACGCCGCCAGCAGAAGCGCCTGGTTTTCCAGGCGCCCGGCCTGGCAAACGAAGATGAAGGACAACGAACGGGGGTTCGGCATGCTGTTCCAGACGAAAATCTGTCGGCGTTCAATCGGTCCGATCCGTCGGATTTAGGGAGTATACCTAAGTGGCGAGCGGCGAATCTGATGGATCGGACTCATTTTGGGACAGAACATCGAAAAAAGCATCTGCGTATCGCTCGCAAAGGGCTCAATTTTTTTGGATTCAGCTCTACCGGCATTCCAAAGATTGCCACGCGACGGGAGTTCCCCGGTACTACCCGCGTCGGGCGAGCGTTGCCATTTTCCGCCCGTGGAGACACAAAGCGCATGCGGTTTGGACCCACTCAACTTGTACTGACGAGCTTCGCGATCCTTGGAATTGTCGCGATGGGCAGTCGCGCCGCCGCGGGATCGGCCGGCAAGACTGACGCGATTGAGTTCAATCGCGACATCCGTCCCATCCTTTCGGACAACTGCTTTGCCTGCCACGGCTTCGATCCGAAGACGCGCAAGGCGAAGCTGCGTCTGGACACCAGGGAAGGCGCAACGGCCGACCGCGATGGAACCAGGCCAATTTCACCCGGCGACCTTGCCAAGAGCGAAGTTTGGCAGCGGATCATCAGCAACGACGAAGATTCGGTGATGCCGCCGCCCAAGTCGCATAAGTCGCTGACGGATAAGCAAAAGCAGACGATCAAGAAGTGGATCGAGCAGGGCGCGCCATACCAGCAGCACTGGTCTTACGAGCCCATCAAGAAGTTCCAGCCGCCTGTTGTTGGAAAAAACGTCGGTCCCATCGATGCGTTTCTGCAAGATCGATTGTCGCGCGAAGGGCTCAAGTTTTCGCCGGAAGCCGATCGTCCGACGCTGATCCGTCGCGTGGCGTTTTCGTTGACGGGATTACCGCCGACGCCGGCCGAGCTCGATGCGTTCGTCGCCGACAAGTCGCCGAATGCCTACGAGAAGATGGTCGATCGTTATCTGGAAACGCCGCGCTTTGGCGAGGAGATGGCGCGGTACTGGCTGGACGTCGCCCGCTACGCCGACACGCACGGCCTGCACCTGGATAACGAGCGGCAGACGTGGGCATTCCGCGATTACGTCGTCAACTCTTTCAATAAGAATAAGCCATTCGACCAGTTCACGATCGAGCAGTTGGCCGGCGACATGCTCCCCGAAGCGGGCAAGTCGAACCCGACGAAGGAACAGCTCACCGCGACCGGCTTCAATCGCTGCAACGTAACGACCAGCGAAGGCGGATCGATCGAGCCGGAATGGGTCTATCGCTACGCGGTCGATCGCACGGCGACCACGGCGAATGCCTGGATGGGTCTGACCGCCGGCTGCGCCGTCTGCCATGACCATAAGTTCGATCCCATTTCCGCGAAGGAGTTCTATTCGCTTTACGCGTTCTTCTACTCGGCGGCGGATCCGGGAATGGATGGCAACGCGCTGCTGACGCGGCCGACCATCAAGCTGACCAGTCCCGAGCAGGAAAGGAAGGTCGCTGAAATCGATAAGGAACTCGCGCCGAAGCAGAAGGAGCTCGATGAGCTGACAAAGAAAATCGAATACATCGATCCTGCGACGATTTCGCCGAAGCCGGCGCCCAAGGAACTTGAGGCCGTCTGGTTCGATGACAATTTCCCCAGCGGCGCGACCGTTGGCGTTCGCGGCGAGCCGACGAAGTTTGTCACGGAGGCCGAAGGCCCGGTTTTCAGCGGCTCGCGCTCGCTTAAGCGAACCGACAAAGGTCTGGCGCAGGATTACTATTCGGATGGCGCGGCGCCGCTGGTCATTCCGCCCAACGGAACCGTTTTCGCTTACGCGTATCTCGATCCGAAAGATCCTCCCAAGGCGGTGATGTTCCAGTTCCACACCAAGGGAAAATGGCAACATCGCGCGGTGTGGGGCGACTACGAAGCGATCGCGTTTGGCAAGCCGAACACGGCAGAGAAAGTGAACGGCGGAAAGCTTCCTGAAACCGGCAAGTGGGTGAAGCTCGAGATGTCGGCGGCGAAGCTCGGCCTTAACGCCGGCGAACAAGTCTCGGGCTTTGCTTTCACCCAGTTCGGCGGAACGGTTTATTGGGACAAGATGGGCGTCCGCGGCCGCATCGATGCCGCGGCGGACCCGCTGCATTCGCTGACAGTCTGGTGGAAGAGCAAAGCCGGCAAAGACGAGAAGGACGTTTCGTCGGAGCTGGTCAAGCTGCTGAAGCAGGGGCCGGACAAGGTCAAGAAGCCCGAGGAAATCGAGAAGGTTCGCAACTACTACCTGCAGAACATCTGCGCTGACACCAAGCCGAAGCTGGCAAAGCTCGCCGGCGAAATCGCGACGATTCGCAAGAAGAAAGACGAGATCGAGAAGGGCGCTCCAAGCACGTTTGTCTTTACCGATCTGCCCAAGCCGCGCGATGCCTTCGTGATGATGCGCGGTCAGTACGACAAGCCCGGCGAAAAAGTGGAGCCGGCGACCCCGGCGTTCCTCCCGCCGCTGCAGAAGGCGAACAAGGACGGCCGCGCGACGCGGCTGGATCTGGCCAAATGGCTGGTTTCGGCGGAGCATCCGCTGACTGCGCGCGTCACCGTCAATCGCTTCTGGCAGCAGTTCTTCGGTTACGGCCTGGTCAAGAGCAGCGGCGATTTCGGTTCGCAAGGCGAGCCGCCGAGTCATCCCGAATTGCTCGATTACCTCGCCGCCGACTTCCGCGACAATGGCTGGGATGTGAAGCGGCTGGTGCGTGACATCGTGCTGTCGCAGGCGTTCCGGCAATCCTCCGTCGTGACGCCGGAACTGCTCGCGAAGGATCCGGAGAATCGATTGCTGGCGCGTGGTCCGCGTTTCCGGCTCGACGCCGAGCAGATCCGGGACAACGCGCTGTTCGTCTCCGGCCTGATCAACTTTCCAGCACAGTGGGATCCGAAGCTTGGAATTCACGTGACTTGAAGTCGCGG
>JADMIO011602979.1_pt1 | contig 10454 bp, 10 predicted proteins | sample 8958161 | NCBI WGS metagenome assembly JADMIO01 (sample SAMN16585339, study PRJNA669376) | soil metagenome | isolation source: Crop rotation soil | place: USA: Cullars Rotation, Alabama | collected 2011
GCGGCGATCCTCGGCGGCAAGGTCACCGCCGGCATCTCCGGCTGGGGCGAATATGAAGGCCAGGTCAAGGCCGGCAAGCTGCGTGCCATCGCGGTGTCATCGCCGCAGCGCCTGCCCGGCGTCGACGTGCCGACGCTGAAGGAGCAGGGCCTCGACGTCGTGCTGACCAACTGGCGCTCGGTCGTCGCCGCGCCCGGCATCACGGCCGAGCAGAAGAAAACCCTCGCCGACGCCATCGACCGCATGGTCAAGTCGAAGGAATGGCAGGAAGTGCTGAAGCAGAAGCAGTGGGACAACGCCTATCTCGCGGGCGAGCCGTTCGACGCCTTCCTCAAGAACGAGACGACACGCGTCACCGGCGTCCTGACACAGCTCGGCCTGATCAAGTGAGCGAAGCGCCGGGCCGAGGAGCGGGATATTCTCCCGCCCCGCAAAGCCGTCTCGACAAAGCGGGGCTCGTCATCGCCGCGGGTCTCGCGGCGATGGCGGCTGTCGTCGCCTATGACGCAAGCACCTTCCAGAACACCGCGACCTACGGCATGGGGCCGAAGCAGATGCCCTATATCATCGCCATCGGCCTCGGCATTCTCGCCGTCGGCAATCTGGTGATGGCGCTGCGCGGCGAGCTGCCGCGCCGCGAGCAGGCCGACATGCGCGCGGTGTGGATGATCCTGGGCGGCCTTGCGGCGCTGATCGCTATCATCGGATTAGGGGGCGGCTTCATCATCGCGACCACCATCCTGTTCGCCGCGACCGCCACCGCCTTCGGCCGGCGCGCGATCCATATCGACCTTGCGATCGGCTTCGTGCTCGCGACCATCATCTATCTCGCCTTCGGCAAGCTGCTCACGCTCAGCCTGCCGGCCGGCCCGCTCGAACGCCTGTTCTGAGTTTCACGACGCCGCAATTGCCCCTCACCTGACGATCACGCCGCAAGGACCGATGCCATGGAGACTTTCGCCGCGCTTGCCCAAGGCATGCTGGTGGCCATCCAGCCATGGAACCTGGCCTATGCGCTGATCGGCGTGCTGCTTGGCACCGCCGTCGGCGTGCTGCCCGGCATCGGGCCGGCGCTGACGGTCGCGCTGCTGCTTCCCGTCACCTACAAGCTCGATCCCGCGGGCTCGCTGATCATGTTCGCGGGCATCTATTATGGCGGCATGTATGGCGGCTCGACCACTGCGATCCTGATCAACACGCCGGGCGAAAGCGCCTCGATGGCGACCGCGCTCGAGGGCAACCGCATGGCGAAGGCCGGCCGCGGAGGTCCCGCGCTCGCGACCGCCGCCATCGGCTCCTTTGTCGCCGGCACCATCGCGACCATGGGCATCACTTTCCTCGCGCCGTGGCTGGTCGAGGTCGCGGTCGGATTCGGCCCTGAAGACTATTTCGCGCTGATGTGCGTCGCCTTCGTGACCGTGTCGGCGACCTTCGGCGATTCCCCCACGCGCGGGCTGACCAGTCTTTTCGTTGGCCTGACGCTCGGCCTCGTCGGCATCGACCGCCTCACCGGCCAGGCGCGATTGGGCTTCGGCATCCCCGAACTGCTCGACGGCGTCGAGGTAACGACGCTCGCGGTCGGATTGTTCGCCGTCGGCGAGGCGCTTTACGTCGTGTCGCGGCGCCATCACGGCGAGGAGAAGATCGAGGCGGTGCGCGGCTCGCTGTGGATGACCAGGCAGGACTGGGCGCGCTCGTGGAAGCCATGGCTGCGCGGCACCGCCTTCGGTTTCCCGATCGGTGCGCTGCCCGCGGGCGGCGCCGAAATTCCGACCTTCCTGTCCTATTCGGTCGAGAAACGCTTGACGAAACATCCGGAGGAATTCGGCAAGGGCGCGATCGAAGGCGTCGCCGGACCGGAAGCCGCCAACAACGCCTCCGCCGCCGGCACGCTGGTGCCGCTTCTCACGCTGGGCCTGCCGACCTCAGCGACCGCGGCGATGATGCTCGCCGGCTTCCAGCAATATGGCTTCAACCCCGGACCCCTTCTGTTCGCGCAGAATCCCGATCTGGTCTGGGGCCTGATCGCGAGCCTGTTCATCGCCAACACGATGCTGCTCGTCCTCAACCTGCCGCTGGTCGGGCTGTGGGTGCGGCTCCTTTCGATCCCGCAGCCGTGGCTCTATGCCGGCATTCTCGTCTTCGCCACCATGGGCACGATCGCGGCGAAACCTTCTGTCGTCGAACTCTCGATGCTCGTCGCTTTCGGCGTGCTCGGCTTCCTGATGCGGCGTTTCGACTATCCGATCGCGCCGGTCGTGGTCGGGCTGATCCTCGGCCCGATCGCCGAAGCGCAATTGCGGCGCGCGATGTCGATCAGCCTCGGCGATCCCATGGCGCTGGTGCAAAGCCCGATCTCGGCAACGCTGCTCGCCATCGCCCTGATCGCGCTGATCCTGCCCTTCATCCTCAAGGGCATGGACCGCTTCAAGGCGGCCGAAGACTAGTGTCCCGAATCCGAAGTTCGCCCACCTTTGCGGCACTGAATTCGCGAACTTCGGATTCGAAAGGACACTAGCAATCTATAATTCTAGTGTGGTTTAGGTTCAGAAGTCCGCCACAGGATCCGCGGCTAGGATAGAGCGGACTTCTGAACCATCACATTCGGCCGTTTTCCCGCGCCGAAGGGAATGTTAAGCCCTGCCTGCTAGGGCTGAAGGCTTGTAGCAGGGCTGTTCCTTGAACGATTCAGGATCCGAAACAACCGGCCTCGTGTCGCGCCTTCGCGCGATGCTTCTCGGCGTGACGCAAGGCAGCGAAGCGACGCCGCGCCTTGCCGCCACCGCCTTCATGGTTCGCGTCGTCGGCGCAGCGCTGGCCTATTTCGCGCAGGTCATGCTCGCGCGCTGGATGGGCACGTCCGAATACGGCGTCTATGTCTATGTCTGGACCTGGCTGATCCTGCTCGGCAGCATGATGGACTTCGGCATCTCGGTGTCGGCGCAGAAGTTCATCCCGGAATATCGCAGCGCCGGCAATCTCGCGCTGCTGCGCGGCTTCCTGTCCGGCTCGCGGCTTCTCACCTTTGGTGTCTCGGCCGCGGTGGCGCTTGTGCTCGCAGGCGTGGTGAAGCTCGCATCTCCGCTGCTCGATCCGCGCGCTATTGTGCCCTTCTATCTCGGCTGCCTGACGCTTCCCGCCTTCGTCCTCGCCAATACGCAGGACGGCATCGCGCGCTCGCATGACTGGATGCGGCTGGCGCTGGTGCCGCATTTCATCGCGCGACCGACGCTGATCATCGGCTTCGCCGTGGGTGCCATCGCGCTCGGCGTGAGCCTCGACGCCACCGCCGCGATGCTCGCCAGCGCGGGCGCGGTATGGCTCGCGGTGCTGGCGCAGATGATGCTGCTCGATCGCAGCCTTGCCGGCGAAGTCGCGCCGGGGCCGAAGAGCCATGACGTCCGCGGCTGGCTTGCCACCTCGCTGCCGATCATGATGGTGGAGGGCTTCTATCTTCTGCTGTCGCACACCGACGTGCTGGTGTTGCAATTCTTCCGGCCGTCGGAGGATGTCGGCATCTATTACGCCGTGATCAAGACGCTGGCGCTGGTCTCCTTCGTCCACTACGCGATGTCGGCGACGACCTCGCATCGCTTCGTCCAGTATCATGCGGCCGGCGACCGCGAGGGCCTCGCCGCCTATCTCGTCCATGCCGCGAAATGGACGTTCTGGCCTTCCCTCGCGGCCACTGCGTTGCTTCTGATTTTCGGCAAGCCGCTGTTGTGGCTGTTCGGTCCGCAATTCACGCAAGGCTACGGAATCATGTTCGTCGCAGCGATCGGGCTCCTGGTGCGCGCAGCCATCGGCCCGGTGGAACGGCTTCTCAACATGCTCGACCAGCAGACGGCCTGTGCGCGCGCTTATGCGCTGGCTTTCGCGCTCAATCTCGTGCTTTGCGTGCTTCTGGTGCCGCGTTTCGGCGGCTATGGCGCGGCGGCTGCCCTGTCGCTGGCGCTCATCTTCGAGACGGTGCTTCTCTATCTCGCGGCCCGACAGAAGCTCGGCTACGCCGCGCTGCCCTTCGGCCGCGGGATGTGATCAAGCGGCTTCTAATGTTTGCGGCATGACCTGATCCGAAAACCGGTATCCACTTTTCGGGATCACGCTGCGGTCCACCCGCCATCCATCGAGATATTCGTGCCGGTGATCTGGCTCGCCTCGTCGCCGCAGAGATAGACCGCAAGCGCCGCGACCTGATCGACGGTGACGAATTCCTTGGTCGGTTGGGCCGCAAGAAGCACGTCGTTGATGACCTGCTCCTTGGTCAGGTGGCGCGCCTTCATGGTGTCGGGAATCTGCTTTTCGACAAGCGGCGTCCACACATAGCCCGGCGAGATGCAGTTGCAGGTAATCTTGAAGGTGGCGAGTTCGAGCGCAACGGTCTTGGTGACACCCGCGATGGCGTGCTTGGCGGCGACATAGGCCACTTTGTAGGGCGACGCCACCAGCGAATGCGCGGAAGCCGTGTTGATGATGCGGCCCCAGCCGCGCTTCTTCATCCCCGGCACCACGGCGCGGATGGCGTGGAACGCCGCGGACAGGTTGATGGCGATGATCGCGTCCCATTTCTCGATCGGGAAATCCTCGATCGGCGACACGAACTGGATGCCGGCATTGTTCACCAGCACGTCGATCCCGCCGAAGGTCTTCTCCGCGAGCTTGATCATGTCGGCGATTTCGGCAGGCTTGGTCATGTCGGCGGGCGAATAGATCGCCTTGACCTTGAACTCGCTCTCGATCGAGGCGCGGATCTTCTCGATCTCACCGGCGTCGCCGAAGCCGTTGATCAGCACATTGGCGCCGGACTTTGCGAGTGCGCGCGCGACGCCAAGCCCGATTCCGCTGGTCGACCCGGTCACCACCGCCGATTTTCCCTTGAGCGCCATCATTCAACTCCGTGAGACAAAATGCGAGCGTCAAACGTGGCGTTGCTTCGACGCCTCGTCAATCGCCATCTCACCGGAAGTTGTTTTCAGCGCTTGTCGGGCGCGGCGAGGACGAGCGTCCAGAACACCTTGTATTTCGAGCCCGGCGCGTAGGTCGCAGCGATGCCCATTTTGGTGGCGCCGCTTTTCAGCATGTTGGCGCGATGCGGCGGCGAATCCCGCCAGCCGGAGAAAGCTTCGGCCAGCGTGTGGTAGCCCGCCGAAATATTCTCGACCGCCAGCGCCGCATCGAACCCGGACGCCTTGAGGCGATCCTTGAAGGCCTTGCCGACATTGTGATCGAGCTTGTCGCGCCGCGCCATTGCGCTCGAATGTTCCTCGGCCATGCGCATGAGCTGCGGATCGATCTCGACCGCTTCGAGTCCGTTGTTCTTGCGATAGCCGGTGATCATCGAGGCCGCGACGTCGGCGTCGAGCTTTGCCCCGGCGGATGCCATGCTGACATAGAAGGCCGGCTGGCTGGGCGGCGGATCGCGGTCGGCCGCGCAAGCTGCAAGCAGCAGCGCCGCTGCTGCCAAGGTCCAGATTCTCAAAGCCCCGCCTCCCGCAAAGTCCCCGGTTGTTGCACATGGAGAGTGGCTAAATCGTGAATAAGCGCGCTTTCGGCGGGATTGAGGGCAGGTTCCGGCTTCTGCACAGGCTTTTTGCCGAACCAAACACGCCTTGCGCGCATTAACGAAGGGCAAACAGGGAGCGACACAGATGGGCCAGGCAAACCCGCACAGACGTACCGCGCTCGTCGTCGAGGACGACGAGTATCAGCGCGACCTCGTCGTCCTGCTGCTCGAAGAGAGCGACCTCAACGTCATCCAGTGCGAAAGCGCGGAGGCTGCCGAGCTCGTGGTGAGCAAATACGGCGAGGGTATTTCGCTGATCTTCACCGACGTCAATCTCGCCGGCCGCATGACCGGCAAGGAGCTCGCGGAAATGGTGACCGAGCGCTATCCAGCGATCGCCATCATCATCACCTCGGGCCGAGAGCTCGATGACATTCCGTCAGGCGCGATGTTCCTGCCCAAGCCATGGCCGGCGCTGGAAGTGCTCAAGGTCGCCGAGCGGGTCAGCCACTGACGCGACTCCTAGGAGCTCGGTGGGAGAATGACCTGGAAGCGCTTCTCGCCGATCTTCTTGGGACCGTCCCAGAATTCGAAGGTCCACTCGCCGGGCACCATCTCCCAGGGCTCGTCAAACGAGTAGGTGCGATGACTGTCTTCGCCGATCGTATGCACGCGCGTGAATTCGTTGTAGTGGAACACCCCGTTCTTGGGGTCCCTCAACCCGTCGGCCGGGAAGCGCGTGATCCAGGTGAGCTTCACGGCTTTGCCCGCCGGCGCGCCGACGGTCTGGAAGCGAATGCCGAAGCTCGTGCCGAGCCGCGCGACGATAGTGTCGGCCTTCTGCTGAAGCTTGAAATTCTTGGCGGTGGTGAGCCTGCCGGTCGCGACGCCCGGCGTCGGGACGATCTCGACGACGTCGCGCGTGAAGGTGCCGTATTCGACAATCTTGACGCGATCGATCGTCTGGGCGCTCGCGGCGGCTGACGACGCCAACAGCAGCAATAAAGCAAGCAGGTTGCGCATCGCGGCCCCCTCAAGGCGGGTGGGCGGTACATCCGCGCCCGCCCCTTTGTCGCGTGCAGGTTCTCACAGGTTCAAATGCCGCCTGAACTCAGGCTTGGGCCGAGAAGATGCGGTAGCGGCGCGGACGGAGCCCAACGACGTCGCCGGGCTTGAGGTTGTGGTCGCGCGGCGCGTCGATCTCGATCAGCGTCTCGTCGGCGCCGTTCGGCAGCACGACGTCGGCGCGCAGGATCGGCCCGAAGGCGCGGACATGCTTGACAGCGCCCTCGAACACGCCGCTGCCCGGCGGCGCCACCGCCATGTCGTGACGGCGCACGAACAGCTTCGATGGTCCCGGCTTCGCGCCCTGCGTATCGAGCGCGATGCGATGCTCGCCGAGCTTGATCTGGCCGCCATCGACATCCACCGGCAGGACGATGGATTCGCCGATGAAGGAATGCACGAAGGCGGTCGCGGGATTGTCGTAGACCTCTTCGGGCGTGCCGATCTGCTCGATCTTGCCCTTGTCCATCACGACGACGCGGTTGGCGACTTCGAGCGCCTCTTCCTGGTCGTGGGTGACGAAGATCGAGGTGACGTGGATCTCGTCATGCAGTGAGCGCAGCCAGCGCCGCAATTCCTTGCGCACCTTGGCGTCAAGCGCGCCGAACGGCTCGTCGAGCAACAGGATGCGCGGCTCGATGGCGAGCGCGCGCGCCAGCGCGACGCGCTGGCGCTGCCCGCCCGAGAGCTGGCTCGGATAGCGGTCCTGCAGCCAGGCAATCTGCACGAGGTCGAGCAATTCGCCGACACGGCGCTTGATCTCGGCTTCGCTCGGGCGCGTCGCGCGCGGCTGCACGCGCAAGCCGAAGGCGACGTTCTCGAACACGCTCATGTGGCGGAACAGCGCGTAGTGCTGGAACACGAAGCCGACATGGCGCTCGCCGGCGCCGCGGTTCAGCGCGTTTTCGCCGTTGAAGCGCACCTCGCCCTCGTCGGGCCAGTCGAGGCCGGCGATGATGCGCAAGAGGCTCGTCTTGCCGGAGCCCGAGGGGCCCAGCAGCGCAACGAGCTCGCCGGTCTCGACCTTGAGGTCGACGCCGTCAAGCGCGGTGAAATTGCCGAAGCGCTTGACAATGTTCTTCACTTCAATCGTCACGTTGCACTTGCCTTTCAACCAGATGTCGTTCGAGCAGAACCTTCAGCACCAGCGTGACGAGCGCAAGCATGGCGAGCAGCGACGCGATGGCGAAGGCCGCCACGAACTGGTACTCGTTATACAGGATTTCGACCAATAGCGGCATCGTGTTTGTTTCGCCGCGGATGTGGCCGGAAACCACGGAAACCGCGCCGAATTCACCCATGGCGCGAGCGTTACAGAGCAGCACACCATAAAGCAGGCCCCATTTCACATTGGGCAGAGTGACGCGGAAGAAGGTGCGCAGGCCCGAGGCGCCGAGCGACAGTGCGGCCTCTTCTTCCTGCGTGCCCTGCTCCTGCATCAGCGGAATCAATTCGCGCGCGACGAAGGGAAAGGTGACGAAGGTCGTCGCCATGACGAGAGCGGGCAAGGCGAACAGAATACGGATGTCGTTCTCGATCAACCATGAGCCGAAGAAGCCCTGGGCGCCGAACAGCAGCACGAAAACAAGACCGGAGATAACCGGCGACACCGAGAATGGCAGGTCGATCAGCGTGATCAGGAACGTCTTGCCGCGGAAGTCGAACTTGGCGATCGCCCAGGCGGCGACGACACCAAATACGAGATTGATCGAGACCGACATTGCGGCGACCGTCAAGGTGAGCCGCATCGCCGACAGTGCTTCGGAATCGGTCAACGCCGCCCAATAGGCGCTCAAGCCGCGCCATAGCGCCTCGGTGAAAACCACGACCAGCGGCAGCACGATAAACACTGACAGGAATGTCAACGCAAAGCCGATGATCAGGAATTTGACCCATCCCGACTCGGAGCGTGCATCGCGCCGCGCCTGGACCGCCGCTGCTTTCATGGAAATGTCGGTCATGGCCAGCGGTCAATCGGCATAGGAGCGGATCTGCGACCAGCTCTGGATGCGGTTGATGATGAAGATGATGATGAAGGAGGCGATCAGCATCACCGCCGCGATCGTCGTCGCGTCGGCGTAGCGGTATTCCGACAGGCGAATGACGATCAGGAGCGGCGCGATCTCGGAGACGTTCGGCAGGTTGCCGGCGATGAAGATGATCGAGCCGTATTCGCCGACCGCGCGCGCGAAGGCGAGTGCGAAGCCCGTGAGCAGCGCCGGCAGGAGCGACGGCAGGATGACGCGCGTCACCGTGTTCCAGCGGCCGGCGCCGAGGCTCGCGGCCGCCTCCTCGATCTCGGGATCGAGATCGATCAGGACCGGCTGCACCGTGCGCACGACGAAAGGCAGGCCGATGAACACCATGGCGATGAAGATGCCGAGCGGTGTGAAGGCGACCTTGATGCCGAGCTCGGCGAGCGGCGCTCCTAACCAGCCCTTCTGCGAGAACAGCGCTGTGAGCGCGACACCGGCAACTGCGGTCGGCAGTGCGAAAGGAATATCGACGATGGCGTCGAAGATGCGCCTGCCTGGGAAACGATAGCGCACCAGCGCCCAGACGATGACGAGCCCGGCAAACAGATTGACGATGGCGGCGAGGAAAGCGAGCCCGAAGGACAGTTGCAACGCATGCAGCGTCCGCGGGGCGGTGATGATGGTGAGGATCTGGCTGAAGCTCAGCTCAGCCGTTTTGATGAACAACCCGATGAGCGGAATGAGCACGATCAACGACAGCCATGTCAGGGTCAGCCCCATGGTGAGGCCGAACCCCGGCAGCGTCGTCCTGCGTCCCCGATCGAACAGTCCCACTTGCCCCCGCTTGCGCATAAACAGTCGGATGCGTGATCGCTCCACGGGGAAGCGACCACGCTCCGACTTCTATCCAGAAATGCCCCGGGAACCCAACCTTCCCGGATCGGACTCCGATCTTCGGAGCCCTACCTCTTGTAGATCTGATCGAACACGCCGCCTTCTTCGAAATGTTCCTTCTGCGTCTTGGTCCAGCCGCCGAAGACGTCGTCGATGGTGAAGAGATTGACCTTGGCAAAGGACTTCTCGTACTTTGCCGCGATCTCCTGATCGCGCGGCCGATAGGAATTCTTCGCCGCAATCTCCTGGCCTTCCTTGGTGTACCAGAATCGCAGGTAAGCGTCGGCGACCTGCCGCGTGCCTTTCCTGTCGGCGACGCGGTCGACGATGGTGACCGGCGGCTCGGCGAGGATCGACAGCGGCGGCGTCACGATCTCGAACTTGTCGGCGCCGAATTCCTTGAGCGCCAGGAAGGCCTCGTTCTCCCACGCCAGCAGCACATCGCCGACGCCGCGCTCGACGAAGGTCACGGTCGAGCCGCGCGCGCCGGTGTCGAGCACCGGGACGTTCTTGTAGATGTCGGTGACGAACTTCTTCGCCGTCTCGGGCGTGCCGCCCGGCTTCTTCAGCGCATAGCCCCAGGCCGCGAGATAGTTCCAGCGTGCGCCGCCCGAGGTCTTCGGATTGGGCGTGATGACCTGCACGCCGGGCTTGGCGAGATCGTCCCAGTCCTTGATGCCCTTGGGATTGCCCTTGCGCACGAGGAAGATGATCGTCGAGGTATAGGGCGAGGAATTTTGCGGCAGGCGTGCCTGCCAGTCCTTGTCGATGAGCCCGCGAGCCGCGATGGCGTCGATATCGTAGGCGAGTGCCAGCGTCACGACGTCGGCCTGAAGGCCGTCAATCACCGCACGCGCCTGCGCGGCGGCGCCGCCATGGGACTGCTTGATCTCGACGCTCTTGCCGGTTTCCTTCTGATAGGCGGCGGCGAAGGCCTTGTTGAACTCGACATAGAGCTCGCCTTTCCAGCACAGTGGGATCCGAAGCTTGGAATTCACGTGACTTGAAGTCGCGGC
>JADMIO011121787.1_pt1 | contig 10453 bp, 10 predicted proteins | sample 8958161 | NCBI WGS metagenome assembly JADMIO01 (sample SAMN16585339, study PRJNA669376) | soil metagenome | isolation source: Crop rotation soil | place: USA: Cullars Rotation, Alabama | collected 2011
CCACGAGCGGCGCCACTCCTCGCGGCTCATGCCGGTGAAGCGCTGCAGCGTCACCGCTTCCACCGGATCGCGTCCATGGCGCCACGCCTGGTAGAACGTTTCGCCCACCGCGAACAGGCCGATGACGAGGATCAGCACGTCGATGCCGTCGAGCAGCTGCGGAATGCCGAAGGCGAAACGGGCGTCGCCAGTGAGCTGATCGATGCCGATCAGGCCGAGCGCCAGGCCCAGGAACAGGCTGAAGAGGCCGCGCGCGAGCGAACCGCCGAGCAGCGCCGTCACCGCCGTGAACGCCAGGATCGACAAGGCGAAGTACTCGGCCGGTCCGAACCGGAGCGCCACCGCGGCGAGCACCGGGGCAAAGAAGGTGAGCGCTACCGTGGCGAGCGTGCCGGCCACGAAGGACCCGACGGCCGCCGTGGTGAGCGCCGCTGCGCCGCGCCCTTGCCGCGCCATCGCGTAGCCGTCCACGGCCGTCGCGATCGACGCGGTCTCTCCGGGCGTGTTCAGCAGGATGCTGGTCGTCGAGCCGCCGTACATCGCACCGTAGTAGATGCCACCAAACATGATGAACGCGCTGATCGGATCGAGCGCGAACGTCACCGGCAGCAGCAGCGCCACGGTCAGCGCCGGCCCGATGCCGGGAAGCACCCCCACCGCGGTGCCGAGTACCACGCCGGCGAACGCCCAGCCGAGATGCGCCCACGAGAGCGCATTCGCGAACCCGCCTCGGAGCAGTTCCAGGGTGGCCGCCATGCCGTCAGAGCCACCCGGCGAGCACACCCGCCGGCAGCGGCAGCTGCAGCATGCGCGCGAACACGAGATGGGCGGCCACCGACAGTCCGACGGCGAACAGCCCGTCGCGGAGCGGATGGCGCGGGTCGAAGGCGCGCGCCGACAGCCAGAACAGCAGCGCCGCCGCGATCACGAATCCCGCGCGCTCCAGCAGCAGGACATTCAGCACCGCACCCGACGCGAGGAGCAGCAGCGGCGCCGTGTTCTGTCGTGACGCCGGTGAAGCCTCGGCACGCGTGCCGGCCACGACCTCACGCACCGCAGCAACGGCCGCAATCGCGAGCCCGGCCAGCACCAGCCATGGATACGGCTCCGTCTGGCCGCCGGTCTGCTCACGCGCCCCGCCGGCGAGCTTGCCGAGCACGTCGCGCACACGAGCCTCCTCCGCGGTCGCGAAGCGTTCGAACGCGCCCTCCGCCTGGTAGCGATCGAGCCAGCGGTAGCGGGCGAGCGCCTCGCGCCATTCCGGCGACGCCACCATGGCGGCGATCACGCGATCGAGGCGGGCGCGATCGACGGCAGCGAGGCCCGGAGGCGCCACGAGCGAGCGCCAGTTCTCGAACTCGATGTCGAGCCCCTGCTCGCGCAGGGTCGGGATGTCCACGCCGGGAAGCCGCGTGCCGCTCGAGATGGCGAGCGGCCGGAGCGTGCCCGCCTCGATCTGCGGCGCGAACTCGGCCAGGCCGTTGATCCCCGCCGACACCTGGCCGCCGAGGATGGCAGAGAGCGACTCGCCGCCGCCCGAGAACGCGATGTAGTTCACACGCGACGGGTCCACGCCGACGGCCTGGGCCACGAGCCCGGCGAGCATCTGGTCGCTGCCGCCAGCGGATCCTCCGCCCCAGGAGATCGACTCGGGCCGTGCCACGAAGCCGTCGAGGAGGTCGCGCAGCGTGCGGAACGGCGACGCCGCGGGCACCGCGATCACCTCGTATTCACCGGTGAGCCGCGCCAGCGGCGTGACATCGTGCAGCGTGACCGGCGAGCGATGCGTGACGACACCGCCCAGCATGATCAGCCCCGAGACCATGACGACATCGCCGCGGCGCGCCTCGTTGCCGATGAACCGGGCGAGGCCGATGGTCCCGGCGGCGCCCGGGATGTTCTCCACCGGGGCCAGCCGCACCAGACCGGACCGCTGCAGCGCCTGCTGCATGACGCGCGCGGTCTGATCCCAGCCTCCCCCAGGTGCGGCAGGCGCGACGATCCGCAGTTCGTCCATCAGCGGCTGCGCGGCCGCTGCCTGACCGATCAGCACGACCGCTGCGGCGATTGCCGCCCGCACCAGCGACGTCATGACGCCGCTACTCTATCCGGATTACGATGCGCTCTCGATGCTCCGCGGTGGGAATCCCATGTGGCGTCACGGGGTGACGGCGATGCTGGTCGCGGGCGTTCTCACGCTTCCTATCGCGGCCGGACAGCAGATCAGCCAGCCCCAGCCCACGGCCGTTCCTGCCGATGCGGACCAGAAGTTCGAGGTGGCCTCGATCAAGCCGAACACCATGGGGCAGGAGTCCTTTCTCTGGTCATTTCGCAACGGTCGATTCACCGCGCGCCACGTGACGTTGAAAGCGCTCATTCGAAGCGCGTACGGCAAGCCAGAGCTCGTGCTCACCGAACGTCAGGTGAGTGGCGGCCCGGGATGGCTCGACTCGGAACGGTTCGACGTCGAAGCGGTGGCGCCCAACGTCGCCAACTCCCCCCGCGGTACCTTCAGCGCTCCGTTGCTGAAGATGCTGAGCCGCCTGCTCGAAGAGCGGTTTTCACTGAAGACGCACGTCGAGACACGGGACTTCCCGCTCTTTGCCCTCGTGCTGGCGAGAAAGGACGGCAGGCTGGGCCCGGGCATGCGCCGTCGAGCGCAGCCGTGCACCGCCGCCACGCCCACCGCGCCCGGGGATCCGATCGGCCTCGGCACGTCGACCCGCCAGACCTGCCGCGGGAGTGCGGGGCCTGGGACTTTGATGGGAACAGGACTCACCATGAGCAACCTGGCCAGCGGTCTCTCGCAGTTCGTCCCGGGCATCGATCGGATCGTCGTGGATCGAACCGGGCTCCTCGATACGTTCGATATCGAACTCCGATGGCGTCCCGAGCCTCCCGCTGCCGGCCAGCCGGGGGCGGCTGTGCCCAATCCGGACGCTCCGTCGCTCTTCACCGCGATCGAGGAGCAGCTCGGATTGAGGCTCACCCGGACCAACGGACCCATGGATGTTCTCGTCGTCGATCGCGTCGAGCCGCTGAGCGCTGACTGAAACGGGCGGTAGCGGGCGCGACGGGCTCATCGATTTGAGCTCTCCCAACGGGTGCCCGTAGAATCAGCACCCACCAGGAGGGATCTTCCATGCGCCCGACGCTTGCTGCCGCCGCGGTCTGTGCGGCCCTGATCATCGGCTCGCTCGACGCACCCCTCAGCGGGGCGACCGGACCGATCCCGCTCGACTGCAATCGTGCGTGCCTCGAGGGCGTGATCGATCAGTACCTCGCCGCCGTCGTGGCGCACGATCCGAAGCGGCTGCCGCTGTCGGCGGACGTGAAGTACACCGAGAACAACCAGGTGATCGAGGTCGGCGACGGATTCTGGAAGACCGCGCAGGGCATCGGCAGCTACCGCCACGTGTTCGCCGACCCCGAGTTCGGCCAGGTGGCGATGATGGGCACGATGATCGAGGCCGGCACCCCGATCCTCATGAGCCTGCGGCTGCGGATCGAGCTCGGGCGCATTACGGAGATCGAGTCGATCTACTTCAAGCCGGGGGGCGGCGGCCCCAACAACATCGCCGCGATGGACAAGAGCGGAAAGCCCGAGGACATCTGGTTCCGCACCATTGCTCCGGCGCAGCGGTTGACGCGCCAGCAGATGATCGCGGTCGCCGACGCCTACTTCACCGGGCTGCAGAAGAACGACGGCAAGGGGATCGGGACCACCGGCACCTATCCTTTCACCCCGGACTGCCACCGCATCGAGAACGGCGCGCCCACGACCAACGTGCCGCGCCCCCCGGGCCAGGATCCGAAGACGATCAACCTGTTCTCGATGGACTGCCTGGCGCAGTTCAAGGCCGGGCTCTATTACGTCGTACAGAACATCCATCAGCGCCGCTATCCGCTCGTGGATCAGGAACGCGGTGTCGTGTGGGCGCACTGCACCTTCGACCAGGGCACGGTGAACTCGGGCGTGCTCGCCGACGGCACCAGGCACAGCTACCCCGGCTTCAACCGCCCGAGCAGCATCCTCGTCAGCGAGGCGTTCCTGATCGAGAACGGCAAGATCCGCCGCGTGGAAATGATCGGACCGGCGGCGACGTATCACATCACGTCGCCATGGGGCGGCTTGAGCGGGAACTAGCGATGCGATTCGACGCAGGACGTAGAGGCGCGCTGCTCGCCGTCGCGGTGACCGCGGTTTTCATGGTTCCGCTGGGAGCCCAGTGGGCCAATCACCGCGACGCACGCGTCCCGCGCGCGGCCGACGGCAAGGCCGACCTCTCCGCGCCGCCGCCGCGCACTGCAGCCGGCAAAGTGGACTTCTCCGGCGTCTGGAACTACGCCGGCGTCCTGGGCTTCCGTGGTGGTCCGCCGCCTCCGCCGCCGGGCACGCCGCCCGAGGCGACCTTCTGGAACATCGAGGCGGGCATCAAGGAGGGGCTGCCCTTCCAGCCGTGGGCGGCGGAGCTGCGCCGTCAGCGCATGGCGCGAGACAGCCGCGACAACCCGGACGCCGCCTGTCTGCCGCTCGGGCACATGCAGCTGCACACGCACTCGCAGCCGCGCAAGATCATCCAGACGCCGGGCCTGATCGTGATCCTCTACGAGGCCAACGGCGGTGTGCGGCAGATCTTCATGGACGGACGCCCGGCGCCGCCGAAGGACGCGCAACCCTGGTGGTTCGGCTACTCGCGCGGCTGGTTCGAGGGCGACACGCTCGTCGTGGAGAGCACCAACTTCCGCGACGAGGGCTGGCTCGACGTCAACGGAGCGCCCCTCACGAGCGAGGGGAAGCTGATCGAACGGTTCCGCCGCCCGACGGCCGGCCGTCTCGAGATCGACGTGACGATCGACGATCCGAGGGCGTATACGCGGCCGTGGACCGTCCGCGTGAACCAGCGGCTGCTCGCCGACACCGACCTGATCGAGTTCGTGTGCGGCGAGAACGAACGGTTCGTCTCCGGCAAGAACGCACGCCGCGAGCGTTAGCCGCGCTCGACATCCTTTCTCATCCGTAACGCGGCGAGCGCGCTATCATCCCGGAGATGCGAGCGCTGCTGAAGATTCTCCTCGTCCTCGCCGTGGTGGGCGCGATCTGCTTCGGAGGCGCCTGGTGGTGGGCCGGACGCATGAGCGGACCGGTGGTCGAGATCCGCCGCCCCGACAAGTTCGTCGGCCAGGCGTCGTCGATGGAGCTGATGCTGGAAGCGCCCGGCGGCGAGTTCTCGAAGGTCACCGCCACGTTGTCGCAGAACGGCAAGGACCACGAAGTGTTCGCGCTCGCGTCGGCGAACGACACCGACGTGAAGAAGGAGGCCGCCGATCGCCTCTACGTGATCAAGCCGATCGGCCGCAAGGCGATCCCGGAGTTGCGCAGCGGTCCGGCGCGGATTACGGTGCGGGCGTCGCGGCCGGTGATGTGGGGGCTTCGCGAGGTCGAGAGCCTGACCGTCCGCGACGTCCAGGTGCGCCTCGAGCCGCCGCAGCTGGGCGTGGTCTCGACATTCCACTACATCAACCACGGCGGCAGCGAGTTCGTCGTCTATCGGGCGACCCCCGAGGACGTGAAGTCAGGCGTCCGCGTCGGCGACAAGGAGTATCCGGGCTTCCCCGCTAGAGGGGTCGGCATCACCGGCGATCCGGCGCTGCACGTCGCCTTTTTCGCGCTCCTGTTCGATCAGCCGCTCGACGCGCCGATCCAGGTGTTCGCTCGCGACGAGGCCGGCAACGAGGCCGTGGCGGGGCTCGACAACCGGGTGTTTCCCAAGCCGTACCAGAAGAGCCGAATCGAGATCGATGACCGCTTCCTCGACCGCGTCGTGCCCGCGATCGGCGGCAACACGCCGACGATCGAGCTTCCCGCGGGCGACAACCTGGCCGGCTTCCTGAAGATCAACGGCGACCTGCGGCGCGAGAACAACGCCTACATCGCCAGTCTGGCGCAGAAGACGTCGCCCGACCTGCTCTTCCGGGACGAGTTCCAGCAGTTGGGCGACTCGCAGGTGGAAGCGAAGTTCGCCGACACGCGCACCTACGTCTACAAGGGCAAGGACGTGGACCAGCAGGTGCACCTCGGCTTCGATCTCGCGGTCACCGCCAACGTGGCGATCCGCTCGGCGCAAAAGGGGATCGTGCTGCACGCCGCCTATCTCGGCATCTACGGCAACTGCGTGATCGTCGATCACGGCATGGGCATACAGTCACTCTACGGCCACCTGTCGTCGATCGACGTCAAGGTGGGCGACCGCGTCGAGAAGGGGCAGGTGTTGGGGCGCAGCGGCATGACCGGCCTGGCCGGCGGCGACCACCTGCACTTCACCATGCTCGTCGGCGGCCAGCAGGTGACGCCGGTGGACTGGTGGAGCAAGCAGTGGATGGAAGACCGCGTGCTCCGCAAGATTAAGGCCGCCGGCGGCCCAGCGTCATAGTGGCCGCGGGTCTTCAGACCCGCCTCAGCGAAGCCGGGCCGCCTGAAGGCGGCCCCTACGTCCGCGTTCGGCCCCCCCACGCCTCCCTTCTGAGATAATTAGCTGTTATGCGAATCCTGGCGTCAGCGGCCGTCGTGGCCGCGCTCACAGCAGCGGCCTGCGGCGGCGGACAGCCGGCGGCGAACAATGCCGCCGCGTCCGCCCCGATCACCAACCCGGTGGATCCGGCCACCGCGGGCGCGGTGAGCGGCAAAGTGAATTTCATGGGCACACCGCCCGCGTCCGAGACCATCTCGATGTCGTCCGATCCGCGCTGCATGAACGCCGGCGCCAGGACCGAGACGATCATGGTGTCGGGCGACGGGTCGCTGCAGAACGTCTTCGTCTACGTCAAGGACGGCCTCGGCGCGCTGAAATTCCCGGTGCCGGCCGCGCCCCTCGTGCTCGATCAGAAGGGGTGCCAGTACCGGCCGCACGTCTTTGGCGTCCAGGTGGGCCAGACGATCGAGATCCTCAACAGCGACAACACGCTGCACAACATCCACGCCTGGCCGCAGGCCAACGCCGAGTTCAACAAGGGGCAGGCGCTGCAGGGCATGAAGGACACGCACGTCTTCAGCACGAAGGAAGTGATGGTGCCCTTCCGGTGCGACGTGCACCGCTGGATGAACTCGTTCGTCGGCGTGGTCGATCATCCGTTCTTCGCGGTGACCGGCGCCGACGGCTCGTTCGAGCTGAAGGGGCTGCCGCCGGGCACGTACACGATCGAGGCGTGGCACGAGAAGTTCGGCACCAAGACCGCCAGCGTCACGATCGGCGCCAAGGAATCGAAGGACGTCGCGTTCACGTTCAGCGGGTAACACCGGGAAGTCGCTCCAGATGCTCCTGCACCTCTTCGCGCTGCTGACGGCCGCTTCGACGGCGATTCTGATCTTCGCCGGCGGGCTCGTCACCAGCACCGGTTCGGGCCTGTCGGTGCCCGACTGGCCGAACAGCTACGGCTGGTTCATGTTCACCTTCCCGGTCGAGAACTGGGTGGGCGGCATCTTCTACGAGCACAGCCACCGGCTGATCGCCAGTACCGTCGGCTTCCTGATTCTGGTGCTCGCCTTCTGGCTCTGGCGCGCCGAACCGCGCGCGTGGGTGCGCAGGCTCGGGTTCATCGCGCTCGGCGCCGTCATCACCCAGGGGGTGCTCGGCGGCATCACGGTGCTCTGGTACCTGCCCGACCCGATCTCGATTGCGCACGCGAGCCTGGCGCAGATCGTCTTCTGCCTGACGACGACGATTGCGCTGGTGACGTCGCCGGGATGGCGCCGTGGGTATGTAGAGCGGCGCTTCAGCGCCGCCGGCGCGGCTCGAGCCGTGCCCTACGACGACCGGACGCTGCAGCGCGTGGCCCTGTTGACTCTGGCGACCATCTACGCGCAGATCGTGATCGGCGCGACGATGCGCCACACCGACGCCGGCCTCGCGATCCCTGACTTCCCGTGGATGTTCGGCGGCGTGATCCCCGACCACTGGGATCCGAAGATTGCCGTGCACTTCGCGCATCGCGTCGGCGCGCTGGTGGTCTCGATCCTGATCCTGGCTACCACGGGCCACGTCTTCGCGCACCATCGCCGCCGGCCCGAACTGCTGCGCCCGGCGGTGCTGCTGCTCGTGCTCGTCTCGCTTCAGGTGACGCTCGGCGCGCTCACCGTGCTGAGCGGCAAGCACTACATCATCAACTCGCTGCACGTGGTCACGGGGGCGAGCGTCCTCGCGAGCACGCTCGTGCTGACGCTGCGTGCGCACCGCGCGCGGTTCGCGGGTGCCCTCGCCGCCGACGACCGCCGTGCCGCGGCTCGGGCCGGGCACCCGGGCGCCACCGCCGGGGCGCGCGCGTGACCGGCGTACCAGCCGCCGACGCGCCAGGCACCGATTCGGCGAGCACGGTGTCCACGCGTGCGGCCGACTGGGTGACGCTGACCAAGCCCAGGCTCAACCTTCTCGTCCTCATCACCACGCTGGCCGGGCTCTATCTGGCGGAACCTCGCGGCGTCTCGTCGTCGCTGCTCCTCCACACGCTGGTGGGATCGGCGCTCATCGCGGGTGGCGCCGCGGCGCTCAACCAGGTGATGGAGCGGGCGACGGACGGCTTGATGCGCCGAACGCGCGCGCGCCCCCTTCCTGCGGGGCGGCTGGGAGCGTTCGAGGGGTCGGCGGTGGGCGCAGTCCTTTCGCTGCTCGGCCTCGTGGAGCTCGCGTTCTTCACGAACGCGACGGCGACGACGGTGGCCGCGGTCACCCTGGCCAGCTATGTCTTCCTCTATACGCCACTCAAGACGCGCACGTCGCTGGCCACGCTGATCGGCGCCGTGCCCGGGGCGCTGCCGCCGGTGATCGGCTGGACGGCCGCGACTGGCGTCGTCTCGGGGCCCGCACTCGTCCTGTTCGGCATCGTCTTCCTGTGGCAGATGCCGCACTTCCTCGCCATCGCCTGGATGTATCGCGACGATTACGCAAATGCCGGCATCCCGCTGCTGCCGGTGCTCGAGCCCGACGGACGCCGCACCGGCAATCAGGCACTGCTCTACGCGGCGGTGCTGTGGCCAGTCAGCCTGCTGCCGGCGATCGTCGGCCTCGCGGGACTGCCGTACAGCACCGTGGCGACCGTGCTCGGCTTCCTCTACATCGGGCTCAGCGTACGCTTCGCGCAGGAACGCTCGCACGCCACCGCGCGGCGCCTTTTCCTGTTCTCGATCGTCTACCTGGCGCTGCTGCTCGGTGCGCTGGTCACCAACCGCCTCTGGATGTAGACCACCGGACGCATGCAGATTACCGACCTGCCGGCGCTCAACGCCACGCTGAACGCCATCTCGGCGCTGTTCCTCACCACCGGATATGTGCTCATCCGCCGCGGCGATCGGCTGAACCATCAGCGGGCGATGCTGGGGGCGCTCACGACGTCGGCGCTCTTCCTGGTGAGTTACGTCATCTACCACGCCAACGCGGGCTCGAAGCCGTTTCCGGGCCAAGGCCCAATCCGCGCGGTCTACCTGACCATTCTCCTCACGCACATCCCGCTCGCCGCCGTCATCGTACCGATGGCGCTGCTGACGGCAAGCCGGGGCCTCCGGGCCCGGTTCACCGCGCACGTCCGCCTCGCGCGATGGACGCTCCCGCTCTGGATGTATGTCTCGGTGACCGGTGTCGTGATCTACTTGATGCTCTACCAGCTCTACTGACCGCGTTTTTCCGCCGGAATCCTCACGCCCCGATCGTTGCGGCAAGCCCGGAGGGGTGGCCGAGCTGCGATAAGATTGCCCCCATGCGTCCACGTCTCCAGCAGCTCGCGATGTGCGCCGCCTTCGTGGCCGGACTGGCCGGTGGAGCGTCGGCGCAGTCCGGCAGGGCGATGGGTACCGTGAAGGACCAGGCCGGCAAGGCCATCAAGGGTGCCACGGTCCGGGCCGTCAATCCCGACGCCTCGCCATCACAGTTCGCCTCGGCCACCGACGACAAGGGGCGCTGGGCCATGATCGGCCTCCGCAGCGGCTCGTGGCGGTTCATCGTGGAAGCGCCCGGCTACCTGACGGTGGAGTCGAACATCCCGGTGCGGGTTGCCGCGGCGCCGCCGCTGGGGTTCACGCTGGTCAGGGATCCGGGACCGGTTCCGAACGCAGTCGATCGCAACATCGAGCAGCTGATTCAGGACGCCGCGGCGCTGCGCGATCAGGGCCGGTTCGACCAGGCGATCGCCGCCTACCAGGACATCCGGTCGCGGAACCCCGGGCTGACCTCGGTGAACCTGGTCATCGGCGATCTCTATCGCCGAAAGGCGGCGCAGGAAACCGACCCGGCGGCGCGGCAGACGCTGCTCCGGCAGGCGCTCGACGCCTACGACACACTCCTGAAGACCGACGCGACCAACGAGCGCGCGCTGGCCGAGAGCGCCGCCGTACGCGCGGCGTCGTCACGCAACGAGTAGCGGCGATTTGAGTTTCGGGAGACAGCACTGAGCACCATGCCGAGCC
>JADMIO012736616.1_pt1 | contig 10453 bp, 11 predicted proteins | sample 8958161 | NCBI WGS metagenome assembly JADMIO01 (sample SAMN16585339, study PRJNA669376) | soil metagenome | isolation source: Crop rotation soil | place: USA: Cullars Rotation, Alabama | collected 2011
GCTGGTCGGTGTGATGAGAAGGCCGTCGCCGTGGCGGACGCTGATATTGCCCGAGGTACCCTGGTTGATGCCGAGCGCGTTCATCCGCCGACAAGCGTCGATGATGGCCTGCCGTTTCTTGGTTTCGTCCCGGGTCATCGCGCTGGACCGTATTGCGAGAGAGGCCGCGAACCACCGGCAGATGGTGGGCCATGACGCAGATAAGGCGCTAACGTGGAGCGGGTCAAGCCGAGGACAACGGGCTGGCGAACCTGGGTTAATTCGTCCCGGAGGGACTCAGCCGGCGCGGTCCGGAACGGCCGCCTCGGCAAAGGTCGCCATGCCGTTATGGAGCGCGCAGGCCAGCCTCAGGATCGGCAACGCCAGCGCCGCCCCCGAGCCTTCGCCGAGCCTCAGATCGAGGTCGAGCAAGGGCCTCGCCTCGAGGGCCTCGAGCACCAGGCGGTGCCCCTGCTCGGCCGAACGATGCGAAAACAGGAGATACGGACGGCAGGAGGTATTGAGTTGCGCCGCCGCAAGAGCGGCCACGGAGACGATGAAGCCATCGACCAGGATCGGAACGCGGCGCTGGGCAGCAGCGATGATCGCGCCACAGATCGCAGCGATTTCGAGCCCGCCAACGGCGCAGAGGATTTCTTCCGCGGACGCGCCGGCAAGGCGATGGTGCGCAAGCGCGCTCTCGATGATTTTCGACTTGCGCTGGCGGCCGGCGGCGTCGAGCCCGGTGCCAAGACCGGTCATATTATCTGCGACGACGCCGAGCAGCGCCGCAGCGATCGCGGCCGCCGACGTGGTGTTGCCGATGCCCATCTCGCCAAGAATGAGCAAGTCCGGTCCGGATGCTGCGGCGCGCGCTACGGCACGCTTGCCGCACTCGAGGGCAAAGGCGAGTTCCGCGGGTTGGAGCGCAGCTTCCCTGCTGAAATCACGGCTGCCGCGACGGGGCTTGTCGGTCACGGTGCCCGGCAGCGGCTTTTCCGCCAGCGTGCCGGCGTCGACCACCTCCAGCGCCAAGCCGAGTTCGCGTGCCAGCACCGAGATCGCAGCGCCTCCGCGTGCGAAATTCGCCATCATCGCAATCGTGACCTCCTGCGGATAGGCGGAGACGCCCTGCCCGGCGATGCCGTGATCGCCGGCAAAGACGATGATCGGGGCACACTCTGCGCGCGGACGATTGGCGTGCTGAAGGCCCGCAAGCTCGATCGCCAGGGTCTCCAGCCGGCCGAGCGCGCCGGTTGGCTTGGTGAGTTGCCCCTGGCGCGCCGCCGCAGCGTCGCGATGAGTGGCGGAAATCGCAGGGCATGGCTGATTGACCCATTCAGGAAGCATCGTGTCGCTCTAATCAGGTATGCGTTTGAGAATGTAGCTATCCATGATCCAGCCGTGTTTCGCCCGCGCCGTCGCGCGCGTCTCCACAATCTCTGTACCGACCTCGGCGAGCGGACCGGACAAAATGATCTGGTGCGGCATGCCCAGATAGGCGCCCCACCAGATCTGTATTCCGGCGGGATCGAGCGTCTGGAACGCAGTACCGCCATCGAGCATCACGACCACGGTCTCGACGGCCTGCGGCCAGCCGCCATCGCGCAAGCGCCGGCCAGTTGTGACCAGGAATGCCGCACCGATCTCGTTGAGGGGAATTGCATGGGCAGCACAGAGCGCCTGGACCGCGGTGATGCCGGGTATCACTTCAATCTCGGGCATCGGCTTGAGCCGGCGTGCGATGCGAAGGCTGGAGTCGAACAGCGAGGGATCGCCCCAGATCAGCAAAGCCACGCGGCCGGTCTCGCCAAGATGCTGCCTGATCTCGCGCGACCAGACGGAAGCGACGGCATCGTGCCACTCATCGACGCTGTCGCGATAATCGTCACGCCCGGCATCGCGCGCCGGCAGATCGAACTCGATCAGCCGTGTCTTGCTGCTGGTCAGGACATCAGCGCAAATCTGCCGCCGCAATTCCGCAAGATCGGATTTGTCCTCGCCCTTGCGCGGAATCAGGATCACGTCCGCGGCGTTGATGGCATCGACCGCCGCGAGCGTGAGCTGGCGCGGATCACCGCAACCAATACCGATCAGCGATATCGTGATCACGATCAAGGCCGGGGGCGACCGCCGATGCGATCGCCCGTCAAGGACTTAGGCCGCGTTATGCAGGCGGGGTGTGACGAAGCCGCGATCCAGAATGCCGCGCAGCAATTTTGCGAGCGCCAGCACACCGAGATCAACCAGCGGCTCGACCACGATCACCATCGCGTAGGACGCTGCAAAGCTCGCGACCGAGGACAGATTTTCCGCGCCCATCCCACGGCCATAGATCGCCCAGAACGCAACCCAGGCAACAATGCCGGCCTGATAGGCGGTCGAGAGCGAAAGCGCCTGACCGTAGCGGAGATCGACATAGGCGGTGTCACCAGCGATCACGCGCGCAGCGAGCGCGTTGATGGCGAACAGCGGCACCAGCAGCGTCGTGACGTTCATGCCGTATTGCGGCAGGTCGGTCGGTACGAGGAAAAGGCCCTGCAACAGCAGCCCCAATGCCAATCCAAGCGCCGCGGGCGCGGCCCCGAAGATCAGAAACAAGGTCGAACCGAAGATGAAATGCACCTCAGAAACGCCGACCGAGAAGTGAGGCAGGATCTCAAAGAAGAACATGACGAGCAGCGTGGTCGCCGCCGTGCGGATCGCGGTCGAAGGCATCCCCTGCTCTCGCACGGTCTCGCCCGCAAGCTTCAGCGCGTATCCGCCGGCAGCCGCCGCGGTCGCATAGCTGAGGACGATCTTGGTGCCGTCAACGATTCCAGGCTCGATATGCATGATCCGTCTTCCTTCTCGATTTGCCCTGTTATACCGCTAGGAATTATCCGCCGCCAGCGCCCCGTAGAGAATCACGGCGGTCGCCGTGACATTTTCGTGGCCCAGCTGCTCGGCGAGTTTCTTGACAGTGGTGCGAACAAGCCGCTGATCGGCCCCACCCACGGATTCGGCGAGCAGCGCCGGCGTGTCCGGGGACAGGCCATGGCCCATCAATTTTGCGGCAAGCGCGGGGAAGGTCTTCTTGCCCATATAGACCGCGGTCATCGCGTTCGGGTCGGCGAGCGCCTGCCAATGCAGATCCTGCGGCAGTTCGCCGTTCACGTCGGCGCCGGTGATGAACTGAACCCGGCGCGCGGTGTGCCGCCGTGTCAGCGGAATGCCGATGGCCGCGCCAGCGGCGCTGGCCGCGGTGACGCCGGGGACGATCTCATAGCCGACGCCAGCCCCGCGCAGCGCATCGGTTTCTTCCTCGAGCCGGCCGAACACGCCGGCATCGCCCGATTTCAACCGCACCACCCGCACACCGGTCGCCGCATAGTCCACCAGCAGGCGGCTGACGTGCTCCTGCCGCGCCGAGGGACGGCCGGCCCGCTTGCCGACCGAGACCAGCGTCGCGCCCTTGCGAGCGTGATCGAGAATAGCCCCCGCAGCGAGATCGTCATAGAGCACGACATCGGCTGCATTCAGGCGCGCCGCGGCTTTGAGCGTCAGCAATTCAGGATCGCCGGGACCGGCCGAGACAAAGGAGACGAAGCCGCTCATCGCTCCTCCGCGATCAGATGGAAGAACGTGCCGGTGACGCGCCCGCGCCGCGAACCGGTCTCGGCGACCTCCGCACCGTTGGCATCGCGCACAGATGCAAGCGGCGGATCGGGCTGGGCCAGGATGGAGGCATAGTGAAATTCATGGCCACGCATGCGCGTGCCCTGGGCATGCCCGGGCATGCCGGCGGTGAGTTCCGCAAGTCGATAACCCAGATGCATGCGCCGCTTGGCAAAGCTGGTTTCCAAACCCAACAGTCCCGTCATGGCATGGCGCGTGCCCTTGGCATCGGTGAGCGCCTCACCCAGCACCATATATCCCCCACACTCGCCGTGGACGGGGCGCGTCTGCGCAAATGCTTTCATCGCATTATGGAAGCGGTCATTCGATGCGATCTGTCCCGCATGCAGCTCCGGGTAGCCGCCCGGCAGCCAACAGACATCAGCGCTGTCATCAGGGCTTTCATCGGCAAGCGGCGAAAATGGCAGGATTTCTGCGCCAGCCGCCCGCCAACCTTCAAGAATATGCGGGTAGGCGAAAGAGAAAGCCGCATCACGTGCGAGCGCGACGCGCTGGCCGGGCGGCGTCACCCGCGCCGGCGCACGCGTCTGCGAGGCGGTCCAGTCACATTCGGCAAGCCTGAGCACGGCGTCGAGATCGACGCGCTCGGCGACAAGACGCGCGGCCTCGGCGATCAACTCGTTGAGCCGCGCCAGCTCCTCCGCCTGAACCAGCCCGAGATGCCGTTCCGGCAGCGCAATCGGCGCATGCCGTGGCAACGCGCCGACGACGGCGATGCCCGCCCCTTCCATCGCCCGGCGCACCAGGTCTTCGTGGCGGAGGCTCGCGACGCGATTGAGCACGACGCCGGCAATCCGCACGTCCTTGCGGAAATCGCGCAAGCCCGATGCGACCGCCGCCGCCGTTTGCGCCTGCCCCGAGGGATCCAGCACCAGCAGCACCGGCCAGCGCATCATCCCGGCGATGTCGGCGCTCGCGCCGGTGCCCGATTGTCCTGCGGTCGCCACGCCGTCGAACAGGCCCATCGAACCCTCGGCGAGCACAAGATCGGCGCCGGCGCCGCGAGCAATCAGCGGTTCGATCATATCCCGCGGCATCGCCCAGCTATCGATATTGACCGAAGCCCGCCCCGTTGCAGCCGTGTGGAACGCGGGATCGATATAATCAGGTCCGCTCTTGAAACACTGCACGGCAAGGCCGCGGTCGCGGAAGGCGCGCGCCAGCGCCAGCGTCAGGGTGGTCTTGCCCGCGCCGGAGGCCGCCGCGGAGATCAGCAGGCATCGCGCCATCACGTCGTCTCCGGAAACCGTGGCGACGTGCCGACCGGCCGGTAGCGGCGATCGTAATCGGCGGCGTAGAGCCTGCTCTCGTCGAAGTCCTTTGCGTCGATGGTGCGGCCGACCAGGATGATGGCCGTGCGCCCGAGCTCGGCGCCGAGCGAGGCTTCCAGCGTGCCCAGGGTCGCGCGGACGATTCTCTCGTCTGGCCAGCTCGCGCGCCAGACCACCGCGACCGGACAATCCGCGCCGTAATGCGGCGCAAGCTCGGCAATGACCTTGCCGAGCACATGGACGGAGAGATGAATCGCCAGCACCGCCCCGGTTGCCGCGAACGCGGAAAGCTGCTCGCCGTCCGGCATCGCGCTGGCGCGGCCCGAGGTACGGGTCAGAACGACCGATTGCGCAAGTCCCGGCAACGTCAGCTCCGCTTCGAGAGCCGCTGCCGCCGCGGCAAACGACGGCACGCCGGGCGTCACCGAAAAGGGGATGCCCAGCTCGCGGAGCCGCCGTAGCTGCTCACCCATCGCCGACCACACCGAGAGATCGCCGGAATGCAGCCGCGCCACGTCCTTGCGCGCGGTGTGGGCGGACGCGATCTCGTCGATGATCTCGTCCAGCGACAGCGGCGCGGTGTTGATGATCCGCGCGCCGGGTGGACAATGCGCGAGGATCTCCTTCGGCACGAGCGAGCCGGCATAAAGGCAGACCGGGCAAGAGGCAATCAGGTCGCGGCCCCGCAAGGTGAGGAGGTCGGGCGCACCGGGACCCGCGCCGATGAAATGCACGGTCATTTCACCACGCTCCATTGCACGACCGGACGCGACGCGTCCCATGACCGGTAGCGGCCGAGCGGCGCGGCCTGCGCAATCTCGATCCGCATGAGATCGCCGCCATGCCTCTCGTGCAGGCCGGCGAGCAGTGCTTCGGTTTCGAGCGTGACGCTATGCGCGACGACCCGCGTGCCTTGCGCAACCAGCGACCACACGGCATCGAACATCGCTGCATCAAGTCCACCACCGACAAACACCGCATCGGGCCTCGCGAGAGCCGCCAGCGCGGACGGCGCCGTTCCCGCCACGATGCTGATCCTGTGCAAGAGGCCAAACGCTTCGGCATTGGCGTAGATATTCGCCGCGCGATCGTCGCGCGTCTCGATCGCAATCGACGTTCCGCCCGCAAGGGCCCATTCGACCGAGATCGAGCCGGAGCCGGCACCGATGTCCCACAATCTTTCGCCCGGCCGAGGCGCCAGCGCCGAGAGGGCCAGCGCACGCATCGGTCGCTTGGTGATCTGGCCGTCGTGTTGAAACAGGTCGTCCGCGAGTCCGGACGCCCGCGAGAGCCCGGCGGCACCATCCGCTTCGATGGCCACCGCTGACGGGGCGTTCATCGCATCCGCCGCAAAGCAATCCGCCCGGCATTGCGCAACCTGCTCGCGCGGCCCGCTCAGCGCCGACAAGACCCAGAGCCGCGAGAGGCCCCATCCGCGCTGGATCAGCCAGTGCGCGAGCTTCGTCCCCGACTCCGCGTCGCGCAGGAGGCAGATGATGCGCGCACCACGCGACAGCAACGGCACCAGCCGCTCGAAAGGAGCCGCATGCAAGGCCACGCAAAGTGTGGCTTCCAATGGCCAACCGAGCCTTGAGGCCGCCAGCGAGAAGGTCGAGGGCGCCGGATGCGCGATCCATTCGTCCGGCGCGAGATATGCGGCGAGGCTGCCGCCCGCGCCGTGCCAAAAGGGATCGCCGGATGCAAGCACCGCGGTCGGACGGCCGCGGCGGGTCAGCACGCAGGAAGCATCGAACGGCACCGGCCACGGCTTCCCGCGGCCATCGATTTCGGCGAGTTTCAAGTGGCGTTCACCGCCGAACACGGTCTCAGCGCCGGCCAATGCCTTTCGGCTTGCCTCCGACAGCCCGGCAAGGCCATCTTCGCCGATACCGATGATGGACAACCAGGGTTCAGACATGCGCGCCCTCATTCTGGGCGGAACAGGCGACGCCAATCATCTTGCGGACGTGTTCGTGCGCGAGAAGATCGACGCAATCTATTCCTATGCGGGCCGTACGCAGATTCCGCTCGGCCATGCGTTGCCTGTCCGGATTGGCGGCTTTGGCGGCGCGACGGGACTTGCGGACTACATCCGCGACGAGGGTATCACTCATGTGATCGATGCGACCCATCCGTTCGCCGCCGAGATGAGCCGCCATGCGGTCGAGGCCTGCGCCGCGGCGGACGTTCCCCTGGTGGCGCTGGAGCGAGCGCCATGGAGCAGGACAAGCGGCGATACCTGGATCGAAGTGGCCGACATCGCCGGCGCGATCGATCGGCTTCCCGAGCAACGCGCGCGCGTCTTTCTCGCCATCGGCCGGCAGCACATCGCGGCCTTCGCGGCCAAACCGCAGCACGCCTATTTGCTGCGTTTCGTCGATGCGCCCGACGGCGCGCTGCAATTGCCTGAGGCCGAAGTGATCGTATCGCGCGGTCCGTTCACGCCTGAAGGCGACCGGGAATTGATGCGCAGCCGTGGTATCGAATGGCTGGTGGCGCGCAATTCCGGCGGCGCCGGCGCGCGGGCGAAGATCGACGCGGCGCGCGAACTCGGCCTGCCCGTCATCATGATCGCGCGCCCCGCTCTGCCCGAACGGCAACGGCTCGGCAGCGCAGAGGACGTGCTGGCGTGGCTTGCTCATGACGCCCGCCTCGGCGCATAGACCCAGCGCCCGACGCGCCGCGTCGCCGAATTGCCGACAATGACGAGCGTCGCCATGTCAGCCATGTCAGGCCGCGCGTCCTGCAACGCCAGGGTCTCGATCCGCTCTCTCGGTGTTGTCACGGCGTGCGCGAAGATGATGGTGCGGTCGCCGCAACCGGCCTCCTTCAGCACCTCCAGCGCGCGGGCGAAACCTTCGGGCCGGCTTGCCGAGCGCGGATTGTAGATTGCGATCGCGAAGTCTGCTTCGGCAGCAAGCCGCAGCCTTTTCTCGATCAGGTGCCACGGCTTCAGATTGTCCGAGAGATTGATGGCGCAGAAATCATGCCCCAGCGGTGCACCGGCACGCGCGGCTGCCGCCAGCATCGCGGTGATGCCCGGCAGGACGCGGATAGAAAGATCGTGCAGGTCGGGCGCGGCTTCCAGCGCCTCGAATACCGCGGCTGCCATCGCGAACACGCCGGGATCGCCTGATGACACCAGCACGACGCGGCGTCCCTCCCCGGCCAGTTTCAGCGCCTCGCCTGCGCGCTGCAATTCCTGGCGATTGTCGGATGCATGCAGCCGCAATCCTTCGCGCGCCGGCACGCGCGCGACATAAGGCGCATAGCCGAGCACGTCGGTGGCATCGGCAAGCGCAGCCGATACTTCCGGCGTTACCAGCGCGGCGTCGCCGGGACCGAGGCCCGCGATGGTCAGCGTGCCCGTCATTCCGCCGCTTCCTGCCGCCGGCCGCCCCTTCCATGCACCAGCACGATCGCGAAATACGGGCAGTCGGAGGCATCGACTTCGGCGAGCCGCGCGACGCGTTCGCCGGGCATCGTGCCGCGCTCGATGAGCCAGGCTTCATCGAGCCGATCCGCCCTTTCCAGCGCCCGACGGATTTTTGCAAGATTGCGCCCGGTTTTCATGATCACCAGCGCGTCCGAACTCTGCGCGCGCCGCTCGAGCTCGGCTTCCGGCAGCGTACCCACCAGCACCGTCATGACATCGTCGCCGAGTGTCATCGGCAGGCCAGCGACATTCCAGCATCCGGCCATCCCGGGAATGCCGGCGATCACCTCGATCTCGGCACGGCCTTGCAAGCGCGTGTAGAGATGCATGAACGAGCCATAGAAGAACGGATCGCCTTCGCAGAGCACGACAACATCCGATGTCCGCGACAGCTCCAACAGCCGCTCGGCCCATTCGTCGTGGAAGGTTGCGAGCAGCCGTGCATACGCCTCGCTGTTGAGGGCAAGCTCGGTCGTAACAGGATATTCCATCGGATATTCGCGCACGCCTGTCGCCAGCATCCCTTCGACGATGGCACGCGCCTGACCAAGACGGCCCTTCTTGCGGAAATAGGCGATGTGCGTGGCCGCGCGCACCTCGCGATCGGCGCGCACGCTCATCAGATCGGGATCGCCGGGCCCAAGCCCGCAGCAGATGATCCGGCCCATGGTCATTCGCTCCTGCTGGCGAGGGCATTCACGGCCGCGACCGTGACGGCGGAGCCGCCGAGGCGGCCGAGGACCGTGAGCGCGGGCGCGGGAGGCGCCGCCATCAGCGCCGCCTTGGATTCGGCCGCACCAACAAAGCCGACAGGACAGCCGATGATCGCGGCAGGCCGCGGACAGTCATCGGCTTCCAGCATGTTGAGCAGATGAAACAGCGCTGTCGGTGCATTGCCGATCGCAACGATCGCGCCTGCAAGATGCGGCCGCCACAACTCGAGCGCGGCGGCCGAGCGCGTCGTATGCATCGATTGCGCCAGCGCCGGCACCCTGGGATCGTCGAGCGTCGAGATCACGGGGTTGTTGGCCGGCAGTCGCGCCCGCGTGATTCCTTCCGATACCATGCGCGCGTCACACAGGATGGGCGCACCATTTTGCAGGGCCTTGCGCGCGACGCTCGCCATGCCCTGCGTGAAACGGATGTGCGCCTCGAGGCCGACCATGCCGGCGGCGTGGATCATGCGCACCACGACCGGCTCCTCATCCGCAGAGAAGCGCGCAAGCTCGGCCTCAGTGCGGATGGTCGCAAAGGACTGCCGGTAAATCGCCGCACCGTCTGTTTCGAAGGCGTGCGGCATCAACGGCCTCCCAGCAGCGTGCCGGCATCGGCGACAATTTTTTCACGCTTCAGTCCGCGCATGGCGGGAGTGTCGCGCGGCGAGCCGTCACGGACAAGGTCGAAGCCATCGGCCGTGCCGACCAGTGTCAACGTCGAAGGCGCCGGATGCGCGCAGCCCTTGGCGCAGCCCGAGACATGAAGTCTGGCGTCCGCCGGAATCCAAGGCGCGAGCGTTGCGGCCAACGCACGCGTTTGTGCATGCGCCTCGGGGCAGACCGGCGCGCCCGTGCAGGCAACGACCCGCAGCAGCGGATCATCGGCGCAGGTCACGAGGTTCTCGTGCCCCGGCAGCTCGCGCAAGCCTTCCAGAAGGATCATGCGCCATGGAGTCAGGCGCAGGCCGGGAGCGAGCGTTGCGACACGGGCGAGCGTGGCACTGTCCAACTGGCCGAACGCGATCCCGACCAGCGCGCCGGTGGCGACAATGCCCGGACCTGAAACCTCGATCGCTATCGCTGGCCGCGCATCGCCCTCGAAAGGCAGCCTGACGCCACCAGCGAGATGCGCCGCCATGCGTCCTCGCCCGTTCCTCACCCCGCCGGACGCGACGAACCACTTCGCGAGTGCAAGCACGAGGTCGATTGCCTGCTCGCTGGCGACCGCACGTCCCAGCGGCGCGCTGTCCGCGCGGACGATCAATCCCCCGTCCGCGCCGCGCTCGATGCGGATATCGGCCGGGGCATGGGCAAGCGCGCGCTCCTCGCCGCAATCGACTGCGAAGCCGAATTTCGCGGGCAGGCCGAGCGGA
>JADMIO010001509.1_pt1 | contig 10452 bp, 7 predicted proteins | sample 8958161 | NCBI WGS metagenome assembly JADMIO01 (sample SAMN16585339, study PRJNA669376) | soil metagenome | isolation source: Crop rotation soil | place: USA: Cullars Rotation, Alabama | collected 2011
GGTCTTTCGCCATACGTGGAAGAATAACTCCAAAAGCAGAAAGAAAAATAGTTTGAACAAATGCAGAGCAGTCGATCCCATTTTTTGTAGTTCCACCCAGCTTGTAACGAGTGCCGTACCAATCGTCAATATTCTGATAAAGTTGAATATTTTGTATCTGCTCTACTTCCGTATTCAATAACAACGCATATTTGATCTGAAGAGAGGAAGCTTTTTCAATTTCAACCGGTTTGTTGTTGCCCATAATCACCTCGTCGGACCTTACAGATTGTACCCCGGACGTATGTGTTTCCTTCTTCATTTCTTTTGAGGCTAAACTTGCATCATCGGAAGAAGAAATATCAAGAAATTTTACTTCTTTGTTTTTGTTATTGTCCGAACTAGTGTGGGATGGAGTTTGTTTATTATTTGTTGTTGATAATGGCTTAAGACCGGTACAGCTCACTAAAAAGACAGTGAACGTCAATGCAGCTAAAATCTTTCTTAACATACCTGGTACCCGTTTAAATGTCCGCTCCTGGAAAGCCCGTCCCTGGCGGAATGGCAAATGTATAATTGTTTTTCAAACCCGTGAATTTTAAACGCAAATTATTCGCAATTATTACCCTTAGTAGGATTACGATTATCGAGGAAAACTGGAAGCTAACGACTTAGAACTCCGGGCCAGATTTAATTGTGGTATGAGTTTATTTTTTTTAACATTGTCTTATTACCATGCGGCAATTATTTTCAACTATCATATTAATTCTTTTATTGGGGTGCCACTACCCTGAGAGCAGGATCATTTCTGACAGCATGGTTCAAAAAAGAGACTCTTTGCAGCCACTGGAACTGGCTGAGTTGTTGATCGCGGACAAGGATTCTCCGTTTGTAAATGTTCCACCACCCAGGTATTCAAATATAATTTTTGATAAAAAGGAAATCCTGAATGCCGCCCCGGGTACAAAGTCCGTATTGTTCAATACAAGCGGAACCAAGTTGTATGCAATGAATCTCGAAGGAATGAGCGTATATGAATTTGACCAATCGACAAGAAAGATCCTCAGGGAATTTAAATTCAGGCCGACCAAAGGAATGGGCTGGGACTATGAAGGAGATACAGCAATTGCTTCATATGAAGAAAAGCCGGTAGAAGCATGTTTTTCAAATAACGATAAAATACTTTGGGTTTCTCTTCACAATGCCGGGGGAGTGGTTCCGATCATTGTTGATTCTTTTCAGTTATATCCCAAAAAGCCTGATTCAACCTTGACCAAACACATAACACTGGTCTATCCTGATTCCACTCAAAAAGATTCCTTTGACGCACCATTAATCAAAACAGGAAAAACGCCAAAAGTGATCACCAAAACTGCTGATGATAGAAATTTGCTGGTGAGCAACTGGCATTCTTATACGATCAGTGTTCTTGAAATAGACCCGAACAGGTATCCGTACGGAAAGGTTATAAGTACGATACCTGTCTCTTCGATCCCGCGGGGCATTGCGGTCGATGACAAAACCAACAAATCTTATGTAGCGATCATGGGAGGTGCAAGTATCACGGTGCTCAACAATTGGGTTTGGCAAAAGGAAGACGATCTGCATGTAGCCTCGAACCCTCGCCACCTTGTGATGGATACCAGCGGAAGACTGTTTGTCTCTTACAATAAGCTGGCCCAAATTGCATGCATTGATGCGCAAACAGGAAAGACTCTTTTTACAGCGTCCACTCATATCCAACCGCGGACGATCGCCTTGTCAAAAAACAAACAATTCTTATTTGTTACGTGTTATAATGGGAACATGGTGGATGTTTTTAAAATAAATAAGAAAGGATTTAAGAAATTGTATTCCATCGGGTGTAAAGGAAAACCGGTTGGTGTGGATATCTTTGAAGACAACAATAAGCTGGAAGCGTGGGTTTGCACCTATACAAATGGGGCCATCAATATTCTGACCTTTAAGAAAAGTTATTAACCGCCGTTTTCTGAATTGAGTTTATTAGCACATTTGCAGTTCTGCATGATCGCAGGTTAACTTATGAAATTTTCTCATTTACACGTACATACTCAATTCTCTCTCCTGGACGGAGCAGCTTCCATCCAGTCACTTTATAAAAAGGCGATAGCCGATGGCATGCCCGCTATGGCCATCAGCGATCATGGAAACATGTTTGGTGTTTTTGAATTTGTGGCGGAGGCATACAAGCACAAAGACGAAAACGGAAAGCTGAAAGTAAAACCGATCGTCGGGTGTGAATTCTATATAACGGCGGATCGCCTGCGCAAAACATTTTCCAAAGACGAAAAAGATCCGCGTCATCACCAGATCTTGCTGGCAAAAAATGAAAAGGGTTATCGCAATCTTGTTAAGCTTACTTCGTTGGGTTTTATCGAAGGCATGTACAGCAAGTATCCGCGGATCGACAAAGAGCTAATTATTAAATACCACGAAGGATTAATTGCAACCACTTGTTGCCTGGGCGCCCTGGTTCCCCAGGCAATTTTAAGAAAGAGTGAAGCAGAAGCCGAACAGGAATTTAAATGGTGGGTTGACCTTTTCGGTGAGGACTATTATGTAGAACTCCAGCGTCATGGATTATCAGAACAGAACAAAGTGAATGAAGTGCTCGTGAAGTTTGCACTTAAATACGGAGTGAAGATCATTGCCAGCAACGATTCGCATTATGTTGATCAAAGTGATTTTAATGCTCATGACATTTTGCTTTGCATCAATACGGGAGAAAAATTGGCAACGCCGGCGCTGAGGGAATTTAGCGATGACGATGTGCATGTCAAGAATAAACGTTTTGCATTTCCGAATGACCAGTTCTATTTTAAGAACACAGCTGAAATGGCAAAAAATTTCGAGGACCTGCCACAAGCGATTGACAACACCAATGAGATCATCGATAAGGTGGAACTTTTAAACCTGAAAAGAGACATTCTTCTTCCGGCCTTTCCCATTCCAAAAGAATTTCAAATCCATGAAGACAATAACTTAAATCAGTGGGAATACCTGAAGGCCATCACTTATGACGGAGCAAAAAAAAGATATAGCGAGATAACAGAGGACCTGCGTGAGCGCATCGATTTTGAATTGTTTACCATAAAAACAATGGGTTTTGCCGGTTATTTCCTAATCGTAAGTGATTTTATTAAAGCCGGTCGTGAACTTGGAGTATTCGTTGGTCCCGGTCGTGGTTCGGCTGCAGGTTCTGTTGTTGCATACTGTATAGGAATTACCAATATTGACCCAATAAAATACAATTTACTTTTTGAAAGGTTTCTAAATCCCGATCGCAAATCGATGCCTGATATCGATACTGATTTTGACGACGTCGGCAGGCAAAAAGTTATTGACTATGTTATTGCAAAATATGGAAAGAACCAGGTAGCGCAGATCATAACGTACGGTACCATGGCAGCGAAGATGAGTATTAAAGATGTGGCAAGGGTATTGGACCTTCCGTTGCCCGAATCGAATGCACTGGCAAAACTTGTTCCGGAGCGCCCGGGTATAGAATTAAGAAGACTATTGCAGGCTCCGATTTCACCAAAGGAGGGAGAAAAATCCCTGATCGAAAAAGAAGGGCTCGGCTCCGATGATCTCGAAAACGTAAAAAAACTCCGCGAGATCTATAATGGTAAAACCATGGAGGCTACAGTGCTTCATGAAGCAGAACGGTTGGAAGGCTCTGTGCGCAATACCGGCATTCATGCGGCAGGCATCATCATTGCACCGAAAGATCTTACCGAACTGATCCCGGTTGCGACGGCTAAAGATTCTGATCTCTGGGTTACCCAAATTGAAGGAAGTACTATTGAGGATGCGGGCGTATTGAAGATGGACTTCCTCGGATTGAAAACTCTTACCATTCTTCGCGATGCATTGGAGCTTATCAGGGAAAATCATGGAGTAGATATCGATCTTGATGCTCTTCCTCTTGATGATGAAAAAACCTTTCAACTTTACCAACGCGGTGATACGATCGGTACATTTCAGTTTGAAAGTCCCGGCATGCAAAAATATCTGCGCGAATTAAAACCCGATTCATTCAACGACCTGATCGCGATGAATGCTTTGTATCGTCCGGGCCCAATGGCTTATATTCCTAATTATATCGAGCGAAAGCATGGGCGCGAAAGCATTACCTACGATTTGCCGGAGATGGAAGAGACGTTGAAAGATACCTACGGCATCACAGTTTACCAGGAACAGGTAATGTTACTGAGTCAGAAACTTGCCGGGTTCACCAAAGGACAAGCCGATGTGTTGCGCAAGGCTATGGGGAAGAAAGACAGGAAGACGCTTGATAAGATGAAAGATAGTTTTATTGAAGGCGCAACAAAAAATTTGTATCCAAAGGAAAGATTAGAAAAAATATGGACGGATTGGGAAGCATTTGCTCAATATGCATTCAATAAATCACACTCCACTTGCTATGCGTATGTTGCTCATCAAACGGCTTACTTAAAATCCCACTACCCTGCCGAGTACATGGCAGCGGTGTTGAACCACGCCGGCAGTATTGATAAGATCACTTTCTTTATGGAAGAGTGCAAACGTATGGGCATAAAAGTATTGGGACCTGATATCAATGAATCACTGAAAGGTTTTGCAGTAAATACAGCCGGCGAAATTCGTTTTGGACTCGGTGGCTTAAAAGGAGTGGGCGAAGCTGCTGTTGAAAGTATCATTCACGAAAGAAAGAGGAATGGTGCATTTAAAAATATTTTTGATTTCATCAAGCGCATCAATCAACGAACGGTAAACAAAAAAACATTGGAAAGCCTTGCGTATGCAGGCGGGTTTGATTGTTTCCCGGAACATAATCGCGCACAATATTTTCACATACCGCCGGAAGAAACGATCAGTGGATTGGAGCGCATAATCAAATACGGGCAGGTCATTCAAACACAAAATGCCACGACTACGAACACATTGTTCGGAGATCTCCCTATTACAATGGAAATACCTCCGCCGCGATTACCCGAGTGCCTGCCATGGCCATTGGTAGTACAATTGAATCATGAAAAGGAAATTACGGGGATGTTTTTGAGTGGTCATCCATTGGATCACCACAAATTTGAAATGAAGCACTATGGTATTACAACCATTGCTGATTTTAACGAGTTCAAAGAGGTCATTTCGAAACAGGCCAATCCGGGTCGTCAATTCCGTTTGCTTGGCCTGGTAACCGATGCACAACATAAAATTTCAAGACAGGGAAACAAGTATGGGAATTTTGTGATCGAAGATTATTCAGGTAAAACGGAAATTGTTTTATGGAGTGATGATTTTGCTAAGTTTTCGCCTTTCCTGGTGCAAGGGAGCACAGTTTTTATAACAGGTTTCTTCAGGCAGCGTTTTAATCGTCCCGAATTTGAATTCAAGATCGGTTCGGTATCCATGGCCGAAACTTTGAAGAGAAACCTGACTAAACAGGTGCATATTGAAGTGCACCCGAAAGATGTTACAAATGAGATCGTAAGCTTCATTGAAAAAAATGTGAAGGACCATCCCGGCAAAGCAACGCTGAAATTTACATTCAATGAGCCCAGGAATAACCTGAAGATAAGCTTGCTAACGATGGATAATGGTTTTGAAATGAACGATGAAATGACCGAGTTCCTTGAAAACAAACCCGGGTTTGAGGTGCAGGTAACAACTGTTTAAACATTTGAGATTCTGACCCTGCCTTCCTTCTGTGGTTGTCATCGCGAGCAATTTCCTTGAGCAATGTTTTGCAAAAATGTCCTTGAACGCAATGTCACCTGAGCAATGTCACCCTAAGCATTGTCACCCTGAGCAATGTCACCTTGAGCAATGTCACCCTGAGCTTGTCGAAGGGTTGTCGAAGGTTGTTGAAGGGTTGTCGAAGCGTAATGCAGAGAGATTGAACAATTTCATCTGCATAAATGTTAAGGAAATCTATAAATAGACAGATTAGCAGGTCACTGATGATTTCAATCATGTTCGTGACAACTTAATCACAAATTGATGTCATAACTTCGTGTAATTGTATTTGGGACTAAATTTGCAGTCTTTCTGAACCGAAAAATAAACTTAAAACTAGTATATGGCAAAAGAATTCAATGATTCAAATTTTCAAAACGAGGTACTTTCCTCAGATAAATTGACAGTGGTTGATTTTTGGGCTGAATGGTGCGGTCCTTGTCGTGCTATCGGGCCGGTTATCGAGGATCTTTCGAAAGAATACGCTGGTAAAGTGAACGTAGGCAAGGTTAACGTAGACTACAACCCGCAGGTGAGCATGAACTATGGCATCACTTCAATCCCTGCCATCCTGTTTATCAAGAATGGCCAGGTGGTTGACAAATTAGTAGGCGCACAACCTAAAGGAAATTTTGTTAAAAAGATAGAGGCGCACTTATAAATAATTAACCTGGGAAACATTCACCCCGTTCATTTGGACGGGGTTTTTTTATTACCAAAAAAGCCTGTTAACTCCCTGCACGACCACGAGACATTAATTAACTATTTTTGAAAACAATGACGACAAGCTTTGACCTGCAACCAATATTAGAGGATGAAATAGTGATTCTAAGACCTCTGAAAGAAGAAGACCTCGATGACCTGTACAAGGTGGCTTCCGATCCTTTAATTTGGGAACAGCATCCTGCTAAGGACCGTTGTCAACGCGATGTATTTGAACTATTTTTTAAAGATGCCATGGCATCGGGAGGGGCATTTGCTATCATCGATAAAAAAACCGGACAAATAATTGGCAGCACCCGGTACCATATTATCAAGGAGGTTGTAAATGCCATTGAAATTGGCTGGACCTTTTTAGCACGTGAGTACTGGGGAGGACGTTATAACCGGGCAATGAAAAGATTAATGATGGATCATAGTTTTCGGTTTGTAGACAACATTCTTTTCTATATTGATGAAAACAATTTACGCTCACAGAAGGCCGTTGAAAAAATCGGAGGCAAGCGAATTACTGAACTGAACGGCGTTACTTTAGAAGTAAGACCTGGCGCCGCCGCTATTTACCTGGTTACGAAGAACAGCTGAAAACAAAAACAAAACTCTGCATTCTGACGCCGTACTTCTCCGTGACACTCAGTTTAAGGCACTCCATGAAAAATTTATTCTAATACAGGTTTAACGTTACCAAGATACTTCCCCGCCGAGAACGGAAGCCGCCTTTTGCGAGTAGTTTGCGATGATAATGGGCCATCACCAGCCATTAAAAATCAAAAACGTTTGTCATGAAAATTATCGGAACCTCTTTGATTGCTTTGATCTTTGCCTGCACCGCTACTCATTCACAAAACTTAAAAATCCCGCAACCGAGCACTTTGCAAACCATCCAGCAGGATCTCGGATTGGGCCAGGTCAGTATTACCTATTCAAGACCAAATGTGAAGGGAAGAAAGATATTTGGAGAAACAGAACCTTACGGACTCGTTTGGCGAACTGGTGCGAATGCTGCCACAAAAATTAAATTGACTGATACCATCACGATGGAAAAACACCAGGTGTTGCCCGGTGAATATGCCTTATTTACCATACCGGGACCAGGTGAATGGACAGTGATCCTGAATCAAACATCTCAACAATGGGGAGCGTATTCGTATGATTCCACAAAGGATGTTCTAAGGTTCAAAGTAAAACCGGGAAGGCTTGACAAAAAGATGGAAACATTCACCATTCAATTTGCCAATGCTTTTGTTGACCGTTGTGATCTGCAATTATCATGGGAAAATACCGTGGTATCTCTCCGACTTGAAACAGATGTGGACGCCCGTGTGATGGCCAGCATCGACGAACTCATGAAGGGCGAGAAAAAACCATACTATTTCGCAGCGATCTATTATTATAATCATGATAAGGACATGAATAAAGCTTTTTCATGGATCAACGAGGCCGATAAAAATAGCCCGGGTGCTTACAATATAAAATACTGGAAGGCCAGAATACAATTGAAGATGGGAGACAAAGCCGGCGCGATCGGATCAGCCAACGAAGGACTAAAACTGGCAATGGCCGAACCCAATGCAGAATATATACGGCTGAACAAGGAAGTTCTGGCGGCAGCGAAAAGGTAATGGAAGACTCATTGTCGGAGGGCGTCTTCAATTCCCACAGGTGCCACAGATTTTCACGGGCAAGAAGTGTACGGAAAAATGTATGTTTCCCTGTGTAATCAGTGAGACCAACGATAAACCACCAGCGGAAAACATTGTGAATTTTGTATTGATTGAATCGAAGATTATTTCATTTCTTATCTATCCCGGAATCCAAAATCATAATTATGTAAATTTTTTTCATTGACTTTTGTTTTGCTTTTATTTACTTTTAAATCCTAACAAAAAGTTCCCTATGAAACGCCTGACAAAACCAACAATTGCTATCTTCTTAGCTCTGATCCTCTTTGGCTGTTCCAAAAACAATCCTGGTATCTCACCAGCAACTGATCAAACACCGGAGCTTCATACGTATGGTGTACTGCCCATGCAACCGGAGCAGTGGTCATTCGTTCCTGAATTTTCAACTGAAATTGTTTTAGAGAATGCGAGAACGTCAGGTTTACCGGTAAAATCATTACCTGCCAGTTATTTAATGGCCTCTCCAACTGTAAGAAACCAGGGACAAATCGGGTCCTGCACTGCTTTCTGCGGCGCAGAAACCAATGAGATACTCAATTATTATAAAACAAACACCGCGACTTACACAGGATTGACTGTAAGCACCGGTTTAACAAAAGCGTCAACGACACAACTGGTGAATTCATCTTTGTTTGGTCCTTCGCTGGCATTGAGTCCTTTATTCATTTATTATGTAGAGCGCTGTGTGGTCATGAAACAGCCGATCACGGCTGATGGAGGTGCTTACATGGTCGCGATACCCGAAACTTTCCAGGGGTTGAGCAATAATCGTGGCACAGGTAAACCGCTCACATTAACCATCAATAATACAACCTATACTTTTGCCGGCGCTTGTTATGAGAATCTTTATCCCTATCCTTCCACCGGCTCTCATTCTTCCACACAATACACAACGCCACCCGCGGCGGCTGCTATCTCAAATGCTGTAAATTTCAAAATTGGCGTACAAAGCGGAACAACCGGCAGCAGTGGAACAACAACGCATGGCTACTTTGTGATCAATTCTACCGATCCTGTAGCCGATGCAAAAACAGCGATCGCTTACAATAAGCCGGTAATGATGGGTTTCAATGTGTATGATAATTCAAGCTATCAATATTTCGAAAGACTGGGAACAAGATCCGGTAAGTTCACTTATAATCCACTTAACGCGGATGGGACACTGGCTCCTGGTGTGACGCTACTTGGCGGTCATGCTGTTCCTCTTATTGGATATATTGACGATGCTTCACAACCCGGCGGAGGAGTCTTCATTGTTCAAAATTCCTGGGGCACCGGTTGGGGTTATAAAGGATATTTTTATATGCCTTACTCTGTATTGAGAAGTAAAACAATTGTTTCTTCAGGAAGTTTATACGTCGCGATCATTTAGCATAAAAATTTTGGTGTTTTTCATTTTCGAAGGATCCCCGGTGCAAGCCGGGGTTTTTGTTTGTAAGCTATGAGCTGCGAGCCATGAGTGATGAACTGTAAGCTGTAAGCTCCATGCTGCCAGCAAATGACTCAATGACTTACTGCGTGTTGCTTATGCCTACTGACCACTGGCTCACATCTTCGCTCTCAAATATTGATCAGGCCATTTAACATCGACATCCAACTCTTTCGCAGCATGCAATGGAAAATAAGGATCGCGTAATAATTGTCGCGCAAGAACAATAAGGTCAGCTTGTCCCGCTTGCAATATTCCCTCCGCTTGATGAGCAGTAGTGATCAAACCCACGGCACCTGTTTTCATGCCTGTTTGTTTCTTAATAGCTTCTGCGAAAGGAACCTGGTATAAAGGCGCACCCGGAATTTTTTGTGCATGGGAATTACCGCCGGAAGAACAATCCACCAGGTCAACATCTTTGTCTTTGATTTCATGAACAAACCTGATCGAATCTTCAACGCTCCAGCCGTGCGCTATCCATTCGGTACAGGAGATGCGGATGAACAATGGCAGGTCCTTGCTCCATACTTCACGAATGGCATCGATCACTTCCAATACGATGCGAACCCGGTTTTCAAACGAACCCCCGTACTCATCGTCACGTTGGTTACTTGATTGACACATGAATTCATTCAATAAATAACCATGCGCAGCATGAATCTCTATCAGTTTAAAACCTGCTTTGGTTGCACGTATTGCAGCTGAGCGAAAATCGTCAACCAATTGTTTAATTTGTTGAATGCTCATAGCCACAGGCGCGGGGTCTCCTTCTTTAAACGGGACAGCGCTTGGCGCCAGTGTCTGCCAGGAACCTTCATGCGGTTGCAAGGCCTTGCCTCCTTTCCAGGGACTATGGTGACTTGCTTTTCTTCCGGCATGAGCCAGTTGAATCCCGGGCAC
>JADMIO010941503.1_pt1 | contig 10452 bp, 15 predicted proteins | sample 8958161 | NCBI WGS metagenome assembly JADMIO01 (sample SAMN16585339, study PRJNA669376) | soil metagenome | isolation source: Crop rotation soil | place: USA: Cullars Rotation, Alabama | collected 2011
GCGGGTCAATAAAATCTGATGCGATGCCTGCCAACCCTCACCTTTTTTAGTACGAAGGGCTTTCCGGCGGAAGCATTGCGGCGATTGCTTTGTTCAGTTGCGCGGCTTCCAGGGTGAGGCGTGCGACCAGACGAAAATCACCGCGTTCCGTTGCTTTCATCGATTCACGCCGGTTGCTGGCCAGTTCCTCAGCGAGATCCTTTTGAGTTCGTGAGGCACGATTCGGCGTCATCATATCCTCACCTTCGCAAAATCAGCGGGAATGTAAACCGGAAGGTACCTTTGTTGGAGTTCCACCAAAAAACCTCTCACTGCCGTTTCCGTTGTTCTTTCTGAAGAAGTTTCTGATCCGGATGCCTGGTCGCTTTTCGAACGGCATGCCAAATAACACGATCGCCACAAGCAACGGGAGCCCGATATAAATCGCCAGCAGTTGCCCCCAGGAAAGTCCAAGTTGATCCCTCATTTAATCATCGTGCCCGCAACATATCTTTCCCGTATAGACAATTCGCAATAAATGTTTTCGCATCTTGCTCGATTGGATCTGCGAAAGTGCGCCTGTCACAATCCTCTGTGCGGCACGGTCAGGCCCGCTGTGTGAACGTCACTGTCGTCTGCGTGATTTTCTGCTGAAGATCGAAACGGACGCTAAAATCTTTCACGAACGTCCAATGCTCCGCCGTGGTGACATCCCGCAGTTCGAAGCATCTGCCGGTACGGCGATAATTCTCGCAATCGGTCTGCCAGAGCGGCACTTGCGTAGTGGTCCAATTCATTGGTGCTCTCATTCGAGTAACTTAAGCCTCTACCTTTCCCCGAACTTTACCAGTCCGGATTTTCCTGAGACAGAAGCGAGGCCAAAGCCTGCTTTTCAAAAGCTTCCTGAGCCCTGATTCCGCGACTCTCTCCTGCAAAATAAAAGCCTCCCATTACCGAAAGGTAATCCAACCCAGGACGAAAAGAACGATCACCAGCAGCCACCATCTCACTTTGGAGACGGGCTGCCGTGCGCGGCAATTGGGACACGCCCTCCATGTAACGCGGCATTGTGCGTTGGCAGTTTGGGCAGGCTTTTTGTGTGTGGCTCATTTTTCTTCCTGCGCCCGCAACTGCTCGCATTTCTTCCTATCTCCGTTTGCTGAGGCTGGAGAGCAATAACAATATCAGCGTCCAAATCGACTTGGGTACCTCCCAAACCAGAGGCAGCAGCCGCCCAAAAATTCGCAGATATCGTCTCACGTTTAATAGAGCTGCCGGCGGAAGCGCCGCGGCGCCGATCGTCTCACCGGTAACCCCTGGCGATCTGCCCCGGCGCAATCAACTGACAACAGGTTGCCGTTTAATAGAACGCCAGCCCAACCAGCAATTCCCCTCGTTGGTGCAATGTTAATCCACACAGACGCCCGCCGGCGGGAGCGGCCGCTCGCGCGTTTCGAAATCAATACCTTCTGGACCTCGCCGAACGCAGCAAAAAGCCTTTTGATCTCCAACTCGTCAGTGTTGAACGGAAGGTTGCTGACCAGCAGCTCGACCGGTCCATGATCCACTCGTGTAGTATTCATAGCCCTCCTCGAACGTAGCAGGGGAAGCCGGCGTCCGAGAACTCTCGGAGCGTCCGATTAGCTCGGCCAAATTGGAAGCAAGAATACAACTCTCGGTTACCTGTTCCTGCCGCGCAAGTTCAATCAAATAAAAAAGGTAACGCCTCAGTCTCGGGCGCATTGCTGGCGAACCGATGGATGTAATGGCTATGCGTGGCTTTTCTGCAGCCAGAAGATCAGCCTGTTCCGCTTCCGGCAGACTCGCTCCGGCCAGGTCGTCGAGGAAATATTCGGACAAGAACGCTTGAGCGGAGTTTTAGTGGTCGATCGTTACGCAGCTTACAATGCCGCGCCTTGCCCGCTCCAATACTGCTATTCACACCTGTTGCGCGAAGTTCAGGATTTGGAGAAGGAGTTCCCCGGGGAAATCGAGGTGCAGATCTTCGCCTCAGTATTGGCGCCGCTGCTCGCGGCGGCGATGCAGCATCGCACTCAGGGCTTGGAGTCAGTGACGTTTCGTGCGCAGGCTCGCCAGTTGAAGGAGCGGATCGTCGACTGGACTGAGATCGTCGCCAACCATCCCGGCGTGCAAAGAATCCAGAACATCTTCCGCGAAAACCCGACCCGGCTTTACCATTGGGCAGAGGACCCGCAAGTCCCGGCCGAGAATAATTTTGCCGAACGCATGCTGCGGCCGCTGGTCATTGCCCGCAAAATCAGCTTCGGTTCTCAATCCCAAAAAGGAGCGCGCACACGCGAGGTCCTCATGAGCATCCTGCACACCTTGCGCAAACGCGGTGGAGACACTACCGGACTGTTTGCGGAAGCCCTCGACGAGCTCGCCGCACACGACGCGCTCCGTCCCTACGAAGCCGTCTTCACGAATGATTCATCGTGATCAGCTCCTCTGGCCAATAACTGAGCGGTTACTAAAAAAGTTAAAAAGGGTCCTTCGCCTTCCTGCGGCGCATTTCAAAAAAGCCGGCGCTTCAGCCCGCCATAGACCATGGCGTGGGTAAAAAATGCCTCGCAATCTGCGATTTTTTCCGCCCGTCCCGGCAGGAGAAAAAACATGGAATTGCACTTCGGAATCGGTGCTTCGCACCTTCCTGCGACTGTGCTCCCGACGTTGCGGGGAAAAGCAAAGGAATGCCAACCGTCGGGCGCCCCGGCATCCGCGATGACGCTTGCGTCTGCGAAAACATGTTACGGTTTCGTCCTGGCACAGCGTTTCGTGCTGTATTTTTTCCATTTCTGCCGGCTTGCGTCGTGAGCTTCACGATTAGCGCCGTGTGTTGCGCGCGCTTTCTTTTTCGTTGAACGCGAAGGCTTGGCGAGGAGCCCACCGGTAACTCTCGTAAATTCAAGGATTGCCAAAAGTCGAAGATCACGAGCGCGGAAAAACGGGTGGACTACGTACGTAAACATACATATAATCGTCGATTGAATCTCGCATGCGAACGGGCGCCAAACTGATTTCGGCAACGAAGCTTTATGCCAGGGATTCGGCGGGCAGAAGTTGGTGGTATCTGGTCTCCACGGCATTCCTTCTTGGCGTGAGTTGCGCGGGAACCCTTTGGAACTTTCACGGGATGGGGAAGGTGCTGTGCAGCATTCTTGCGGGTTTGCTAATCCTGCGGCTCTTCGTGATTTATCATGATCAGCAGCATCATGCGATCCTGCCCCGGTCTCGCATCGCGGAGTTTTTGATGCGGCTGTTTGGGATTTATGCACTGAGTCCAAGCAGCATCTGGCGTAGTTCGCATAATCACCATCACAACCACAATTCGAAGCTGAGAGGCTCAAATATCGGATCGTTTCCGATTATGACCACGGCGCAATTTCTAAAGTCTTCGAGAGGAACGCGGTTCAAATACCTTTTCAGCCGGCACCCGCTGACCATTTTTTTCGGGTATGCGTTCGTTTTTGTGTATGGGATGTGCATCAATCCATTTGTGAGCAAGCCGAAGCCGCATTCCGACTGTCTTGCGGCACTGCTGGTTCATATCGCGATCGCGTTTGTGATCACGTCGTTTTTTGGCTGGAAGGCGCTGCTGCTTTTCCAAACGATTCCGCACTTTATCGCCTATGCTATCGGCAGTTACCTGTTTTACGCGCAGCACAATTTCCCGGGCGTCGTTTTCAAGGACAAAGCCGGGTGGACTTATGAAAAAGCGGCGCTTGAGTCATCCAGCTTTTTGAAAACGAACCCGCTGATGGCCTGGTTCACGGCGAATATCGGTTACCACCACATTCATCATCTGAACTCGCGCATTCCCTTTTACCGTTTGCCCGAAGCGCTCAGGGACATTCTCGAACTTCAGCGGCCGAAAACGACTTCGCTCAGTCCGGTCGATATCTTTCGGTGCCTTCGGCTTAAGGTCTGGGATGTTGATGCCCAGCGGATGATTTCTCTCCGAGAGCTGCGGAATCAGGGCGGGCCCGTTAATCACCCCAAAGCAAAAAGAGCATCGCTATGATTTTGACCGTTGCCAAAATTGCCGAAGAACTTAACGCGGAAGTGAGCGGCGACAGTTCGATCGCGATCACCGGCCTTTCCACCGCCGACGCGGCCAAATCGGGCGACATTGTTTTCGCGGAAACGGACGCCTATTTAAGCGCTGCTGAAGAAAGTCTGGCTTCGGCTATTCTCGTCCCGAGCGAATTCACTTCGACGAAAAAGACACTTGTTCGTGTCCCGAACGCGCGGATCGCGGTGGCGCGCTTGCTGCCGCTCTTTTTTCCACCCGAGGAATATCCTCCCGGCATTCATCCGGGCGCGGTCATTGCAGACTCCGCTCAAATCGATTCGACGGCGCATATTGGACCAAATGTTGTTGTGGGCGCCCGCTCGACAATCGGCGCGAACTCCGCTTTGCTGGGCGGCAATCACATCGGTCGAGATTGCCAGATTGGAGAGAAGGTCTGCCTTTATCCGAATGTTACCATTTATGGGCGCACTCGAATCGGTCATAACGTCACGATTCATGCTGGAACGGTGATTGGTTCTGATGGATACGGCTACGTATTCGATGCCGGAAAGCACCGCAAGGTTTTGCAGGTTGGCAATGTAATTATCGAGGATGACGTGGAGATCGGCGCGAACGCCGCGATCGATCGGGCCGCGATCGGTACCACGGTGATCGGGCGCGGCACAAAGATCGATAATCTGGTGCATGTCGCGCACAACGTAGTTATCGGTGCGCACTGCCTGGTGATGGGGCAGGTCGGTTTTGCGGGGAGCACGCGGCTGGGAGATTACGCGGTGATTGCCTCTCAATCCGGCATTTCCGGCCATTTGACGCTCGGGCGGCAGGCGATGGTTGGCGCCAAATCCGGTGTGATGCGCGATGTTCCGGATGGCGGGAAAGTTCTTGGGATTCCGGACAAGCAAACCAAAAGGCAATGGATCGCCCTGCAGCAGCTTCCTGAAGTGCTTAAACGGATGCGCGGGCTTGAAGCCGAACTCGAGCAACTCAAAGCAAAACTCTAGATCGTCTCCGCGGCTAAAGGCCCTTTTATTCGATCGGCATCCGCTGAAAAGACTCATCGCGATTAGCCATTGCTATTGGCGCAGAAGCTGCGATAGTGATTCCGTTCGTGAGATAACTTTTCAGTTTTCAAGTTCTGGGAAATCTTCAGGTGAACTCGGTTCGGTGATGATTCTAAACCCGATGGTCGGGCACAGTATTGAGGAAGAGGGTTGATCGATAGAACATCACAGATATGAGTAATAAATTGTACGTGGGAAACCTTTCCTACAACACCACAGAAAACGAGCTTCAAGACACGTTTTCGACACACGGCACGGTTCTGGAAGCCAATTTGATGACCGACCGTCTCACTGGCCGCGCTCGCGGTTTCGGATTCGTCACCATGAGCACACCGGAGGAAGCACAGAACGCCGTGGCCGCGTTGAACGGCTTCTCCCTGGATGGTCGCTCGCTGACCGTCAATGTCGCCCGGCCGCGCGAAGAGCGCTCCGGCGATGGTGGTTCATCCTTCGGCGGTAATCGCGGACGCCGTCGCGAGTTTAGCGGCAGCCGATACTAATAAAGCTTCTCGTGACGCTGCGGAAAACTTCGGATCAGCGCGGTAGTAATTTTTTGAATGCAAACATCTCCAGAGAAGATTGATATCAGCCGCTGGAAACCAATCATCGAAAAATTTCAACGGCCGTCAGCCCTCCGCGCAACTTGGCAACTCGTGAATACTCTGGGAGCGTACGCGCTCACCTGGTTTTTCATCTATTTGAGCCTCGCGGTCTCCTGGTGGCTGGTCCTCCCGTTGACTCTGCTCGCGGCTGGTTTGCTTGTCCGCATTTTTATTATTTTCCACGATTGCGGCCATGGCTCTTACCTGAAATCCCGCCGTGCCAATGAGATTATTGGGTTCATTACAGGAATGCTGACTCTCACGCCCGCTCAGCATTGGCGCTGGGAACACAACATTCACCATGCCAGTTCCGGGCACCTCGACAAGCGCGGAGTTGGGGACATCATGACCATGACCGTTCAGGAGTATCTCGAAGCCTCACGCTGGAGCCGCTGTGCGTATCGCCTCGCGCGAAACCCATTCGTTTTGTTTGTCATCGCGCCCCTTTATTTATTTCTCATCCGGCACCGTTTCCCTTCTGCCAAAGCGAACAAAGCGGAGCGTCACTCGGTCTATTGGATGAACCTGGCTATTCTCGGCATGGGCGCTGTCATGGGGCTTGTCTTTGGGCTTAAGACTTATCTCCTCCTGCAGCTCATCATTACCGGCATTGCCAGTGCGGCCGGTGTATGGCTATTCTATGTGCAACACCAGTTTGATGGCGTCTACTCGGAACGGGGCGATAATTGGGATTACACCAAAGCAGCGCTTGAAGGAAGCTCCTTTTACAAGCTTCCGAAAATTCTTCAATGGTTTTCGGGGAGTATCGGCTTTCATCACGTTCATCATCTCAGCGCGCGTATCCCGAATTACAATCTGGAGCGATGCCACAACGCGGATCCGCTCTTCCAACAAATCAAGCCTGTCACTTTCTTTCAAAGCTTTAAATCTTTAACCTTCCGTCTTTGGGATGAACAGCGCCGTCAACTCGTGGGGTTCGGCCATCTCCGAAACCTCGCTCGCCGGCAACCGATGGTCCAAATGGGGCAATTTGACACATGACTATGCCTGAATCTGGCGGCTCTATAAATATGCCCTCCTCTGCTAACGGCTCGACACCCGCTGCCTCCAGGGAAATGCCGTTGCGCCGTTTCGCGGTTACTCTCCAGCCTGGCCAAACTGAGTATTCCATTGCTCATGGTCTGGGAACCAGTAGCGTGATCGTCCAAACCCGAATTGCCGGTCACGTGCGCGAAGGAGGCATTTCTGTTCCGGATGCCGGCACGGTCAAAGTTATTTTCGGAGGCGTCCTCAATGAGCCCATGGACGTCGTCATTATTGGTTAAGTTCGTATGAACGCTGCCTCTTCAATTAAGGAATATTCACTTCATGACGGATTGCAGGCGGCCAAAGGTCTCGTCCAGATACTCGAAGCCATGAGCAAGGACGGCAAGGTCGTGCTCGGAAATATGACGCTCCGCCAGGGCCGCAAGCTCGTTAAACTGGAAGCGACCAGTTACTTTCGCCTCGCGCGCACCGCCCTTGACGAATGCCTTCATTTGCACCGGCCCGATGCCGCTCCAGCTGTTCGGGAGCGATATTAAATCGTTGATACAGTCCCCAAGACACTTGCGACAATCCGTCTTTGTGCGACAGTTAAGCCCTATCTTACAGTTCTCCATTTTATTTACCGGGACCTTACAGCGATCTAAAAACTCAACGACGAGGTCTCGATGACCCGCTTCTCTTCCCGGTCCTGGGCTCCCCGTGAACCACCCCACAAACGCAACGGCAAAATCCGGGCCAGAGAAGTAAGATTACTCGATGAAGAAAAGAAGGCTCTTGGCGTGATGTCCCTGAGCGATGCGCTCAAATTGGCCCAACAGAAGGGCTTGGACCTCGTCGAAATCGCCGCGACCGCCGCTCCTCCCGTCTGCCGCATTGTCGATTATGGAAAATTCCGCTACGAGCAGGCCAAGAGCGAAAAACATTCGCAAAAAGCCGGCGATAAGCACAAAGAGATACAATTGTCCGCCGTGATCGATCCTCACGATTTTCAGACCAAAGTTTCGCACGCAATCGAGTTCCTTTCTTCTGACATCAAGGTTCGCGCAAAGCTCCGTTTTAAGGGACGCCAAAAGGCCCATAAAGAATTCGGGTTTGCCGTCGTGAATCGATTTGTAGAGGCTCTCGCCGCATACGGACAAGCCGATTCTCCGCCGAAAATGCTTGGCGACCGTGATTTGAACGTCTTTCTCACTCCACTCCCCCGAGAAAAACGAGCAAAGCTCGCGAGCGCTCCCTCCGGGTCAAAGGTCTCGTCGCCTGAAAAGCCGGAGGCCGGAGCCGTGAATTCAGCGACGTAAAACGGAAGCGCCGCGTGGTCCTCGATCGCTGGCCCCTGGAATCATGGCCGCAACTGAATCGCTCTTTGCGCGAGTTGTGTCGCCATCTCGAGGTGAAGTTTGTCCTTAATATGGGCTTTGTGTGTTTCGATTGTCTTGACACTCAAGTGCAATCGATCTGCCATTTGCCTTGTAGTCAGTCCATCGCCGACCATCTGAAACACATCTAATTCCCGGTCGCTCAAATTTTCCAATGGGGAAAGGGCTTCCTCCTTTTTTCGGCCCGCCAGTCTGAACATCGTCTGTTTCGCGATCGTTTCGCTCAAATAGATCTCACCGGCCAGAATCTGCCGAATCGCCGTTACTACCTGGTCCGCGGCAGACACCTTCATGATATATCCCTGGGCCCCCGCTCGGATGGACCGCATCGCATAGAGGTTCTCGTCATGCATTGAAAGCATCAGAACCCGCAGCCTCGGGTAATAAGCCAGCAAATTCTTCAGCACTTCCACGCCATTGTCACGCGCCAGGTTAATATCCAGAATAAACGAGACCAGGCATCAACTCGGGGATTTTCTTCAGTGCAACCGTCCATTCTCCGCTGGATCCGATCACTTTCAGATGGGGCTCCGCATCAATCAATTGCGAGATTCCCTCCACAAGCAGCGGATGATCATCGATCAGGTAAATTCGGCTTTTCTTATCTTCAACAGGAGGCTTACTTTGAAGCTTCTTCATCTTCCCGATCGTCCGCGGAGATATGTCCGCGCACAATCGGAACTCATCTGATCGCGTCGGCTGTCACGTCCATGTTCCGGGCTCATGCGGGATGATGATCCATCGGGACCGGCCTGACCTGGCTCTGTGCTTCAAACTGCGGGTTCGGCCGGAAGCGTCACGCTTACAGCCGTGCCCTTTCCAGGCTTCGATTTAATTTCGAAACTGCCGTTCAGGACCATGACCCGTTCGCGCATTCCTGTAATCCCGAGCGATGGTTGGCCGCGTCCCCCCTCGACGAACCCTTTTCCTCCGTCCCGAATTTCCAGTTTCAAGTTCTGGCCTTCTTCCCAAAAATGCACCTCGGCGCTTTTCGTTTCCGCGTGACGTGCCACGTTTGTTAATGACTCCTGAACGATCCGAAAGATGGTGATTTCGATATTCGGCGATAACCGGCGCACAGGAACGGTTAAAGAGTTGAACTTGACCGCAATGCCGGAGCGTTGTTCAAATGCCTTAATATGCCATTCCAAAGCTGCCTTTAGCCCCAGATCATCGAGTACATGAGGGTGAAGCTCCAGCGAAAGCTGCCGAACGTGGCTTGTCAATTCGGCGACGGTCGCCTCGACTCTCATCCGTTCTTCGGGAAGCATAGAACTTACCACTGCATTAAGCTGGAGCTTTAAACCCACAACGAGCGAGCCGATCCCATCATGCAGTTCGCGACCGATTCTTTGGCGTTCGTCTTCCTGAGCTTTAATAAGCCGGCCGGAAAGCTCTTTCAACTGATGGTTTAATGCTTCCAGAGAGGCGGTGCGCTCCGCGACACGGCTTTCCAGGGTTCGATTGGCTGTTTCCAGGGCCTCTTTTGCCGCGAGAATCGCTTGTTCGTGCGTCCGGCGTTCGGTCACGTCGCGCAAATTGCACTGAATGACGTGCTGGCCATTTTCCGGATACAGAATAGCGATCACTTCCAGAACCCGGATTCCACCCTCTCCTTTCTGGAGCGCGACATACGCCGGAGCGGTCGCTCCCCGCTCCTGCAGGTCCTTGAAAAAGAGATCGGGTGTGTAATCTCCGCGGAACAGACCCAGTTGCCCAGGATCCTTGCCAATTAGCAGAACCGCCCTCAGTCCAAGCAGACTGCAGGCAGACGGATTTGCATCACAAACCTTGCGCGTTTCGGGATCCACCAGGAGAATGCCATCACGAGTGGCTTCGAATAACCGGCGGAATCGGATTTCCGAAGCACGAACTTCCTGCTGCGCCTGCAGGCGCGAGGTGTAGTCATCCAGCGAGATGAGGATTCTGTGATCTTCGGCCTTTTCCGCCACGAGCCGTCGTGCGTTCAGGAATAGAGTTTTACGGCCAGCCAGCGGAAAGTCATGGGTTACCTCAAAGTCCTGAATAAAGCTGTTTCCTGGAATGATATCCTCTAAAAGGCTCCGCAACCGGGGAACATTCCATTGTCCACTGCCCAGCCGAAAAATAGCTTTTCCTTCGGTCTCCGCGGCGGTTGTCTTAAATGTTTTGTAGAACGCATCATTGGCCAGAGTCACTTGCAGATCTCCATTTAGCACCAGCAGAGGAATGGGCGCTCCGTGCAATATAGCTTCCGCGCGGTCACGTTGCGTTTTGGCGTGTTGCTCACTTTTCTTGAGTTGATCCACATCGATCGCCATCAGGACGGCTCCATCCACTTTGCGATCCTGGGTTAAGTAGGGACGAGCCCGCAGCACATACCACTCTCCCTG
>JADMIO011609135.1_pt1 | contig 10452 bp, 7 predicted proteins | sample 8958161 | NCBI WGS metagenome assembly JADMIO01 (sample SAMN16585339, study PRJNA669376) | soil metagenome | isolation source: Crop rotation soil | place: USA: Cullars Rotation, Alabama | collected 2011
GCCCGCGGCGCGAATCCCACGAGGCGCACCCGCGCGGTGTGGGTACCGGCCGGCACGCCGACCATCGAATACTGGCCGGCCGCATTCGTCCGCGCGCTGCGGGCGATCGTTCCGGCATCGGTCACGACGTACACCTCGGCATCCGCGAGCGGTCGCCGGCCGGCGGAGTCGGTGACCTGGCCCCTCATGGTCGCGCCCGTGCCCTGGGCGGCCGCCGGGCCGGCGCAGAGCAGCGCGATGAGTGGCAGCAGATATCGTCGAGAGACCGTTCGCTTCAACATCGACCCTCCTGAATGGATGATGCGGGTGGTGGTGCTTCGGGCAAGATGATGTCTGGCTCGAGCGCGGGCGCCAATGGGCGCGACGAGAACGGCATCGGCACCGCCACGCGTGGCGGCGCGTGCGACCGAATGGCGGACTACGTGGCTCGTGCCGGGATCGCTGCGTCGCGGACGACGGCGTTGGGCCGTGCGGGCGCGCCGGAGTCGAGCAGTGGGCGGCGCGAGGGGTGATGTAGTATCCACCCCGAACATGTTTCGCGCGTCACAGTTGGGCAAGGCGCGGAGCGCGCGGAGCTCAGCGTCGGGCCGCGGCCGTGCAACCTCTCTCGTCGGCTGGGGTCGCCGGGACTTCCGCCCGCTCGACCAGCGCGATCAGCACCGGGTACACGAGGTCGGGGCGCCCGCAGCGCTGGGTCGCATCCACCACGTCGTGCGGCAGGCCCAGCGTTTCGTCGAACCTGAACCGGCCGACCCGGATCCCGGGATGCCCGGCCCACGCATTCGCCAGCGCGAGGGCCGCGCCTTCGTCGACCGTATGGTCGTTCGCGTTGGTGACCAGCGTCAGCTCGCGGACGACGGGCGCGGCCTGCGCCGCCTCCTGGGCCACCGACGCCCCGAAGCGAAAGGTCTCGGCGAGGGCCCGCGTCGAGACGCCGAAGTACGCGTGCGGACGGGTCGAGTCGGCCTGCTGGCGGATGGTCATGCTGGGCACCCGGTCCAGCAGGTTCATCGTCGGACCGACGAGCGGGCCGGGAATCCGGGCGAGCCGAATCGCCGGCGCCACCACGACGATGCGCGCCGCCTCGGCCCGATGAAGGGCGATCCATCCCGCCACATTTCCCCCCGTGGACAGCCCGAGCACCAGCAGGGTATCGCCGAGCGCGGCGGCGATGTCCACGGAGCGATCGCCGAAGTCGCGCAGCTGTTCGGCCGTCAGCGCACCGAGCACCGCGACGTCGCCCGGGAGCAGCCCATGGAGCGGGAGTCGCGGCACCAGCACGTTGTAGCCGCGCAGGTGAAACTGTTCGGCGAGCTCCCGGAACTGGCGCGGCGAGTTGGTGAGCCCGTGCAGCAGGAGGATCGATCGCGGCGTCCGGTGGCCGTGGACGTACAGCAGGGAGCCTCCGTCGCGAGTCACGATCGGCCCCTCGGCGGCTCGGACGGAGTCGAAGGCCAGCACCGCGGCTTCGTATCCCGAGTACGGCCGGGGCTGGGAGGGCAGCGGAGACGTGTCGACGCCGATCATCATCAGCGCGGACACGAATGCGGCGATGCCGAGCGCGATCAGCAGGAGGCGTCGAGCCCGCGCATCTGCAGCCCCTCCGCTCCTATTGCCATGCGCCGATCGTGAACATCGCCTGCTTGCGACCGATGGTGTTGTGTCCGTAGCTCAGCCGGACGGGACCCACCGGTGTGGCGAGCTCCAGCCCCAGCGCTTCGCCGCCGATCACCGGCCGCTCGATGTAGCTGCCGGTGAGCGGATCCTCGTCCGCCATCGCGGCACCCGCACTCTCGATCACGAGGTGCAGGGGACCTGCAAGGCGGTACTTGAAGGTCCACGCGGTGACGTTCTCCACCGACGAGCGTTCCTCCGCCACCCGGAAGCCGGGGAAGCTCTCGTAGGCCCCGAGCGGAAAGGTGAGGTGGAAGGGCAGGGAATGTCCGATCCCGATCCGAATCCGCGGGATCAGCGTGTAGCGGTCGCGGAAGTGCCACTCCTTGTTCGCCGTCAGGAGGAATCGCTCGTACCGGGTGTTGAAGTCTCCGTCGACCGTGACGATGGGAGTGCCGTTGTCGCGCAGCCACCAGAACTGCCCACGCAGGCCTACGGCGTTCAGCGGCGCTTCGTCGCGCAGCTTCCACGCGTGGGTCTCGATCCCCCAGCGGTAGCGCCCGCGCCACGACAGCGCGCGCTCGAATCCCAGCAGCAGACGCGCTTCGTCCACCTCGCGCGGCGGCAGCGGATCGGGTCCGTCGAAGGAGCGGACCTGCTCGCGCGCGGCGGTCAGGCGCAGCGTCGGGTGGGTCGTGAAGCCCATGAACGGCGTGGTGCGCCGCACACCGAGCTCGATCTGCTGACGGACTTCGCTCAGCTCGAGCAGGGCGGTGCCCTCGGCGAGCGTGCCGAACACCGTGCGGTCGATGCCGCCCAGCCTGAGATGCGCGCCCACCGAGCTCACGTAGTCGACGCCCACCCCCAGGCTGAGTCTCGGCCGATCGAGGAACAGGGGGCGAAACGCGACCCGCGAGGAGTCCTGGCGCTCCGGATTGAGCCAGACTCCTTCGTACGGGTCGGAGTACGACGCGCGCTGCACGTCGCGACGAAGCGAATCGACGGCGAGCGCCCGACCGGGTCGCAGTCCCAGCACCCGCAGCTCGACGACGGCGTCGGCGACGAAGGCCGCCGTCGGCGTGACCTCCCCGACGCTCGTGGGCAGCGGGACGGGGCGCGGAGGCGGAGTGGACGGGGGGAGACACGACGCATCACGCATCGCTCGCGCGGTCTGATCGTATCCGAGCTGCACCAGGCTCGTGATCTGCGCGGGCGCGAAGTCGAGCTGGCCGTACTGCGCGACCCTCGTCGAGACCATCACGTCGCCGGTCCGCAGCGAATCCGGCTTCTGGAGAAAGAGGAACCCGATGAGCGAGTTGGCGGTGCTGAGCGTCGAGCCCACCGCCGGCAGGGAGTCGCGGGTGTTGTCGAGCCGCGACACGATCACCCGCTCGGCGCCCAGCTCGCGCGCCACGCTGATCGGCACGTTCAGTGCGAGCCCGCCGTCCACGAGCATGCGGTCCCCGATGCGGACCGGAGTGAAGACGAGGGGGATGGCGAAGCTCGCGCGCACCGCCTGCGCGAGGTCGCCGGTTCCGAGCACCACGAGATCCTTCGTCGCCAGGTCGGCCGCGATTGCGCGGAAGGGCACGGGCAGGGAGTCGAAGTCGCCGCGAGCCGCGAGGTTGCCGCGCAGCATCATCGCGTTGATCAACGCAACGACGTCGCCTTCGTAAAGCGAGCCATTCTGCAGCGTGAGCTGGCCGCCCGCCGTCTCCCACACCATGAAGGGGTGCAGCCCGACTCCCACGAGGGGAGGAAGCCGCGGGCGATAGCTCTGGAACAGGCTGCCGATCGGGAGCGCGCTGCTGAGCGAATCGATCTGCCGGCCGTTGTACCCGCTCGCGTACAGCGCACCGATGATCGACCCGATGCTGGTGCCCACCACGACGTCGGGGTGGATACCCAGGCTGTCGAGCACCTTGATCACGCCGATGTGGGCGGCGCCCTTGGCGCCTCCGCCGGCGAGGACGAGCGCCGTCTTCATCGGCGCGCACGTCGGCTGGGTGCCGATCGTCTCCCGGTCCAGCGACTGCTGCGCGGAGAGCGCATCCGTCGACGGCGCGACGAGGCACGCACCGAGAACGGCGGTGCGCGTCAGGTACCGCAGCCATGGTGAAACGGGTCGCCGCGCCATGCCGTCCCCGGGGTCGCGCGCGCTGGCGGGTGTGGAGCGCGAATAGCGCTGGCCAGCTGCACGGCGAATCTACGCGCCGGGCGCGGGCGCGATAGGCGCCACCGGCGCCCGAGTGGGCGCCGGCGGCTCCGGCCATCATCCGGTCGGCCTGCTCCCCGACTCCACCCACCGCGCCAGCGATTCGACGCCGTCCACCATCTGCTCCGTGGTGAACGTGCAGTGTCCGAAGCCGGGAGCAGTGCGCTGGAGCAGCTTGTCCGCCGCGCCGGCCGCCGTCACACGCTGTGAGAACAGCGCCTCGTGAAAGACCGGGACGAGTGGATCGCGGGTCGTGTGCAGGGTCAACGTCGGAAGCGAGAGGCTGCCCGACGGCCGGAAATACTTCTCCACGTACCGTTCCGCGTCCGGCGTGGAGGAGAATCGTCCGACTCCGCGATTCACGGCGGCCACGAGGGCATCGGGCAGCAGCCCTGGCGCCGCAGCGGCATAGACCGTCGCCGAGTTGTCGTACATCGAATGACCGTGGGTCCGTCCGAGGAAATCATCGATGCCGATGAAGTCGTACTTGAGGGCGTAGATGAGCGACGTCAGCAGCTCCATGGCGTCGTTCCCGGCGAGCGGCGTCTGCGCCATCCGGGCAATCGCGCCAAGGCCAGAGGGATTCGCCAGGACGGCGGCGATCACCCGCGGCTGGACGTCGCGATCGAAGTCCACTCCCGGCGGCACGCTCAACACGTCACCCGGCACCACGCCGGGATAGAAGAAGTCGAACAGCACGCGCACGTCCGCGACGTACGCGAGCTCCGTCGCGGCACCGCCGAGCGGCGCGCACATCGCGAGGACGCCGTCGTACTGGCTGGGGTGCTGCTCGGCGAGCTGCTGCACGACGAGCCCCCCGAGCGACGTGCCCACGAGCAGGCTGCGCGACGGTGCCTCGAACGCCGACGTGAACAGCCCGCGCAGCTGATGGGTGCGCTGCACGCCGTCCTTCTGCGCCCAGCCGTTCTCGGAGAAGCTGGAATACGCCACCGCGTAGCCGCGTGCGCCGAGCGCGTCGCGGACGGCCGGGAAGCCGTCGCCGGTCGGCAGCTCCACCGGCGCGAAGGCGGGCTTGATGCCGTGCGCATAGTAGACGACGGTGCCGTTCCAGGCGGCAGGCATGTACAAGGCGTAGCGCGAGCCTGGACCGGTCTCGCCCTCCACGACGCGGGACCAGTTGGCGGATGACTCGAGCCGGCTCGCTGCCGACGGCGCGAAGGAGGGCATCACGGGGTTCTGCTCGCCGCAGGCGGACAGAAGGACGGCGGCGACGGGGAGCAGCAAGTGGCGGCGCATGGGGACTCCGATTCGGGCCGAAGTGGGCGCGCCGCATCCGTGGCGCGTCGCCCGCCGGGCGGGTTCCGGCGAGGCGACGGGAGTTTCGCTCGTGCCGGGAATCGGGACCCTCGTACGAATGACGTAGACGGCGGTCCGGATGTACGTAGAACGTGTCGACGCGGGACGGCTGCTCAGCTCGCGCCGAAATCCTCTCGCCTCACGGCGTCAGCCAGCTGCCCTCGAGAGGCGACCTCGAGCTTCTCGAAGATGTTGGAGAGGTGGGTGCTGACCGTGCGTGCCGAGATGCCGAGCGACGAGGCGATCTCCTTGTTTGACTTGTGCTCGGCCGCGAGGCGAGCGACGTCCAGCTCGCGACCCGTCAGCGCTCCGACCCCCGCGCTCTGGGCGCGGGCCGGCAGCCGGAGGCCCAGCTCGCGCATCACGTCGCGGGTACGACCGAGCTCGGGCTCCGCGCCGAGCCGAAGCAGCGCCTCGTGCGCCTGGCGAAGCTCGCGCGCCGCCGAGTCCCGGTCGCCGGACATGGCGAGGGCCCAGCCAAGATTGCGGCGCGCCCGCGCGGCATCGAGGACCCACGGCACCCGGTCCATGGCATGAGCGCCGTCGCGGAGCAGCGGGATGGCGCCGGCGAAATCCTGCCGCAACATCCGGATGAGCGCATCGCACGTGTCGGCCTGGGCGAGCCCGAGGCGGTGGCCGAGCTGCCGCGAATCGCGTCGAAGCCGGTCACGATACCGCTCGGCGGTCTCCAGGTCGCGCATCCACAGTGCGGCCTCGATGATGCCGGGCAGCAGTCGGTGCACGGCCCACGCGATGGCACCCGTGCGATCGACGGCCGCGAGCCCCCGTTCCCCGAGCTCCACCGCACGGCCATGCTCACCGATGGCGACGTGATAGGCTACCAGCCCGGCGTGCACGGGCGCCGCCGAGTGCACGTCGAGCAGCCCACTCCCCGCGTCGCCGGTGATGCGCGACGCCTCGTCCAGATATTCCCTGGCGCGGGCGGTCGCTCCGCGGTTCAGGTGAAACAGGGCCGCCCACACGAGAAGGCGAGGGAGCAGCACTCGCTGGCCAAGGGCCTTCGCCAGCGGGATCGTACGCTCGGCGAGCGCGAGCCCGGCGTTCCACTCGCCGGCGCCGGACGCGTATTCGACGGCTATCTCGGCCATCCAGCATCGCAGCACCGGCGAGCCGAGCGACTCGGCCAGGCGCTCGCCCTCGGCGAGATGGCGCGTCATCGCCGCGCCGTTTCCCGACAGGCCGCCGAGCATGGCCATCGCCCAGTGGGCCGACCACGCGACTCCCTGCTCACCGGCCGACTCGGCGAACGAGATCGCGCGCACGCCGTCCGCTTCTGCCCGTTCGGCCGGACCGACGAAGGTGTGGAGCAGCAGCGACGCGCGGTGAACGCGGGCCAGCACACCGGCATCGCCGACTCGATCGGCGATGGCGAGCGCGGCGTCCACCTCCGCACGCGCCGCAGCGCGATCGCCGAGGGACTGGAGCGTCATCGCCCGCGCAACGCGGATGCGCGCGCCGAGCGAGTCGTCGCGCGCGCGAGCGGCAGCATCGAGCGCGGCTCCGAGCCGGCGCATCGCCTCCTCGTAGCTCCCGCTCCAGAACGCAGCGAGCCCCAGTCGCCGCTCGATCTCCGCCAGCCGCTGGTGATCGCCATTCCGTGCGGCCACTGCCTTCACCCGATTCCACAGCGGCGTCGCGCCAGCGTAGTCTCCGAGACGCTGCCGCACGCGCGCCAGGTCCTCCGCCAAGGCTTCGGCATCGACGGCATCGTCCGACGCGACGGACGAACGATCGCAGAGATCCAGCGCCGCGGCGAGGTAGTCGGCCGCCTCGCGATTGGCGTGTCGCGCGATCGCGGCGCGCCCCGCCACGGCGAGGTATCGTACCGCCTTGGCGGAGACGACCCGCGATTCCACCCGGGCGAAATGAAACGCGAGCTCGTCGGCGTGCGCATCGGCGGATGCGCCGTACAGGCGTTCGAGTCCCTCCGCCACCTTGGCGTGCAGCAGCCGGCATCGGGCGATGCCGAGCTCCGCATACAGTACCTCTCGCACGAGCGGATGGGTGAACTCGTACCGGATGCCGCCGGTCGACTCGGCTTCCTCGACGAGCACTCCGTTGATTCTGAGCTCGTCGAGCGAGGAGAGCAGGTCGCCCTCGTCCAACACCGCCGCGAGCACGTCGTGCGACGTGCGCGTGCCGATCACCGCCGCGAGATTGGCGAGCGAGCGCGCCGCGTGGGACAGTCGAGCGAGGCGGTCGGCGAGCGCGTCGCGGATCGAACGCGGGAGCCCCGGCGGCTCGGCCTCCCATCCGTGCCAGATGCCGGCGGACTGGTAGAGCGCGCCCGCGTGCACCAGCGCCTTGAGGATTTCCTCGACGAAGAACGGATTTCCGCGCGTCCAGGCGAACAGTCGTCCCGAGAGCATGCGTGCCGATGCATCGTCCGCGTCGAAGGCGGTGCGGATGAGGGCGTGCAGCGCGTCGGCATCGAGCGGTTCCAGCCGAATGACCGACGCGGCGTCCCCGGACACGAGCGACTGCGTGGTCGCGCGAAGCGCCGATCCGGCGTCGGGCGGAGCGTCGTTGTACGTGCACAGGATCGCCACACGCTGGTCGGCCGCCTGACGGGCGACGAAGTGCAGCAGCTCGAGCGACGACGGATCCGCCCAGTGCAGGTTCTCCAACACCAGGAGCAGCGGGCGCTGGGCCGAGAGCTGCGCGAGAAACTGCGCGAAGCTCCAGAGGAGCCGAGCCTTCGCGTCGGACGAGTCGGCAGCGGGCGGCCCCACCGGGCTGAATGCGGGGCAGATGCCTGCCAGCATGTTGGACTCGCCTCGCGTCAGCACGGCCAGCGACGCCGGGGTGAGGCCGCGCACCACCGGGGTGAGGGCGTCGGCGAAGATCGCGTACGGCACGCCCGTTTCCACCGGGTACGCTCGGCCGACGGCGACCAGCCAACCCTGGCGGCGCGCTACCTCGGCGACGGCGGCGACGAGCCGCGACTTGCCGATGCCCTGCGAGCCGGTGACGAGCGTCGTGGTTCCGACTCCGGCTCGTGCCGAATCCAGGCGTGCCAGGAGCGACGCGTGTTCGCGTTGCCGGCCGGACAGGGGCAGCGGAAAGAGCGGACCGGCTCGCGGTGCGGCGCTCTCAGTCGCGAATGGGGGGGTGGCGCGCATGCCGAAAAGCTTCCGCCCCTCGCCCGCGATGGCAATGGGCGACCTGTCCGCGGTACGCCGCCGAACGGCTCAGCGCGATCCGGAGCGCCGCCTGTCCCCGCCGCCGCGCCGCCGGTCCTTTCTCGGGGCGGTGGGGTCGGGGAAGGGGAGGACGGGGCGGCCGGCGTCGGCGGCGTCCAGCTCCAGCCCGAGCTGCGACGTGTCGGCGGTGCGTTCGAGCGGCTCGTCGCCGAGCTGAAGGATCTCGTGGTAGAAGCGATAAATGCGGAGCGGGGCGCGGAGCGACGTCGCGGGGAGTCGCACGATCGTCAGCGCCTCTTCGCGCAGTCCCGAGGTGAACCACCGGTTCGCTTCTTCCTCGTCGAGCACGTCCCAGACGGCCTGCTGATCTCGACGCTCGATCGATGCGATCAGCGAATCGAGCAGCTCGAGCAGACGCATGCGCACGCGACGCGCGCGGTACTGCGCGAAATCGACTGCCTGAGGCTCGGGGGAGGGGAGCCCGTCGTGGTCGGACGTGGCCATAGGATCGACGGAGAAGAGCAGACCGCGTGCTCTCCAACGGATGTGCACACGGCCGTGTCCGGCTGATCTAGCGGTCGGGGGCCCAACCTCCTGACTGGACGTTTCCGGCCGGGCAGGAGCCACCCATGTGAAAGGAAGCAAATTCGTTGACCCCTCCGTTACCCCCTTGACATTGTCGCGTCCGTTAGAACACGAGGGCCGTTTCGCCACACTTTTCTCGCTTTGCCACCGGAGGGTGTTTCATGAAGAAGCGGAGAGCACTACCCCAGAATCAGGAGTCGATGCTGGACTGGCTCGAGCAGAAGCGCATCGAGCTGATCGCCGCCTATCGCGCCGCGCTGATCGCCGACGGGCCGAACATGACGATGGCGCAGCTCGACGAAGCGGTCGAGCGCTGGACGGAGTTCGCGATCGGTCGCAGCACGTACCGCGAGCATCGCCGCATGGCCTCCTGATCTCGCGCGGCGGCCCGACGTGAGGGCCGCGCGCGAGGTCGGCACATCCGCGATCACCCGGCAGGAGCCGGGAGCGCGGCGCAGGAATCGCATGAGAGCCGATCGACTCCCACCGGATCGGCTGACCGATGCACATTCGCATTCTCTCCGCCCTGGCGATCGTGGCGATCGCCGCCGGCTGCAGCGGAGGCGACACCCAGGAACAGTCGCCCGGCGAGGTCCTCGCCCGCGACAGCTCGCTCGCCAGCGAGCTCAAGCAGGCCGACACTTCGGCCTTCGCCGAAGCAGCGGATGTCGCGATGGCGTTCGACCCCGACTCCGCGATGCCCCCGGTCGACGCGGCGGCTCCCGTCGCCGCCGCGACCCCGACGCCAGCCGTACCGATGCGCGTCGCGCGCTCGGACTCGGCACCCGCGTCATCGCCGACCCGGTCGACCCCGGTGACCCCGGTGACCCCGGTGACCCCGGCGACCCCGGCGCCGATGCGCCCCGCGCCGGCCACGATTCATCCCGACCCTGTCCCGACCCGGAAGCTTCCGGCGGCGCCTGCTCCCCGGACGGCCACGAGCCGGCCTGCGCCCGCGAGCGCTGCACCGCCGTCTCCGCTTCCATCCCGCGAGGCCGTCTCGATCCTCTCGACCGTGCCGGGCGCGTCCCTGCCGCCAGCGGGCAGCGAGGTTCCGTGTTCGTCGCCCACCGCTCCGAACCAGCGGCGATGCCTGATGATGCATCTGGCCCGCTCCGACGTCGGCCTGGACCGATCCTACCAGGCACTGATCGCCGACATGAAGCGCGAAGCGGGAACCGCGCCGGGCGCCCGGGAGCCCGAGTCGGTGCAGCAGCTGCGCGCCGCACAGCGGGCGTGGCTCGTGTACCGGGACACCGAGTGCCGGCGCCGCAACCGTGGAAAGGAGGGGCCGCTCTGGGCTCCCGTTCGCGCGCAGTGCCTCGCCGAGTTTTCCGGGGCGCGCACCGAGGAGCTGACCCAGGCGCTGCGCGATCGACGCAAGTCGTGATGGTTGGGGCTGTACGAACAGCGGCCAGCCGGGAATCGGCTGGCCGCTGTTCGTTCAATCCGTCGACTGCCGTTGCCGGGGCGTCACAATATTGCGAATGCGCTGGCAGCCGCTGCGCTCTCCATGTCCGTGGGCGCAACGCTTGATGCTATCAAAGCGGGGCTGGC
>JADMIO011121788.1_pt1 | contig 10450 bp, 8 predicted proteins | sample 8958161 | NCBI WGS metagenome assembly JADMIO01 (sample SAMN16585339, study PRJNA669376) | soil metagenome | isolation source: Crop rotation soil | place: USA: Cullars Rotation, Alabama | collected 2011
GATCCTTTCCGCCGGTCTGACCATTACTCACCTTGGTGCGCGGGAGCTGGCGTTCACGATTTTGGAATCCGACCGGGGTGCAGACAAAGGCTGGCTACGGGAAGTGTACGACCGGCGGCAGACCTCACGGGTGACGAACCACATTCGGTTCGCCGACTACTGGTACACCGCCAACGAGCAGTTCAAGGACTTGCAGGAACATACGAGAAAGATTGCGGCAGCGAATGGTCTCGACCTCGCACCGGACAAGGCGTGGGCGTGGATCGCGCAGGGCGGATTCATCGACGAGGAACTGACGGCAGGCGTCGGCGGGTTTGCCTTGACGCTGGTCCGAGAGCTTGGCCATTACATGGGCGACCTGCCAGATAGCTCGCCGGTGCATACCAATACCGTCTTTGAATTTGTATCGGATGGAGCCGAAGAGAAGATCGGTGCTGCCTACGAACTCGGCCGGGTCTTACAAAGGCGAGTTTTGAGGCGCGGAATGAAGTTCCTTCCGCATGCTTTTCCTTATGACTTTTGGATCGAAACCTTACAGCGACATACGAAGACGCCGGAGATCAAGGAGACTCTAAAAACTCGGCTGCTGGAGATTTCGAATGAGCAAGAGCGAGGCAATACTTACCACGCTTACATGGCTGCGCTGGAGGCGATGATCGTGGATGGATGGGTGGCGGCTTCGCTCGATCCGTCACTGCCGCTATTTAACAAGATGCCGATTTACGACACGGTGCACTGGCACGCGTAATTCTTCGTATACTTCTTCAATAATGCGATTTGAAATCATTGTTCCCGACGATACTCGGCCCGAGTTGCAGGCCCGATTTGCTCGGTTGACCAAGAACCTCAGTGAAAGTCCCGAATTAGTGGAGGAGATTCCGGTCAGCGAAGATGAAGCGATCGAGGCAATGTTCACGCCGGAACGCTTAGAACACATCGATCGAGCGATTGACGAAGCGAAGGGCGGGCGATACTTTACGGCCGAACAAGTAAGAGGTTACTTCGCCGACAAGACGGGATCCGAAAACTAACCATTGTGGCAATGAAGGTCATCTATGCTCGGGCTGCCGTATCTGAGCTCGATGAAATTTGGATGTGGAATCTTGAGCATCACGGTCTTACCCAAGCGCAGGCTTACATAACGTTCATTCAGGATCAAATTGAATCTCTCTCCGACCATCCCTTTATTGGACCAGCACTTTCGACGCGGAGCGACCTGCGGTATTTGGTAATGAAGTGGAATTCTGCAGGCCATGGACACGTTGCCGTCTATACGATCGATCAAGATGACGAGAATATCATTATCGCGCATGTCTTTCACACTAGGCAGAATTGGCAGAAGAAAGCCTTACGGCGAACCAAAACGCAGTAGCTGACTTAGGTAAAAGCACATTCTGGTCGTAAGTCAAAATGGCCTAACTCGGTGCAAAAAAGACCTAGACAAGCGTAGACTATTACTGTGTCTATCGTCCGCTATGATGCGCCCCTCACTCTGAGTAACGACTTTGAGCCGAAAGGCGATCAAGGCAAGGCAATCGAACAACTCGTCGATGGAATCGAGTCGGGATATCGCTTCCAGACCCTCCTCGGTGCGACCGGTACCGGTAAGACGTTCACGATGGCGAACGTCATCCAGAAGACGCAACGTCCCGCGCTGATTCTCGCTCACAACAAGACACTGGCGGCTCAGTTGTGCCAGGAATTCCGGGCGTTCTTCCCCGAGAACTCGGTCCAGTACTTTATCTCGTATTACGACTACTACCAGCCGGAAGCCTACGTCCCTTCGAGCGATCTTTATATCGAAAAAGATTCGAGCGTGAACGATGAAATCGAACGTTTGCGCCACGCGGCGACCCATGCACTGCTCGAAAGAAGGGATGTCGTGGTGGTTGCTTCGGTGTCGTGCATCTTCGGCCTTGGTTCGCCGGATACCTATGCCGATTCGGTCGTGACGTTCGAAACCGGAACTACTTTTGACCTGGATGAGGCTTTGAAGAAGCTGATCCAGATGCAGTTCACTCGCAACAACATGGTGCTGGAGCGTGGAACGTTCCGAGTTCGCGGCGATACGCTGGAAATTCAGCCGAAGGACGAGGAGACGGTCACTCGAATCGAGTTCTTTGGCGACCAGATCGAGCGAATTCGGCTGATCGATCCGTTAACTCAGGATGTTCTGGATGAGCCATCGAAGATTAGCGTTTTCCCTGCCACCCACTACGTCACCCCTTGGGAGCGGATGGAAACGGTCATGGGGCAGATACGGGAAGAGCTGGATGCCCAGGAAGCTTTATTCCAGAGCCAAGGCAAGCTACTGGAAGCTCAACGAATTCGTCAGCGAGCTGAGTTTGACCTCGAAATGATGGCTGAACTGGGTTATTGCAACGGCATCGAGAACTATTCGCGATACTTTGACGGCCGACAGCCGGGCACGGCGCCATTTACGTTGCTCGACTTCTTGCCAAGTGACGCGATCATCTTCATCGATGAAAGCCACCAGACGTTGCCGCAGGTTCGGGCGATGTACAATGGCGACAAGCAGCGAAAATCGGTGCTTGTCGACTACGGTTTCCGACTTCCTTCCGCTTTGGACAATCGGCCGTTGAAGTTCGAAGAGTTTCTGGAGCGAGTTCCGCAGGTTGTGTTTGTCTCGGCTACGCCCGGGCCGTTCGAGAAGGAGAACGAAGCTCAGGTCGTTCAGCAGATCATTCGTCCGACTTACCTGGTTGACCCTGAGGTTGTCATCCGTCCGACCAAGGGCCAGATCGATGATCTCCTGCACGAGATTCAGGGTGTGGTTGCGAAGGGAAGCCGGGTTTTGGTCACGACGCTCACCAAGAAAATGGCGGAGGATCTGACCGGATATCTGAAGGACATTGGGGTGAAGGTCAACTATATTCACTCGAACGTTCACTCGCTCGAGCGGCCTGAGATTCTGCGCGACTTGCGACTCGGTGTTTACGACGTTGTGGTTGGCGTCAACCTCCTTCGTGAAGGTTTGGACCTTCCCGAAGTCACCTTGGTCGCGATTTTGGATGCCGACAAAGAAGGATTTTTGAGATCGGAAACGTCGCTGATTCAGACCATTGGCCGTGCGGCTCGAAACGTCGATGGCAAGGTCATCATGTACGCCGATAACATCACCGGCTCGATGGAGCGGGCGATCGAGGAGACCAACCGTCGCCGGGCGATTCAGGTTCAGTACAACATCGACAACAACGTCGAGCCGGTTACGATCAAGAAGGAGGTCCGCGAGACGATCCGGTCGTACGATCAGGTGGCGGACATCACGGCTCAATACTCGGACGAAACGAAGAAATCGGTACTGGACGGCGGCGCGGTTCGGGTTGAAGATATTCCGATTTTGATCTCGGCGATGGAGAAAGAGATGAAGGACCTCGCCAAGGCGATGGAGTTTGAGAAGGCGGCCGGTGTTCGGGATGAGATCGAAGCGTTGCGGAAAATCGCAGGCACCAGCGATGGGCGATTGGGACAAGAGAAGCGAAAGGTTCGACGGTTTGCGTCGCGAAAGTAGCAACTGCGACTAGTAACGAAACGCGATGAAGAACGTCTGTCTCTTCGTTGATTGCAACCGTACTTCTCTTTCTGGCTCAATCCCCTGATCTCTATGTGCAGGCACTGAAACTTGCTTTAGAAAGTCATGCACGCGCATTCGTTCAGTTCACCGATGGGCAAACGAAATCGGGTTTCGTTTCCTTGCGGTTTGTGAAGTCGGACGGAAGCTTATCGCGGACCTGCACGATTCCGGAACATATCGAATCGATGCGCTTGTCGTCAAGCGGCCGATTTGCTGCGGCGACAATTCATGTACCGACGAACGGGATGCGAGGTGGCCCAAGTGATCCGCCCCAAGAGAAGACAAAGGTTGTCGCGGTTGGGATGAAGGGACGCCCATTCGTGAAGGAATTCGACGGCTCTCAGGAGATTGATTGGCAAGGCTCAACGTTGCGGCTTTACACCGACTCTTTCAAGTCTCAGTTCCTGACTTTTGCGCCTAAAGCAAAAGCGTGGAAGCTCCATGAGCCAGAGTCTGACGTTTCTTCGCCAAAGGGTGTCCGAATCATTCAGCCGAACATTCGTGGCGACTACATGAAGATGGACCTGAAATCTTTGCTGCGGGTTCTGGGCTCCGATTCAAGAGAACGCTATTTGGATCTCGATACTGATGAACCTAACTCTCTCCGTCGAACTTTCAATAGCCCGATCTACCTGTATCGAGCCGGTAACGAAGTCCGATCGATCGATTCTCATACCGGGCACATCGAGAAACTTTCGATGCTCGACGAAGTAAGGGACTTTGCATGGCTTCCGTTGCGTTGTTCGGTCGCCTACGCCAGTGCAAAGGATGGAGAGAACGCTATCATTCACGTCCGTGACCTTAAGACGAGACAAGTGAAGTTCGTCAAGTATGGACATGGTCTGATTTCTTGCTGCACCACGATCAACGAGAATATGGTGGGTTTCGTGATCAACGCCGCAGGGTCTTCGTCCGACCAAAGCAGGCTGGTTTTCCTGAACCTGAAAACCGGAAAGAGTACAAAGCCGATACATCTCGACGCTCGGTCTTACTTAGGGCCTTTGCTTCCAACCTACTGACACTGTCTTACGCCAATAGCATCTATTAGCAGTCTCACCCGTTCCATGATAATCCGGGCAGCGAGTTGGGCATGCAGTGCCGCCAAAGGATGCTGTCCATCCACTGAGAACATTGTGGGTCGGTTGTCGGGCAGGTAGGGATTGTCACCAAGATCGAGAAGGAAGACATTCTTGTCCTTTGGGTTCTTGGCTCGATAGTTAGTAACGCCAGCGGTTAGCGGGGCACGAGATCGACCCGAGAAGGGAACGATGATGAAGATGTTCGTTTCTGGATCGCTGGCACCCCGAAGCGATTTCAGAAGTTGAGGGACGTTGTCGCCGTTCGGAGGACGATTCTCGCCCATGTTCACGTAGATGTCGGTGGGCAGCGGATCGAACTTGCCGCTAGCGAGGCGAGAGTGATCCTTATCGATCAGTGGCCAAAAGGTCATGAGGCCGGGCGTGTGACCGTCGGCCGCGGTGCGATCCCATGAGGCTCCGCCATAAGCGACAACGCCATATTCAGATTTTGTGGCCGTCGCGACGATGGAAGGGTAGCCAAGGGTCGCATCTTGAGTATCGACCGCGTTCGTGATTCCGCCCTTGAAGGTCGCGATATTGTCATCTCCGTTCGTGATGCTATCGCCGAGAAAGAGCGCGTAGTTCTTCAGCGGAGCATTGGGTCCGAACGGTGCAATGGTTTTGGCGTCGCTACCGAGCGAAAATCCCGTTACCTTCATGATGTTGACGGGCGTCCAGAAATCGAGGAAGACATAGCCCGCGACGTACTGGAGAAGGAAGGTGTGGTTGGCCGACTTGAGTCCTTTCGCGCACTCTATTTTTGCCGTAGTTGGTGTTATCTGGAAGGTCGTCGCCGGTCCGCCATCGACGGAGTATTGAATGACCGGGTATTGAACCGTAGGAATATTGGCGGTTGTGAAACTCGAAACGTCCAGGTTCATCGAAAGACTGGTGCCCGTAAATCCCATCTTGAGATACGCCCCCGGATTCGGGGTTTGGGCGTAGTCAGAGCCCGAGACAAACCAATTGTAGGGGCTGTAGACGATGTTGGGGTCGGAGACTTTGACCGTGGTCGTTTGCGGTGCGAGTGATGCGAATAGAGTTAGGGCAGCGCAAAAGGTCATAGGAACATCGTATCTGAAAAACCTGAAAATCCGATATCTAACGACCCCGAAGATGGTCGCAGACCTTAGCCCTGTGGTGCTTGCACCCAGGGAAAAAGGTCTGCGTTTCTGTCTCAGTCCTAGGAACGGAGTGACCCGGCGCTTAGCGCCGTTCTATGCAGGCGAGACGCCTACGCTCCGACAAAAGCTAGAAATCCCCGCCGCCGGAGTCGCCACCACCACCGAAGTCCCCGCCTCCTGAGTCTCCGCCTCCCCCGAAATCGAAGTCACCCGACGACGAATTATCGGACGATGAGCCAAAGTCAAAGTCTCCGGAGGATGAGTTATCGGACGAGGAACCAGAGCCGAAATCGCCGGCCGAGCTATGGTCGTAATAATTCGAATCCGAACCGTAGTAGTTGTTGATGACGGTGTCGTGCCCGTAGTTGCCGTATCCGCCTCCACCAAACAGTCCGCCGCCCCAGCCGTAGCCGTAGTGAGGCATAAACATGTTCGAGAGGGCTGAGATGCCGATCATCTGCCAGATGAAGTTGTTGGAACCGTAATCTCGGTATGGGTCGTAGCCCGGAACCGAGTACCACGGCTGGAAGTTTCCGTTCTGCATGTATTGGCCGCGAAGTTGGGGCATGCGTCCGGCCATCAATTCGTCCCGCTCCTGTGGTGTGACCATAACGGTCTTGCGCGCGCCGCCAAAGTTCACTTCGACGGGAACAAGCTGGTCCGAAGGCTGGCTTGAGAAGTAGGAAACGCCTTTGACTGGCTCGAAGAGTGGAGCCCGTTCGTTATCGACGATCGGCGGAATCGTGTAAGCGACACCCGACCCGCCGGTCAGGGCATTGACGTGGCCCTTCGCGCTGTCGAAATCTTGCAGGACTTGTTGAAAGGCGTAGTTGGCCTGATCGTAGTCAGCCACTGTCTTTGATGAGTTGAATCGCGACAAAGCGGTGTCGAAGTTCTCGCCCATTCGGTCGCGGTATTGCTTCAGCGCATCGGCTTCTTGTCCGCCGTTCAGCAAGAGGCCATCGTACGAATCGATATAGGAAAGGGCATCGATAGCCTGTTTCTTTCGGTCCTCGGCCGCCCGTCTAGACCGAGCGATTGCGTTTTTTTTTCCGATCTGCACGATGGCGAAGATCATTCCGATGAGGGCAAGTGGGACACCGATGCAGCACAGGTAGCCGAAAATCTTTCCTCCGCCATTGTCAGCGTTGCTTGATGGATTCAAGCCAACCGGTGTGGTCGATGGTGTGGTTGTGCTTCCTTGAGTATCAAGTTGAGTTTTGATGCCTGTCGCCGCGCCAATTACGGCGGGGGTGAAGTCGTTCGGCTTTACCAGGCCCTTCGCCGTCGAGTTAATTTGCATCATCTGCGACTCAGAAAGTCGCTTGTTATAGGCCCAAATGCCTGACTTAGTGAGGACGACCATGATGCCTTTGTCGCCCAAGTGGAGCTTCTGCTCGGAGACGTATCGTGCAAAGCTTTCGCGTTGTTCCTTGCCATTCTTCACCCATTTGGTTCCGAGTTTCGGTACGGCGAGGAGTTTAAATGTGTAGGGCTTAACTTGGTCTGCGGTCGACCGAATCTGGTTCAAATCCAGCTTGCCATTGAAGTCCGGATGCGTCCAATAGGAACTGTTATTCAGGTCGTTATAGACTTGGTCAGGGTTGCCCTGCTGTGCGAAAGCGGAAACGCTCACGCTGATGAGGACAAGGGCGGCCAGCGACTTCAATTTCATATGTTCATTATTAGATACGGTGGAGCATCCCCGCTGGGTCCAGGCTTTTTCTGGTTAAAAGTTGGGTCTGCCCCTATATTTTCTGGGAAATTCGGCTATGCTATTCCCTAATGCGATCTTCTCGCACGGTCAATAACGGCATCCTAGCAGGGCAACTTAGCCTACTAGTTCTCGTCGTCATTAGCCTTCTAAGCATTATTATTTTGTGCTGAGAACCGGGAAGTAGCTGAAAACAACAAACTTAAGAAGCCTTCCCGGAAACGGGAAGGCTTCTTTTTTTTTGTTGATTCGACACCGCCGTCGAAACCGAGTCCAACGCCGGGCTAGGGAAAGAAACGATGAATCAACGATCAGGAGCAACGATCGTCATGGAAAGCTTGGTGCGGCAGGGTGTCGATACTTTATTCGGATACCCCGGCGGCGTTGTGCTTCCCCTGTACGACGAAATGTTAAATTGGCCACAGGTGAAGCACATTCTCGTTCGGCACGAGCAATGCGCGGCACATATGGCAGACGGCTACGCACGGTCGACCGGAAAGGTCGGCGTGTGTTTGGCAACCAGCGGCCCCGGAGCCACCAACCTCGTCACCGGCATTGCGACGGCGATGATGGACAGTATTCCGATGGTCGCCCTCACCGGCAACGTGAACTCGTGGGCAATCGGAACCGACGCATTCCAAGAGACCGACATTCAGGGAATCACGATCCCCATCACGAAGCATAACTACCTTGTTCAGAACGTTTCTGACCTTCCGGCGGTGCTGGAAGAGGCGTTCTACTTGGCCAATTCGGGTCGGAAAGGTCCGGTTTTGGTCGATATCCCGAAGGATGTCTTCATCGCTAAGACGTCGGCGCCTTTTCCTGATACAGTTGGGCGAAGGGGTTATCGTCCGAGCGCGCCGTTGAATCCGCTTTCCTTCGAGCGGGCGGCACGGTTGCTGGCGGAAGCCGAGCGGCCGATTGTGATTGCTGGCGCTGGCGTTGTCTGGTCGAATACGTCGGATGCGCTGCGGGAACTGGCAGAAAAGTGCGACCTTCCGGTCATTTCCACTCTGCTCGGTCTTGGCAATGTGGATCGTAATGACTCACGGTCCCTCGGAATGATGGGCATGCATGGCGAATACACTGGAACACGAGCCGTTCAGGAAGCAGACCTGGTTATCGGTATCGGTATGCGCTGGGACGACCGGTTGACCGGCAAAGTCAGCGGCTTTGCGCCCAAAGCGAAGCTCATCCACTTCGACATCGACCACAGCGAATTCAGCAAGATTGTGACGACTGAGGTCATCGTTCCCGGCGATCTGGCCGAGAGCTTGCCTGAGTTTGTCGCGGCTGTCTCACCTAAGAAAAATCCAGGCTGGTGGTCCCAGATTCGAAGTTGGCAGCGTGAGTATCCGATTGTGATCCCCCAGGATCGCAAATTTGTGGCACGCCACGTTCTCGACAAGCTCAACGAACTGTCCGACGGTGAAGCGTATGTGAGTACCGACGTTGGCCAGCACCAGATGTGGACGGCTCAGGTTTATAAGTTCCGACGACCCTACCAGTTGCTGACCAGCGGTGGTCTCGGAACCATGGGTTTTGGCTTTCCGGCGGCGATGGGGGCGGCATTCGCCAACCCCGGCAAGGAAGTGTGGGCAGTTGTCGGTGACGGTGGCTTCCAAATGACGCTTCAGGAGCTTCAGACGGCGGTCGAGAACCAACTCGACGTCAAGATTTGTCTCATCAACAACGGCTTCCTCGGCATGGTTCGCCAGTGGCAGGAGCTGTTTTATGACAATCGCTACAGCCATGTGTCGATGGGCAACCCGGACTACAAGAAGCTGGCGGAAGCGTACGGCGTGACCTTCTTCCGATGCTCGTCGCGAGACGAGGTCGAGAGCACAATCAGCCTGGCCCGATCGACAACTGGGCCTGTCCTTTGCGAGTTCCTGGTCGAGATGGAGGAGAATGTCTTCCCGATGGTTGCCGCCGGTGCGTCGAACGACAGCGTCATCAACGATCCGGCATTGACCCAGCCAACGCTGGTGGAGGCGGGCAAGTGAGCACACGACTTCACACGATTTCGGCCTTGGTTCATAACGAATCCGGCACTCTGAATCGCTTGTCGTCCCTTTTCCGACGCCGGATGTTCTCGCTCGCGAGCATGAACGCGGGTGATTGCGAGCAGGACGGCCTGTCGCGAATCACGATGGTGGTCGAGGGCGACGATAACGACCTTCGCCAGTGCGTTCGCCAACTCGACAAGTGCCTCGACGTCATCGAGGTCGAGGACCTCAACAGCGCGCAATCGGTTCAACGGGAGCTTGCCTTTATCCAGGTGCAAGCCAACGTCGAATCCCGACGCGCGATCCTCGATATCGCGCAGGTTATGCGCTGCGAAGTGGTTCACCTCGAACCAGAGAGCATTACCCTCCAAGTAACGGCCGAACCAAGCCGCATCGACCAAGTCGTGGCCCTTTTGAACCCAATCGGCATCACGCAAATCGTCCGCAGCGGCCTCGTCGCTATCCGAGTGAACAACTAACCATGGCAACCATTTACTACACCAAAGACGTCGAAACGAATCTCATCAAATCGCTGAAGGTTGCCATTATTGGCTACGGAAGCCAGGGCCACGCCCACGCGTTGAACCTACGAGACAAGGGCGTGGACGTTCATGTCGCCCTTTACGAGGGAAGCAAGAGCTGGGCGAAGGCGGAAGCCGAAGGACTGACGGTTCAGGCCGTCGCGGAAGCCACCAAATGGGCGGATGTGATGATGTTCTGTACGCCGGACGTTCCGATGGCTAAGATTTACACGGAAAGCGTGGCTCCGAACCTGCGCGATGGCCAGACTTTGTTGTTTGCCCACGGGTTTAATGTCCACTTCGGACGGATTACTCCTCCGGCAAACGTGAACGTCGGCATGATCGCGCCGAAAGGTCCGGGACATAGACTCCGTGCCGAGTTTGTGAGTGGAAACGGAATGCCAGCCC
>JADMIO011413779.1_pt1 | contig 10449 bp, 6 predicted proteins | sample 8958161 | NCBI WGS metagenome assembly JADMIO01 (sample SAMN16585339, study PRJNA669376) | soil metagenome | isolation source: Crop rotation soil | place: USA: Cullars Rotation, Alabama | collected 2011
GTGCTGGAAAGAAGCCGCGCGCGAGCTGACCGTCGAAGCCGCGATCCTCGCCGGCTTGCCGAAGATCACGCTGCTCGAGGAGCCACAGGCAGCGTTCTATGCATGGATTTCGGAACATCGACTGCACCTCGATCGTGAACTCACGTCGGTCCACCGAGTGCTCGTCTGCGACGTCGGCGGTGGAACGACTGACTTCTCGCTGATCGACGTCAAACGCACCGGCGACGAACGCAATCCGGTCGAACTGACACGCAGCGCGGTGGGCGACCATCTGATGCTCGGCGGCGACAACATGGATCTTTCGCTGGCGAGAATGCTCGAAAAGAAATCGCCCTCCGTGCTCGACGCGCACCAATTCAAGTCGCTCACCGCCAGTTCGCGCGACGGAAAAGAGCGGCTGCTCAGCCCTAAACCTCCTGAGAAGCAGACGATCGCCGTCGTCGGCCGCGGCGCGAAAGTCATCGGCGGCAGCGTCAAAATGGAATTGCTGCGCGACGAAGTTGTGCAGACCTTGGTCGATGGCTTCTTCCCTATCTCGCGGCTTGGCGACGATCCGGTCGTGGGCCGTTCCGGGATCCGCGAGTGGGGCTTGCCGTACGTCCAGGACCCCGCGGTCACGCGCCACATGGGCCAATTCCTCCGCCGCCATATCGGCTCGGGCGGCATTCCCGGCATCCCGCGTCCCGACGCGGTGCTCTTCAACGGCGGCGCGATGAAACCCGAGCTCTTCCGCGCGCGCATCAAAAAAGTGCTCGGCGACTGGTTCGCCGCGCCCGGCGCGCAGGCGGCCGAAATCACCGAGCTCGACAGCCCGTCGCTCGATCTGGCCGTCGCCATCGGCGCCGCGTACTACGGCTGCGCGCGGCGCGGGCAGGGGCTGCGCATCGGCGGCGGCATGGCGCGCTCGTACTACATCGGCGTCGAAGTCGCGCCCTCCAGCGGCCATCCGACCGGAAAGGCGGCGATCTGCCTCGTGCCGCGCGGGACGCTCGAAGGCGATCTGCTCGAGCTCTCCCAGTCATTCACCCTCCGCCTCGCGTCTCCTGTCGTTTTCCCGTTGTTCTCATCGAGCGTCCGGCCCGACGACAAAATCGGCGCGCTGATCGATGAACAATCGCCCGACCTCGTGCCGCTTCCGCCGCTGGAAACCGTCTTGCACGCCGGTCGCCGCGCGGTGAAGAAGGACGTCTCCGTGAGGCTCCAGGCGAACCTGACCGAAGTCGGCACGCTGGAGCTTGCGCTCAAGTCGGTCACCGACGACCGGCGCTGGGAAGTGCACCTCAATATCCGCGGCCGCTCCGGTCCGAGTTCGGGACCCGCTGCCGCTACGACCGACGCTCCGCAGCCCGCGGGCGGCGTTGATCCGCGGAAGCTCGAAGCCGCGCTGTCGCTCATTCGGCGCGCGTACGATCCGCAGAGCCGCGAGCCGATTCCCGCGGAGATCCTGACCCGCCAGCTCGAGGCCGCGCTCGGGCTCTCCAAGGAAGCATGGCCCGCACCACTTGCGCGGCGGCTCTGCGACGGACTCCTCGATCAGGCCGCGCACCGCGCGCGCAGTCCGGAACACGAAACGCGCTGGCTCAACCTCACCGGCTACACGCTCCGTCCCGGCTTCGGCGACCTCGCCGACCCGGACCGCATGAAACGCCTCTACAACGCCACCCGCAACGCGCTCAACTTCGTCTCCGACCCCAACTGCCGCATCGAGTGGTGGGTGCTCTGGCGGCGCGTTTCGGGCGGACTGAAGGAAGATCAGGAGCGCGAGCTGTTCAATCGCCTCCAGCCGTTCCTCTTCGACGAGCGTGACGTCACCAAACGCGGTGGCTGGCCGCGGCCGAGCAAAGGTGAAGTCCCCGAGATGTGGCGCTCGGCTGCCAGCCTCGAACTGCTCGACGCCAAACTCAAGAAGCAGCTCGGCGATCGTGTTTCAGATGAGCTGACCGACGAAGGCCCATCCACGCCGTTGTTCTGGTCGCTGGCTCGCCTGGGCGCTCGCGAGCCTGCGTACGCTCCGCCCCACGTCGTCGTTCCCATCCCGTGCGCGGAAGAGTGGCTGCGCGCGCTGCTGGCGATGGATTGGGCGGGCAACCCATCGGCCGTGTTCGCCGCCGTCAATCTCGCTCGCAAGACCGGCGACGCTGTCCGCGATATTTCGGACGGCTTGCGCACCAAGGTGCTCGTGCGCCTGAAGAAGGAGCACGCAGTGGAGCACGATGTCAATGCTGTCAAGACTGTCACCGAACTCGAGAGCGCTGACCGCAAACTCATCTTCGGCGACGCTCTTCCGACTGCGTTGCAGCTAACTGCCACTGAAGAGCAGGCAAGCCATTAAGTCCTGGGTGCCAAGGAGCAAGCGGCCGTTTGCTTGCTCCTTGCTGTGCGCAATCTTCTAACAACTGCATCTCTCAGCAAGGAGCAGCCAAACGACCGGCTGCTCCTTGGCACCCTTACGCTTCTTCTTCTTCTTCCTCCGGTTCCTTCACTCCGTCTACGTTCGTTAACTGTGCGATAAGGGCCGGATCGAGTTCGTCGCCCGACTTCTCCGCGGCAATCACTTCGCCCGAAGTGGCTGAAGAGGCCGAAGAGGGTGGGGGAGCGTCGCCGCTGGGTGTCCCGGGGTTGTCGAGGCTGCCCTTCGGGCCGTAGGCGCTGCCGTTGTTGTTGGCGCGGCCGCGCTTGAAGTTGTCCCACGCTTCCTGCGTGATCAGCAGCTCGCGGCCCTTGGCGCCGCGGTCGGGGCCGACGATGCCGCGAGATTCCATTTGGTCGCAGATCTTCGCGGCGCGCGTGTAGCCCAGGCCCATGCGGCGCTGGAGCAGCGACGTTGAGGCGCGGCCGGTGGCCAGGAACACCTCGACCGCCTCGTCGAACTTCTCGTCCATTTCGATCGCCTGGCGGTTTTCGGCCAGGTCCGCGCCTTCGCCATCCTGGGCTGCCGCCTGCGCTGCCACACGTTCGACTTCGTCCGAGTACTCCGGCTCGGCTTGCACCTTGCAGAAGCTCACCACGTTCTTGATTTCGTCGTCGGCGATGTACACGCCCTTGGCGCGGATCAAATTCGACGTTCCCGCGCCGATGTAGAGCATGTCGCCCTTGCCGGCGAGCTTGTCGGCGCCGCCCTGATCCAGCACGATGCGGCTGTCGATCTTGCTCTTCACCTGGAAGCAGATGCGGCAGGGCAGGTTGGTTTTGATCAGCCCGGTGACCACGTCGGCGCTCGGGCGCTGTGTGGCTAGGATCACGTGAATGCCGGCCGCGCGCGCTTTCTGCGCCAGGCGCGCGATCGCCTGCTCGATCTCCTTGCCGGCGGTCATCATCAGGTCGGCGAACTCGTCCACCACGATCACGATGTAGGGCATCGGATCGATGAAATCATCCGGGTTGGCGTCCTGCGGCAGCATCGCCAGGCGCTCTTCGCGCGTCTTGCGGTTGAAGCTTGCGATGTTGCGCACGCCGATCATGCTCATGCGCTCGTAACGCTGCTCCATCTTCTGCACGGCCCAGGTCAGCACGCCCGCGGCCAGCTTCATGTCGGTGACGACCGGCGAGAGCAGGTGCGGGATGCCCTTGAAGTCGGTCATTTCGACCTGCTTCGGATCGACCAGGATCAGCTTCACCTCGTTGGGTTTGCGCAGGATCATGATGCTGAGGATGATCGAGTTCACGCAGACCGATTTGCCCGAGCCGGTGGTGCCGGCGATCAGCAAGTGCGGCATCGTGGCCAGATCGGCGATGAGCGGATTGCCGACCGCGTCGCGCCCGAGGATCAGCGGCAGCGTCCAACCTTTGCTGCGGAACTGCGGCGACTCGAGGATCGGGCGCATGCGAACCGTGTGGTCTTCCGTGTTCGGGATTTCGATGCCGATCGTCGCTTTGCCCGGAATCGGCGCGATGATGCGCACACCGTGCTCGGCCTTCATCGCCATCGCGAGGTTGTCCTGCAGACTGACGACCTTCTGGACCTTGATGCCCGGATCCAGTTCCAGTTCGAACATCGTCACCGTCGGGCCGCTCTGGATGCCCGCCAGCTTGGCTCCGATCTTGAAGTCCCAAAGTGTCTGAATCACCGTCGCGCCGCGCTCTTTCAGGAATTCGCTGGTGACCGTGGGCGTTACGTCGTTCTGGATCAGCGTGTTGAACGTCGGCAACTTGTAGTCGATCGGCATCTTCGGCGGCGGAGGTTCCTCGCCGGAGCCAGTTTTGAGTTCTGAGTTTTGAGTTTTGAGTTCGCCCTCAGCCGCGGGCTTCGCATTCTCGACCATCGTGGCGTTGAACTTCTCGAGCGCTTTCGCGCGTTCTTTGTCCTGCGCGGCGCGCTCCTTCTCGAGCTTCTCGAAGGCCTTCCGTTCGCGGTCAACCTGCTCCTTCTGCTGCTTCTCGCGCTGCAGCCGTTCGGCTTCCGCGGCTTCGGCCTGGCGCATCGCCTCCTTCCGGCGGCGTTCGGTCTCTTCCGCGTCGGCCGCCTCCGCCAACTCGGCCTTCGTCGGCTTTTTCTCGTCTTCCTTCTCGGCCTTCTCGGGCTTGTCGAGTTTCACCCGATCTGATTTCAGCTCAGCTTTCTCCGTCCGGTCGGACTTGTCGGCCTTCTCCTTCTTGTTGACCACGTCCTCTTCGCCTTCGCGCGAGTTCAGGAGCGGAATCTTGCGCTGCGCGGTCTCGTCGTTGCGCACGCGCTCTTCGGCCTTCGGGCGCGCCGACACCTCTGCCGCCTTGCCGCGGGCGCTCACCTTCGGTTCGAACACCTCGACGCGCGCGAGGCCCTCATCGAGCTCCGCGATCGCCGCCTTCTCTCTGTCCCTATCTCCCTGCCGCCGATTGGCTTTGTCGAGGTTCAGCGCATCGAACGACGACTGGCCGCCGCCGGCGATCGCTGGCGTCATCGCGCCGGGCATCTTGCCGACGATCCAGTCGCCCAAAATGGTCACGCCCGTGCTGATGCCACGGCCGAGCAGGCTGAAGGCGGTCTCCGTGGCGCGTGGCGCCATCAGCATGCAGGAGAGCACGCTGGCGATGCCGAGGATCAGGAACACGCCGACCGGCCCGAAGTATCCGAGCAGCGGCGGGGCAGTTGGCCACCGAGCAACCCGCCGGGTCCGGCCGGGTAGTCGGCCGCGATCATCGCCGGCCGATTGACCGTGCCGCACCACGCGCAGATCAGCGCCACGACCAGCATCGCGCCGACGCAGCGGGGCAGCAGCCCGGCGATGGATTTGGTCGAGCACATCCAGATGCCGAAGGCGATGATCAGGGCCATCAGCGCCCAGGCGCCGATGCCGTAAGTGCAGAGCGCATAATGGGCGAGCCACGCGCCGATCCAGCCGGCCTTGTTCTCGATCTCAGCGCCTGCGCCCGCGTGATAATCCATCACGTCGTAGGGCGAATTCGAGTACAAGCTGACCAGCAGAAACAGGCCGACGCAGACCAGTCCGAGTCCCGTAACGACCGCCGTCGATTCGCGGGTATTGCCGCTATTCATGATTCCTCCCCAAATGCATGACCAGCCGTATCTTCCGGTAATGTCCGGTATCGGCCGTTTTCGCCCGAAGGTGCAGGCTGTTTATGGGGCGCGGACGTCCTCGTCCGCAAGTGAGGGACCGAGGTGGACGGAGCCTGAGTGCGCGCGTCGGGGATTCGGTGATCGCTCGCCCGATGAACAACTTTGCGGCTCGCCAAGTGTGTCCGTCGCTTTACCCCACCCCCGGCCCCTCCCCGTTGACGGGGAGGGGAGAGCGTGCGCCCGGTTATGTCCGGCCCGACGGACATTGCTGCGGCTCGCGTTCTGGTTGCGTCGCTTGCGGGCGAGCCGCCCGCGGTCCATACCGCTGCGTGAGACACCCGAGGGGGGAGGGGCCGCAGTCTCATTTTCGCTGTTAGCTCTTCGGCGCGCTGGAGTTGCGCGTGAGACTGGCGTGAGACTCGTAAAGTATCAGTCTCACTGCATGTGAGACACGCAAGGGAGGATGATTTTGTCTCATTTTCGCCGCAACCGATTGCGTCGGAGCGGTTTGTGGACTCGTGCGCAAAAGTCTCAGTCTCACCGGTCATGCGTGCCTGCTTTCTCGAGCACGCTCAGTAGCCGGAGCACTTCCGGGTAGGGCAGCACGCTCCGCCCCAGGCCGTAAGCGGTGAGTTTGCGGAGCGCGTCGAGTACGCCTGGAGCGGCGCGGGTCATGTGGCCTTGGAGCGCTGCGCGCTGGCGTTTGAGTTGGCGCAGGGTCTGGGCGTGTTCATCTGCATCTGGGGCGGATGTGTGAGTACACACGACCCCACCGCCATTCTGAGGAATGGGAGGTTCCATCCGAGTGACTCCGTGAGTTGTTGGTTAGATCAATACGAGCCTACGAGGCCAGAACGCTTACTCGGCGCTACCAATGGCATCGCGATGCCTTAAGGTACTCTTAGGAGGGGGCAAATGTCAAGGGGTGGGGTCGAAAATTTGCCGAATTTGAGCTGATTGCGGGTTTCCCGGTGAAGGCAGCGACGGCGAACGCCTGATTGCCGAGCATGCAACGACGCGAAGGGGGCGTGCGGGTCCGGGGTTTTCGGCCTGCCGCCTCGAAACGCAAACAGGCCAGACTCACGCATCTCACGCGGGCTCATCGCAGGACACGTGATGCTCATCAACGCGTTGCCCGTCCTTCGGAGCAAGCAGCCAGCCGTGAACGGCGCGGTGCGCGACGAGACGCGCCACCCGGTTTGTCCCGCAGGGACATCATGACAATAGCCCAGCGATTCATCGCTGGGTGGTCGGCCCAATACATTCGTTAGTCCCGGTAGAGACGGCTGAGTTCGTTGAGGCCAACGCGCACCTCAGTCGTCCCTGACGGGACTTATGTTGGTTAATCGGATGCTACCCAGCGATGAATCGCTGGGCTATTATCAATCGTCCCTGCGGGACTCGGGTGTGGGGGCGGGATGGCAAGGCGCAGCCTTGCCGCACATCCGGGCGCGCGGGACGCAGAGCGGCATTTTGTTGGTGTGATTACCACGGGTACGAATCGGCTTGGCAACCCGTGTTCGTCGCTGCCTCACCCCGGACTCACTTCGGTTCGCTCGCCCCTCTCCCAAAAGGTGAGAGGGCCGGCGCGGGACGCCGGCGCTCCATGGCGCATCACGGTTTCGTCGTTGATGTGATTACGGCGGACACGGATCGGGCTTGGCGGAGCACGTCCGTCGCGGCCCTCACCCTCGGTCTCACTAGGTTCGCTCGTCCCTCTCCCAAAAGGAGAGGGGAACGGATTACTGGCTCGCTTGGCCGCCGCCTTTTAGCGTGATGGTTGAGACGTCGTAGTCGTCGGTTTCGCCGTCGATCGTCTTGGTCACCTTCTTGGTGACGGCTGTGCCAGTGCAGCGGACGTACATGCTCATCACGTAGTCGCCAACTTCGACTTTGACGGGGATCATCTCGTCCACGGTCTGGTTGAGGCCTTCGAAGGCGTCGGCGCGGAGGTTGATGGGGTCGCTGCTGATGTCGGATCCTTTATTCGAGGCGACGATCTTGACCTGGTCTTTGCCGAGCGTCACCACGAGGCCGCCGACTTTGATTTTCCGGTCGCGCGCATCAAAGCCGTTGAATACGAACACGGCGCTTTTCCCCGGGGTCAGCTTGCCTCCGAACTCGGGCGCTTCCCTCAGGTCCGCGCTGTACTGAAATTCGCCGATGGTGATGTGAATCGTAAGATCCTCATTGAACATCGCCGGCGTGAGACCGGGCGTATCGATCACGGCGGCATACGAGTAAGTGGCGAAGGTCACCAGGAACGTGTCAGACTCGCCGTCCGACTTCAAGGTGACGAACTTCTGTTTAAAGCTGTCGGTGAATTTGAGCCCGCCGCGGCTGTTGCCGACGACCATCGGCAGGACGGTCAGCACCAGGGTCTGGGTGTCCGTGCCGATCGCATTGGTCGCGGTGATGGGAATGTTGAACGTGCCGGGCTCGAACGGCACGCCGCTGATCTTGCCCATGTCGAAAGTCAGGGCCTTGGGAAGCTTGGTCTTATCGACGGTGAAGGAAAGCGGCGCGGTTCCGACGGCGTCGCATTTGTACTCGAAGAAATCCCCGGCCATCACCACCATCTCCAGCTTACTGGAGACCGCCGGCGCGCCGGTGGCCGTCATGATGGTGAAAGGAATGACCTTGAACGTCGAGCCGGCGGAGTTGGTGGCGGTGATCTTCACCAGCGTGACGCCGGGCGTGGTAGGCGTGCCGCTGAGCAGATTGTCGCTGGGGATCGTAATTCCCGCGGGCAGGGGTGTCGCGGTGAAGGTGATGGGCGCGGCGCCCATGGCCACGCATGCGCCGAAGTAGGGAACTCCGACCGTCGCCCAGTTGCTGAACACATTGAGGCCGGTGGGTGCGCCGGTCCCGCCGGTAATGGTGATCGACAGCTCGCCCAGCGATGTGGTCGTTCCGTTTTCGATGCGGATATTGGTGGCGAAGACTCCGCCCATCTGCGGCGTGCCGCTGATCTTGCCCGAATGAAAATCGAGCATCAGGCCGGGCGGCAGTCCGTTCACCGCGCCGTAGAGGGGCGTCGTAACATTCGTCGATGTCAGTTGAAAACTGAACGCCGTCCCGAGCGCTCCGGTGGCGAGATTGGGGCCGGTATAGGGCACGACGTTTTTGGGAATGACGAACATCACGTCGCTCTGCGCCTTCCCACCAGGTCCAGTGGCGGTGAGGGTGATATTGAGCGTGCCGCCGGTTGTGGGAGTACCGCTGATGAGGCCGGTCTTGGCGTTGAGCGTCAGACCTTTGAAGTAATCGAGGTTGAACGCGGTAAAGGATGTGGGCGAAACGTCGGCGGTAATCTGATACGAGAACGGTTGGCCGAGCTGGCCGTTGGCCGTCGTCGGGCTGGTTAGAGGCAAGATGCTAGACGCGCTTGCGCTGCCGGCGAAACAGGTTGCGATGAAGACGCAGGTGAGCAGATAACGTGGCGACATGGACCCCTCCGGTTAGCCAGATGGTGTAACTTAAGAAGTTTGAATAAGTTAAGGATTGGGAATCGCAAAGTCTACAAAATTCCACTGAAAGGTATTTCGCACTATCGAGAAGACTGAACGTTGGCGGCGCCCTTCGAAAAATGGAGCGGTGAGTTTTCCTGCCATCTGCGGCTTCAACGTTGGCAGTCGCCCCTCTTTACTCTAGAACACTGCTGCATGGCTCTCATACATCTACACTTCTTTAGTCCAGTGCTGGGCAAGCAATCCACGTTGTATGCCGTGGTTCCCGATGCGGGCCGTGGACCGTTTCCGGTCTATTACCTGCTGCACGGCTATAGCGACGATGCCTCTGCGTGGCTGCGTCAATCACGGATTGAATCTTACGCGCGCGAGCTGCCGCTGATCGTGGTGATGCCGGACGGTTACAAGGGCTTTTACTGCGATCACGTGCAGGGACCCGCGTACGGCCGATACATATTGGAGGATGTGATCGGCGGCGTCGAGCGGCTGCTACCGGCGCAACGCAAACGCAGCGGCCGCTGCATCGGCGGATTGTCGATGGGCGGCTACGGTGCGCTGCGCCTGGCGCTCTCGCGGCCGGACCTGTTCTGCAGCGTCAATAGCCACTCGGGCGGCCAATCGCGCGCGGGGCGGACGGAGCGTTTCCTCAAAGGCAGCGAGAAATATTACGCGTTCGGCCCGCGTGGAATGCGCGGCGAAAACGATCTCTATGCTCTGGCGAGCGGACTCAAGCGCAGCCGCGCTCCGCGTCCGGCAGTTCGGATCGACTGCGGAACGGAGGATCGCTACCTGAACTACAGCCGCGAATTTCACGAGCATCTCGAGAGTTTGCAAATCGTGCACGAGTATGCGGAATATCCCGGCGCGCACAACTGGGACTACTGGGATCAGCATGTGCAGACGGCGCTCAAGTTTCATTGCGGAGCGCTGCGAATTCGGGCTGCGCGCTAATCATAGCGCCTCAATTGCAGGCGGAATCTGTCGCGCAGCCTCACGCTTGCTGAGACTCTAGTGGCACAGCTTCTTCACGGAGGTCTATATGCGGCGGAGCAAATTACCACAGAACAGCCCCCCGGCGACGGCATGGTCGGATATTCCATTGCGTCTCGCGCTGGCGGCGACATTTATGCTTCACGGATGGCAGAAATTCAGTGGCGGGCTCGAAGGGTTCGCCGGTTCGCTGGCTCAGATGGGGGTGCCCGCGCCGCAGTTCATGGCCTGGGTATCGGCAATTGGCGAACTCGGCGGCGGGATCCTGGTGCTTTTCGGGCTGCTGACGCGCCTCGGAGCATTCGCAATATTCTGCGATATGGCCGTGGCGATCGCCATGGTTCACATCCACCAGGGCTTCATGACGCGTTCGGGCCCCGGCCCGTATCCGATGGGCTTTGAGTGGCAATTGGCGCTGGCGATGATGGCGCTTTCGCTGGTGATTCGCGGCGCGGGCTGGTTCTCGCTGGATCACCTGATCCGCCGCAGGTT